>Ga0335073_10005026_pt1 | contig 18561 bp, 22 predicted proteins | sample Lox_Sample_22_FD_207093 | JGI IMG/M metagenome (GOLD analysis project Ga0335073, IMG submission 207093) | Soil microbial communities from Loxahatchee National Wildlife Refuge, Florida, United States - Lox_Sample_2.2 | ecosystem: Environmental > Terrestrial > Soil > Wetlands | place: USA... | reverse complement strand
GCACCTGCCAGACGGTGCCGGTCGGTGGAGCGCCGAGCGGGATCGCGCTCGGCGCGGACGACGTGTGGGTCACGGACGCCAGCGGCGCGAGGGTGCTTCGCATCGACGGCTCTCGGGTCGCGCAGATTATCCCGGTAGGGCGCGCGCCGACCGCGGTGGCCGTGGGTGACGGCTCGGTTTGGGTCGCCAACTCGGGTGACGGCACGCTGAGCCGGATCGACGCGACCACGCCCTCTGAGCGCGCGACCATCCCGGTCGGTGGTAGCCCGGCGGGCGTCGCCGTCGGTGCAGGCAGCGTCTGGGTGAGCGACCGAGCGGATGGGCGTGTCGTTCGAATCGACTCGCAAACGGACGCCGTCACCGGCTCGGTGACGGTTGGCACCGGGCCGACCGCTGTCGCCGTCGGGTTTGGCTCGATCTGGGTGACGGACAGCCTTGACGGGACCGTCTCGCGGATTGACGCTGCAACGAATGCCGTCGATGCAACGATCCCGGTCGGCGACGGCGCCGGAGCGATCGCGATCGCGCCCGATTCGGTGTGGGTGGCCAGCCAGTACGCCGGCACCCTCTCACAGATCAGTCCCACCAGCAACACGGTCGTCAGGACGATCAAGGTCGCCAGCCGCCTCACGGGTCTGGCGTTCGACAGCGGCATGCTGTGGGTCGGCGCGCAACCCGCGCTAACCCCCCACCGCGGCGGCACACTGACCGTCCTCTCCCAGCAATGGGTCGACACGTTCGACCCCGCGCTGACGCACAGCGCCGGCGGAGCGCTGGACTTGACCAACGATGGCCTGACCGCATACGAGCGCGTCGGCAGCCGCTCGACGCACCTGGTGCCCGACCTAGCCGTCTCGCTGCCGACGGCAACCGACGGCGGCACCACGTACACGTTCCAGCTACGCCCCGGGATCCACTACTCCAACGGCGAACCCGTCCTCCCCGAGGACTTCCGCCGCGCGGTCGAGCGTGACCTGATCCTGCGACCGAACGCAGCCGACAATCGCCCGTTCGCGAACGTTGTCGGCGCCGCCGCGTGCGCGGCGAACCCCAGCCACTGCGACCTCTCGCGCGGCGTGGTCACCGACGACATCATCGACGCGGTGACGTTCCACCTGGTCGCGCCCGACCCTCACTTCCTCACGCAGCTCACACTCCCGGACGCATTCGCGGTGCCCGCGGGAACGCCCAACCGCGACATCGGCCTTCACCCGCTACCGGCCACCGGCCCGTACATGTGGGCCAGCGTCACGAACAACGAAGCAACGCTCGTGCGCAACCCATACTTCCACGAGTGGTCGCGCGCAGCACGCCCCGACGGCTACCCCAACCGGATCGTGTTCCGCCGCACCGCCACTGAGCCAGCCGAACGTGGCAACTATCAATACAGCTTCCGGCACGACATGCTTTGGGACCAGCACTGGGTCCGGTAGCGACGCTCCGCCGCCGCGCAGCCCGCTGCCACCGTCGCACCATTCGGCCAACACGAGACACCGAAGCCCCCCTGGCCCAACGGCAAGTCGCCCCCGTTCCCCCCGGGGGCCCCATCCACTGCCAGCTGATCCCCGCTCGCCCGACCTCCCGTTTCCACCGGCGATTCACAGGCTCGGGCGCGGAGTGTCGGTCGTTTCCAAACGGGCGAACGGAGTCAACAGCGTGATCGCATTCGACCGGCCTCCTGGCTCCTCCTGTCCCGGGACCGGCACTGCCATGGGCTCGCCGAGATGGTCCTAGGAGTACTGCTCGTTCGTGAATGCGGAAGCCGACGGGCCTACGGGATCACGGGCAATACATCCGGACCACATGGTTGTCGGCACCCGAATAGGTGCGAATGTTGCCGCCACCCGGATCTATCCGAATAACGTGGTTCCCGCCTCCCGATGTGTCACCGGAACCCGTGTTACCGGAGCCGTTGCTCTCGGCCTTAAGCGCCGCGCCCTCGCTGGCACTCGATTGGCCAGGGGCGATCACCAGCTCCTGGCTGTTGGGGATACTGGCCGGGTCAAAGGTGATCGTCGGCGCGGTGCCGCCCGGACAAACAAGTTGCGGCGGGGTCTTCGCCTGTACTGCGATCTGGGCCCGCACCCCCATCGCGGCAAGCTTTTTGTTCGCGCCGGCGATCCCCGATGCATGCAACAGGTTGACGGTGACCGTGCCGTCGGCGTTTCGGGTGACCGCGAAAGCCGAGGGGCTGGTCGACGCGCCGAACAGCAACGCGGCCGTAGTCGCCATCGCCGCCAGACCCGCGGTGGTCCCGGCGAGCAGCTGCGGACGACTTGCCCGTCTGTGTGTGTGCGCAGTTCGCTCGGTGCGTGCCAGTTCATCCCCGTAATCGCGCACGACCGTGACCCACAAGTTGTCTTCGAACTCACTCATCGACGCAATGCTCCTTTCTCAATCTCGCCCGAGCCCGCGACAGCCGCATCCGCAACACGCCTCTGGGCACATTGAGCGCAGCCGCGGCCTCCTTTGGGGTCAGGTCGGCGAGGTCCACCAACTCGATCGCCGCTCGCTCGTTCGGGCTCAGCATCGAGCACCGCTCCAGCAACTCCCGGCCTGCCTGCTGCGCGTCGATCTTGGAGGCCAGCTCGTCGATCTCGCTGGTCTCGAGCGCCCGGTAGCCCGCCAGCCGACCCATCGCATCCCGGCTCTCAGCAACGTGCGCGCAATACCCGGCCCAGACATGAGCCGCAATCCCAAACAACCACGCACGAGCGCTGCCACGACGAGGATCAAACGCCCCGAAAGACCCGGCCGCCCTCACGATCGTCTCGGATGTCAGATCCGCCACTTCCTGCGGCTCCCAGCAGCGGCGCGCAAAATACGCAGCCACCAGTCCCACGTTGCTGCGATAGACCTCCTCGAACTCGGCAAGCGCGCCGCCGCGCAGATTCCGCGTCACGCTCGCCTCCGTGGCCATCGCTGTGCTCATGCCTCCTAGTTGCCAAATCCGCCCAGATCTGTCACATCCACCTACGCGCACGAACCCATCACCGCCACCGCCGGCGATTTAGAACCCTTTGCGCACCCTCGAGTCGAGATGGAGGGTGTCCGACCAGCTGTGTAGGCGGTTTAGTCTGGTAGCCGGTCTCCGAAGTGGATCTTGAACGCCATCAGCGCTTTCGTCCACCCGCCGAGGACCTGAAACGAGTTCCGCTATTCAGCGATCTCAGTCAGCGACAGCTGCGCCAGCTCGCCAAGGACTTCAACGAGCGGCGAGTTCCCGTCGGCGCGCTCCTCGCCAAGCAGGGCGAGATGAGCGGCGCCGCCTTCTTCGTGATCGCTGAGGGCGAGGCCGCCGTCATCGTCGACGGCAGGCGAGTCGAGACGATCGGACCCGGCGACCATTTTGGCGAGCTCGCGATGATCGGCCGACGCGAGCGACTGGCCACCGTGGAGGCGCTGACCCCGATGCGCTGCCACGCGATCCAGTTCTAGGACTTCCGGGCGTTCGCGAAGAAGAATCCTGACGTGATGTGGAAGCTCCTCCAACATGTCGCGGGCATCCTGCTCACCGTCCAGAGCCGTCTTGCTGCACAAGCCGAGAATCCGTCCCCCTGAAGCCGGCCTGGGCACATTCCGCACTCGTGACTGCTTGAGGCGTGGATGATGAGCGAGCGCGATCGGCGCGGTTGACGGCGCCGGCCCGTCGCTGACCCGGGCCGGCGTGACCGACCGTCTCCGAGAGCAGTGGTGTTGACACCGATGTCCGCTGGCGAGAATGCCGCCAATGCGTGAGAGCGTGGTCTTGCGGAGCGAGCCGAGCCGGTGCTCCCGGGTGACACTCGTGCTGAACCGCCGATTCGTATCTGCCGGGCGATTGGCTAGTGCGTCTGGTGGCGTTCGGCCGGCGGGACGAGGGTCTGGACCGCGTCCGCTGTGACCCATAGCTTCTCACGATGTCACCCGCAAGTTTCGTGACGTTGGATGGCCTGGCCAGGACACTGGCGGCTGCGATCAGCAGTGGGATCAGGCTGGGAGGGTCAGCAACGACCGGGGTCAGCACTTCGGTGCTGCTTTGCAGCGGGGGACGGCGCGACACAGCTCTGCCGATGGCGGCCACGATCGCTCGGCGCGTTCCGACCCTCTCGGCGGCCCCGATCGCGATCGCCAAGGTCGACCTGGTCCGGACCCCGGGTCTCGTGATCGCAGGGGTTTCCGGCAGCCTCTCATCGCCGGTTGCGAGCGCGATCATGAGTCTAGGCAGGTTCACCCCGGCGGCGGCGGCGTTGCCGGGCTCGGTGATGCGGGGATTACATTCGATGAACTGCGGCGCTCCATCGCGGTGGAAGTAATCCAGATCGAGCCCGCCATGCCACTCGAGGTGGGCGCCGAACCGAGAGAGGGCATCGACCGCGAGCGGATGATCGACACTCAGCCGCGCGGCCGCACTGCCCCCAGCGCCGATAGCGAGCTGTTCACTCACCGCCGCCGCGAACAGCCGCCCGTGATCGAAGAGTCCCTGAACCTGGGCGTATCTCCCGGACGCCGGCGCCTGGACCATCACCTCACCAATCGCTTCCGCACTTAACTCACGCCATGCAGCCAGCGCTTGGGCATGATCGCGGGCATTCCGTACACCCCGGCCCGCGGTGGAGAACGCGGCCTTGACCCATACCGGGAACCCAAGCACGTCGAGGTCCTCCTCTCGCTGGACGCTATGCCATGCCGGTTGCACGAGCCCGACCTCATCGATGGCTCGAGCGAACGCGACCTTGGACTCCACGCGGTCGAACGCCTCCGCCGAGGCCACCGCAACCGGCGAGTTCGGCAGCAGGTGTCCACCAACGGCGAACAGCCAGGCCTGTTCGTGGGTGGGGAGGAGAGCGACAAACCGACCAGACGCCATGAGAGCATCCACCGCATGGAGATACCCCGTCGCGTCAGTCGACGGAGCCTGAACCCGATGAACCGCCTTGCACCAGCGGCTGAACCTGGCGATCGGCAGCGAGCTAGCCGAAACCACCTCAACATCAATCCCCGCCTGACCGAGAACGGTGACGAACTCCCGTGCCGTCAGGCTCGAGGCTTCGGACAGCAACACCCTGGGCCGATCCATACCCATACGGTACGTGCACCAGCCACTTTGTGAGCTCCGCGGAGGTCGCTGCTCAAGCCACTTGTGCGGCATGAGAGATCGCGTTGACTGCCCTGTGGGCCCGCACGAGCAGTGGTATGCGCGACCTCGCGTTTGACTCCGTCTAAGTAGTCGTTCAGGTGAGCGTGATCTGTTGCTGCCACGGGAGGACGGCGAGAACCGTGCCATCGCGCAGAACGATGGATTCACCTTCAGCGAGCGCGCTGCCCGGGTGCAGTTTCCGGTGTCCGACAGAAGCGGTTGCATGCCACTCCAGCCGGTGCTTGGCGGTGCCGCTGTTGATCGCGTGTGTGCAGGCATGTGCGGCCCAGCTGCCGCGCGCGACGACGCTGTCCTGCGTCACCCTGACGTACTTCAGCCGGACCTCTTCGCCGGGAACGCAGCGCGCGGTGACCCCGTCTAGGTTCACGGCCTGACCGCGGTTGATCAGAGGATCAGGCGTGACTATCCGCCCTGGGGCAACAACGCCTTAGCGGTGGGCAGGTGGGCTAACGACCCGGCAGGCAAAACCGCTAACGCGAACCCGGCCGCGACGAAAGCAAGGGCGACGTCTCGGAACTTAAACGCGTAGTCGCTGCAAGACATGGGATGGGCCTCCTGTGGGGTTGGGCCCAAGGAGGGGTGTGCGACCTCGAACTTGACTCCGCCTCATCACGCTTACTCCTTCGGCGGGGCCGGTGCGGCGGGAACAGCAAGCGCCGCTACAGCGGTGGCGGCGTGGCGACCGCCACGACAGACTGTGATCAGAGGCCTGCTGAGCTTGAGCATGACTGTCTCATCTCCGCGGCTACAGGACCTCAATATGCGGCGTAGGTGTCGAATCCTGGCTCTCGCCTTGAATCCCATCCAAGACCAGCGGCTTGGCAGGCTTGGCCGGCGGATTGGTATCCGCGGCGGCGACTGGAGCACCGACGAGCATCGTCACGGAAACGACCACCGCTAGGCGCTTCGCGAACTTCAACGTAAACATGGGCTTTCTCCCTTCCGCGAATCGGACGATTCGGTCTCGCCAGACACCGTAGGGCCAGGGCCCGCGGCGTCGCTTCCGGGATCCCCCTAGCGTTGGCGTGCACACCCCCTTGGGAGAGCGACGAGGGAGGCGCCTGGGCGTTGAGCGCGTCGATACTGCATCGACTCGCGCGGTCGTACAGCGACCGGGCGACGCGACGCGTGAGGTCAGCGATCGTCGTAGGACCCGGATCTTGAGCGCTGTTGCTGTTACTTGTTCGTCCGCGAACGCGGGAGTTGGGTGGTCGCCCGCGTGAGTGCGTTGATCATGGCGGTCGCGGAGGGCAGATCTTGATGTGCCGCGCGCACGCACCAGACGTCTCGTCCGGGAGGAGCGTCGGGCAGTTGTCGGACGGTGACGCCGGGATGCGCGAGGGCGAGGTTCAGCGCGGGTAGCAAGGCGACGGCGAGGCCGGCGGCGATGAGCGGCTGTGCCATCGCGACATCGTCGGTTGGGTACTCGAGCCGTGCTTCGAAGCCGCCGTGCTCGCGGCAGAACTGCTGGAGGATTACCGTCGCGGGGCTGCCCAGGGGTGCGCAGCACCAACTGGCGTCGGCCAGATCGGACACGCTGAGTCGGCTTTCCCGTGCCAGCGCACTCGTGGTGGGCACCGCGAGTGCGTACGGGTCGTGGGCCAGGTGTGTGCTATGCAGGCGAGCTTGGGGATCCTCGGCAGGGTCTCCGGGCTCGAACCGGTAGATCACCGCGAGATCGAGTTCGCCGGCGCGTAGCTGTCGAAGTGCGGCGGGTGGGTCGAGCTGCTCGAGCTCGAGATCGACGTGAGGACGGCCGGCTGCGAAGTCGGCGATCGCGGTCGGAAGGAAGGTGGACCAGGCGGTGTAGAAGCCGGCGAGTCGCAGTCGACCAACGTCACCCCGGGCCAGGGCGGCGAGCTCGGTCTGGATCGTCGCGGCCTCGACGAGCAGCGTCTCGGCGTGGGAGAGAACGATCTCGCCGGACGGTGTGAGACGCACCGGACGGCTCGAGCGGTCGAGCAACGTAACGCCAAGCTCGCGCTCCAACGTCGCTACCGCCTCTGAGACGCTCGACTGGGTGTAGGAAAGCTCCAGTGCCGCAGCCGAGAACGACCGCAGCGTCGCAACCCTGCAGAAGGTCTGAAGGCGCTGCAGATCTAGCATCGGTGAAACCGATTATATCTTTGAAAGATCCATTTGAACCGATACTCAACCACCGCGAACATGCCGCGTATGCAAACGACCGCACCCACATCCCTCCCGGCCGAGGAACTCTCGTTCCTCGGCTCGCGCACCCGTATCCTGGCCACCTCCGAGAGCACCGGAGGCAAGTTCGGTCTCGTCGACGTGATCGAGGTCGCGGCCGGCGACATGCCTCCGCTTCACATCCATCACACCCACGACGAGGGCTTCCTACTCCTCCAGGGGCAGCTGACGCTGTTCCTGCCCGACCGCGAGATCGCTCTGCACCCCGGCGAGTTCGTGCTCGCGCCACGCGGCGTCCCGCACACCTACCAGGTCGGGGATACCCACGCACGGTGGCTCGTGCTCTCAACACCAGCCGGCTTCGAGCAATTCGTCGAAGAGGTCGCAGCAATCGACGAGCAGACGCCCGAGGCGCTGACGGCGACGGCGGCCGCGCACGGCATCGAGATCCTCGGTCCTCCCGGCACGATGCCGTAGCCCAGGCATTCCCGAGGCACAACGGGACTGGCGGCGGGAAGGGCACCGCCCCGCTGCCAGCCCCTCCGTCCCATCCCCCGGGAACGGAAAGCGCAAGCAATCAAGCGCTGCGACACGCTCTGATTCACCCGTGAGTCGCTCGGATATCACCCCGTCCGGATGATGGCCGGACAAGGATCTGCTCATAGCGTGAGGAGGCGAGATGCCCGAGGGCGCTGTGAACGGAGTCGAGCTTTACTGGGAGCACACGGGCAGTGGCCCGCGGTTGTTGTTCTGCAACGGATCGGGGTTGACCTTGGAGAGCGTCCGACCCCTACTGAGTCTTCTGGCCGCCAAATTCGATCTGCTGGCGTGGGACTACCGTGGCTTTGGTCACAGCGCTCCGGTGACACGTCCTTACACGATGTCCGACACGGCCGCCGACGCGTTGGATCTGATGGAGATCGCGGGCTGGAGTGCGTGCCGGGTGTTGGGCATAAGCTTCGGCGGAATGGTGGCGCAGGAGTTCGCCGTAACCAACCCGGAGCGCGTCGAGCGCCTGGCGTTAGCGTGTACCTCGCCCGGCGGCGAAGGCGGATCCTCCTATCCACTGGAGAAGCTGCTCGAACTCCCGCCCGAAGAACAGACCGCGGCCCGGCTCAAGGTCACTGACAGCCGCTGGGACGAGCGCTGGCTTGAGGCTCACCCGGCCGATCGTGCGCTGGCGAAACGCCTGGCCAGAAGCCAAGTCAATCCCGGGTCCGCCGCGGCCCAAACGACCCAACTTAAAGCCCGGGCAGGGCATGACGTGTGGGACCGGCTGAGCGCGATCACATGCCCGACCCTGGTCGCCTATGGCAATTACGACGGGATCGCTCCCGGACAGAACAGCAACGCGATTGCATCACGCATCCGCACAGTCGAGCTGCGCGGCTACGAAGGAGGCCACGGGTTCCTGTTCCAAGACCCGGCCGCCATGCCCGCGCTCGTTGACTTTCTTCAAGCGCCACCAAGCTGAGGCGCGTTACTCGGCGGATGGCAACGTTCCGGCGACGACTCGCCGCGGCGAGAACGTCGCCTTGATCGAGAACGAACAGCGACGTCATCGTGACTCCTCCAGGGGTGTCCAGCAACCCATCCTCAGCGAGGCTCCACCGCAAGCGTGTGAGCAGTCGTCGACGTTGACGATTCCTTCCGTGGTCGCGCCGCCGTCGGCGGTGTCAGCCGATCCGCTCAGCGAGGGACACGATGATCCCCTCTGGCCCGCGCACGTAGGCCATGCGCCAGATGTTCTCGTACTGACCGACGCCGCCGACCAGGCCGTAGCCGTCCGTAGCCAGCCGGTCGATCGTCGCCTGCAGGTCGTCGACTTCGAATGACACGTTGCGCAGCCCCAGTTCGTTAGCCATAGCGGTCGGCGACCCCGGCTCGTGGTCCGGCCGGATGAAGCTTGACAGCTCCAGCCCAGTACCTCCCTCGGGCGGCCGCAGCACCACGATGTGACTGCGTGTGCCCGGGATGCCGGTGACGGTGTCCACAAACTCGCCCTCTACAAAGGTCCGGCCCTCGACCTCGAGGCCCAGTCCGACGAAGAACGTCGTCACCGTATCGAGGTCCGCGACGGTGATGCCGACATGGTCGAAACGTTGTATGTGCGACATGAGGTACGTCCTCCTGGTGTCGTGGCCGCGCCTGTCGAGGCCGTTTTACTGGTGAGCGGAGCCGACCGGTGGGTCTCGACATCGACTCGGTCGGTCAGCTCCAGATCATCGCGTGGGACGAACGCCGTCGCCGGGCCGTCGCCGCCGGGCGCCGTAATAGTGCTCGTGGCCCCGCAGGACCGCCCGGCCATGTATCCCGCGAAGCGGGCAATCGGGTTGAGGGCGAGGGAGTGGCGCGGCACAAGCAGAGCAGCGCATTGCTCGTCGCTCAGGCCGTCCCGACGATTGGGTCGAAACGTTCAACTACAAGACGCGGCGGGTGGGCAATGTCATCGGCTTGTGAGCTCAGCGGGTTCTGGACAGCGGTGACAGTGAGGCCGGCGGCCTGTAGGCGTGTGATGACCGGCGACCAAGGTGAGCCGTCCGCATACGCGCCGTCGACCAGAACCATGTTGCGAACCTCGCCACTGGTTGACGCGTTCATCGAGACCGATAATAAGCAGCGAGCGCCCTTTGCTCGCGCATCGTTTCCAAGCTCTCAGTGAGGCGGCATCCTGAACTCGTCGCACAGCATCAGAAAGCCCTCTGAGTTGTCGGTTCGGAGGTGCTTGACTTGCTGATACTCGCCGGACTCATACCACGCTTTGGCGGCTTCTTTGGACGGAAGGCGGCACACGATCGTCGCGTGGCGATCCTTCGAGGACCTCCGAGTTATAGTCGGCGACGAGGAACTCGCCACCATGACTGACCATCATTTGCAGGGCCTGCGGCGGGTACTCCGCGTATCCGTCCGGGTTCGTAATGCGATGCTTCGCGACGGCATATGCGCTCATGGAGCTTTCCCCCATTAGTAGATGCGGGCTAGTTCGATCGCGACGATGAAGAACCACGCGATCGAGGCGACGTAGAAGAGACGTTCGAACAGCCCGACCCGCTTGAACCTAGTTCTCATGGCGACCAGGGTTCCAACCGCGCCACCGGTCATGACCCACGGGAGGACATTCAGCCAGCCTTTGACGCCGTGCCACGCTGGCCTGTGTTCGAGCGTTGACCCTAGTTTCGACGCGGCGAAGATGATCGCGGCGAAGATGAGGATGGCGAGAATCATGTGGATCGACCCGGGCACGGTCTGCCACCGACTGCCGTTTTGATCGGTCGGAAAGACCGGAATGAACAGCCGTGCGAGCCCGGCGATCACAAGCAACACGATCGCTTCTGTGGGCATCGACGGCTTGGCGTCACCGAGGGCGACCGCAAGCGTGAAGCACCCCACGGCCCCCGCTAAGGCCTGTGTCCAGAACCAGCCTCGATACTTCCCGATCCCGTAATCGCTGACGGCGTCGGTCCTCGGGTCATAACCCGTCGGCAGCAAGTGCAGCGCGATCAGAGCGATGCTCTGAACGGCGATCGCAACGGCTGTGACGATGCTGAATGTCTCGACGATCCCTCGGCCCCCGATGCATCGAACTCCCGCTGATTGATCTGTCCCAGGTGCGACTCTACTACCGCGTGCGATGATCTGGAGAGATCGCTTCCGCTTCGGTCTGACAAGAAAGGCCTGGCAACCGCGACGTAGTCACCAGCGAGCCTCTTTCATCCGCCCGCGAGAGCCGCCGCGATGGCGAAAAAGGTAGAGGCAGAGGCGGCGCCGACTGCCGCAATCTGGCCTTTGAGCGACTTGAACTGGACGTCCGACTCTCCAAATGGACACGCGCACCACGGGAGGAGTCACGACACGCGCTTGCGGATCGCGACCAGTTTGTCCTGTAAGGAGCAATCTCACAGCATGATCTCTGTTGCGGGATCCCTGCTGCTGCCGGCCCGGAGCAACATTCTGCGGTCCTCCTTCCCGTATGCTCGATCAAAGGCTTCGATCGCGCGCTAACGATCGGGAGCAGCCTACGAATGACCATTGTTGATCCGACCCGCCAGATGGAAATCGATCACCCACCCGTGGGCGATCACGTCTTCGTCCGATTGCCGCTTGCTGCTCGCTGCTCGCTCGGAGACCTGGATACATGAGTTCAAGCCGCTCGCGCGGACCAAAGAGTTCTGGGCCGACGTGAACGAACTCCCGGAAGGGACTGTTCTGACGTGAGGGTGCCGGCTGCCGCGAGCCGCGAGGAGACGGCGCAGCTGCTCGATGGGGCGCTTCGCCTGATCCACGAAGCACAGGCACGGGCCGATGCGAGGCGCTCCGCCTCGGCACTGACCGAGCAGTACATCCGAGACTGGTGGGAGAGCCGGAAACAGTCGCCTCAGGGCAACGCGGCGCTGGATTGATCGACGTGCCAAAGCGCTTCCGCGGCGAACGATGCGGGAGCGGTGCGGCTTCTTGACGTCGCAGCGGCCCACGGCGCCGCCGACGCACACGCGGGGGTTGGGCATCTGCGGCCCCCCGACCGCTTCTCCGATTCGTTCAAGGGAGAGCTAGAACACGGTCGGTCGCGTACTCGTGCAACGCTTCGGGGAGCGGCAATCGAGCCCCGAGACCTCGCGGCCACGGCGGCGCGGGAGTCCCCCGGTGATCTGCGGGCTGGCGCTCGCGCCCGCGAAGGACCGTCTCCATGCCCGCGCATTAGACTGAGTTTCTTGCGTTCAGCGCCAGAGGCGCCTTCTAGCAATAGCGTCGCCTTAGATGTCGATGCCTCTCATCCCGGCTGCTGCTGCCCCGATTAGCGTGGACGCAGTTTCCTTCCTATAGATCATCGTGAGTGCTGCCGTGGCGGCGGTCGTGGCCACAGCCCTGGGTGCTGTTGAGCGACGCGCTGGATGGTGATGGCGCTGGTGTTCGGCGCCATGTTGGGTGGTGATGGGGGGCGGCGTTAGGGCGCCGGTGGCGACAGGATGGTGGTGATCCTGTTGATTGAGGCCCCCTCGCCGAAACCTTGACGCGGTATGAGGCGAGGGGGCTGTGACGCCGTTGGAGGACGTCGTGCTCATCGTCTCAGACGATCGTGCTGCGGTCGAGGCGGATCTCGCTGCTGGCCGCTTGTTGTGCCCGTGCTGCGGTGGTGGCGTGTTGGGAGGTTGGGGGTGCGCGCGGTTGCGTCAGGTCCGCACGCACGCCGGGGTTCGTTGGCTGCGGCCGCGTCGCGGTCGTTGCCGTGATCGAGGCTGTGGCACGACGCACGTGCTGCTGCCGGACGTGTGCCTGGCGCGCCGTTGCTATGTGGCGGACGTGATCGGCGCGGCGCTGCTGTCGGCTGGGCGGGAGGGATATCGGCGGGTCGGGGAGCGACTGGGGGTCCCCGGGGAGACGGTGCGCGATTGGCGGCGGCGTTTCCGGTCGCGCGCTGAGCTGATCGCCGCTCACTTCTTGCGGTGGGCGCGGGCGTTTGACGCCTCGTTTGAGCCGCCGGCCGATCAGGGATCGTTGGTGGCCGATGCGCTCGAGGCGATCGGCGTGTGCACGAGGATGGCGTCGCTGGTTCTCGCCCGTCGGGCCCCGTGGTCGTGGGTGTCGGCGCTGACCGCGGGCGGGCTGCTTGCGATCAACACGAGATCGCCTTGGCCGGCGCCTGAGTGACCGTGATCCTGGCTGGCCGGTTCGTGTCAGCGACGGTCAGGAGGTTGATGGTGGACAGGGCGCAGGAGGTCGGGTTGTTTCGTTGGCGGATCGTCGGTGAGGCGGCGGACGTGTCGCTGTCGGCGCGGGAGCGCGGTGCGCTGGTCCGCGCGCTGGCGGCGCGCGAGCATCTGGGCCCGGATGGGCGGTGGGTGCGCGTGTCGCGCAACACGCTGGATCGCTGGATCCGGGCGTATCGGGAGGGCGGGTTCGATGCCTTGGTTCCAGCGCCGCGGCGGATGCCGAACCAGACACCGGCGCGGCTTTTGGAGCTGGCGTGCGCGCTACGCCGTGAGCAGCCGGCCAGGACGGCGGCGCTGATCCACAGGATCATCGTGGAGACGGAGGGCAGCTCACCGTCGGCGCGTACGATCAATCGTCACTTGGCGGCCGCGGGGTTGCCGTGGAAGGGCGGGCAGATCGGGCGGGCGTTGGGGCGCTTCGAGGCGGAGGTCCGCAATGAGTTGTGGACCGGGGACGCTTTGCACGGCCCCATGGTCGGCGGCCGCCGCACGTTCTTGTTCTGCTTCCTTGACGATCACAGCCGCTTGTTTTGCGGGTATCGGTGGGCGTCCCGGGAGGATGTGCTGAACGCGTCGCGGGCGTTGCGAGCGGGGATCGCCTCGCGAGGGGTGCCGAGGGCCGTCTACGTCGACAACGGCAGCCCGTTCGTGTCCGGCCAGCTGTTGCGAGCGTGCGCTGTCCTGGGGATCGGGCTGATCCACAGCCGGCCGGGGCGGCCGGAGGGGCGCGGCAAGATCGAGCGGGCGTTTCGGACCGTTCGTCAGCAATGGCTGGTCGAGCTCGAGGACCGTCCGTCCGCCAGCCTGGAGGAGCTCAACCAGACCTTCCAGGCGTGGGTTGAACAGGTCTATCACCGGCGAGTGCACTCGGAGACCGAGCAGACACCGCTCGAGCGGTTTCTCGCCCACGGACCGCCGGCCCTGCCGAGCGAGCGGGCGCTGCGCGAAGCGTTCCGATGGTCAGAACGACGCACGGTGTCGCGGACCGGCACGGTCGGAATGCACGGCAACACCTACGAGGTCGACCCGGGGCTCGCTGGCCGGCGGGTGGATTTGGTGTTCGACCCGCTCGAGCTGGCCGAGGTCGAGGTTCGCCTCGACGGACATCACCAGGGGCTGGCGGAGCCGCGTCAGATCAAGCGGCACGTGCACCCACGCGCGCAGCCGCCGGCCAAGCCAGCCGAGGCGACGGGGATCGACTACCTCGGCCTGATCCGCCAGCGCCGCGAGCGGGAGCTTCAGAAGCGGATCGACTACCGCCACCTGCCCGGTCCGCCAGCTGGCGGCGCCGGCCACGACCAGGACAACAACAAGGAGCAGGCAGGATGAGTATCGATCGCCTCAGGGCGCATTGGGGGTTGTCACGCACCCCGTTCACTAAGGAGCTGGCGCCGTCGATGCTGTTCGCCTCGGCCGCTCACCAGGAAGCTGTTGCCCGGATCGATTGGATCATCAGCGAGCGGGCGCTCGGGGTGGTGTGCGGCGAGGTCGGCGCCGGCAAGACGGTCGCCGCCCGCGCCGCGACCGCGATGCTGGACAGCAGCCGATACACGATCATCTACCTGCCGAACCCGGCGGTCGGTGCGCGCGGGCTGTATATCCAAATCGTCCGGGCGCTCGGCGCCACCCCACGCTTCTACAAGGCGCTGCTGGTCCCCCAGGCGACCGACCTGTTGGCCGCCGAGGCCGCCGAGCGCGGCAAGACCGTCGTCCTGGTCCTGGACGAGGCGCATCTCCTGTCCGCCGAGCAGCTCGAAGAGCTGCGGATGCTCACCAACCAGGAAATGGACTCGCGTGCCACCTTTGCGTGCCTGCTGCTCGGACAACCGACACTGCGCCGCAAGCTCCGCCAAGGCGTGTTCGCGGCGTTGGATCAGCGGATCGCGCTGCGCTGCACGATCGACGGGATGGACCGCAAAGAGACCGGCGAGTACATCGCCCACCACATCAAGCTCGCCGGCCGCTCCGACACGCTGTTCTCAGACGACGCGGTCGCGTTGATCCACGAGGCCTCCCGCGGCCTGCCCCGGCAAGTGAACAACCTAGCCACGCAGACACTGATCGCCGCGTTCGCGACCAACAAGTCGATCTGCGACGAGAGTGGCGCGCGCGCCGCGGTCGCAGAGATCGCTGCCGAGTGACCGGCGAGGTGATCTCGCTGTTCGATCCCGACAGCGCCCCGTCAGACCCGGCGACCGGCCAGCCCGCAGGCATCACGTTACCGGCGCCCGCTGGCTGGCCGGCGCCGCCCAGCGAAGAGGCGTTTCACGGGCTGCCCGGACAACTCGTCGCCAAGATCGCCCCGCACACGGAGGCCGATCCTGTTGCGATCCTCACCCAGCTGTTGGTCTGCTGTGGCGCGCTGATCGGCCGTGGCGCTCACTTCCGCGTCGAGGCGACCCAGCACCATCCCAACCAGTTCCTGTTGTTGATCGGTGACTCGAGTCGCGCCCGGAAGGGCAGCTCGTTCGACCACGTCACCAGGCTGCTCACCGAGGCAGACCCGGCGTTCCCGTCCCGCCTGAGGACCGGACTGTCCAGCGGCGAGGGGTTGGTGTGGACGGTCCGCGACCCCAATGGCCCCGACGCCGGCGTGGCCGACAAGCGGCTACTCATCGCAGAACCCGAGTTCGTCAGCGTGCTCAAACAGACCCAGCGTGAGATCAACACGCTCTCGCCGGTGCTCAGGTCAGCCTGGGATGGCCGGCCGCTGGCGCTCTTGACCCGCACCGCCCCCGCCCGCGCCACCAACGCGCACATCTCGATCATCGGGCACATCACCGCCATCGAACTGCGCCGCCACACCACCACCGTCGAACTCGCCAACGGTTTCCTCAACAGGTTCGTATTCGCCCTGGTCAGGCGCATGCGGCTGCTGCCCGAAGGCGGCAACCCCGAGCCGCTCAAAGACAGCGGCCTGGTCCGCTACCTCGCGGCCACCATCAAGCACGCACAAGCCGCCGGGCAACTCAAGCTCAACCCCGCCGCGCGCGAGCTGTGGTGGCACACCTACCCGCAGCTAACCCAGCCCGCCGACGGGCCCGCGGGCACCCTCACCGCCCGCGCCGAGGCGCACACGATCCGGCTCGCGCTCCTCTACGCGCTGCTCGACGGGCAGCGCCACATCCAGCCCCAGCACCTCCAGGCGGCGCTCGCGCTATGGGACTACGCCGCCCGCTCAGCCGCCTGGGCGCTCGAGTCCACCGCCGGCGACCCACTCGCCCACCAGATCCACGCCGCGCTCAAACACTCCCTCCCCGACGGGCTGACCCGCACCCAGCTCCGCGACCTGACCCACCGCAACGCGACCACCGCGCAGCTCGACCAAGCACTCGCCGCGCTCGCCCACGACGGCAAGATCACCAGCAACCGCATCCTCACCAACGGGCGGCCAGCCGAGCTCTGGACCGCCACCCCCAGCTGACCGCAACCGGTCGCGCGCAAGCGCAACCCTCAGTCAGCCGATCAGCGAAGCGAAGCGGAGCTGTCAACGAGCGGCCCGACCGGGCCGAGCGCAGCGAGCCGCGAAGCCGCGCTCTTGACAGCTACCGCGGAGCGAAGCTACCCCCCTTTGAACGTTTCAACGTTCGCATCTCGCCCTTCGGTCGTTCGACCGTTCGCCACCTCTCATCACCACGCAGCACGTCCCCACAATCACCATCCTGGATGTCCGTCAACAGGTGCGCGCGTGATGGTGCCGGTCGTCGTGTTCGAACTCGTGCTGGGAATTCATCAAGGCCCCGACTGAACAGGCCGGAGGGCGCAATAGAGGTGGGACAGTGTCCAAATGCCGCGGAGGGGTCGCTTGCAGCCCGCGCTCGGGAGCGTTTGTACAGCTGCCCAGCGTTTTGTGTACAGCGCAGCGCGCCCGCCCTAGGTCCCCGAGGGAGCCGCGGCGAGGCCGGTTTGGTAGGCGAGGACAACGGCCTGCACCCGGTCGCGGAGCGCTAGAGCCGAAGCAATAGTGCCGAGCCCGGGCGGTGCACGCTGGGATACGGGCGGGAGCGGCAGCGCCGTGCCGCGTCTGCGGACGACCGGTTGATCGCGTTTCGGGACCGCCGGGCGGCGCCTCCTCGGGCTCGGACCCACGGCCGGCGTTTGTGTGAGTCCCACAAGTGCGGCGTGCCGTGGCAGAGCACGGCGTGGTGCTCCGAGGCGACTTCCGCAGCCGTGAGAAGGAGAAGCTCGCCGTTGAGCTCGACGCAATTGCGAGTCTCGTCCGGACCGGGAGCGAGGTCGGCGCTGACCAGGGTGGCTGCTTGCCCATGTGAGCGAGAGCCATGTGCGGTTGCAGGTTGTCGCGGATCAGGACGGCAGCTAGCACACCGGCGACTCTCGCGATCGCGGCAAAGCAGGTCCGCGGACCGACCGCTCACGACGCCGGCGTGGCCGGCAAGGCGACCAGTTGCGCAAGTGGCGATTATGTGAGGAGGCTCTCGGGCTGTAAGCGACGTCAATGAACGGCCTCTGAGCGGCGTCGTCGGGGGCGATATATGGGGTCGTTGGCGATGTCGGTGGTCTCGCTACTTCTGCAATCCGCGATGGGAACAGCCGCCGACGGTGCGATGCCTGCTGGTGCTGGTCGTCCCGAGGATGAGCGGGTCAGAGGTCGGGGCGAGGGTGCGAAGCGCCTACGGTGGTCGATCGACGACTGCGACTGTCGGTCCGCAGGGGGCGCGGGCGCTTGTCAGTCGGGGGTCGGGGTGCGGGAGGCGCCGTGCGCCGTTTCGGCGATTCGTTTGATTGCTGTGAGGCGCTTGTCCCATCGGGATGCGACTCGCGCCATTTGTCGTTGGGCTTGAGCGAGGCGTTCGTCGCGTACGGTGAAGCGTGTTTCGCGGCCGGTGCGTCGTGCTCGTACGAGGTCGGCGCGTTCGAGGACGGCGAGGTGCTTCGCGACGCCTTGTCTTGTGATCGGGAGTTCGGTCGCAAGCGCGCTGGCCGTCGTTTCGCCGCGCTCGAGGAGCAGGTCGAGCAGGCGCAGCCGCATCGGGTCACCGAGCGTCGCCCACAAGCGGTCGGCGTCCTCGCCGTCTCGCGTCATCGTGCCTCGCGCGAGCGTGTGGCTCGTGATGCGTAGACCCGCAGTTCGTCGAGCTCCTTGACCCATCCATTGGCGTTTTGGCTGGCGTAGCGGGTTTGCTCGTCCTCGGGCCAGGACAGCTCTGAGAAGCCGCTCTCGACCACTCGCAGTCGAGTCCCAGCTCCTGTCGGGGTGAGCGTCATCACGACTCGGGTGGAGCCGCCCGGCACCGGTTCCTCGCCGGCGCGCAGCACCCAGCGGAACGAGAACGTGTGTGGCGGCTCGACCGTCTCCACGCGCGCTCGGTATGTCCCATGGTCATGCCACGTGAGCAGCATCGTGCCACCCGGCCGCAGATCGATCGTCGCCTCGTCGCTGAACCAACCGGCCAGATGCCGGGCCTCGGTGACGATCTCCCAGACCACGTCAGGTGGCGCGTCGATATCGATCTCCCTGGTGATCGCGTCGGGAAGCACCGCGGACAACGATACCACGAATCTGCAACCTAAAGTTGCGCTTTTTCAGAGAATATGCAACCATTG
>Ga0335073_10005021_pt1 | contig 18572 bp, 12 predicted proteins | sample Lox_Sample_22_FD_207093 | JGI IMG/M metagenome (GOLD analysis project Ga0335073, IMG submission 207093) | Soil microbial communities from Loxahatchee National Wildlife Refuge, Florida, United States - Lox_Sample_2.2 | ecosystem: Environmental > Terrestrial > Soil > Wetlands | place: USA... | reverse complement strand
CCGCCATAAAGACTTCCAATTCGGTTGGTTTCCTCAGCCATCGGTCTCCTTAGTTCGCTCGCGGACCAGCCGCGCTTTAAGCAAGCGCACGAAACTATACCTCAACGCCGAGATTTCTCAGTTCGGAGCGCAATTGCTCCGCATTTTGATGGTGAATCACGCTCATCCCCAAGCGCCGGGGACTCTCGAGGTTCAGCGGCCGGTCATCGATAAAAACGCACTGCTCCGGCGGGCGCTGCGTGACTTCGAGCGCGACGCGGAAGATCGTTTCTTCCGGCTTTCGAGAACGCACATAGCAAGAGCTAAAAAAAACCAGCAAATCGCGCCGCAAGTGGAAAGCTTCAATTCGGTATTGATTGAGCTCGAAGGGTTCGTTGTTAATCGAACCGATGAAGTATTTGCCCGCGCGCGCGGCGGCCGCTAGCACCGCTCGCGTGTCCGAATATTCCTTCGACTGCGCGAACATGAAGGCGGTGAACTCCTCGCGCGAAAACGAGCGCGCGCGATAGAAAAGCGTGCGGTCCAGATATTCGTTCAGGGTAATTTGGCCGGAATCGAAAGCGGGAAAAGACAAATCATGGCGGTCTTGAAATTCTTCGTAGTCGAAATTGAAAGCACTGGCCGCCTCGCGCCGCGAGTTACGGTCCCATCCATTCGTTAGAATGACGCCGCCGATGTCCCAGAACAGGGTCGTGATGTCAGCCAAAGGGCGGCCCTCCGCTCATGGTGCAAGGCTACCTATGATAAACGTTTCGAGCCAAGAAAACACGTGAATGGCATGTTTCAAACGGTTCAACACTGGGACCACTGCAAGCGAGGCCCGGGCCTGCCCGGCCGCCAATGCCGTTTATTCGGAGATGCGCCCCCGAAGCTATGCCAAAGAGTAGAGATTCGATGAATCGGAAGATGACACGAAGGGCGGACCAGAGACGAAACGAAAAACTCTTTTACCGATTCGGGTTTGGGGTTGACGGCTTCGGGTTTGCGTTCGGGCTTTGCATTTCCGCCTTCGGCTTAATCGACATCAGCTCGACTTCAAAAATAAGCGTGGCATTCGGACCGATACCGCCGCCAGGACCCCCGCGTGCTCCATACGCCAGATCCGGCGGAACGAAAAGCTGCCACTTCGAACCCACCGGCATGAGCTGCAAAGCTTCGGTCCAACCTTTTATCACGCCGTTCACGGGAAAAGTCACTGGCTGGCCGCGTTTGTACGAGCTGTCGAATTCCGTGTTGTCGAGGAGCGTGCCCTTATAATTGCAAACCACCGTGTCTGTCGCCGTCGGCTTCGGCCCGGTTCCTTCCACCAGAACTTTGTATTGCAAGCCGCTGGGCAACGTCACAACACCGTCTTTGGTTTTGTTTTCGGCGAAAAAGGCATCGCCTTCTTTTTTGTTGGTTTCCGCCAGGGCCTGCATTTTTTCTTCCTGCTTGGTACGCAGGTCGGCCTGCAGAGCGACCATTACGGCTCTGGCTTCGTCATCCGTCAGAAGCGGCTTCGCGCCGGCCAATCCGTCTTTCATGCCGCGCAGAAGAATAGCCGTGTCAACGTCGACGGAATCCTTGTGCATGCTTCTCCCGATATTCAAGCCGATCACATAGCTGGCTTTCTCTTTTTGGGTGTTGAGCGTCAGGACGGCCGGCTTTTTTGCCGTTGTAGATCGGGCCTTCGCGGTAGGCGGCTTGGTAGTTTTTGCTGCGGGAGTCTCCGGAGCGCTCGCCGGCGGAGATTGCTGTGCCTGCGCATAGCCAAGCAGGATCATACCGGCTGCAACTGCTATGGCCGCTAAAGTGACTGTTTTTCGCATGGGCCTATTGTCACATCCCTTGGACCTCTTCGCAAACCGCCATTGTCGCGCATGCGTGTGAATGGTAAATGAACCCCGCGCGGACCCTCGCTCTACGCTCCTTGCGGCTAAGCCGGCAGCTTCCGGCACACTAGGTATTTTCACGGAGTTGCAGTATGTTGGGAATTAGCAATTCCACCGAGGTGATGCGAATGGCGAATGAGTCTTGCGATCCCGCTCCAGCTCCGAGCGAGCCTGTGAAGCCCGGAACGCGCATGGTGATGTGCGTGAAATTCGGCAAAGAGCTGCCGGGCCTGGACCGCATACCCTGGAGCGGCGAACTGGGCAAGCGCGTGTACGAAAATGTCTCGAAAGAAGCCTGGAAGCTCTGGATTGAGCACTCCAAAATGATCATGAACGAGTACCGGCTCAATCCCATCGATCCTAATTCACAGAAAATCATGGGAGAGCAATTGGAGCAATTCTTCTTCGGCGAAGGCGCAAGGCTCCCCGAAGGCTACGTCGCTCCCAAAGCCAAAGGCTAATTTCCTACTGCTGGCAAGCGGCCGGTCGCGGGATGCTCGACCGGCAAGCGCGGTCTCAAATCAAAATGCAGTTTTGCGTGGGCCGCGCGAATGGCATCTTCCACTTCGTCGGGCGTTTCCGCGCTTGCAAAGAGAAAACCTAAATAACTCGATCCTTCCGGCCATGCCGCGATATAGTCGTGCAGCCGCGCGGTGACTTCCAGCGCGGTGATGCCGGGAACATCGCGGGCCAGTGCTTCTCCTTCGATTTTTTCGAGCACTCCACTTTTTGGCACGGGAATCATCATCACTCCCGATGATTTTTTCTCGCGCTGCCACTCGCTGCCGGGCAGATCGAGCGCATGGCGCAGCAGCAATTCATCCAGGCCGATGGTTGCTTGGTTTTGGCTAGTCGGCTGCGGAGCAAATCGCAGCGCGCGCGCGCACAGGCCGCCGATGGGCCGCGGAGCGACTTCCAGAGGCCAAACGCCGTCATTGTTTATGCGAAACTCCGCGTGGAGAGGGCCGTGCGATAGCCCAAGTGCGCGAACGGCGTCAGCAGTGCAGCGTTCGATTTCGCTCTGTTGCTCGTGGGGGAAGCGCGAAGGCGTAACGTAAATGGTCTCTTCAAAATAAGGTCCTTCGAGTGCATCGGGCTTGTCAAAAATGGCGAGAACGCGCAACTTTCCATCGGTCAGAAGCCCTTCGACGGCCACTTCCCTTCCCGGAATGTATCCTTCAGCCAAAAACTGGTCAAGATTGGCTTCGCGCGTCGCCTGAATCTCCGGCGAATCCAGCAAGCGGTGAATTCGCGCGGCGGCGGCAATAAATTCTTCGCGTGAATTTGCGCGCACCACTCCCTGGCTCGCCGAAAGCGAAAGTGGCTTCAGGACACAAGGGTAAGTGATGCCGAGCAGCGATGGCTCCGGCGCAGGATGGAGCGACACAGCACGAAACCAGGGCACTCGCAAACCGGCTTCGCGAAAAACTTCGCGCATCCGCATTTTGCTGCGGCACGCTTCGACGGAAGCAGGATGGTTGTACTGGATACCAAGGCCGCGCGCGACGTAAGCGGCGGTGACAGCGGGACGGTCGCCGAGCGCGAGAATTCCATCGATATCCTGACCGCGCATGGCTTGCATGACTGCGTAGGCCGCCGTCTGCGGCGACTCGAAGTGAACTGGAATTGCGCGATCGCCCCAAGGGTCCTCGAGCTGGTGGCAGCGGTCCGAGACGAACACGAGTTCGACGCCGAGCTTGCGAGCGGCTTCATCGAAGCTGCGTGTTTGGTAGCCAAGTTTCGCCGTGAAGATGAGGAGCCGGACCATTTTCTTATATTTTGGAGGCTTCGGGAACATCGCGCCTAGACGTAACAGCCTGTCACTGGCATCGGCTCTTCCGCTTTTTTCGCAACTTGTCCGATGGAGACGAACTGTTCGCGAGTCGGCTCGGCACAGCAGTACCACGGCTCGCTGAGAAATGGAACTTCCTGCACGCGATTCCGGGCCAGGTGAAGAAGCGGAGCCGAGAGCCCAGCAGCAGCATGTGCGGCTTCCCAGATGCGCTCGAAAACCATCGAGCGGGATTCTTTTCTGCGGTCGCCGTCCGCGGCGATGGCCTGCACTCTTTCGGCGAGCGCATCCACGCGCGCGTCCGCATGTTTCCAGGGATAGAAAAGCGATTGCGAGTCGAAGGCACCGATGTTTCGCCGCACTTCTTCCAATTCGAGAAGGCGCGAACCTTCGGGAATGAGCAGGCGAATGCCAAGCTGAATGGGCGCGACGTTTTCTATTAAAGATTCCGCGTGAATCACGCGCAGCAGGTCGAGATAGCTTTCTAGCGTCGTCCACTGCGTGAAAGGAACGAACGTGGGATGAAGAATCATGCCCAGCCCGCGGAAAGCCCTGACGACGTGTAAGAAATCCTCGCGTGTGTGGCCCTTGTCCAGCGCGCGAAGCACGGCATCATCGAGATATTCCACGGCGCTGATAACGAAGAGGCAGCCAGTCTCCTTGAGCTTCGGCAGATGCGCTTCGTATTTTTTCAGATGCTCGATTTTTATGGTGACGTCGTACGTTACGTCAGGAAATTCGCGGTGAAATTCCTCTACAAGATCCAGCGCATGGCGTATGCCGTTGAAAAAATCCGGGTCACCAAAAGAAATGTGCTGCGCGCCCGCGGCCACTTGTTGGCGAATGTCCTGCATCACGACGTCGCGGCTGACGATCCGGAACACGCCCTTATAAACCGGAACGATAGGGCAATGCCGGCAAAGATGTTTGCAGCCGCGGCTCGCTTCCGTCGAGCCGACAAGCCGAAATCCTCCGCCGGGAAGCACGAGATGCGCGTATTTATCGATGTGCGGAAAGCCCGAGCGATCGGGCACTTCAAAAGCGAGTCGTTCGAGCGAAACGAGAGGCTCGCTCTGCGATTCTTGCTGTGCGTCCGCGCTATGATCGGATTGCAATCGCGCCGCAAGTTGCGCGAGCGCAAGCTCGAATTCGCCGCCGAGAATGCTGGTGACTCCGAGCGTTCGCAGATATTCCGCGTTCATCGGTGCGTACAAGCCGTAGCAACACAAATGCGCGCGCGGGTTCAGTTCGCGCAATTGCGGGATCAGCTTCGCGGCGAGGCGCGTGGCCGTATGCATCGGCAAGTAGATGGCGATCAGCCCGGCCGCGCGAATGGCGGCTTCGTCCAGGGACTGTCGGGAAAGGTCGAGGCAGACGACATCATGGCCGCGCTCGCGGAGCCACGCCGCCGGTGACGCCAGTCCGAAAGGCTGCCGTCCCAATTCATAAGTCGAAATCAGTACGATATTCACACCGTATCCAGTATAACTGGCTGTCCGCCTCTGGGAATCGTTTTCGGTTATGATGGACGTTCGGTAACTTGACGGAAAGGATTGCGAGAATGGCCATTGCCGCAGGAAATTCCTTCGGAACGCGCGACAAACTGAACGTTGGCGCTCAAGCGTTCGACATTCACCGGCTCGAACTGCTCGAGAAAAAGATCTCCGGCCATTTGGACAAGCTGCCTTTTTCGCTGCGCATCCTTCTCGAAAATCTCTTGCGCTGCGAGGACGGCCGCTTTGTGCGCCCCGATGATATTCGCGCGTTGGCAAACTGGGCCCCTGGCGGCGCGGAAAAAGAAATCGCCTTCATGCCGGCACGCGTGCTCTTGCAGGATTTTACGGGCGTGCCCGCCGTCGTGGATTTGGCGACGATGCGCGAAGCCATCAAACGTATGGGCGGCAATCCGCGGCTGATCAATCCACTTTTCCCGGCAGAATTGGTCATCGATCATTCCGTACAAGTGGACAGCTTCGGCGCGGCGAACTCGTTCGACTTGAACGCCGAACTGGAATTTCAGCGCAACGTTGAACGCTACGCCTTTCTGCGGTGGGGACAGACGGCGTTTCAGAATTTCAAGGTCGTGCCACCGGATACCGGCATCTGCCATCAAGTGAATCTCGAATATCTCGCGCGTGTAGTGTGTGCGATGCCTTCGGGAAACCGCGTTGAGGCATACCCCGATTCCGTCGTCGGCACGGATTCGCATACGACGATGGTCAATGCGCTCGGCGTCTTCGGCTGGGGCGTGGGCGGCATCGAAGCGGAAGCGGCGATGCTGGGCCAGCCATCCTCGATGCTGATTCCGGATGTCGTTGGATTCCGCCTGCACGGAAAGCTTCGCGAGGGAGCCACCGCGACGGACTTGGTGCTGACCGTGACGGAAATGCTGCGCAAGAAAGGGGTGGTCGGAAAGTTCGTCGAGTTCTGCGGAACAGGCCTTTCCAGCTTGAGCATTCCGGATCGCGCGACAATCGCGAACATGGCGCCGGAATATGGCGCGACGATGGGATTTTTCCCGGTTGACGCGGAGACGCTGGCGTATCTGCAATTCACGGCGCGTGGCCCGGAACAGATCGCGCTGGTCGAGGCGTACTGCAAGGAACAGATGCTCTTCCGTACGGATGAGATGGCGGATCCGATTTTCAGCGATAAGCTGGAACTGGATCTCGGAAGCGTCGAGCCGACCGTTGCGGGGCCCAAACGCCCGCAAGACCGCGTCGCGCTGCGCAACGCGAAAAGCTCCTTCCATAAAATTCTCGAAGGGTCTCCGGAGAAACACATCGCCGTCCGGAATAATGGCGACTCGTTCGATCTTTCAAGCGGAGCGGTGGTGATTGCGGCGATTACAAGCTGCACGAACACTTCCAATCCTTCGCTGATGCTGGGAGCGGGCCTGCTCGCCAAGAAGGCGGTCGAGCGCGGATTGCAAGTGAAGCCGTGGGTCAAAACAAGTTTCGCGCCGGGATCGAAAGTGGTAAGCGATTATCTTGCGACTTCAGGATTGATGAGCTATCTCGAAAAATTGAAATTTCACCTTGTTGGATACGGTTGCACGACGTGTATCGGAAACAGCGGGCCGCTGCCGGAGGCGATTGGCGCTGCAATCAAGGATAACAACTTGGTGGCGGTTGCAGTCCTCAGTGGAAACCGGAATTTTGAAGGCCGCATTCATCCGCTCGTGCGAGCGAATTATCTGGCTTCGCCGCCGCTCGTCGTGGCGTATGCGCTCGCCGGGCGCATGGACATGGATTTGACGACAGAATCTCTGGGCGCGGACTCCGCCGGAAAACCCGTATATCTGCGGGACATTTGGCCTTCGCCGCAGGAAATTGAAAAAACGGTGCGCGAATCGGTGACCAGCGAAATGTACCGCAAGGAATACGGCGACGTGTTCAATGGCGATGCGCACTGGAAATCGATGCCGGTTCCCCAAGGCGATTTGTACCAGTGGGATCCGAAATCCACGTACATCAAGCAGCCGCCATTTTTCGAGAACATGCCGAAGACGCCGCCGGCTCTCGCGGATATTCACGCCGCGCGCGTGCTGGCGGTTCTTGGCGATAGTGTGACGACGGATCATATCTCACCAGCGGGCTCGATTGCGATTGATTCGCCTGCGGGAAAATACTTGATCGCCAACGGCGTGAAGCCGCACGAATTCAATTCCTACGGAGCGCGGCGCGGCAATCATGAAGTGATGATGCGCGGAACGTTTGCGAATATCCGGCTGCGCAATCAACTTGCTCCCGGTACGGAAGGCTGCTGGACGCACTTCCTGCCGGGGAACGAGAAAATGACGATTTACGATGCTGCCGTGAAATATCGCGAAGCGGGCGTGCCGCTGGTCGTGATTGCCGGAAAAGAATATGGTTCGGGTTCCTCGCGCGACTGGGCCGCGAAAGGCACGCGCTTACTCGGCGTGCGCGCGGTGATCGCGGAAAGTTACGAGCGCATCCATCGCAGCAATTTGGTCGGCATGGGCGTGCTCCCGCTGGAATTCAAGACTGGCGAAAACCGCGAAACGCTTGGATTGACGGGGCAAGAGGCCTACGAAATCACCGGCGTTGCGTCGCTCTCGGCGAAGAAAGCGATCACCGTGCGGGCGGAATCCGATGACGGCTCCGTGAAAACGTTCACGGCGATTGCGCGCGTCGACACGCCAGAGGAAGTCCTCTACTACCATCACGGCGGCATCTTGCAGTACGTTTTGCGGCAAATGCTCTGAGATTTGGCCCATAGCTGCGGGCCAACCAATTGCGTGTTGGGGAAACGTCCGTGAGGTTCGCTACGGACGGAGTTGTACGCGTCACTGAAAAAGGCGGCAGCAGGGCTGCCGCACTCCATATCGCTGCGTTATACAATTCAGCAAGACTTGCTACGTGCGTCCCTCGCGTTTTTGCGCCATGACGAGGCCGCGCGGTGTGGGTAAGAGCAGGACGGATAGGAGGCCCTCGGCTTCGAGCTTTAGAGCGGCTTCGCGAACCGTTTTCATCAGCGAACTCGCATCGTGCATGAGAATGAGACCATACGGGCTCATCTGCGGGAGAAATTTGCGCACTTCTTGTTCGCGGAGCGGCGCGTCGCTATCGCAGAAAAGCAGGTCGATGCGGCCTTCGATTTTCATGTCCAGGCTGGATTCGTTGCGCGCATCAATCCACTCCGCGAGACCGGAAGAAGCGAAACGCATTTGCGCGGAGGCAAAGACTTTGGCGTCGTATTCGCAGGTGATGACACGGCCGAAACCGTTGGCCTTGAGACCTTCTGCGATGCGCAGCGTGCTGAGCCCGGAGAATGTGCCGGTCTCGACGATCAGTTCGGGCTTCAGCGTGGCGACGATCGCCTTCAAGAAATCGAGGACTTCCACTTCGGCGCTCATGGAATCGTACATGTGCCAGCGTTCGGGATGCGGGCATTCCGGCGTGGGGCGGTGATATTCCGGCTGGAGAACGTCGCCGCGCGACTCGATGTGCTCGACTATGCGGTGCTCTTTTTTGAGGCGGTGAAATTGGCTTCTAATACGCCAAAGTAACACCGCGCCAAGAAGAATCGAGACCAGGCTGGCGGCCTGGGCGTTGGACATGCCGAAGAACGAACGCGGATTGATGCGAATAAATTCGATGAGGAAGCGCGCGAGGCCCGTAAGAATCAGGTAGTTGCAAAAAATTTCGCCTTTGGCTTTGGGGCCTTTGAGCGCTTTCGTGCCCATGTGCCAAAGAAATGCGGCGATGGCGAGCCAGATGAAAAATTCGTAGAGCGGCGTGGGTTGCACGCGGCAATTCGCCGGCCAGCCATGCTGCACGCAGGTTTCGGTCGTGGGGACGAGGCCGTTGGGAAAGCTCATGCCCCAAGGAAGCTTCGTTGGAATGCCGTAATCGCCGTCGCCCGAGAGCAGGCAGCCGATGCGGCCGATGCCGTAGCCGACGCAGGCGGCGGGTGAACAGATGTCCAGAAATTCGAGCAGAGGAATTCTGGACCTGCGTGCGAGAAGCACGAGTGCGATAAATCCGCCTAGAAAACCGCCGAACCACGCGAACCCGTAGCGGCTGATGAGCTGCGGCCACGGGTCCGCGAAAAAATCGTGCGGACTTTCCAGAACGTGATAGAGCCTCGCGCCGATCAAACCGGCTAGTCCGGCGATTCCGATGATGAGGAAACCTTCGTCCTTTTCGTTTCTAGCGGAGATGCTCTGGAGCTGCGAGCGGCGGCGATTGAAATCGGCTTGCAGGACGTAGGCCGAGACGAGCATGGCGATGGCGACCATCAGACCGAACGTGGGGATGGTTACAGGGCCGATATGGACGAAGGGGATCACGAATTTGAGCGCGCTGCGCGCATGGCAGAGTATACATGACACTACGGGCGCGGACGGAATGTGGAGCGGGCTCAGCGCGGTGCGCAAGCTTACGCTGCGCGTGGCAGGCGACCCGTGACTCGTGAATGGTCTCGTGCGGTCAGCGAGTGTTCGCCCCTGCGTTTCCCGGAGCGAGCTTTTGGCCGGGAAGCTGGTTTCGGTGGCATCGCTAGGTCAGCGCTGGAGAGGAACGGCGGTGGAAGATGGCGCCTAGAAGGAGCCAAAGGGCGAAGGCTAGCCATTCGGCGTGGGAGAAGTGGCCGGGGAAGTCGGGGACTAACTTCATTAAGACGAGCAACGCCGAGACCAGGATACCGAGGCCGGTTACGCCGCGGGTGATTAGGCGGGGAACGCGGTGCGGGATAACAACTTTTGGGTCGGGACGCTGGTTTGCGGGGACGAGTTGAGTAGGTGACTCGGACTTGGAGAGCGAGCGTGAGTCAACCAGCCAGAAGGAGAGGCAGGTGGCTAGCCAGCCCAAGGCGGAGGCCATAGAGCCAACTTCGGTGATGGGGACTAGGATGGCGTCGCCCAGGAGGAGGCCGAGGAGAGTGCCTGCGGTGATAGCGAGGACGGCAGAGGAGGGAGTGGAGAATTTTTCGTGGATGGCGGCGAAGATGGGAGAGACGGTGCCTCGGCGGGCGTAGGCGAAGAGGAGGCGAGTAGAGGCGGCGAAATTGCCGTTGAAGCATTGGAAGAGGCCGAAGCAAGCCATGACGAGGATGAGCTGAACGATCCAGTGATGGCCGAGGCCATGTTCGAAAGCGACGGCAGTGGAGAAATGCTGGCCGAGAAGGGATTGCCAGGGTGAAATGTAGGCGACGGCGAGGATACAGAGAGCGTAGAAGATGGCGCCGACGCAGAGCGCGAGGCCGATGGCCTGCATATAGCCGGATTGGCGGAAGTCAGGATTGGCTTCTTCTGCATATTTGGGGACGGATTCGAAGCCGGTCATGAAATACGGAACGATTTGAAGAGTTAGGAAGATTGATAGGAGGGGAGCGGCGTGGAAGGCGGGATGGAAATTGGAAGGTGCGCCATGGATGGCGCTGATGGTTATGAGTGCTAGAAAAATTAGGAGGACCATGCTGGTCATGGCTTTTTGGAAATTGGCGCTGAGGCGGATGCCGCGGTAATTGATGAAGCCGAGAAGCAGAGTGAGGGCGATGCCGAGAATGAGCCGAGGCAAGAAAACGGGCTGGCCTGCGATGCGATAGAGCTCGAAGGAATCGAGCGAGGGAAAAATGTAAGCGGCGATTTTGCCGAGAGCGACGGCTTCCCAGGGGCCGACGATGAAGTAGGCAAGAAGCATCATCCAGCCAGTGAAATAGCTGACGATGGGCGGGAAGACTTGTGCGGCGTAAGCGGCTTCGCCGGCGGCGTCAGGAAGGCGCTTGACCCATTGGCCGTAGACATAGCCGACGGGGAGTAGGAGGATTCCGCCGATAGCGAAAGCGAGGGCAGCGCCGAGGGGACCGCCGCGGCCAAGCCAGTCGTCCATGAGGACCAGCCAGCCGGTGCCGATCATGGCGCCGAAAGCGAGAGCGAAATAATCGTGGAGGCGGAGTTTGCGAGCTAGGGCTGGCATTTAGAGGACGCAGAAAAATTCGTGAAGAGGATTCGCGGCAAGAGGCTGGGCATGCCAAAATGAAGAGACACAGCAAGGATTAGGCACAGCGTGGGATGTTAGATTCGTGAAGCGAAAGAAGTCAATGCGGGCGAGTACTAATAGTTTGCGTGGGAACGATTTTGGGCCGAGAGATGGGACTGTACTGGTACCGGGCTCGCGGAGTTTACCTGCGCTGCATGGCGCATTCACACCAACGTAACGTTCCGCAACTAGCCTCGGAAAGCTTTCGTTGACTGGTGTCCAGCCAACTAATCCTGAAATCCATGGAGGATCCACAAAGACTATGCGCAGAATCTTCGCGACTGCACTCGCGGGAGTATTGCTTAACCCGGCGATGATCGGAGCGGTTCCGCAACATCAGAGCTACGGTGAGACGGCCACCCCAATCAAACATTTGGTTATCCTCTTCCAGGAGAACGTTTCCTTCGATCACTACTTCGGAACCTATCCGAACGCAATGAACCTTCCCGGTGAAAATCCTTTCCATGCCGCGCCGGGCACTCCATCCGTGAACGGTTATGGGGCTGCACTTTTGACGCGCAATCCCAACCTGAACGCCGCAAATGGAACTGGGGCAACGAACCCCTTCCGGCTAAGTCCATCCCAAGCTTCTACGGCGGACCAGGATCACGACTATACCCCTGAGCAAGAAGCATTTGACGGCGGACTGATGGATCTTTTTCCGAAGTACACCGGCGCAGGAGGAACAGCGGTGGGCGGAACAGGTTCCCCAGCGGTCTTCAATACAACCGGATTGGCGTTGGGCTATTACGACGGAAACACGGTGACGGCGATGTGGAATTACGCGCAGCATTTCGCCATGAACGACAATTCCTATGACACGAACTTTGGGCCCTCCACACCGGGTGCGCTAAACGTAATCTCGGGACAGACCAACGGCGTGATCGACAACGTCAACGGTACCGGTTCCATAGTGGCGGACGGAAACGGCGGCCTAACGGTGAATAGCGATGCGGACCCACTTGGAGATGTTTGCTCGACTTCGACAGGAGAGAAATTCACGCTAGGGGGCAAGAATATCGGAGACCTTCTCAATGCCGCGGGAGTGAGCTGGGGCTTCTTCAACGGGGGGTTCGATCTGACGGTCACGAACGCCAATGGCACGACAGGGTGCAAGAGGAGCACGACTTCGGCGGTCACAACCGTGACTAAAGCGGATTACATCCCCCATCATCAGCCTTTTCAGTATTACACAAGCACAGCGAATCCGATGCACACACGCCCGGCTTCGATCGCCGAAATCGGACACGATGGCCCGGCCAACCATCAATATGACACCCATGACTTTTTTGACGCTGTAAGCGCCGGTAATTTTCCAGCGGTCAGCTACTTGAAAGCTCCCGGCTATCAAGATGGGCATGCCGGTTATTCAGACCCGACGGACGAGCAAGCGTGGTTCATCCAGGTGATCAATTTCCTGGAAAAGAGCCCCGACTGGAAGAGCACGGCGGTCATCATAGCGTACGATGATTCCGACGGTTGGTATGACCACCAAATGGGCCCCATCGTGAACCAGTCAGCAACGGCCGATGACGCGGTTGCGAACAGCGGTAGCAGCCTCTGCGGCACTGCAGCCAATGCCACCGCAACGGCTCTGCCAGGCATCAACGGAGGCAATGCGCAGGGTCGCTGCGGATACGGTCCTCGTCAGCCTTTCATGTTGATTTCACCCTACGCCAAGGCCAATTTCGTGGATCACACCGTCACGGATCAAAGCTCGGTCGTCCGATTCATCGAGGACAACTGGCTCGGCGGCGAGCGCCTCGGAGGTGGGTCGTTCGATGCCATCGCCGGCTCGATCTTGAATATGTTTGACTTCGATAATTGCCGTCCGGACGGTGTCCTGATACTTAACCCAACCACGGGCGAGCCACAAGCCCCATCGTTCAAGTTCTAACCATGCAGGGCTGGGATTGCGGACGTTTGTCAGAGCTATCCCAGCCGAACTGAATAGCGATTGCAGCGGGCGTGCGAGGAACAATGCGCATTCCCGCTGCTTCTTGTTGTAGGTGACATACAATGACTTCCGATTTTCCAGGGAGCGGACGTGGCGATTAGCAGACGTGAGCTTCTGCGAAAGAGCGGCTTGATGGCCGGAGCGATGCTGACGCATCAAGTGCGGCACAAAGTGATCGGTGTGCGGGCGCGTCCGGCGCTCGACCCAAATTCGCTGGCGCCGTTCGTCGACGCATTGTCTATTCCGGCTACCGCGAAGAGCATGGATATGCGGGCCAGCCCGGAGAATCCCGGGACTAAGATTCCATACTACCGAGTGGCGATGCGGGCATTCGAAACGAAAGTGCATCGCGACCTGAAGCCGACGGGCATGTGGGGATTTGGAGGGACGTTTCCGGGGCCGACATTCGATGTGCGCCGCGGACAAGAAGTTTTGGTCGAATGGGCCAACGAACTGCCGGAGAAACATTTTTTGCCCATCGATCACACGTTGCACGGAGCGGAAGCGAGTTTACCCGAGGTGCGTGCAGTGTCGCATTTGCATGGAGCGAAGACGCCACCGGCAAGCGATGGATATCCCGAGGATTGGATCGTACCGGGGAAATCAGTGCTGTACCACTATCCAAACCGGCAAGACGCGGCGATGCTGTGGTACCACGATCATGCGATGGGAATTAACCGCCTAAATATATTTGCCGGGCTCGCGGGTGCATACATTCTGAGGGATGAAGAGGAAGAAGCGCTCCACTTGCCAAGCGGGAAGTATGAGATTCCGCTGGTGATTTGCGACAGGATGTTCGACAAGGAGGGGCAACTCTACTATCCGGTTTCCGACAAGCCGGAATCACCATGGATACCGGAATTCTTTGGCGATGCGAATTTGGTGAACGGAACATTGTTGCCGTTCTTGGAGGTTGAGCCGCGCAAATACAGGTTTCGTGTTTTGAATGTTTCGAATGCGCGATTCTACCGGCTGGCTCTTTCGAACAAACAGAGTTTTCACCAGATCGGGACGGATCAGGGACTGCTTGCCGCGCCTGTGCCCGTGCAGAAAATCGTGATCGCGCCGGGAGAGCGGCTGGATCTGATTATCGATTTCAAGCAAAGCGCGGGAAACAGGATTGTCCTGAAGGACGACTTCGTCTCGATGATGCAGTTTCGAGTTTCGGCGGCGGGCGTGAAGGACGACAGCGTCTTGCCGGCAAAACTGCGCAGCATCGAAAAGCTGGCGGAGCTGGCGGCGGTGAAGACGCGGGTGCTGTCGCTCGATGAAGTGGACGATTTGGTGCAGAACCCCGTCAAGATGCTATTGAACAAAACGAGCTGGCACGAGCCGGTGTCGGAAAATCCGGCGCTGGACTCGACGGAAATTTGGAGTTTTGTGAATCCTACGAACGATTCTCATCCGATTCATTTACATCTTGTGAGATTTCAGATTTTGGACCGGCAGAGGTTCGAAACATTTGGATACATTAGTCGAGGGGAATTGAGATTCACGGGCCCGATGGTGCAACCTGATCCGGCGGAAGCAGGGTGGAAGGATACGGTGCGAGCGGAGCCCGGAATGGTGACGAGAATCATCGCGAAATTCGAGGGGTATCCGGGCCGATACGTTTGGCATTGCCATATTTTGGAACACGAAGACAACGAAATGATGCGGCCATACGACGTGCTTCCACGCGCATAGAGGAGGTTTGATTTCGCAAGCTCGCGTTGCCGCTGATTCATATAGATCGTTTGCCGCCCGCCTTTAGGCCACGCCTCGGATGCTGTTCCGAGCGGACTGCTCTGTAATAAACTCGCAGCACCATGAAATATCGAAAACAAATCAAGGAATGCGCGCGGCTGGCCGAGCCGTACTGCATTTCGAAGGGCGAGAAATTCCGCTTGAAGGATCACAATCCGAGGGACACGGGCTATGTAAAGGACGCGCGGCAGAGCCAAGACATCATGGACAAGCGCGCCGGCCTGCTCAGCAACATGCAAGAGAAGCTGTACGCGCAGGACCGCTGGGCGCTGCTGCTGATTTTTCAGGCGATGGACGCGGCGGGGAAAGACGGCGCGATCAAACACGTGATGACGGGAGTGAATCCGCAAGGATGCGACGTTTATTCGTTCAAGACGCCGAGCGCGGAAGAACTCAATCATGATTACTTGTGGCGGGCTCACAGCCGCCTCCCAGAGCGCGGCAAAATCGGAATATTCAATCGTTCGTACTACGAGGAGGTTCTAGTCGTGCGAGTCCACCCGGCGATTCTGCGGGCTCAGAAGTTGCCGGACCGGTCCATCACGAAAAATATCTGGGAGCAGCGCTATGAGGACATCAACGCGTTTGAACATTATTTGACGCGAAACGGGGTGTTGGTACGCAAGTTTTTTCTGCACGTTTCGAAGAAGGAGCAAAAGAAGCGCTTTCTCGAGCGGCTTGAGGATTCGAAAAAGAATTGGAAGTTCTCGATGGCGGATGTCCAAGAGCGCGGCTACTGGAGGGATTATCAGGAAGCGTACGAAGAGATGATCCAGAACACGGCGACGAAGCATGCGCCGTGGTATGTGGTTCCTGCGGACAATAAGTGGTACTCGCAATTGGTCGTGGCGTCGGTGATTATCACGACGCTTGAGGAACTCGATCTATCCTTTCCCGACGTGGACAAAGAGAAGAAAAAAGAATTAGAAACGGTGCGGGAGACGCTGCAGCACGAGAAAGATTGAGATCGGCGCAGCCTGGTCCGCTCACAGACAGCGCAACGCAGAGAAGCCTGGAAGGCCCAACGAGAGATGCCGCGGCGGGAGAGCGCGGTGGTAAAATGAGCGGGACGGCAACGCGGCTTGCGCGATTTTGCAAGCCAGAGGAGAAATGATGGCGAAGCCGATCGGGCTTGAAATAAATGGCAAGCGGTACGCAGTCCAGAGCGCGCCGGAAACGCCTCTGCTTTATGTGCTGCGCGACGAACTGGGACTAACCGGGACAAAATATGGCTGTGGCGAAGGACAGTGCGGCGCGTGCACGGTGCTGCTGGGCGGAGCGCCTCGCCGATCCTGCCAGATTCCCTTGAGCGCAGCCGCCTCGAGATCCATTACCACCATCGAAGGGCTTGAGAAGGACGGGCATTTGCATCCAGTGCAGCAGGCATTTTTGGATGCAGGTGCATTCCAGTGCGCGTATTGCACGCCAGGGATGATCCTTAGCAGCGTTGGATTGCTTTCGACAAATCCAAATCCGAGCTCCGCGGAAATAATTCAAACGTTGCAGGGAAATCTTTGCCGTTGTGGAACGTATCCGCGGATTTTGGAAGCGGTACAAAAAGCGGCCAAGATGATGCCGGGGCGTGCGCGATGAGCTCTTCCGTTACGTTCGTGCCGGAGCCGGAACGCTACGAATTCAGCGCCGGGCCGATGCATCACTTCGAACTGGCGCGCCGAGATTTCTTCAAGTTTCTCGGCGCCGGGATTGCGGTTTTCGCGGTGGCAAAGAAAGCTCGCGCCGCGCAAGAAACCGCCCCTACGCTCGGTTTTCACTTCGAGGAATTGCCGGAGAATATTACTGCATGGCTGCATATCGGCGAAGACGGAAACGTCACGGCGTTCACAGGCAAAGTAGAGATAGGCCAAAACATCCGGACTTCGCTGGCGCAAACGGTTGCCGATGAACTTCGCGTGGGATTCGAATGCGTGACTATGGTGACGGCGGACACCGCGTTGACGCCATTCGATTTCGGCACGGTGGGCAGCCGCTCGATGCCGACGATGTCGCCGCAGTTGCGGCGCGTGGCGTCCGCCGCGCGAGACTTGCTTGTTGACGCAGCAGCGAAAGAATGGAACGTCGCGGCGGATGGACTCACTGCGGCTAACGGAAAGGTCAGCGATCCTGCGACGGGGCGTTCGCTGAGATATGGAGAGTTGGCTCGCGGAAAAACGTTGGCGCAAAATCTTCCCACGGAAGATCCGGTCACTCCACCTGATAAATGGACGATTGCGGGGAAATCGATTCCGAAAAAGGATGGGCGCGCGTTCGTTACCGGCGAACATCAGTACACTCCCGATTTGCGGCGCACGGGCATGCTGTACGGCAAAGTGCTTCGGCCACCGTCGTTTGGAGCAACGCTCACTATGTACGACGCGCAAGCCGCTCAAGCGATGCCCGGCGTGGTCGTTTTGCGAGATGGCGACTTCGTGGCTGCCGCGGCTGGCAACGAACGCGACGCACAAAAGGCGGTCGAAGCGATTCGAACGGAGTGGAAGGAAGTTCCGCAACCATCGAGCGAGGAACTTTTTTCCTACCTTAAACAAAATGCAAAGCCTGGTAGTGACGAGCGCTCTCGGCACATAAAAGGGTCGGTGGAGAATGGCCTGGCCGCAGCGGCGCATCGTTTGGACGCGACGTACACGGTTGCGTTCATTGCGCACGCTCCGCTCGAACCGCGCGCTGCTTTAGCCGAATGGTCGGCTGGGAAACTCACGGTTTGGACAGGTTCGCAGCGTCCGTTTGCAGTCCGCGATGAGCTGGCGAACGCCTTCCATGTCCCAGAAGGCAGCGTGCGAGTGATTGTACCGGACATGGGTTCCGCATACGGGGGCAAGCACACCGGAGACGCGGCGCTGGAGGCAGCGCGATTGGCGCGGGCCGCAGGGCGCCCCGTAAAGGTGGTTTGGACGCGAGAGGAAGAGTTCACTTGGGCGTATTTCCGTCCGGCAGGCGTGATGGAAGTCAAAAGCGGAATCGCTGCGGATGGCACGCTGACGGCATGGGAATTTCACAATTACAACTCGGGGATGTCCGCCATTGAGACGCCTTACGACGTAGCAAATCAACACATCGAGTTTCATTCGACGGAGTGTCCTCTGCGCAGCGGCTCTTATCGAGGACTGGCTGCGACGGCAAACTTTTTCGCGCGGGAATCCCACATGGACGCGCTGGCCCGCACAGCGCAAATAGATTCGCTCGAATTTCGCCTGAAGAATCTGTCCGATCCCCGCTTGCGGGCTATTTTCGAAGCGGCTGCAAAATCTTTTGGCTGGCCGCGACAGAAATCAAAAGAGGGGCATGGATTCGGGATTGCCGGCGGCCACGAAAAGGGCGGCTACGTGGCGACGTGCGCGGAAGTTGCAGTCGATCGAGCTACCGGCACCGTGCGCGTTGTCCAACTGACAACGGCTTTCGAATGCGGCGCCATTGTTAATCCGGATGGATTGCGCAACCAAGTGATCGGCGCGAATGTTCAGGGACTCGGGGGAGCGCTTTTCGAAGCCATCGCTTTCGAGAACGGGCGCATCACGAACCCTCATTTTGCGAGTTATCGGGTTCCGCGTTTCCGCGACGTCCCGGAAGTCGAAGCGGTCTTGCTGGACCGCAAGGACATCCCCTCGGCAGGTGCGGGCGAAACGCCAATCATGGGAGTCGCGCCTGCGATCAGTAATGCCATCTTTGACGCTACTGGTACCCGGCTG
>Ga0335073_10005020_pt1 | contig 18573 bp, 16 predicted proteins | sample Lox_Sample_22_FD_207093 | JGI IMG/M metagenome (GOLD analysis project Ga0335073, IMG submission 207093) | Soil microbial communities from Loxahatchee National Wildlife Refuge, Florida, United States - Lox_Sample_2.2 | ecosystem: Environmental > Terrestrial > Soil > Wetlands | place: USA... | reverse complement strand
GCACGGTGTGCGGATGCAATACGACTACACGGGCGATATCGCCGGCGCGGTCGTATCAGCGCTGCGGCCCCGATGGCTGCGCCTGACGCGCTCCGGTGCGACGCTCACCGGCTTCGAGTCGCCGGACGGGACGAGCTGGACCAAGGTCGGCACGGTCAAGGTCGGCGGGCTGCCCGCCACCGTCCAGGCCGGGCTGTTCGTCACGTCCCCGCCGGCGACCGACCTGTCCTCGCCGCAGCTCTTCGGCGGCGAGGGCGGCGCCAACCAGACAGCGACCGGGGCCACCGCGACGTTCGATCGGTTGAGCCTCCAGGGTGGGTGGCCGGCTGCGGGCTGGCGCGCCCAGTACGTCGGCGCGAACACCCAGCTGCCGACGCTCAGCTCGGTCGGTTACCAGCGAACGAGCGGCGGCTTCAGGATCAGCGGATCGGGTGACATCGCTCCGGCCGTCGGCGTACCCGCCGGCTACACCGACGAGCAGCCACTGACCGGCGTGTTCATCGGCCTGATCGTGCTGATCGTGCTCGCGACCGTGTTCATCACCGCCGAGTACCGCCGGGGGCTGATCCGCACGACGCTCGCGGCGACGCCGCGCCGGGGACGCGTCCTCCTGGCCAAGGCGAGCGTGATCGGCGCGGTCACGTTCGTGGCCGGCGCGCTGGCCTGCGCGGTGTCGATTGCGATCGGGAACCACGTCCTGCGCACGAACGGAAACTACGTCTACCCGGCGGGCACGCTCACCGAGCTGCGCGTGATCCTCGGCACCGCCGCGCTGCTCGCGCTCGTCGCGGTGCTCTCGCTCGCGGTCGGGACGATGCTGCGGCGAAGCGCCGGCGCGATTACGGCGGTGATCGCCCTGATCATCCTGCCCTACATCCTCGCGACCGCGTCCGCGTTGCCTAGCGGCCCATCGGATTGGCTGCTCCGGCTCACGCCCGCCGCCGGCTTCGCGATCGAGCAAACCCTGCCCTCCTACCACCAGGTGAGCTACCTGTACGACCCCACCGGCGGCTTCTACCCGCTGGCTCCCGGCCTCGGCCTCGCCGTGCTCGGTGCGTACACGCTCCTCGCGCTCCTGATCGCGCGGCGACTGCTTCTGACCCGAGACGTATGACGGACGCGCTGCGCGCCGAGTGGACGAAGCTCCGCACGGTCACCGCCACCGCCTGGCTGCTGCTGGCCGCGATCGTGCTCACGGTCGCGCTCGGCGCCGGGGTCGCGCACGCCGTCAGCTATTCGGCGGCTGGGCGTCAGGACACAACCAAGCTCAGTCTGACCGGCGTGTACCTCGGACAGGCGATCGTCGCGATCCTGGCCGTGCAGGCGATCAGCGCCGAGTACAGCTGCGGCATGATTCGCGTCACGTTGATCGCGATCCCGCGCCGGCCCGTCGTCCTGGCCGCGAAGGCGGCTATCGTCGCCGCGCTGGTGCTCGCCGCGGGAGCCGTGGCCATCCTCGGGAGCGTGCTCGCAGGCCGCGTGATCCTCCCCGCCGGCGGCTTCACCGCCGCCCATGGCTACGCCCCGCTGTCGCTCGGCCACGGAGCGACGCGGCGCGCCGCGGTCGGCTCAGTCCTATACCTCGCCCTGATTGCGCTGCTCAGCCTCGGTGTCGCCGCCGCGGTGCGGGAAGCCGCGGTGGCGATCGGAATCGTGCTCGCCCTGCTGTACGTGTTCCCGGTCATCGCGGCGCTGATCGGCGACCCGCACCTCCAGCGCCGCCTCGAGCAGATCGCACCGATGAGCGCCGGCCTCGCGATCCAGAGCACGATCAACCTCGGGCACCTCCCGATCGCACCCTGGGCAGGGCTGGGCGTGCTCGCGGCGTGGGCGGGCGCCGCACTAATCGCGGGCGGCGTGGTCCTGAGGCTGCGCGACGCATGAGCGAGCAGCTCACCACGCAAACGGGCTCGGAGCGGGAGATCGATGACGCAGCTATCCCGGGCCCCGCGCTGGTGGCCGAGGGGCTCGAGAAGCGCTACGGCTCGGTGGTCGCCCTCGCGGGGGTGGACGTGGCGGTGGCGCCGGGCGAGCTCGTCGGGCTGGTCGGCGCCAACGGCGCGGGGAAGTCGACCCTGATGAAGATCGCCTGCGGCCTCGTGCGACCGACCGCCGGGTCGGTCGCGGTGTTTGGCGCGCCCGCCGGTAGTCTCGAGGCGCGCCGGAGCCTCGGCTACCTCGCCGAGTTGTTCCGCTTCCCCGGCTGGTGCACCGCCTCGGAGGTGCTCGCGCTCCACCAGCAGCTCGCCGGATCGGCGGGTGGGCGCGCCGAACGCGAGGAGCTCCTCGAGCTCGTCGGACTGAGCGACGCCGCCGACCGGCGCGTGGAGGGCATGTCCAAGGGTATGCAGCAGCGGCTCGGCATCGCCCAGGCGCTGATCGGCGACCCGAAGCTGCTGCTGCTCGACGAGCCGACGAGCGCGCTCGATCCCGGCGGCCGCCGTGACGTGCGGAGGCTGTTGCTCGGCCTGCGCGATCGGGGCATCGCCGTGTTGCTCAACTCCCATCTGCTCGGCGAGCTCGAACGCGTCTGTGACCGCGTCGTCATCCTGGCCGCCGGACGGATACTCACGGCCGGGCGCCCGGACGAGCTCACCCAGACCGGTGGCGTCGAGATTCAGACCGGCGACGGCGTCCGGCGCTTCCCGAACGCCGCCCGAAAGGACATCCCGGCACTCGTCGCCGAGCTCGTCGCCGCGGGCGTCGACGTGTACGAGGTCTCGGTCATCCGCTCCACCCTCGAGGACGTCTACCTACACGCGCTGGAGGACGAGTGAGCGCCAGCCTGATCATCGCGCGCCACGCGGTCCAGGAGACCCTTCGCCGTCGCGTGTTCGTCGTGGTGCTCGTGCTCACGCTCCTGTTCCTGGGGCTGTTCACGGTGGCGGCGGCCAAGGCCTTCGCCGCGCAGGGCACCTTCCAGTTCGGCAACAACGGACCGGTTGGCCCGGACGGGATCGCCTCGCTCACCACCGTCACGTTGCTCGGCCTGGGGGTGTTCGGCTCGCTGTTTCTCGCCACCGTCCTCGGCGTGTTCCTCACCCTCGGGGCCGTGAGCGGCGACGCCGAGCGCGGACTCCTCCAACCGTTGGTCGTGCGTCCGCTGGGGCGCCGGCAACTCCTCGTGGGACGGTTCGTCGCCGCCGCTGGGGTGTGCACGGCATACGTCACACTGCTCTACGCGGCCGTCCTCGTGATCGTCCATCAAGCGGGTGGACAGTGGCCCCACCAGATCATCGGGCCGGGCGCGGCGCTCATCGGCGCGGTGACGATTCTGGTGGCGATGTCGCTGCTCGGCTCGGTCTTCCTGTCGACGATGGCCAACGGCATCACCATGTTCATGCTCTACGGCGCCGGCCTGGTCTCCGGGCTGCTCGCGAGCATCGGTGCCGCGCTCAACGCCCACACCGTCCAGACCATTTCCCACGACATCGCGATCGCGCTTCCCTTCGAAGGCCTCTACGAAGCGGCGGTGCACGCGTTCGCGTCAAACGCGGCCGGCCTCGCCCGGATCGCGGTCAACCTCGGACCGTTCGGCGCCGCTCAGGCGGGAAGCACCGTCTTCTACCTATGGGCCGCCGTGTATTTCGGCCTGGCCGCGGTCATCGCCGCCGTCGGTTTCGAGCGGCGGGACCTGTGAACGGCGCCGCTCAGTCCCTGACCTGACCGCTCCGGTCGACGTGCAGCGGGTTCGCGTTCAGAAGCTCCCAGAGCCGGTTGTCGGACGGCAGCGAGGCCGCGAACCGATCGATCCCCTGCTCGATGTCCTCGCTCGCCAGGTCCGGGCGTTCCTCGTCGCCGATCACCTCGATGTAGTGCCACTCCGCTCCATCGGTGACCATGCACTCCCAGACATAGTGGCCGTCGCGGTACTCCGCGCGCACGACCGACGCGCCGATGCCGCTCGTGCTGTGCCCGGCGTGGAACGCCGCGTGCTCGCGCACGTCCTCCAGGTCCGGTTGGTCCGCGGCGCTCATAGTCACCGAGCAGACTAGACCACCGCGCCACCACCGCTCCGGCGCCACCACCGAACCCGGACCCCGGAAACCCGTCACTCGCCCGGTTAGAAGTGGTGAACGGTCGTTCACCCGGCTCCGCCACGGGGAACTCGTCACGCGCGCGCCGCGGAGCGGCGAGTGGCGAGAAACCCGTCCGGATTCGCTCTGGGTAGCACCGGCCCCGCCGGTCCGAACTCGGCGATCGCCCGCAGGCGATGACGGATCGATGATCATCACGTCTTCGCCCCCTCTGGTCACCGCGCGACCACACCGACGAAAAGGAGCAGCATGGGTCACCGGATTCTTCACGCCGACGACGCCTTCTGGCGGCCCTCGAACCAGATGGGGGTGCTGAACACCGACCTGGCCAAGCAGCTCGAAGCGACCATGCTGGGGGCGCGGCTGTGGCGGCTGCAGGCCGGCCAGGCCTCGACCCGCCACCGCCACCGGCGGACCGAGGAGCTGTACGTGCTCCTGGAGGGAACCGGGCGGATCCGGGTTGGGGACGACCTCCACACGCTCGAGCCGCTCGACAGCGTGCTCGTCGAGCCGGCTGAGATCCGGCAGGTCTTCAACGACACCGGCGACGATCAGCTCTGGCTCATCTGCGGAGCGCCGCGCGAGGCCGCCAACACACTCGAGATGACCTCCGAGACCCTGGCCTGGATGTATCCGGATGGGCCGAAGGCGCTCCCGCCCGAGCTCGAGGACGGCGGCTCCGTCGCGGGAAGCTGAGCTACTCGCCGACCAGGTCGCGCCGGCGGAACAGCTCGAGGGCCACGGCGCCGGCCACGACGGCGATCGCGACCATGATCAGCGCGGCAATCACCCGAAACGGCTCGTTGGGTACCAGACCAATGTGCGCGAACGGGGTGACGTCAAGCAGCCAGCGCGGCGCGCCGGTGAGGGCGCCGACCAGCTCCCACAGGTAACTGAGCGCCAGTACGCCATAGCTGATCGGGCCGCTCCATCGCGGGGCCGCCGCGTAGGCCAGGGCCGCGATGCCCAGGAACAGCGCCGTGATCGGGAGCATGTTGGCCCCCGCCTCGAGGCTTCGTCCCAGCCCGAGGTGGACACCGCCCGTGCGCGCGCCGGCCCAGGCGGGCACCCCGCAGGCCAGAGCCAGCGCGCCCGCGGCGAGCAGCGCAAGCGCGATCCTGCCGGCGAGCCACCGGCGCCGTCCCGCCGGAGCCGCGAGAACCGTTTCCAGTCGCTGGCTCGCCTCTTCCTGTCGGGCCGCCCCGATCTGCGTGCAGACGAACACGCACACGAACACTCCGAGGAGGCTGAAGAGGAACGACAGGTAGCCGGTCGGGGTGGTGATCGACCCGGTGCCGAGCTTGGCGATCTCCCGCTGCACGCTCTTGGTCACGTCGGCGGGCGAGACGCTCTTGGAGATCGTGCCCAGCAGGTAGGAGAAGGCGGCGAGCGTGCCGGTCCAGGCGATCAGCGCTCCCCGCTGGTTGCGCAGCGCGAGGCCGAAAGGCGAACCGAGCAGGCGGAGCCGCGGCTCGGAGCGGTCGCGCTCGCGCAGGAGCCCGGCGCCGATGTCGCGGCCAGCGGCGATACGCCCCGCGAGCGCCAGCAGCAGCGCCGTCGCGGCGATCGGTACGAGCAACACGGCGGGCTGGGCGCCCGCGAACGGTCGCAGCAGCTCCGCCCACCCGAGCGGCGTCAACCAGCGCAGCCAGCCCAGCCCACCGACGGTGTCGGCCAGAGCTCGCAGCAGGAACAGCACGGCAACGGTGCCGCCGCCGAGCTGGAGCGCGAGCCCCCGGCTGGGTGCCAGCTGACCCGCCAGCGCCCCGACCGCGGCGCACACCGGAACGACCGTCGCGGTGGCGAGCGCGAGGTACGCGGCGCCGCCCACCGACACGCCACCGGCGGCGAGTCCGGCGAGCTCGGCCACCCAGAGGACGACGGCGCCGGTGCCGAGCGCCGCGAGCGTCGCCACCCCGACGCTGGCGCGCCCGACCGGAGCGGCGAGCACCAACTCGAGCCGGCCCGAGTCCTCCTCGCCGCGCGTCAGCCGGACGCCCACGAGCAGACCGTAGATCGCCGCGCCGATCGCCAGCACCCCGCCGACGCGCCAGGCGGCGTACCCGGGGACGGTCGCGACGTCGTACGGCAGCCCGTACAGGAGTCGCAGCCCCTTGCTGTTCCCGAAGCTATTCGCGAAGGCCAGGCGCTCCGCTGTGGTCTTGTAGATCGAGCTGTAACCGGAGGGCTGGATGTAGCTGTAGATCGCGAACACGTACGCCGTCACGGCGGTCATCATCCGCGCGTCCAGCAGGCGCCGGCGGATCAGCGCCGGCTCAGCGCTGCGAGCGGTCTTCCCCGCCGTCGTGGTGACCATCCGGTTCCTGACCGTAGTGGCGCAAGAAGATCTCCTCGAGCGACGGCTCGCGGCTGTGCAGCGTCAACACCTGGTGGCCGGCGAGCGCCTCGATCAGCGGCTCGATCTCGCCCTGCACCTCAAACCGGAGCGCGTTCGGCGCGGTGCCGGTCACGTGCACGCCGGGCAGTGGGGGCAGCGCCGGCGCTGCCCCGGCGAACGTAGCCTCCACCGTCTGCGTACCGAGATGGCGCAACTCCGTGAGCGTTCCCTGCTCGATGAGCCGCCCGGTCCGGAGGATGCCGATGCGGTCGCACAGCGCCTCCACCTCGCTGAGGATGTGCGAGGACAGGAGCACTGTCTGCCCACGCTCCTTCGCCTCGGTGATGGTGTGGCGAAACGCTACCTCCATCAGCGGATCCAGGCCGCTGGTCGGCTCGTCGAGCAGTAACAGATCGGCGCGGGTTTCGAGCGCGGCGATCAGCTGCACCTTCTGACGGTTGCCCTTCGACAGCGCGCGGACCTTTTTGTCGGCCTCGAGCTCGAAGCGGTGAATCAGCTCGTCACGGTATGCCCGGTCCACGCCGTCGGGCCCGCGTAACCGCGCCAGGAACTCGAGGGTCTCCCCGGCAGTCAGCGAAGGCCACAGATACGGCTCGCCGGCGACGTAGGCGAGCCGCCGATGCGCGCCGACCGGGTCCGCCCACGCGTCGATGCCGAACAGCTCGGCGCGGCCGCTCGTCGGACGGTGCAGGCCGAGCAGCAGCCGGATCGTGGTCGTCTTGCCGGCGCCGTTGGGTCCGAGGTATCCGTACACCTCTCCCTGCTCGACCGTCAGCTCCAGTCGGTCGAGTGCGAGGGTGTCCCCGTAGCGCTTGCTGAGCTCCCAGGTTTGGATGGCCGCCACCGGTGGGGCGAAGGCTACAGGACTTTCAGAAAGCTATGAAATTTGTAAAATCGCAGTCGATCGAGCTGATGCCTTCTCAGCGCCAGCGAGACCCGGAGGCGGTCACGCAATTCATCGAGCGCTTCGCGTCGGCGCTCGTCGATGCCGGCGTGCCCCAGATGCCGGCGCTCGTGTTCGTCGCGCTGCTCGCCACCGACTCGGGCCGTCTCACCGCCGACGAGCTGGCGACGCAGCTGGGCGTCAGCCGGGCCGCGGTCTCCGGAGCGATCAAATACCTGACGCACCTCGCGCTCGTCAGTCGCGAGCGCCAGCCGGGGACGCGCCGGCACGTGTACGTGATGCAGGACCCCACCTGGTACGAGTTGGTCGCCCGCCGCGAGCAACTCCTCGAGCGCTGGATCGCGACGACCCGCTCAGGGGTCGACGCGCTCGGCGTGGACACTCCGGCCGGCGCGCGGCTCGTCGAATCGCTGCGCTTCTTCGAGTTCACGCGCGAGGAGCTCTCGGCGATGCTCGAACGCTGGGCGCGACGGCGCCGCGACGCCTGATCAGCCCGCGATCGCGAGGAACGCGCTGGCTGCCGGGGACAGCCGCGACGCGCGATGGATGAGGCCCACGGCGCGCGTGATCTTCGGTCGGGCGCGGCGGATGGTTGCGCCTCGCCGCGCGGCCTCGTGCGCGAGGGGGGCCGGGAGGAGGGCGGCGCCGGCGCCGGCGAGGACGAGGGGGACAATCGCTTCCCGTGCGGCGGTTTGTACGGCGATGTTGGGCGTGACGCCGACGGCGGTGAGTGCCTGCTCGAGGAGAATTCGGGTCGACGTGCCTGGGGGGCTGACGACCAGCGGCGTCATCGCCAGTTCGCGCGCCCCGACAGGACGTTCGTTCCTGGGGACCGATCCCGGCGGCAGGACGAACAGCAGCTCTTGCTCGCCGAGCGGGTGAACGGTGATCTTCTCGCCGTGCAGCGGGAGGTGCGCGGCGCCGACCTCGCAGGCCCCGCCGCGGATGAGGGCGAGTACGCCGTCGGCGGTTTCGGGCTCGTGGACGCGGACCTGCACGCCCGGGTACTGCTCGCGGAACCGCCCGATCAGGGTGGCGATCGGGTCGACGGCGAGCGTCGGCAGGGCGGCGATCTCGAGCGTTCCCGTCTTCAGCTCGACGATCCCGGTGATCGCGTCCCGCGCTTCGTCCATCGCTCGCAGCACCTGACGGGCGGGGCCGATCAGTGCCTCGCCCGCGGCCGATAGCTGCAGACCGCGTCCGACTCGATGGAACAGCTCGGTGCCGAGCTCTGACTCGAGCGTCCGGATGGCCTGCGAGAGCGACGGTTGGGCCACGTGTAAGCGTCGCGCGGCGCGGGTGACGCCGCCCTCGTCGACGACCGTGAGGAAGTAGTGAAGCCGCCGCTCATCCATAGGCAATTACAGTTATCTATATCAAAAATATGTCTTTGAACTATCGCTCCTAATCGGCTGAAATGTGTATGTGACACGCTTGGTCGATAGCCAGCCGACGTTCGGGTCCGTAGGACAGTGGTTCCTGCGCGAGCCGCGCCGGCCGGCCGCGGTCCGCGAGAGTTCGCGCGCGCACTGGTACGTGGTCGGCACCGTCTGCATCGGGGCGTTCATGGGCCAGCTCGACGCGAGCATCGTGACCCTCGCGCTGCCGACCATGGGTCGCCATCTTCACGCCAGCGTGGGCGCGGTCGAGTGGGTCGCGCTGGCCTACCTGCTCGTGCTCGTCGCGACCGTCGCCACCGTTGGCCGGATCGCCGACGCGGTGGGACGCAAGCTGCTCTACGTGTACGGATTCGGGGTGTTCACCGCGGGCTCGGTCCTGTGCGGGCTGGCTCCGACCTTGCCGGTCCTGATCGCCGCCCGCGTGCTCCAGGCGGTGGGGGCGGCCATGCTTCAGGCCAACAGCGTGGCCCTGATCACGGAGGCCATGCCGCGAGAACTGCTGGGGAGGGGCATCGGCGTGCAGGGCGCCGCGCAGGCGCTCGGCTTGGCTCTCGGGCCCGCCGTCGGCGGTCTCCTGCTTTCGGTCGCGGGCTGGCGATTGATCTTCCTCGTGAATCTTCCCGCCGGAGTCATCGGTATCGCCCTCGGCTGGTTCTTGCTGCCTCGCAGCCGCTCCCGCCGCGCGCTCGTGACCGCCGATCGTCCCGGGGCCCTACTCCTCGCCGTGGCGGCGGCGGGCCCGCTCGTGTACCTGTCGCTGGCCAGCCGAGCGGGCTATGCGAGCGTCGTGCTGCTCGCGTGCCTGGGCGCGGGGGTCCTCGCCGCGGTCGCCTTCGTCCGGCGTGAGGGCCGGCTCGTGGCACCGCTGATCGATCTCTCGATCGTGCGGCGTCCGGCGCTCGCCGTCGGGCTCAGCAGCGGGCTCGTCTCCTACCTCGCCCTGTTCGGGATTCTGTTCGCGGTGCCGTACTACCTTTCGGCCGCGCATGACAGCGACGCGTGGATTGGGCTGCAGCTCGCGGTCCTGCCCGTGGCGATCGGGGTGACCGCGCCGATCGCCGGACGGCTCATCGATCGCGTCGGAGAGCGCACCCTGACAGCCGGAGGGCTGCTTCTCGCCGCGGCCGGGATCCTCGAGATCGCGGCACAACACGGGACCGCAGGACTTCTCGCCGGGCTGGCGCTCGCGGGCGTGGGGCTCGGCGCGTTCACGCCGGCGAACAACGCCGCCATCATGTCGGCCTCGCCCCCGGGTCACACCGGTGTCGTGAGCGGCGTCCTCAACATGACGCGCGGGCTCGGGACGGCGCTGGGGGTTGCGCTGACCGGGGCTCTGTTCACTGCGGTGGTCGGTGTCAACGGTGCGAACGTGGCCCGCGCGAGCGTCGCCGCCGCCGGGCACGGCCTCACGGTGGCGCTGGGGGTTCTGGGCGTCCTTGCGCTCGTGACGGGTTCAGCCCTCCTCCTCCGCGCGCCGGCTCAAGGCGAAGGCGCAGCTGCTCCGGCGACCGCCGCTAGGTGAAGGCGGCCTGGGGGAGCCTCGTGCCGGCGTCGCGATCGTCGTCGACCACGACTCGCTCGTCGAACGTGAACCCGGCTTCGAGCGCGCGCTTGACCGGACACGTGTCGGCCACCCGCCGTAACCGCTCTGCCTGCTCAGGTGGCAAGTCGGCCGGCGCGTGCACGACCACCTCGACCTGCCGAGGGGTTGGCTCGGGGTCATAGGCGACGTCGACTCGCAGCCCGCCCAGCTCCAGGCCCCGCGCGTTCGCGTACATCGTGATCATGGTCGAGACGCACGCAGCGAGCATCGCCGGGAGGAGCTCGTGGGGAGCGGGACCGGCGTCCGTGCCGCCCAGCCGCACCGGCTCGTCGGTGATGATCGTGTGGCGTCCGTTGACGTCGACCTCGGATCGGAGCGTGCCGTCAACGGGTCTTGCGGTGGCTGTCATGCCCATGCACCCATCCTCGGCCCACGCGGCGATCGGGCCATCCGCACAAACCCACAAGAAACGCGCGCGAGTTACGCGTGCTCGTAGTTGGTGCGCAGCAGCGCGAGCGCGTGCTGAACACCTTCCTCGGTCTCGAGTGGGATGGTGACCCAGCCGGGGTCCCGTTGGCGCTCGTCTTCGGGCGACACCCCCACAAGCGGCACATCCGCGAACGCGTCGCCATGGAGGTGGCCGAGCTCGCGTGAGCCGACGCGCAGCTGCACCGACCCGAAGTGGCCGCTCGCGCGGGACACCCCGGGCCAGCTCAGCGCCTCGTTGATGATCCGCTCGGCGACCGACCCCTCCAGCTTGTCGGGATCCAAGACGAGGTCGATGGTGGTGATCAGGCCGCCGTTGAGGGTAAATCCGACCGCTCCAGCCGGACCTTGAGGGGTCGTGACGACGAGGCCGGGCGTCCCGTTGACGATCGCCAGATGACACCGTGTCGCAAAACGCGGCCCGAACGAAGCCACCCGGCGCGCGACGTCGGCGGCGCCCTTCAGTTCCTGCTCGAGCTCGCCGGCGCCGCTGGCACGCAAGACCACGTCCGGGTCGAGCACGGCCACGAGCGCGTTGAAATCCCCGGCCCTCGAGGCCGCGAGGAACGCGCCGACGACCTGGCGCTGCTTGGCGGGATCGGCATCGGGCTGCGGCATTGCTCCGCGGACCCGCCGGCGCGCACGGCTGGCAAGCTGTCTCGTCGCGTCGGGGCTGCGGTCGATGATCTCTCCGATCTCCGCGAAGGGGACGGCGAACATGTCGTGGAGGACGTACGCCACCCGCTCGCTCGGCGTCAGCCGCTCGAGTACCACGAGCAGTGCGAGCCCGACGGTATCGGCCATAAGCGTCTGCGCCTCGGGGCCGGCCCGCTCGTCCTCCTCCACGATCGGCTCGGGCACCCAGGCGCCCACGTAGTCCTCGGGGCGAGATCGCCGGGCGCGCAGCATGTCGATGCACACGCGGCCAACGATCGTGGTCAGCCAGGCGCGGGCGTTGTGGATCGTCTCCTGCTGGGAGCGGCTGAGCCGTAGCCAGGCTTCCTGGAGCGCATCCTCGGCCTCGCTGACCGAGCCGAGCATGCGGTAGGCCACCGCCTCCAGGTGCGGCCGGTGGCGCTGGAACTGCTCGGTCTCCCAGCCGATGTCGTTCAACAACTCTGCTCCGTGACTTGCGGCATTCATCCTTAATGACGGATGCGGGGGGTCCAATTGTGACGCCACCGTGAGGCGGACACCCTCATCGTGGTTGGTGTCACGTACGCCCGGTGCGATCCGTCTGAAGGGGTGAGAGTTCAAAGAAGGAGCAGAAATGACCCAACGGATCCTGGCCCAACGCGGGCGTCTGATCACCACGGAGAACGGCCGCTGGTGGACGCTTGGCGCGATGTGCTTCGCGCTGTTCATGACGATGCTCGACAACACCGTCGTGAACGTCGCCCTCCCGTCGATTCAGCGCGACCTGCACGCCTCGCTGCAGGCGCTCGAGTGGACGATGAACGCCTACACGCTGACCTTCGCGGTGCTGATGGTGACCGGCGGGCGGCTCGGTGACATCTTCGGCCGCCGCAAGCTGTTCCTGTTCGGCGTGGCCGTCTTCGGGGCCTCGAGCCTGGCGATCGGGCTCGCGCCCAACGAGGCGGTACTGGTGGCGTTCCGCGCCGTCCAGGGGATCGGCGCGGCCTTCATGATGCCCGCGACGCTGTCGATCATCACGCAAGCGTTCCCGGCCGAGCAGCGCGGCATGGCGATCGGGACATGGGCGGGGATCGGCGCGCTCGCGCTCGCGATCGGCCCTGTCATCGGCGGCTTCCTCACCGAGGACGTGAGCTGGCGCGCGATCTTCTTCATCAACCCGCCGATCGCCGTCGGGGCGGTCGCGGTGACCCTGTTCGCCGCCCGCGAGTCGCGCGATGAGACGGTCGGGCGCACCGTGGACCTCGCCGGCATCGCGACGCTGACGGCCGGCTTGACGGCGCTGGTGCTGGCGCTCGTGCAGAGCAACAGCTGGCATTGGGGCTCGGCGCGGATCGTGGGGCTGTTCGTCGTGGCGGTGGTTGCGCTGGTTGCGTTCGTGGTGATCGAGCTGCGCCACCGCGCGCCGATGCTCGACTTCAGCTTCTTCCGCTCGCGCACGTCGGCGGGAGCAAACGTGGTCGGGTTCCTGGTCACGTTCGCGATGTTCGCCCAGTTCTTCTTCCTGACCCTGTACATGCAGAACGTGCTGGACTACTCGCCGCTTCAAACCGGGGTGCGGTTCCTGCCGGCGACGGTCGTGATCATGATCATGGGGCCCGTGGCGGGACGGTTGACCGACCGCATCGGTCCCCGACCGCTGATGGCGCTGGGCCTCGCGATCATCGGCACCGCGCTGCTGATCCAGTCCCAGCTGACGATCCACACCGGTTACGGGCTGCTGCTGCCCGGCTTCATCCTGATGGGGTTGGGGATCGGGCTCGTGATGTCGCCGATGAGCACCGCGGCCATGAACGCCGTCGACCGCTCCAAATCCGGCGCGGCCTCCGGCGTCGTCTCGATGAGCCGGATGGTCGGCGGCACCGTCGGACTGGCGGTGATGGGTGCGCTGGTGACGACGATCGGTCGCTCAAAGCTCGACTCGAGCCTTCCGCAGATCCCCGGGGCCGCCCGGGCCAAGCTCGCCAGCGCGCTCGGCTCCGGCGGGGTGCCCGACGGGCACGCGTCGCCGCATGTTGTCCATGCTCTCTACCAGGCGTTCGTGTCGGCGCTCGCCGCCGGACTCAAGGTCGGCGCCGCCGTCGCGTTCGCCGGCGCGCTGCTCGCCCTCGGCCTGATCGGCCGGGTACGGACAGAGCCCGTCGAAGCGCGCGCAGGTGAACAGGGGGCGCCCGAACCCGTCACCGCCTGACCGTCGCGTGCACTCACGATTCGCTCATGGCGTCGCGCCGCGGTACCACCAGGCCCGACTCGTAGGCCGCGACGACGAGCTGAGCTCGGTCGCGCGCCCCGAGCTTCGAGAACAGCCGGGCGACGTGCGTCTTGGCGGTCAGCGGCGACAGCACGAGCCGCTCGGCGATCTCGGCGTTCGACTTGCCCCGCCCCACGAGGGCGAGCACCTCTCGCTCGCGCGGGGTGAGCTTCTCGAGTTCCCGGCTGGTGGGGCCGACCGGGCCGTCGGCTCCGACCGCCGTACCCGCGACGAACGCCTCGATCAGCCGCCGCGTGAGCCGAGGCGCTAGCAGCGCTTCGCCCGCCGCAACGACCCGGACCGCGGCGACCAGGTCGTCGGGCTCGATGTCCTTCAGGAGGAAGCCAGACGCCCCGGCGCGCAGCGCGCCGAAGACGTACTCGTCGAGCTCGAACGTCGTCAGTACGACAACTCGCGTCTGGCGGAGACCGGGGTCCGAGGTGATCTCGGCGGTCGCCTGCAGGCCATCGACCCGCGGCATGCGGATGTCCATGAGCACAACCTCGGGACGGTGCCGGCGGGCGAGCGAGACGGCGGTCTCGCCGTCGGCGGCCTCGGCGACCACGCTGATGTCCGGCTCGGCGTCAAGTAGGGCGTGGAAGCCGGCGCGCACTAATCCCTGGTCGTCTGCGAGCTCGACGGTGATCACGTGTGCGCTCGGCTCCCGTTCGCGGCATCGGTCCCGGCGATTCCGGCGGCGCCACCGATTTCCTCGGCGCCGTTCGGCGCGCCGGCTCCGACCGGCAGCGTGGCCTGGACCCTCCACCCTCCGGTATCGATCGGCGCCGCCTCGAGGTTTCCCCCGAGCGCCGCGGCTCGCTCCCGCATGCCCCGGATGCCGTTGCCGCCGCCGGCGTCGCCGTTGGCGGGGGTCGACGCCACTGCGCCGTCGTTGATCACCTCGATCGTCACCGCCCCAGGTACGCGGCGCACCGAGACGCGCGTGCTCGACGCCCCGCTGGCATGACGCGCGACGTTGGTCAGCGCCTCTTGGACGATCCGGTACCCGGCACCCTGCACGGCCGCCGGGACGTCGGCACCGGGGTCGACGTCGAGGTCGACGCCCACGCCGGCGGCCCGCAGGCCGTGGGTCAGCTCGGAAATGTCGTCGAGCCGGGCCGGTGGCGCGAGCGGGGCCGCCTGCGACGGATCTCGGAGCACGTCGAGGGTCGAGCGCAGGTCGCTCAGAGCCGCGCCACTCGTCTGCTTGATGTTGCGCAGCGCGTCATAGGCCTGGCTGGGATCCCGCTCCAGCAGGTGGGCCGCGACACCGGCCTGCACGTTGATCGCGGTCATCGCATGGGCGACGAGGTCGTGGATCTCCCGGGCGATCCGCAGGCGCTCCTCGCCCACTCGCCGTAGCGTCCGCTGCTCCATCGCGTCGAGCGCGCGCTGAGCCGAGAGCTTGCGGGAGCGGACAATGTCCCCGCCGGCGATCGCCAGCACGCACAGGGCGAGGTTGCGGACGACGAGCGACGCGAGGCTTGCCGATCCCTGAAACGGCAGCACGCTGATGAATACGCACGGCACGGTCGCCACGGCCATCCCGAGCGACCGGCGGCGGTCGCCGCTGAGCGCCAGCTCGAACAGGGCGATCATCGGGATGATCACGACCGTGTTCGGGGGATGGAGCTGCCAGAGGACGAGGCAGATCCCCGCGGTGACCGACAGGAACACGACCACGAACGGCACCCTGCGCCACACCACCAGCGGCAGACAGCCGACGAAGGCCGCGAGGACCGACACGACCGTGATCGGCTTGCCGCCCTGCGACACCGCCGCGTCGGCGATCAGTATCGGCGGCACGACGGCCACGGGCAGCCAGTCGAGGAAGGCCGCGGAACTGGTGACGCGTGTAGCCACGTCCCCCCGGATCATACGGACGACCCCGTAGGCGACAACCCGTCTGGAATTGCCCCCGCCCGTTCGCTCGCCCGTGCGCCCGCCGCGCTCACCCGAGCTGTTCGGCGAGCGCGCCCACCGAGCTCGCCTCGGCCGGGCGACCAGCCGGGCTCGGCTCGGGGGGCGCAATCCGGTCATGCAGCCGTCGGACGAACCGCGGCGAGAACCAGTTGCGGCGGCCCAGCAGCGCCATCAGCGACGGGACCAGCAGTGAGCGGACGATGAACGCGTCAAGGAGGACGCCGGTGGCCACGGCCACGCCGATCTCCTGGATAAACGAGATCGAGCTCGTGCTGAACGCGCCGATTGCGACCGCCAGCAGGATGGCGGCGGCGGTGACCACGCGGCCGGTGGCGCCCAGGCCCAAGGCCACCGCCTCCCGGTCGTCGGCTCCGGCGTCCCTGGCCTCCTTGATCCGGCCGAGCAGGAACACGCCGTAGTCCGTGGACAGCGCGAATATGACGGTCGCGGCGACGACGAAGTCGGTGGGTTCGACGCCGCCGTCTGAGGTGTAGCCGAGCAGGCCGGTCAGGTTGCCGTGCTGGTAGATGAGCACGAGCGGGGCGAGCGACGCGCCGACCGTGAGGGCATTCATGACGAGCGCCTTGATCGGGAGGACCACGGACCCGGTCATCAGCCAGAGCACGAGGAACGTGAGCAGAGCGAGCAGGGCGATCGCCTCGGGCAGGTGTGCGGAGATGGCGTTCTGTTGGTCGATGAACGACGCGGCGTCGCCGGTCACCTTGGCCTCGAACGGCCTGGGCACGGCCCGGATCTCGTTAACGATGCGCTGGGCGGTCGCACCGGCCGGATCTCCGGCGACGCCGGCGTTCACCTGCCAGGTCGAGTCGCCGAGGAATCGCGGCGAGCTCACGCGCTCCACGCCGGCGAAACCGTCGATACGCCGGGCGAAGGCATCCACGGCGGCACCGTCGGAGGCGGGCGCACGAATCGCCACCGTGACGGGGGATTGTCCGGCGCCGCCGAAGTCGGTGGTGAGCGCGTCGGCCACCGTCCGCGCGCTCTGCCCGACGGGGATGACCGAGCTGTCGCTCGCCGGCGACCACACGACGCTGAGAGCGGGCAGCGCCGCCGCCACCATCACCGCAGCGGTCGCTGCCGCCACCGCGCCCGGCCGGCGCATGACCGCTCGCGCAAAGCGATACCAGCGGTCCGGCCGTCCAGACGGGCGGTCGCGGCGCGCCAGCTTCCGTCCCCACAGACCGAGCATCGCCGGCGAGACGATTACCGCCGAGAGAGCGGCCACCACGGCGACGCTCGCGCCGGCGATGCCCATCGACTTCAGGAAGTTCTGGGGGAACAGAGTCAGGGTGACGAGCGCGCAGGCCACGGTGGCGGCCGAGAACAGCACGGTGCGCCCGGCGCGCTGCATAGTCACCGCGATCGCCTGGCCCACCTCGGCGCCACCGGCCAGTTCCTCGCGGTATCGGGTGACGATGAACAGCGTGTAGTCGACGGCTAGGCCGAGTCCCATGCCGATCACGAGATTCAGCGCGAAGATGCTGAGCCCGTACACGTGATTGATCCCGGTCAGCACGAGGAAGGTCCCAAGCACGGCGACAACGCCGACCACGAGTGGCATCAGCGCCGCGCGGCCGCGGAAGAACAGGATCGACAGGGCGATCAGGAGCGGGAAGGCCAGCAGCTCCGCGAAGCCGAGGTCCTTGATCACGCTTGAGTTGATCTGCTGGTTGGCCACCGCGGTGCCGCCGACCGTCACGTCGTGATCGGGCGCGAAGACCGCCTCGACCGACTTCGCCACGGAGTTGTCCGTGGCCGACGCCGACAGCGTCCCGGTGACGAGGACGTGATGGCCGTCGCGGGCGACGGCCGCCGGCCCCGAGGCGCGCGCCACGCCGGGCACCGCGGCGAGTTGGTGGGTGATCGCGGCGATACGCCCGCTGGCCGCGGCGGCGCCCTGGGGCGTATTCACGAGCAGCGCGATCCCGGGCGTTGGCTCGACACCGGAGGCGGCCTGCAACATGTTCGTCGCGACCTGGGAGTCGGAGTTGGGGGGCACAAAGCCGCCGGTGCTCCTCAGCGAGCCCGCCACCGGACCGCCGATTACGCCGGCTACGACGACGAACACGAGCACGTAGACGAGGGTCCGGCGAGGACGTGAGCTGAGCTTGGTGGCGAGCGATGGGAGCATGCCGCGATTGTCGGGTGAGCCGTCTCGCCGCACAATCGCCCCCAGGATGTGTCTTTGCTCCCGAGCTACTCCCGGGGATGTACACCCGGGCACACCGCCCGGGACGGCCGGCGGGGTGTCGTAGTTCGGTCGACTGGAGCGGGAGGCGTGCCTGCCTCGGTGAGGCTCGGATCGCCACACATGGTTGGTGACCGCCGGGTGAGCCGTCATCGCATGAACCCGATGATCGGCGCGCGGGGTCCCCGAGCGCTCTAAACGCCTTACCAGCTACCGCTGCCGCGGCAGCGTCGACGAGTGCAGGCCAGGGGCTCGAGGCGTGACGTGTGACCCCAGGCGAAACCGCATCAAACGTGCGATGTGGGCCCGCATCGCGAAGGCGCAACCTGCAAACACCTCACACATTGACGATAGGCAGCAAGGAGTTCCGAGTGCCGCAACAACGAACAGAATTACTTGGGGCAGCTGCAACCGAGGGCGGGGATTCCGTTCATGCGCGGCGGTGGTGGATCCTCGCGGTCCTTGGGATCGCGCAGTTGATGGTCGTGCTCGACATTACGGTGGTCAATATCGCGCTGCCGTCGGCGCAGAGGGCGCTGCATTTCTCGAACAACAGCCGGGAGTGGGTCGTGACCGCGTATGCGCTCGCGTTTGGCGGTCTGTTGCTCGCCGGTGGGCGGCTCGGCGATCTGTTCGGCCGCAAGCGGCTGTTTATCGCGAGCACGATCGGGTTCGCGGCCGCCTCCGCGGTCGGCGGCGCGGCCCAGAGCTTCGGGATGCTCGTGGCCGCGCGCGGGCTGCAGGGCGTGTTCGCGGCGCTGATGGCCCCCGCGGCGCTGTCGCTGGTGAGCACGACGTTCAGCGATC
>Ga0335073_10005018_pt1 | contig 18574 bp, 16 predicted proteins | sample Lox_Sample_22_FD_207093 | JGI IMG/M metagenome (GOLD analysis project Ga0335073, IMG submission 207093) | Soil microbial communities from Loxahatchee National Wildlife Refuge, Florida, United States - Lox_Sample_2.2 | ecosystem: Environmental > Terrestrial > Soil > Wetlands | place: USA... | reverse complement strand
CATTTTGCCGAGATGGGGAATCCCGCAGCCGAAAATCGCCTGCGACAACTCGACGCGCCCCGCCACGCGCAGGCGGCGATTGCCGCCGAACGCCCCCTGCCCTCGCTCGGCGACGAACATGTCGTCGTTCGCCGGGTTGTAGACGACGCCGGCCACGATCTGCCCGTCGCGCTCGAGCGCGATCGAAATGGCGAAAAGCGGGATCGCATGGAGAAAGTTAGTCGTCGCATCGAGCGGATCGATATGCCAGGTGTGGCTCTTGTCGGAGCCTTCGACCCGGCCGCTTTCCTCCATGACGAAACCATAGCCCGGACGCGCCTTGGCGAGTTCGTCATAGAGGGTCTTCTCGGCCCGCTTGTCGGCAAGGCTGACGAAATCGCCCGGCCCCTTCATCGACACCTGCAGTTCCGAGACCTCGCCGAAATCGCGCTTCAAGCCGCGTCCAGCCTTGATCGCGGCCTGGGTCATCACGGTCATCAGGGCGGAGCGGATCATCGAGGTTCGTCCGTCGGGCGGAAGGGCGAGGCAGGTTTATGGGAGCCAAGGCGGCGAGGCAAATTCGCGTCGCGGCTTTGCGCGAGAGCGCTCGCGAAGGGCTCAGTAGAGGTAGGGCGCAAGACGCCAGGTGCGCGCCCGATAGGCCTCGTACTCAGCCCCGAAGGTTTCGCCGAGCAGCCGCTCCTCGGCCTCGATACGACAGATAAGGACGATGAGCATCAGTACGGCGATCACGACGCCGACCCCGGAGCGGAACGCCAGCGCCCATCCGAGCACGGTGATCAAGAGACCGAGATAGCTCGGGTGGCGAATGATCCGGTAAAGCCCATCGGTGACCAACCGGTGATCGGGCTGGATCGCGACGAGGCCGCTGAAGCGCCGACCGAGCACGAAGACCGGCGCAAGACGTAGAACGCCGCCGAAGAGATAAAGGACAAATCCGAGCCAGCGCACGCCGTCGCCCCCGAAGGTGAGAAAGCCGATCCGGTCGGTATAGGCGGGCAGGTAGGCATCGAGGACACTGAGGATGGTAAGGGCCGGGATAACCCAGCGATTGGAGCGATCTTCCCTCACCCCAGAGCCGACATGGCCTTCGCTGAACAGCGCCGCGATCCCGAGCAGCACCGTGACCAGCGCGACCGCGGTCAGCTGGGGATAGGAAAAGAACCGGCTCGCGCCTCCCGCGCCGAGGATCGCCACCCCGAGAAAGGCGACCAAACTCACGAATATGACCGCAGCGAGCCGCAGCTTGTTCATGGGAGCGTGCGCCCTGTCACCGAAATCGGCGCGACATCACGGCAGCCGGCGATGAAGCGCTCGCCCGGCATATGGGGACTGGCGCCCTCCGCCGCGATGATTCGAGCTTGCAAATCGCAGTGGAGCGGACGATTCGTTGCTCTATGTTCGGGGACGCGCCGGGCGGCGCCAAGGGGAAAGCATCGGTCCATGCGGTCTGACATCGAAATCGCCCGGGCTGCGCGCCTAAAGCCGATCGCGGAGATCGCGGCGAAGATCGGCGCGCCCGAATCCGCCCTTTATCCCTTCGGCCGTTTCATCGCCAAGCTCGAATATGATTTTCTTCGCTCGCTCGCCGACCGGCCCGACGGCAAGCTCATCCTGGTGACCGCGATCAACCCGACGCCTGCGGGCGAGGGCAAGACGACGACGACGATCGGCCTCGGCGACGCGCTGAACCGCATCGGCAGGAAAACGGTCATCTGCCTGCGCGAGCCCTCCCTCGGCCCCTGTTTCGGCCTGAAGGGAGGCGCGACCGGCGGCGGCCACGCCCAGGTCGTTCCGATGGACGAGATCAACCTCCATTTCACCGGCGATTTTCACGCCATGACGTCGGCGAACAATCTGCTGGCGGCGATGATCGACAACCACATGTATTGGGGCAATGCGCTTGGCCTCGACCCGCGGCGCGTCGCGTGGCGACGCGCCCTCGACATGAACGACCGGGCGCTGCGCGAGATCGTCCTGGGCCTTGGCGGCGGAGCGAATGGCTTTGCCCGCGAGGACGGTTTCGACATTACGGTCGCCTCGGAGGTGATGGCGGCGTTCTGCCTGGCGACGGATCTTCCGGAACTCGAGGAGCAACTCGGCCGCATGATCGTCGCCTCGACCGGCAAACGGCGCGCGGTCGTGGCGGCCGACCTCAAGGCCGCAGGGGCGATGACCGCTCTGCTCAAGGGCGCGCTGAGGCCCAATCTCGTGCAGACCCTCGAAGAATCCCCGGCGCTCGTGCACGGGGGCCCGTTCGCCAACATCGCCCACGGCTGCAACTCGGTGATGGCGACGCGCGCGGCGCTCAAGCTTGCTGACTACGTCGTCACCGAAGCGGGCTTCGGCGCCGATCTCGGGGCGGAGAAATTCTTCGACATCAAGTGCCGAAAGGCGGGATTGAAGCCGGCGGCGGCGGTGTTGGTCGCCACGGTCCGGGCGCTCAAAATGCATGGCGGCGTCGCCAAAGACGCGCTTGCCGCAGAGAACGTTCCGGCGCTGCAGGCGGGCCTCGCCAATCTCGTCCGGCATGTCGCCAACCTACGCAAGTTTCACGTTCCGGTCGTGGTGGCGGTGAACCGGTTCGGAACCGACACCGCGACCGAACTCAGTTTCGTCGAGGATGCGGTGGCTCGCGAGTGCGCCGTCAAGACGATCGTGTGCGACCATTGGGCTCGCGGAGGCGCCGGCGCGGAAGGTCTTGCCCATGTCGCCGCCGCCCTCGCGGACTCGGGGGAAGCGGACTTTCGGCCGCTCTACGAAGACGACATGAGCCTGTGGGACAAGACCCGCACGATCGCGCGCGAAATCTACGGCGCCGCCGACATCGCCGCCGATCCCTCGGCGCTCGCGCAGTTCCGCGATCTCGAGAACGCCGGCTGGGGCCGCCTGCCGATTTGCGTCGCGAAGACCCAGTATTCGTTCTCCGACGATCCTTCGCTGCTCGGCGCGCCGACCGGACATGTCGCGAAAATCCGCGACGTTCGCCTCCGCGCAGGGGCAGGTTTCGTCGTGGTGCTGATGGGAGATGTGCGCACGATGCCCGGCTTGCCCCGAACTCCCGCGGCGGAGAGAATTCGGGTCGTCAACGGCGAAATCGACGGTCTCTTCTGAACGCCGGCCAATCCTCAGCGTTCACCGCGGCGTCGGCGCGTCCTCGCGGATGAGTTTTTGCGCTTTCAGCGCCCGCCAGAGGGCGGCGGGCAGTTTGGCGTTCACCATCGCCGCATTTCGTCTGGCCTCGCTCGCGCGCTGCGCGCCGGCGATGACGCTGACCACTGCGGGATGGCCGAGCGGGAACCTCAGCGCAGCTTCCGGCAACCTGACTTTGAAGCTCTTGCAGATCTGCTGGAGCCGGCGGACCCGGTCCTGCACGGCGTCCGGCGCCGGGCCGTAGTTGTAGTGGGCGTCGGCCTTGACGCCGGTCGCCAGTATGCCGGAGTTGAACGGGCCGCCGATCACCACGGCGATCTTCTTTTCCTCGCACAGCGGCAGGAAGCTCGTGAGCGCCTCGTGTTCGAGAAGCGTATAACGGCCCGCCAGCAGGAAGATGTCGAAGTCGCCGGCGCGCGCCAGTCTCTCGGCGGCCTCCCATTCGTTGACCCCCGCTCCGATCGCCTTGATCGTTCCGGCGGCGCGCAATTCATCGAGCGCGCGATAGCCGCCGGCCATGAACTCCTTGAACCGCGCGTCGGCGGCTTCCGCGCTCCCATGGGTGGTGACGTCGACGTCGTGGCCGAAGACGATATCCACCTGGTCGAGGCCGAGGCGCTCGAGCGAGAATTCGAGTGAGCGCATCACGCCGTCATAGGAATAATCGTAGCGTTCGCGCCGCGACGGCGTCTCGAAGAAAACGCCCTGCCGCGAGCGTTCGCTTGGCTTGCTGATGTCGAGGAGCCGGCCGACCTTGGTCGAAATCAGATAGGAGGCTCTCGGCTTCGGCCGCAGAAGCCCGTTGAGCCGGGTCTCGGAAAGTCCGAGCCCATAGAGCGGCGCGGTGTCAAAATACCGGCAGCCTGAGGCCCACACGGCCTCCAGCATGACGCGGGCTTCTTTTTCCGTCATTGGCCGATAAAGATTGCCGAGCGGCGCGCCCCCAAATCCAAGTTCGGTGAATTGCAGCTCCGCCCCGCGGCGGGTGACGAACTTCCGTATTCGCGCGCTCCGGGCATTCGTGGACGCCGCCATAAAATAGCTCCTCCCTAAAGAGCGTGACGGCGCCGCCGTGGTCGGCGTTGGCGCAATTTCATCGCGGCCCGCCCCCAAAACGCCCCACGCGACCGGCGCGCCGCCCGCGGACCGAACAGAGGGATGGGCAACGAAGTTTGCCTAATGAATACACAAATCTTGAGCAGTCCCTGCGTCGAGTCAAGCGACCTGGAAAAACGCGAGGGCCTTGGGCGTTAGCGATCTTCTGGAGGAGCATTCGGCGGAAGCTCCGGATTCTCGCGCAACCATGCGCGATCCTTCGAGGCGATGAAAGCGCGAAGACGTGGCAGGCTCGGATGGTTCCGCGATCGCGACTCGAGATCGGCGAGGATCTTCCTCAGCGCGCGGCGCGCGGTCGGCCAATCGTAGGCGCCCTGCCTTTGCATCAGCCGCGCGTAGCGGATCGACCGGCGCACGATCACGTCTATGAAGCGGTCCATGTGCCCGCGCCGCCTCTCCGTCCACGACAAACCGCAACCGGTGCCGGCAATTCCGGCGCCGCTGACGTAAACGCGCCAGTGTTCCGATTTGCTCCAGACCTCGGCATGCCTTCCCTAAGGTGATGGCCGACCGGGTGAGAGACGTACGCGTCATTTTGGGACGCTCCGACGGCTCTTTTAGCTTGCGCAATCGAATGGATCGGCGGATTCCGACCGCCTTACGCGGGCGCGCGCTGGCTGTAACCGCGCCGTTCGTTGAGCTCTTCGATCAGACTTTGCGCGGCCTCGGCAATGACGGTGCCCGGCGGAAAGATCGCGTCGGCGCCGGCGGCGCGCAGCGATGCGAAGTCCTGGCTCGGGATCACGCCGCCGACGGCGAGCATGGTTTCGCCAAGGCCGAGTTTGCGAAGCGCAGTCTTCAAGGCCGGGACGAGCGCGAGATGGCCGGCGGCGAGCGACGAGACGCCGACGATATGGGCCTGCCGCTTGGCGGCAAGCGCCGCCACTTCCTCCGGAGTCGCAAACAGTGGTCCGATTTCGACGTCGAACCCGAGATCCGCGAACGCCGAGGCGATGATCTTCTGCCCGCGGTCATGTCCGTCCTGGCCGATCTTGGCGACGAGAATCCGGGGAGCGCGGCCCTCGTTCTCGGCGAAAGCGCGGGTCATTGCGATCACCCGCTCGTTGGCCTCTGCGCCCGGCCCCGCCTCGGACAGATAGACGCCGGAAACGGCCCGGGATTCGGCGACGTGACGGCCGAAGGCCTTCTCGAGGGCAAAAGAGATTTCGCCGACTGTCGCCTTCGCCCGTGCTGCTTCGACCGAAAGCTGAAGGAGATTGGCCCGGCCTCGCGCGCCATCGGCGAGCGCCTCCAGCGCGGCCTGGGTCGCCTTCTCGTCGCGCTCGGCGCGGAGGCGCTGAAGCTTCTCGATTTGCCGCGCGCGCACCGCCGCGGCGTCGACTTTGAGCACGCTGAGGTCGCGCTCGACCGTCGGCGCGTAAGCATTGACCCCGATCACGATCTGACGGCCCGAATCGATGCGCGCCTGGGTGCGCGCCGCCGCCTCTTCGATGCGGCGCTTCGGCACGCCGCTCCCGATCGCCTTCGCCATCCCGCCGAGGCTCTCGACCTCGTCGATGTGGCTCTGCGCCCGCGCAGCGAGCTCGGCCGTGAGCCGTTCGACATAGTAGGAGCCGCCCCAGGCGTCGATGATCCGGGTCGTGCCGCTCTCTTCGATCAGGAACAGCTGGGTGTTGCGGGCGATGCGAGCGGAGAAGGGCGTCGGCAGCGCCAGCGCCTCATCGAGCGCATTGGTGTGCAGCGACTGGGTGTGGCCCTGAGTCGCGGCCATCGCCTCGATCTGGGTGCGTACGATATTGTTGAAGGGATCCTGCGCGGTCAGCGACCAGCCGGATGTCTGGCAGTGCGCCCTGAGCGGGAGCGACTTGTCCGATCTCGGCCCGAAGCCTTTGACCAGGCCCGCCCAAAGCTTGCGCGCGGCGCGCAGCTTCGCGACCTCCATGAAAAAATTCATGCCGATCGCCCAGAAGAACGACAACCGAGGGGCGAACGCATCGACGCTCATTCCGGCGCCGACGCCGGCGCGCAAATATTCAAGCCCGTCGGCGAGGGTGTAGGCGAGCTCGAGGTCCTGCGTCGCGCCCGCCTCCTGCATGTGATAGCCGGAAATGGAAATCGAGTTGAACTTCGGCATGTTCGCCGCGGTGAACGCGAAGATGTCGGCGACGATCCGCATCGAGGCGGCGGGCGGATAGATGTACGTGTTGCGGACCATGAACTCTTTCAGAATGTCATTCTGAATCGTGCCCGAGAGAGCGGCCATCGGCACGCCCTGTTCCTCCGCGGCGACGATGAACAGCGCCATCACCGGCAGCACCGCGCCGTTCATGGTCATCGAGACGCTGATTGAATCGAGCGGGATGCCGGAAAACAGCGTGCGCATGTCATAGATCGAATCGATCGCCACGCCCGCCATGCCGACATCGCCAGCGACCCGCGGATGATCCGAATCGTAGCCGCGATGGGTCGCGAGGTCGAAAGCGACCGACAGACCCTTCTGGCCGGCGGCGAGATTGGCGCGGTAGAAGGCGTTCGACTCCTCTGCGGTCGAGAAGCCGGCGTACTGCCGCACTGTCCAGGGCTGCCTGACGTACATCGTCGGATAGGGGCCGCGCAGGTAAGGCGGAAGCCCCGGCCACTCATTCGACAGCTCGAGGCCTTCACGGTCGTGCGCCCCATAGAGCGACTTGACGCCGACGCCCTCGGGCGTCGTCCAGATTCGCGGCGCCGCCGCGCCGACCGGGGTCTGCGGGCCGGAGAACGGCACGGTCGAGAAATTGGGAATTTGGCTCATCACGTCCTCAATCCCCGGCGCTTCCGCCTAGGCCCCGATGCGGCGATAGAGCCGTTCGAGCGCCTGAACGGCGTCCCCGCCGGCGAAAATGAAATCGTCGACGCCCGCCGCGCGCCATTCCGCCTCGCGGTCTCCCGGCCGGCCCGCGAGCGCGAGGCCGTTCGCGCCCGAAGCCTTGATCGCTCTGGCGAAGGCTCCCGCCTGCGCGGCGTAGGCGTCGTCATCGCCGCACAGGCAGGCAAGCGGCGCGCCGCTTGCCTTCATCCGCTCGACCGCCTCTTCGGCGCTCGCGCTTCCGCCGTCGTAAACGGCCTCGAAACCGCCGGCCTCGAGCCATTCGCGAAGAAAGGCGACCCGGCCGCGATGGCTGGGCTCCGGCCCCAGCGCGACGAGATAGACGCGCGGCCGCGTACCGGTCCGCTCAACCATCGCGTCGGACTTGTCGCGCAAGCGCTCGAACGGCTCGGCGAGGCGAAACGGCTGAAGCGCGCCCTCGGCGCGCGCCAAAGCCTCAGGCTCGGGCGCGCCAAGGGCGACCTCGACCGGCCGCTCGGCGAGATCGGCATGGGCGCTGACGCCGGTGATCGGGGACTTGACGCTTGCGACGTCGCGCGCGAGCGCCGCAGCGCTGGTCGCGACCTCGCGCTCAAACCAACCATTGGCGAGCGCCGAGGGCAGACCGCCGTCTCGTTCGATCTCCTGAAACAGCGCCCAGGCGCGCTCGCAAAGCGCCTTGCTCAGCGCCTCGAACGCGCCTGAGCCGGCGGCCGGGTCGGCGACAAATCCGAGATGGGACTCGCGCAGAAGAATGAGCTGCGCGTTGCGGGCGAGACGGCGGGCGAAACCATCGGGAAGACCGAGGGGGAGAGTGTGCGGAAGCACGCTGACGCTGTCGGCGCCGCCGAGGCCGGCCGAGAACGCCGCGATTGCCCCGCGCATGACATTCACATACGGGTCGCGCGCCGTCATCATCCGCCAGGCGCTCTCGGCGTGGACATGCGCCGGGCGCGGCTCGAGGCCGCACGCTTCCTCGACGCGCGACCAGGCGATTCGCAACGCCCGGAACTTCGACAACGTCGCGAATTGATCGGCGTCGGCCGCCAAACGGAATGCGATGAGGGCGCGGGCTTCCGAAGGCGGCGCCCCCGCCGCGTCGAGCAGGCGCAACAAGCTGACCGCGTTCGAGAGCGTGAAGGCGAGCTCCTGCGCCGGGCTGCCGCCGGCCGCATGGACGCCGCGCGCGTCGGCCGCCATGAGCGGCGCGCCAAAGCCCATGCTTCGCAACGAAAGCGCGCTCTCGACATAGGGCGTCGCGTGAGTTCCCCAGTCGGCCGGGAACGGGCCGCAGGCCGCGGCGGCGAACGGATCGAGGCCGAAAGACACTGCACATTCCGCCGGCTTCGCGCCTGCGCGCCCGATCAGAGCGGCGAATGCCAGCGCCTGCCGCGGACCCTCGCGGCCAAGCTCGAGCTCGAAATGCGCGCCAGCATCGAAGCGCACTCCGTCGAACGCCTTATGGAGGGTTGCGGGATCGAATCGCTTGAGCCCGAACCCATGCGCGCCGAGCGCGCCCGAGAACACGACCTGCAGGCCGTCCGCGCCATTGGCGAGGTCCTCTAGCGCCTGGGCGTTGGCCTCGTCCGGACCGGGGTGGTCGAGGCGCGCAATGACGCGCCAGGGCCCGTCGGGTCCAAGCGCCCTCGGACCCTCGGCCGGTGGATAGATGGGCTCAATCCGGACGCCGTCCGCAGTCTTGGAGACGAGCGTTTCGAGGCTCGCGCCATGAAGCGCCGCTTGGGCGGCCCTTAGCCAATCCGCTTCGGTAAAGGCGGGAAACAGGCTCGCTGCCGCGCCCAACGCCGGCCTCCGCTAGATGAACTGGGACAGTCCGGGAATGGAAGCGGAGATTTCGCCCACGACCTGATCGCCCGCGACCTCGCGCGCGTAGGCGAAGACCTCCTTGCCGACCGTTTGGATCTGCTCCATGCCGAGGCCGAGGCCCATCAATTCGGCGCCGAGCGCCATTAGCCCGCCCCCGCCCATGGCGCCGGCGGCGACCCCCATCAAGCCCTTGAGGCCCCCGCCCATGCCCTCGCCGCCGGTCGGCGTGCTCGAGGCGATGATCGCCGGGAACGCGGGCGCCTTTTGGAACAGGTCCCGGACGGCCTCCTCGGGCGCCTCGCGCTGGATGAAATCGCCGATCAGCGCGACCGCCTTGCGCGCGACCTCCGGGGTCGTGTCCGCCGCGGTGGCGACGCGCGCTATCAGGTTGTCCATGTGACGCTCCTCGCTCGCGCGGAAAAGGCCGGCGGCCTTGTTGTCTCGCCGCTTGCGGCGCCGAAATCAAGCGCGCTTGCGGGAAGTGTAGTTGTTCGGCGGGCGATGGGAAACAGCGAAGGCGCCGCAGAGGCCCGGGTATCCCTCCCAACGATCTGCTTTTGCGTCGCACCATGAATTAGCCATGATATCATCACATATGTAAAGCCGCAGTAACATCTCCATAGCCCCTCAAAGGTACCTCGCTTAGTCCATAATACCTTACAATAATTGAGCTTATAGGATGGATGGCGGAATCGGCCCGTGATATTGATATGACAAAAATGCATATCTGAGTTTCAACATCGGACCCTACTGCTCCTCATCAGCAGGGACTATGTTGCACTGCGGTAGGCCATGAGCCTGCCAGAACAGGAGTAAGAAATGACCCCTCTCAAGACGATTTCGGAGAAGCTCAACGCTTGGCGCCGGTATCGCGAGGCGGTGCGTGAATTGTCCCAGCTCTCGGATCGCGAACTCGAGGACATCGGCATTCGCCGCGGCGATATCGAACATATCGTGCGCCGTTCGGTCGCGGGCAAGGCTCACGCCTGATCGCGACGTTCTAACCAGCCGGGACGCGCCGCGCAAAGCGGCGCGTCGGCCCCGGGCGGGCTTCAGGCGGCATTTCCTCCTTGACGACGCCCGAAATTGAAGTTGACGCTGGCTTGGCGCGTTGTGAGAAGCGGCCATGCGTCCAATCCACATCATCGGCGGCGGACTGGCCGGCCCGGAAGCCGCATGGCAGGCCGCGGCGCTCGGCGTTCCGGTCGTGCTGCACGAGATGCGGCCCAATCGTTCAACCGCCGCGCATCGAACCTCGCATCTTGCCGAGCTTGTCTGCTCAAATTCGTTCCGTTCCGACGACGCCTCGACCAACGCGGTCGGGATCCTGCATCGCGAGATGCGCGCGCTTGGCTCGATCGTGCTTGAGAACGCCGACAAGCATCAGGTTCCGGCCGGGGCTGCGCTGGCGGTCGATCGCGACGGCTTCTCGCTTGGCGTCGAAGCCGCGATTCTCGGCCATCCCCTGATCGCCGTCGAACGCGGCGAGATCGCCGGCCTGCCGGCTGCGGACTGGGACAATGTCGTCGTCGCGACCGGCCCGCTCACCTCCGAGGCGCTGGCCGCGGCCATCGGCCGGCTGACCGGCGAGGGCGCGCTCGCCTTCTTCGACGCGATCGCGCCGATCGTCCATCGCCATTCGATCGACATGGGCGTCGCATGGATGCAGTCGCGCTACGACAAGGAAGGGCCGGGCGGCGGCGCCGAGGCTTATGTCAACTGCCCGATGACCCGCGACGAGTACGAGGCGTTCGTCGACGCGCTGCTCGAGGCGGAGAAGACCGAATTTCGCGAATTCGAGGGCACGCCCTATTTCGACGGCTGCCTGCCGATCGAGGTGATGGCCGAGCGCGGCCGCGAGACCCTGCGCCACGGGCCGATGAAGCCGTTCGGTTTGACCAACGCACACAATCCCAAGGTCAAGCCCTACGCCGTCGTCCAGCTCCGGCAGGACAACGCGCTCGGCACGCTCTTCAACATCGTCGGCTTCCAGACCAAGCTGAAATACGGCGAGCAGGCGCGCATCTTCCGGATGATTCCGGGACTCGAAGCGGCGGAATTCGCCCGGCTCGGCGGCATCCACCGCAACACCTATCTTAACTCCCCGCGCCTAATCGACGCGCGGCTTCGGCTCAAGGCCGCGCCCCGGCTCAGGTTCGCCGGCCAGATCACCGGCTGCGAGGGCTATGTCGAGAGCGCCGCGATCGGCCTCATCGCCGGCCGCTTCGCCGCCGCCGAGCGGCTCGGCCGTGAGCTCGAGCCACCGCCGCCGACGACCGCGATCGGCGCGCTTCTTGCCCACATCACCGGCGGCCATATCGAATCGATCGACTCGGGCCCACGCTCGTTCCAGCCGATGAACGTCAATTTCGGCCTCTTTCCGCCGATCGCCGAGCCCCGGTTCGACGAGGGCGGACGCCGGCTGCACGGTCCGGAGCGCGGCCTAGCGAGAAAACGCTCGCTCTCGGCGCGGGCGGAGCGGGACCTTGCGGCGTGGATTGCCGAGGCCGCGGCTGCGGCCCGCCCACGAGCCAGCCACGTCACCGTGGACTAGCGCTCGGCTTGCAGCAAACGGAGAGTGTGATTCATGGCGGATCGGGTCGCCCGCCTCATTGCCGAGACCTATCGATGGCAGCGGCGACTCGGGGCACAGGTCAGCGATGGCGCCTCTCTTTCCCGCCCGCAAGAGCCAGAAATCCATGCCCGCGATGGCGCACTCTGTTCTTCCGGTTCGCAGGCCGAGAAATAGGCTTGCTTACGAATGGCGAACGCGGCAGCTTCAGGGCGCGGGGCGGCGTGGTTAGACCGGTCAGCGCCGGTCGAGGATCCGGGAGGAACAGGTAATGGCGCGATCTCACATCGCTGCGTCGCGCGCAGCAGTCTTGCGCGGCGCGGGCGCGGCGTCCGCCGCCCTCATGCTCGCGCTCGCAGCGCCCGCCTTCGCCGCGGACGACGGCCCGATCAAGATCGGGGTGATCGCCGAGGCGCAGTCGGTCGCGGGCTCCTCGATCCCGCAGGCGGCGCAGATCGCCGCGGACGAGATCAACGCTGCGGGCGGCGTCGACGGGCGCAAGATCGAGATCGTCGCTTATGACAACCATTCGTCTTCGGCCGAATCGGTCAGGGCGTTCCAGCGCGCCGTCAACGAAGATCACGTCAATGCGGTGATCGGCAGCTACATCAGCGAGGTCGTGCTCGCGCTCGAGCCCTGGGCGGCGCGGCTCAAGACCGTCTTCATCACCCCCGGCGCGGCGTCAGACGTCATCACCCAGAACATCGCCAAGGACTACGACCTGAACAAATACACGTTCCATGGCTACCTCACCTCCGGTGCGCTCTCAGGCCTCGTCTGCGACGCGGCCAAGGACATGCTGGTCGATGGACTGAAGATGAAGACGGCGGTGATCATGAGCGAGGACGCCGCCTGGACGACGCCGCTCGACGCCGGTTACGAGGCCTGCCTGCCGAAGATCGGGCTCAAGGTTCTCGACCACATCCGCTTCTCGCCCGACACCACCGACTTCACCCCGATCTTCAACAAGATCGAGGGCCAGAAGCCCGACGTCATCATCACCGGCATCTCGCATGTCGGCACGCAGCCGACCGTGCAGTGGAAGAGCCAGCAGGTGCCGATCCCGATGTTCGGCATTGCTTCGCAGGCGACCAACTCGACGTTCTGGAAGGACACCAACGGCGCGACCGAAGGCGTGATCTACCAGGGCGTGTCGGGTCCGGGCGTCGCGGTGACGCCGAAGACGCTGCCGTTCGTCGATGCGTTCGTGAAGAAATTCGGCAACGATCCATCGTATTGCGGCTATACGGCCTACGACGACGTCTACATCATCGCCGACGCGATCAAGCGCGCAGGCAGCCTCGATAGCGACAAGCTCGTCGATGCGATGGAGAAGACCGATTATGTCGGCACGATCGGCCGGATCGAGTTCCTGCCGAAGGGCGATCCTCATGTGCACGGGCTCAAGACCGGCCAGGGCTTCATCACCGGCCTCATGTTGCAATGGCAGAACGGCAAGCAGATCAACATGTGGCCGGCCGCGCTCGCCAACGGCAAGCTCGAATTCCCGTCCTTCGTCAAGATTGCGTCCGGCGGCAATTGAGCGGCGAGAGAACCCGCCGGCCAGACCGGAGCTGTCGTCGCCAGCGTGAGCGAAGCAATCCGAGGGAACGACGACGGCGCGGCGCCTCTGGATCGCCGCGTCGCAGCTTCGCCGCTGCTTGCGATGACCACTCCACGCGGACGCGCTTGCCCTAGATGCTCCTCTGGCAGATCCTGATCGACGGCTTCGCGATCTCCTCGCTCTACGCCCTCGGCGCAACCGGCTTCACCCTCATCTTCGGCGTCACCGGGGTGCTCAACCTCTCGCACGGGGCGATCATGGTCGCAGCCGCCGTCGCCGCCTGGGCCGCGTCGGGAAATCTGGGCGCGGGCGCCTATCCCGCCGCCGCCTTCGGCGTCGCCGTCGCGCTCCTGCTCGCGCTCTCAACCTACTATCTCATCGTCCGGCGGCTGCAATTGTCGCGCGCGGTGCGCGAGGAGGAGAAGGAAATCTTCATCCTCACCGCGACGCTGCTCTGGGGCATCATGATCCAGGAGGCGATCGCCTGGGCCTTCACCAATAACGCCAAGACCGTGCTGCCGATCGTCGACGGGGTGGTGACGATCCTCGGCGTGCGCACGCCGGCGAACGAGATTTTCACCGCGCTCGTCTGCTGGGCGACGATCGGAGCCTTATGGCTCTTCGTCAACCGGACGCTGGCCGGCAAGGCGGTGCTCGCCGCGTCGATGAACCCGCGCGGCGTCACCCTGCTCGGGATCGAGCTCAAGACCGTCTATGTCGGGGTGTGGGCGATCTATGGCGCGCTCGCCGGCGTCGCCGGCGTGCTGCTCGGCATGTTCCTCGGCGTCTCCTCCTATAGCGCTGGCCCCTTAACCGCGAGCGCCTTCTCGATCGTCGTCCTCGGCGGCCTCGGCAGCGTGTCCGGATCGCTGATCGCGGCTTACGTCGTCGGCTATCTCGAGACGCTCACCGCCTATCTCGTGTCGCCCGCCTATCGCGCAATCCCCGCGCTCCTGCTCCTGGTCGCGGTCATGTACGTACGCCCGCGCGGCCTGATGGGGAGGCGCTAGAAAATGCTGCGGCGCGCGCTCCTCTCGCCCCCGGTCCTGATCAGCCTCGTCGTGCTGATCGTCGCCTCGACGCTGCCCCTCTATGTCTCGGGCTACGTGCTCGGCCTCCTCACCATCGCCTATTATTTCGGCGTATTCTCGATGGCCTGGGACCTCCTGTTCGGCTTCGCCAACGAAGTGAACTTCGGCCCCTCGTTCCTGATCGGGCTCGGCGCCTATACCGCCGGCATCCTGGACAGTCTCTATCAGCCGCCGATCGCGCTCTCGATCGCCGCGGGCGTCGTCGCGGCGATGACCGGAGGCCTCGTGCTCGCGTTGCCGGCGCTGAGGGTGCGAGGGCCCTATTTCGGCCTCACCACCCTCGTCGCCGTCCTGATCTTGCAGAACTTCGTCGTCGTCGCGGCGGGCCTGACCGGCGGGGAAATTGGCCTGACCGTGCCCGACGTCATCTCGATCAGCGACAAGGTCAATTACTGGATCGCGCTCGGCTTCATGGGGCTCAGCGGCGCGATCCTCTACGGGCTCTCGCGCTCGCCGGTCGGCCTTATCCTCGAGGCGAGCGGCCAGGACCCGGTGCAGGCGGGTGCGCTCGGGTTCAACGTCGTGAAGCACAAGCTCGCGGCCTTCCTGGTCAGCGCGTTCTTCTCCGGCCTCGCCGGCGCGCTGATGGCGTTCTATCTCGGGGCGGCGTCGGTCGGCACCTTCATCGACGTCACCGTCGGCGTGCAGGTGATCATCGGCGCGGTCATCGGCGGCCGGCGCACCATCCTGGGCGCGGTCCTGGGCGCGGTGTTCCTGGTCGCCCTCGGCGAGAGCTTAAGGCCGCTCGGGGATCTCGCGACCTTCATCGTCTCGGCGGTCGCGCTTTTTGTCGTCCTCTTCTTTCCCGGCGGGCTCATCGGCATGGTCAAGGGTGTGAGGGAGGCGACGTGACCACGGCTGCGCCAAAGCTCGAGGTCGAGGCCCTGCAGAAACGGTTCGGGGGCCTGGCGGCGGTCAAGGACGTCAGCTTCTCGATTCGCGCCGGCGAGATTCTCGGCCTCATCGGACCGAACGGGTCGGGCAAGTCGACGGTGATGAAATCGATCCTCGGCGTCGAGCGGCCCGACGCCGGATCGGTCCGGGTCGACGGCCGTGAAGTCGCAGGCTGGCCGCCGCACCGGATCGCCCGGCTCGGCGTCGGCATGGTTTTCCAGCATTCGCGCCCGCTCTACCGCCAGACGGTGCTGGAGAACATCCTGCTCGGCCTTTTGCCCGACCGCCTCATGGATGTGCTTCCGAACGCCGCCACGGACGCGCGGGCGCGGGCGATCGCCGAGCGGGTGGGACTGACCGGCGTCCTCAACCGTCGCCCCGCGACCCTGCCGTTCGCCGACCTGCGCCGAATCGAGATCGGCAAGGCGATCGCCCGCGATCCGCAGGTGGTGCTGATCGACGAGCCGTTCGCCGGCCTCACCGCGCGCGAGACCGCATCCTTCGCCGCGCTGATCGCCGAAATGCGCGCCGATGGACGGGCGGTCCTGATCGTCGACCATAATGTGAAGAGCATCTCCGCCCTGGTCGACCGCATCTACGCGATGCATGTGGGCGAGCGGATCGCGGAGGGCACGGTCGCGGAAGTGATGACGAACGAAACCGTGCGCAAGGTCTATCTCGGCGGCGCGCTCGAGACCGCCGCGCGCCCGGAAGCCTCGTTTCGCGATGTCCAGACTCCGTTTCTCGAGATTGAGAATTTGAACGTCGTCTACGGCAAGGCGCAGGCGCTGGAGAACGTCTCGCTGCATGCGCACCAGGGCGAATTCGTCGCCATCGTCGGGCTGAACGGCGCCGGCAAGACCACGCTCTTCAACGCCGTCTCGGGCCTCTTGCCCTTTGCCGGCGACATTCGCCGCGAAGGCCGGACGCTGCGCAGCGAGTCCGCTGCGACGATCGCGCGCGAGGGGATCGTCCAGTCGCCGGAAGGCCGCGAGCTCTTCGGCGCGATGACGGTCAGCGAGAACCTCGACATGGGCGGGCACAGGCTCGCCGGCGACGCCAGGGCGGAGCGCCGGGAATGGCTGTTCGACCTGTTCCCGGTCCTGAAAGAGCGCCAGAGCCAGACCGCAGCGACGCTTTCCGGCGGCGAGCAGCAGATGCTGACCATCGCCCGCGCGCTGATGATGAAGCCCGACCTGCTCATCCTCGACGAGCCGACGCTCGGCTTGGCGCCGGTCATCATGGAGCAGATCTCGAAGGCGCTCGAGCGCCTGCGGCAAAAAACGGAGATGACGGTGCTGCTCGGCGAGCAGAACGTCACCTTTGCCCTGCCCCACGCCGACCGGGTCTACGTGCTAGAACACGGCCGGATCGCCTGGGAGGGCGACCCGAGCCGCTTCGCGGCTGAGGCCGGGGCCCGATATCTTTAGGCGCGCCGACCGCCGCAGTCCGAACAAAACCCCGCCTCGAGGGAGCTGGCCGCTGGAAGCGTCTCAGCTTGAATTCATCCGCTATTTTACCGAGTCGATGTGCCCTGAGCCCCAGGGCCAGCCATTGGCGTCATTCACTTCGAGACTACCGTCCCCCTTTTCTTGAATTTCACCGAGGCGACGGCCGTCAGTCGTGTGAATATCCCAATGCCCATACCCGTCGTCCTCGGCCTGGCCAACATGCCGGCCGTCCTGGTCGTAAATGTCCGCCGTACCATCCTCGTTGCCATGGATGGTAAGTTTATCCCCAAGGGGGCCTGTTGAAAATGACCCGCTGAGGTTCTGCGAGTTTGCTGAAGCTGCTAGCAATACTGCGGCAACGAAGGAAATTACTTGGATGCGACGCATGATGCCTTCCTGGATCGACTCAGTAAGCATAGCGGGCATGGTGGGAGGAGGTCGCGTCAAGCCCTGAAACCCGGCCGTTCGTCGACTCGTGCGCACGGAACGGTCCGTCTGGCCCTCGGTCACGCGAAGGGGGCGGTTGACTTGACGAGGGGAGCGAACTCTTCGGCGAGAATACCTTCACGTTCGGCGGAACAGGCGACGGGCCGTCGGGCGCCCTTTTTGAGTTCTTGCCGAACAGCATCATTTATCATCCGTTCGGGGAAGACACGGTCGTTTTCGCCTTTGGCCTCGATGTCACCGGCGGCGACGTGGCGAGCATCGAAATACCGGGCTTTGCCGAGGTTGAGCCTAGCAACATCATCGCCGAGACCGACGGCTCTGGCGCATCGGGAGCAAGGAACCCGGTCACCGTCGGCGGGCTCGGTTTTCTCCACTGGCGAAGGAAACCATCGCTTGGCCAAGCCGGCCTGAACGATAATCGTTGGTCGCCGAGCCGCAACTTCACCGCGCCCGCGCCCAGCGCCAGATCGCCCATTGGCGGCTGAGCGGGGAGGCCTCGCGCGGCGGATCGAACGGGCGGTCCGAGTTGCGGTCGAGCCGGTCGAGATCAAGCCGCAAGGGCCCGAGCGGAATGAAAGCGGGCAGGATCGCCGGGCTTGAGCCTTTGAGCCGACGCTCGGCCTCAGCGAGCTCGTCGCGCGCAACGTCGCGCAATTCGGTGCAGGCTGCGATAACGCCCGCGCTTGCGCGACGGGCGTCGAAGTCGGCGGCGCTGGCGCCGCGCCGCGCGGCGACGTCGGCTGGAATAAGCGTCGGCGCCGATCCGGCCTTGAACGGCAACTGACGGAGGAGGCGAACGAGCGCGAGCGCCATCCCGGCCGGCGCATGCGCATGGGCCCGATCGAGATCGACCCCGCCGCCGGCGATCAGCGACGCGAGCTTGAGCCGCGCGCCCTCGCTCTCCTCGGCGAAAGCACGAAACGCGGCGAGGTTGAAATCGTCCTGCGGCGCGATTTCCTGCAGGCGCGCGTCGAGCATCGCCTCGAATAACGCGCGGGGCAGCGCAAAGGCGTCGATAGCAGCGGAAAGCGCAAGCGCGACCGGGCTGCCGGCCGCTTCTTCCTGCCGCTCGCCGACGACGATTCCGCGCCACCAGGCGAGCCGCATCGCCGCCAGACTGAGATCGCGCGCGCGCGTCAGCGCATGACGGATCTCGTGGTCGAACGCCGCAAGCGCGCAAAGGGCCTCGCGCCCGCTTGAGCTCGCGTAGAGCGCGCCGAGCCACTGGTCGCGGCTTTGGGCGCGCGCGAGCGCGGCGCAATATCGGTTGGCCTCACTAAGCGCGCCGTCCTCGGGTGAACGGCCCGCGCTCACGGCGCGGCAATCAGCGCCGCCGCGACGCGTCGCCCTTCCGATTGCATGACGTTGTAGACCCGGAGCGCCGGTCCGGTCGCCATCGCTTCGCAGCGGAGGCCTGCGCGCTTGAGGACCTCCTTCAGCGGCCGCCCGATCGGCGCCATTCGCGCGCCCGTTCCGACGACGAGAAATTCGATCGATCCGGGCCGCTCGGCGCATTCGGCGATGAGCGGCGCGAGCGCGCTCGCGTCGAGATCGTCGACGCTCGCCGCGTCGATCGCTCTCACTCCTTGCGGCGTCGCCAGGATCGAGCCCTCGTGCAGCATGCCGGCGAAGGCGAACGCGCCATGCCCC
>Ga0335073_10005017_pt1 | contig 18576 bp, 11 predicted proteins | sample Lox_Sample_22_FD_207093 | JGI IMG/M metagenome (GOLD analysis project Ga0335073, IMG submission 207093) | Soil microbial communities from Loxahatchee National Wildlife Refuge, Florida, United States - Lox_Sample_2.2 | ecosystem: Environmental > Terrestrial > Soil > Wetlands | place: USA... | reverse complement strand
GTTCGCGGTCGCTGGTCACGACAGCTATCTCGCTGCGCCCACGGCTAGCAGCTACATAAAACAATTCTTTCTTCATCGCATCTGCGGAGATGATGACATTGTCCACCGTTTTGCCTTGGCTGCGATGGGCTGTGATGGCGTAGCCGTGTGTAAACTCGCGATAATTGGCCGGTATCGTTCTGCCATCTTCCAGACGAATCGCAGCCTCATCAACAGATTTCACCTTTACCAACTCTCCATTCGTGGCGCGAAAATCAGGATCTCGACGGTTTGCAGTGAGCATTAAGCTGTCGCCGGAGGCAACTTCGATGGGCCGGCGTTCGTACACCGAGAAAGCGCGCACGTTAGCTGGCGAGAGGCTGACCTCCTCCTCGGTGCCCTTGCGAGCGACCAGAGATTCAGGTCCTACCCGAACAACTTCGAGCGACTCGCGGCGGTTTGCGACCTTAGTGTTTCGGTTGAATTGAAGCACGAGTCCCTCTTGATAGTTGGAAGTGTCCTGCTTTTGCGCCGCTGTCCACTGAAGGGAAACGTACGTATCGAAATGGCGGCCCGTACCCAATTCGCCATGTTCCTTTCGATCTTGACGGATTGCTTCGTTGATGTGCGAAATCTCTTCGTGAGTGCCCGCCACTACCAGGGTTTCTTGTCCTTTGATCCGGAACTCACGATGTAATTCTGCGACCGCCTGACTTCGATCGAAGATGTGTACCTCGCGAATAGCACCCAACTCTTCGAGTTTGCCGAAGCCTTCTTCTGGCGAACTCCGCATGATCGTGATAGCCTCCCGATACTCCGGATTGGTCTGGCGCTGCACGCCAGTCAGCGAAATACTTTTCAAACCCGATTCCGTTTCCAGAATGCGCAAGGCATCGGAGGCCTCGACGCTGCGAATCTGCCGAGTGTCCCCAGAGAAGATGATCCTTGCACCATGATCTTCAGCCAGATGCAAAAGGCTCTGCATCTGCTTACCAGAAACCATGCCGGCTTCATCAACGATCAGTACCCTTCCCGCTAGCGCACGCTGTGATTCCTGATCTTCCAGCAATCGCGATACAGTCATCGCGTCACGAAAGCCAACTTTCTGCAATTCGTCAACGGCACTGCGAGTTGGAGCGACGGCCACAACTTGTGTTCCGCTTTCCCTTAAAGCACGGTCAACCTCCCGTAGAGTTGCTGTTTTGCCGGTTCCGGCGGCACCTCGAACGTTGATGGCCAGGTCGGTAGAATCGAGGACCCTCTCCACTGCCCGTCTCTGCTCATCTCGCAGTTGGCGCGCCGGTTCAAAGTGCCTGCTGTTGCCGAGTTGGTCGTATCGATCCAGCCCTCGGTTGACGACTGCCACCATATCGCGCTCGCGGAGGAGACTCGCGTGCGTTGCGATCTCATCACCGGCGCCAACTAGATGTCCACCGGTGCGTTCTCGAGAAAAGACGCCCTGGAGAGCCGACAATTCCACCTGTCCACGGCCGTGTCGGAGTGCCTCAGTCAGTACTTCGTGCTCTTTGGCTACTGACAGCCGTTCGAAGATGTGTTCCTGAGCATGGGCGAGCGATGCCTCAACAGCCCGATGTTCAAGTCGAAGTGGTGCGCTTTGTTTAAGCGCCTCTTCACGGAGGTTGCCAAGCATGTTTCGCTGGTCCGGAGTCAGTCTCTCCAATTGGTGACAACGGAGCTGCTCCGTCGAAATCTCTTGAAGTTTGTCTGCCCGCGTCTCACGGATGAGGACCGCGACCTCATTATCGGTTGGAGCGCGCCCACGCTTGTGAATGAATTCCTGAATCGCGGCATCGCGCTGTGCACTTCGCCTACTATACGTATCGAGGATCTCTTGGGACACGCCGGAGATTTCAAATCCCTTATCTTTGCCGGCAACGTCGCGACGGTTTTCAATTTCATAACCTAAGGCGCGCACTTCGCGAGACAGCGCATTCCGATAGACCTCGGTGAGATAGCTGCGGCGCTCATACAAACCAGAGGCTTGGAGTGCCTTCCATCTAGCCTCTGTTCCATCGTAGGTAAGGTTGGCAGCCACCGCATGCGTGTGGAGCTGGGGGTCGAGTTCCCGGCTTGTGTCGTGTGTGTAGGCAGCCACGACCCAGTTTCCGGTCGTTCGATTCTCGTTAAGGCCGGCCAGACGAACCCTCGTTGCAGAGTATTTCTCCGCCTCCTGCAGGGTTTCGCGAACAGCAGCTTCGTGCGCAGCAATCAATCTCTCGTCGCCATCTACAATTGCCATGACAGAGACGGACTTTGGCGCTGAAAAAGTCATGTCATAAAGAGACCGTGCCTTGCTTTGCTCGGCCCCATCGGCGGAGACGCGATCGGAGCCTTGGCGCTGCCGGAGAAATTCGCCAGTTTCTGGATCTAGACCTTGCCGGAGCGATTCGAAATCCTCGGACGTGGCCTTTCCTGATAGGCCTAGCAGTTCAGCACCCCGACCATGCCACTGGCCTTCGACGGTACGCTTTTGATCGTAGTAGTCGCTCTGTTGGAGATGCCTCTGGGCGTATCCCTCCCCGCCGGCCATTGCGCGAATCGTGAGCACAGCCCGACGCTAGCGCTGTTCGAAATTCGAGATCAAGCGAGTTCGCGAATTCGGGAGAACTCAATGCCGAAGCGCACCAAATACTTTCGAAGCCTATCGGCATCATTGGACAAGGATTTGCGAGTGCGAGAGGCGCCGAAGAGAGTACGTCCTGCCTCCGACAGAGAACGGCTCCGCTTGCATACGTCGATGACAAACGCCAACTGTGCGCGATCAAAGAAGTCGATTTCTTCCAGTTGCGTCGGACTGAGGAATCGTCCAAGCTCGTCACTGTGTTGAGGTGCCTCAGGCTTATGCCAAGCCATAGAGAGCCTGCTGGCTTCCTCATCCACCACTTGAGTGGAAATGCGCCCGCCTGGGGCGAGCGTTGCCATGCGAGCGACAGCCGCATTCAGATCACGGAAATTGCCCGCCCACGACGCTGAGGGCGTCAGAGCAAACTCCAAAAACTTTTCCCGAGCTTCTTTGCTAAAGGTCACCCGGCGACCCACTTTTTCCGCAAAGCGATCCAATTCGAAATCGAGGTTGGGTTCGATGTCCTCGGTGCGGTTCTTAAGACCCGGCATTACGAATGTCCAGAGATTGATCCGAGCCAGCAGATCTTCGCGAAATTTCCCGTCGCGCACGGCAGCAAATAAGTCGCGATTTGTGCCGGCGATGAGCTGGAAATCGCTATGCGCTTCTTCGTCTGACCCAAGCGGTAGGAATGTCCTTTCCTCAAGAGCCCTCAGCAGCATCGCCTGATCGTCGACTCCAAGCTCTCCAATCTCATCGAGAAAGAGGACGCCTTTGTCGGCTGCACGCAGCAGACCGGCGCGGTCTTTTTGAGCGCCGGTAAAGGCTCCCTTTACGTGTCCGAAAAGGGCAGACATTGCGGCATCTCCGCGGATGGTAGCGCAATTCACATCCACAAAATTTCCTTCTATTGATCGGCGAGCCTTTTTCAGTTCGTAGATTCGTCGCGCGAGCAACGATTTGCCGGCGCCGGTGGGACCCATAAGCAACAGAGGATCGCGCGTGGAGATCGCCACCTGCTCGATACGCTCAATGAGCCGGTTGAATGCCGCATTGCGCGTGTCGATGCCTCCTTTCAGGTACGAAATGCCTTCTCGCTGCTCTTGGCGGAAACGCGAAGCGATCCGATCGTATTTGGATAAATCGAGGTCGATGATTTTGACCGTGCCCGGAGAGCTGCGGTCCCGGTCTGGCGAACACTGCACCAGCCTGCCGGGCATATACCGCGACTCAACCAGAAGGAACAAACAGATCTGCGCGACGTGAGTGCCGGTCGTGATGTGGATGAGATAGTCTTCCGAATCCGTATCAAAGGTGTAGCCGCGCGCGAACTGAAAGAGAGTCTCATAGACCTCTTCGAAGTCCCACGGGTCGCCAAACTCGATGGGATGCGAACGAACTTCGGTCTCAGGCGAGACGGTTTGGATGTCACTCTTAATTGTGCTCGCGAGACGTGAATCTCGCTTGCCGTGCAGAAGTTCGAAACGGTGAACAATCAGATCAGGCTGCCTGCAAAGCGAAACCGTAGGCCGCCAGTTCTGCCATCGGTCTGGATGCTTACCCAAATCGAGGGTCGTGCCGAGCAGCCCAATCGCTACGATCTTCCGCGTGTTCTTATCCATTAAGATAAATATTTATCTCATGCGCTAAGAAATTGGAAGGTAATATTCAATGTGTTCGTGTAACACTCGATTCTTCAGTCACTTGCGTATGGATGCGGTTTGGCCCGGAGCTTGCTTTACTAGTGGACGGAAGGAGAAACGATCATGTCAGGCGAAACCTACAACGTAATCGACGGCGGACAGGGCGTCCCGATCAAGGCTTGGACGAAAGGCGTCCAGTTGGAAGATCAGGCAAAGACCCAGTTGCTGAATGTCGCGCAGCTGCCCTTTGTGTTTCGTTGGATTGCCGCCATGCCTGACGTTCACTGGGGCATCGGCGCGACCGTCGGCAGCGTGATTCCGACCAAGGGCGCAATCATTCCTGCCGCAGTCGGAGTGGATATCGGTTGCGGAATGATGGCGGTGCAGACTTCGATGAACGCCCGCGATCTGCCCGACAACTTGCATGGCATCCGCGAAGCGATTGAGAAAGCCGTTCCGCATGGCCGAACCAATCACGGCGGAGCCGGCGACCGAGGAGCATGGCACGAAATTCCTCGTGAGAACCAGGAACTGTGGGGCGCGGGTCTGAAGCCTCGCTATGACGCAATCCTGGCAAAGCACCCGAAGCTGGATCGCGGAAATCACGCGAACCACCTGGGAACACTGGGAACTGGGAACCACTTCATCGAGGTGTGCCTTGATGAAAGCGAGATAGTTTGGTTCATGCTTCACAGCGGTTCACGTGGCGTGGGAAACCGGATGGGTACGTACTTCATTGAACTGGCGAAGAAGGACATGGAGCGATTCTTTGTCACTTTGCCGGATCGTGATCTGGCGTATTTTCCCGAGCACACGGAACACTTTGACGACTACGTCGAGGCGGTTGAGTGGGCACAGGATTTCGCTCGCTCGAATCGCGATCTGATGATGGGACAGATCGTCAGCGCGGTACGCGGCAGCGGACTTGTGCCAGCGTTTACTGCGGAAGTGAAGAGCATCAACTGCCACCACAATTATGTGGCACGTGAGTCGCACTTTGGCCAGAACGTGCTCGTTACGCGGAAGGGTGCGGTTCGTGCGCGCGAGGGAGACATGGGAATTATCCCTGGCAGCATGGGTGCACGTTCTTACATCGTGCGCGGAAAAGGTAACGCGGAGAGCTTCCACAGCTGCAGTCACGGCGCAGGTCGTGCGATGTCTCGTCATGAGGCGAAAAAGCGCTTCACGATCGAGGACCACATCCGTATGACTGAGGGAGTGGAATGTCGTAAGGACGCAGACGTGATCGATGAGACACCAGCGGCTTACAAGCCGATCGATGCAGTGATGGCGGCACAGGCTGATCTGGTGGAAATCGTGCACACTCTGCGTCAGGTGGTTTGCGTGAAAGGATGAGTATGCCTAAAACGGAAGTTGTGAAGGCAGAAACCACGGTTCGGATCGACGGCTCTTTCGGTGAAGGTGGCGGACAGATTTTGCGCAGTTCACTCAGTCTGTCGCTTGTAACCGGAAAGCCCTTCCGCATCGAAAACATTCGCGCAAATCGGGAGAAGCCTGGACTGCTGCGGCAGCACTTGACGGCAGTCCAGGCAGCGGCGGAAGTTGGTTCGGCTGAAGTAGAGGGCGCCGCGCTGGGTTCCAAAGCTCTGACATTCGTGCCTGGCGAGATTCGTTCGGGCGAGTTTCGTTTTGCGATCGGCACGGCAGGCAGCGGAACGCTTGTGCTTCAGACCATCTTGCCGGCGCTGATCACCGCTGCGGGGCCGAGCCGGATCGAAATCGAAGGTGGAACGCATAACCCGGCAGCTCCGCCGTTCGATTTCCTTCAGCGGAGTTTCATTCCGCTCATCGAGCGGATGGGACCGAAAGTGAAATTGGAATTGCAGCGCTACGGTTTTTATCCGGCAGGAGGCGGCCGCATGGTCGTTGATGTCATTCCAACCGACGTGTTGAAACCGATCGAACTTGAGGAACGAGCTGAGATCACAACGAAACGGGCGACGGCTCTTGTAGCGAACTTGCCGTATCACATCGCTCGACGGGAGCTGGACACAGTTGGGAAGCTACTGAACTGGGACGCAGAGTCGCTGCGCTGCGAGGACACAAAGAACTCAGTCAGCCCCGGCAACTTGGTGATGATTGAATTGGCAAGTTCCGCGGTGACTGAGATCTTCACTGCATTCGGGAAGCTTGGGGTGAGTGCAGAAGATGTCGCCAAAGATGCTGCCGAACAGGCACGTGTATACATGGATTCGACTGCAGCCGTCGACGAGCACTTGGCCGATCAACTTCTTCTGCCTCTCGCTCTGGCTGGACGGGGTTCATTCTCGGCAGTGAATCTCAACATGCACGCAAAGACAAACATGGAAGTGATCCGACAGTTTTTGCCGGTTAGCTTCCAGGTAACTGAAGTAGATGGGCACAATCGTGTTTCAGTATCAACAGAAAAGCTGGACCCGTATGTTAGGTAGTTCCGTTGAGCGACACGCTCTCGACGCATGGATGGCGTGCGGACACCAGGCGCTTCAGAAGATGCGATCTAACGAACTTTCTTATTGCAAAAGATGCGAAGTCATGGCATGTTAGGTCATCTTCTATGAAAGGACGCCCAAATTGGTGGATTACGAAAACAAATCGCTAAGCGGGCAACATCAGCCGATAACTCGACTGAGTTGCTATAGGGCGTCGTTTCGGTCGCGCTAACCGATCTTCATCGGTTCAACCAGGCGCTCTTTCCGCACAATTTAGCTGGGTGGCGTAGGCCGCGGTTCCTTCGACTGTAAATCGACTATACCGCTGCCATCGGTTCCCCCAGTTTGACTTACTCGGTCAGTGGTGATTGGCCACGGATACTTCTCTTGGTAGAAACAGCCTTCGGGCTGGGAGGTTCGACTCCTCATGGGCGCAAGCCCTCGCCGTGACCGCATGTTCCCTGACCAGTAAATGCAGTGGTCGTACAGTCTCGTCCGGCCACAGAAGCTCGGGCAATGGCCCTTAGATTGGACTAAATATGAATCCGTTGGAACGCGCTTTCGCAAGGATGGGAGCGCGAGTTGAATTTGGACAACTTATGCGAAGGAACAGGCTGTCGGGCCGATTGTTCTCCGAGGACCTCGCGCTCGACGTGCGTCAAGACCGGCACGGAGAGTACTTCCTGATTTCTCGTGCACAGGCTTCCACAACTGAATTGGTGGTTTTGGATGTTCAGCCGAAAGATCGTCATCTGCTATTGCTGAGCCGGAGTGCCGCTGAAAAGCACCGTTTCTTGCTAGTCACGATGAGCGTCATTGGTTTGTGGCCGGCATTCCGGAAAGCACGCCCGTGAGTCGCGTTCGTGATGCGAAACAGGCTCTCAAGCCCGATCTTGTGCAAAGCATTGAGAGCGGAATTCGGACGAAGTATCGCGATCGGCGAAGCAACACAGCACGCATTCGCCAGGGTGAATGGTTTTTCGTACCAGCACCTCAGGTGCGAGTGGAACTGTTGCTTGTCCTGAGGAACGAGCCGATCGCGCGTGGAGGAGGCAAGCCTCATGTCTGTGAAGAGCTTTATCGCTTTGGCGGGGAGACAGTTTATGTCAGCCCCGGCGCACCAAACGGTCTCACAGGCGAGCAATACCGGGCTCTCTCGGAGGGCGAACGGAGTCTCTGGAATTGGCGAGTCATGCGTCGCAATCCGAAGGTGTATGTGCGTGGCCGAGTGCGCCATCACGACCACAAGACCGTCGTGCTGGATGGCTGGCACGAGGTTCTCAGTAACACAGAGAATCTCTCGCACGCCATGCGGAATGTAGCTTTCTTGGACTAGGCATTAAGAAGGATTGGCCGGTGGTGAAGACTACGGTTACTTCGCCTCGAACGCGGGAGATGCAGGTTCGAGTCCTGCCGCGGGAATCTGTGCCCGCGTGGTCTAAACGGAAGGACACCTAGTGTTCCGTTGTCGCTCGTTCCCCGGCCAATATCTGCTCTTGACTCGTGAACAGCGAGAAGATCGCTCGGATCAGGTGGCGGCAAGTCTCGGAATTCTGGTGTAAGGCATTCGCCGGTGGTGATTGATCGCGGTTACTTCGGGGCCGTAGGACTTCGGTCTGCGGCAGGCAGCAATGCCGGTACCGCATCGCCCATTCCCCGGCGATCAGAAACAGAAACGGAGTTTCGCCGGTGGTGATGTGCGATGGTTCCTTCGAAGGGCGCAGGTTCGAATCCTGCCACGGCCTAGCGTCGTGTAGCTCAATTGGCAGAGCAAGACCATTGCCGGTAATTCCCCGGTGAGTGTGGAGGCAAACGAAGCCTGGAGCGTGGGCAGGATTGTCTCGGAGGGTTGCGATGAAAGACGTTGTTCTAGACGGTGCAGCTTGGTCCACCAAGGACGATGTATACGATGCATTCTTCCGCGCGGCAGGCGCGCCTGAATGGCACGGGCGCAATTTCGATGCATTGCGTGACAGCATCGCCGGAGGCGACATCAACAAGCTCGAACTGCCGTACAGGCTCGTGATCAGGAACTACGACAAGATCCGTGGCGAGGCGAAAGAGATGGCCGACGATTTCATTGATCTAGTACACGAACTCGCGGCAGAAGGTTGTCCGGTTGAAGTTTGCGCGGAAGGATCGAGTGGTGGAAGTAAGCGCTCGCGAATCCAACAGAGTCGCCTTGATGAGATGGAAGCGACGTTTCAGCAATCTCTTATTACGTTGCTGAAGGAATGCGCAGCAGGGCGATGGGGGTTGTTCGGACAAAACGAGCACTTGGAAGAACGCAGGTATCTTCATTGGCCGGCAGCCGATGATCTGAGGCGTCGAGCCCAACAGATACATATTCTGCGCGCAGAGTTTGGCCAGCCGAACTCCGTGGTGGAACGCTTTCTGCACTACTGTTCATTGCGCGATACAAATGCACCTGGCGAGCCGAAACTAGCAAGAGCTCTTCTCGACGAAATTGGCGTTTGAATTGTGGAAAGACTTTCGCCGGTGGTGAAGACGAGGGTTACTTCGTAATCCGACGGTTGCAGGTTCGATTCCTGCCCCGGCTTCGGGCCGTGTAGCTCAAAGGTAGAGCATCGGACAAATACCGTCGTCGCATAATTCCCCGGCGAATATTGAAAGAAAGGAGGCCACAAATGGCCCGACTAAACACACTCAATCTCAACACCGTACCTCGCACGCACGAGGGCACACCGGCACGACACATCTCTCCCGAGATGCAGTTGCGGCGCTCTGTGCTGGCCTGCCTGCTTTGGGAGGGCCAGTTTTACGAGGACGGAGTCGAGATCGCCGGCCGCATCGCCGATCTGGTGCCTAAAGTCGCGGTAGACAAGGTGGCTCCGCTTGCCATCGAGGCCCGCGAGCAGATGAAGCTGCGGCACGCACCGCTTCTGCTCGTTCGCGAAATGGCGCGCCACAAGACGCACCGCGCCCCGGTATCGGAGACGCTTGCTCGCGTGATCCAGCGTGCAGATGAGCTCGCCGAATTCGTTGCCATGTACTGGAAGGACGGGCGTGTGCCACTCTCCGGTCAGGTGAAGAAGGGGCTTGCGGCAGCTTTCCCGAAGTTTGATGAGTACCAGCTCGCCAAGTACGATCGTGGCGGGCCCATCAAGCTGCGGGATGTGCTCTTCCTCTGCCACGCCAAGCCTCGCGATCCGGTGCAGGCTGCGGTGTGGAAGAACCTGATCGCGGGAACGCTGACCACGCCCGATACTTGGGAAGTTGCGCTCTCCTCTGGTGCGAACAAGCACGAGGCCTGGGAGCGGTTGCTTCGCGAGCAGAAGCTGGGCGCATTGGCTCTACTCCGTAACTTGCGCAATATGCGTGAGGCGGGAGTCAGCGACAAGCTAGTCGTTCGTGCTCTCGGAGAGATGAAGACGGACCAAGTTCTTCCGTTCCGCTTCATTGCCGCTGCACGTTACGCTCCGCAGCACGAGCCTGAACTTGAGCAGGCAATGTTCCGCTCGCTCAAGAACCAGACTCCGCTGCCGGGTACCACTGCACTGGTCGTGGATACCAGTCCTTCAATGTGGATGGCACGGCTAAGCCGAAACAGCGACATGGATCGGTTCGAGGCTGCAGCCGGCCTTGCCATTTTGCTTCGCGAGGCTGCCGAGCGGGTGAACGTGTACGCGTTCAATGAGAAGGCGTACGAGGTTCCTCCGCGACGCGGATTCGCCCTGCGAGATGCGCTGGCGGGTACCAAGAACAACTGGAGCCGAGGCGGACTCGCTGTCGCTGCCGCAAACCGCGATGGCTATGACCGCATCATCGTTATCACGGACGGTCAGTGGCACTTTTCGGACACCACTACCGTACAGGGCTACGGCGAGGGCGACCCGCAGACGGTCGCGCCGGCACCGCTTACAAAGCAGGCGTACATGATCAATGTTGCCAGCTACAAGAACGGTGTCGGGTACGGCAAGTGGATGAATATCGATGGCTGGAGCGATTCTGTCATCGAGTACATCCGCGCGTTGGAGCAAACGAGATGGGTCAACTAAACTCCACCGGCCCGGTGTAGCGCCGGACCGGTGGACTTCAATACGACCAGGAGAATGAGACGCATGTGTTAGTGCTATGACCGTGCTATACTCGAGTTGAAAATGACTATAAAGACCAAATCCATTATGAGACGGCGCGTCAATCGCGCTCGGCCCTCGGGATTGGTCTGACTAATGCGCTAATTTTCCAAGTTCAGATTCGATTTCCGAGGCTCCGACAAAAGTCGGGGCCTTTTGGTTTTTACGGATGTTTTGGCCGGTAGCCAAGCTGGAAAGGCACGTGACTGTTACTCACGCCATGCGCAGGTTCGAATCCTGCCCGGCCAGCCAAATTTTGGACGGGGCTCGCTAGTTCAGTAGGAAGAACGCGGCTCTCATAAAGCCGTCGCGGATGGTTCGAATCCATCGCGAGCCACCAGTGGAGGGGCCTCCGGGAGGAGCAGTGGCTTATACCCACTTCGGCGCCAGATTAGCGCGGCTAGGCAGGTTCGACTCCTGCACCCTCTACCAAAGTTTGCGCCGGTAGTTCAACGGACCAGAACAGTTGGCCTACACCCAACAGATGCGGGTTCAACTCCCGAACGGCGCACCAGAGCAGGATTAGCTCGAAGGTCGAGCCCGCGGTCGATAACCGCGAGGTGTTGGTTCGATTCCAACATCCTGCACCAAGTTGAAGTTGAGCACGGGTGACTGGCAGAGATGGCTGATGCACTCGCCTCTTAAGCGAGACCAGGCTGGTTCGATACCAGCGTCACCCACCAGTTTAGCGGGATTGGCAGATAGGGATATGCACTCGCCTTTTAAGCGAGACGAAGCAGGTTCGATTCCTGCATCCCGCACCAGAGCTGGTAAGAAAGAGGCGGCATAGCATAACGGACGAATGCGCCGAGCTTCTACCTCGGATGATGAGAGTTCAAATCTCTCTGCCGCTTCCAAGTTTGGGGATGTGGTCCAACGGATGAGGGCGCAAGGCTACGAACCTTGAGATCAGAGTTCAATTCTCTGCATCCCCTCCAGATTTGGTGAGCCTCGCGTGGTCTAAAGCATGATGACGCTTCGGTCCTAACGAAGAGATCCGGGTTGGATTCCCGGCGCGAGTTCCAGAGGGTGGGTAGTGTAAGGAACAACACGGTAGCGTCCGAAGCTGCAAATCCGGGTTTGACTCCCGGCCCGCCCACCATCTGGGAAAGCCGATAGAATGCGACGAGACGATTCAACATTTGCTATTGGAGTGCCAAGTAGCAGAGGAAATGCGATGACGGACGAGATTATTTCGACCAATGCCGATGAGATCGGCGACTTCTGGGCGAAGACAGTATATCCGTATGCCGCTCCGATTGTTGAAGCGAACGAGCGGTTTGAACCCGAACCGATTGGAAGTGCGGTTCGAGTGACGTTCCAGGCAAAAGAATGGTTGGTCACCGCCGCTCACGTCATTGAAAGTCATCTGCCGGGAAGTGGAAAGGAACAACCGAAGGGGGCACCATACACCTATGTTCCTGAACAGGTCCAGATCAAAGGGGAGATTGTAACTGCTGCAGATCCGATAGACCTCGCGATAATCCGACTGCCACGCGCATCAGGCCCAGGTTTGCGACTTCCACAGCATCTTGCGCTAGATGTCAAGGAAGGAGAACTCTGTCTCTTCGTCGGGTTGCAGGCGCGCCCAAAGTCCTGGGTCATCGACTCCTCTCGGCAGACTTTACGTCCGCAGCCGTTGTCCTACATGGGGACAGTGTTCAAGACTTTCCCCGAACGATTCAGCGTTAGATTCAACGAGAAAAAACTCTACCGAAGCGGCGTGAAGCATAACGCAGTAGGAAAACTAAATGGGATCAGCGGGGCAGGCGTGTTCGTCTTGCGCCAAGACAGCCCGAGACTGGCTGGAATCGTGATTGAGTATCACAAACGAGATTCTGAGGTCATCGCAACCAGTTCGCGTGCGCTCTGGCAAATGTTTAGAACCGCTTAGTACCGATCTCTTCAGCTCAGCAATCAACGGACGGCGGCAAACCTGAAGTTACACTTACTTTTTGGCTATTGACGAATCGCAGGAATGATGTAACAGTGAAGGTGAGCTACAAACAATGATGCGCAAGCCCCATACCGATTGCTTCCCGACGCCGGCCACATTTATGTGGCAAGGTGCGGGGGAAGGTACGGTCATGTAACGGGGGCGCATCCATAACGCGTGGTTTTTCTGAGCCTCCGATACAAATCGGGGGCTTTTGGTTTTTACGGCGCATTTTTCACAAATGCGCAGATAGGAGGCAGCGTCGTCTAACGGCCAGGATGCGGCCCCTTCAAGGCTGAGATGGGAGTTCGATTCTCCTCGCTGCTACCAAGTTATGAATGCACAAGCAATTGAACTCGATGGTTTTGAGATTGAGCTCGCATCGGAGCTGTATTGTGAGCGCGGCGGGGATCACTGCGACTTAGTGGATCGTGCGCGCAGTGATCGCCGCCGACTCGGCCACAACGTCGACGAATCGGCGGTCTTGTGCGTGCGGTGCATGAAAGCGATACCGCTGAAAGCGTGATGCCGGGTCGTCTAGTGGCAAGACTCTGGACTTTGAATCCGGATACGGGCGTTCGAATCGCTCCCCGGCAGCCAGTTCTTTGACAATTTCGAAATTCCCTCTTCGTCTAATGGAAGGACGCCGCGCTCTGAACGCGGAAATCGTGGTTCGAGTCCACGAGAGGGAGCCGGAGCTATGGTCTATCGGCAGGATGGCTGATTGTCTCTCAGCAGGGACGGGTTCAACTCCCGTTAGCTCCGCCATAGTTTGGGGGAGATTCGTCCAGCGGCTAGGACACTGGTCTCCAAATCCAGGTACGAGGGTTCGAGTCCTTCATCTCCCGCCATTGCGAGCATGGTATAGCGGCTGGTGCCTCAGCCTTCCAAGCTGATGACGCGAGTTCGACTCTCGCTGCTCGCTCCATGCGGAAGTCGTCTAGCGGCCAAGACCCGACGTTGCCAACGTCGAGAGCGCGGGTTCGAGTCCCGCCTTCCGCTCCAAGGTTGTGAGGTGGCGTAGCCAAGACAGCAAGGCATCTGCCTGCAAAGCAGATCATCGGGAGTGCAATTCTCCCCGCCACCTCCAGAGTTTTGCGCTGGTGTAGCTCAGTAGGAAGAGCGCGGGCCTCGTAAGTCCGTGATCGGCGTTCGAATCGCCGCGCCAGCTCCGCTGGTATAGCTCAACGGGAAGAGCAGGCGCACGGTAAGCGCCCGACCGCAGTTCGAGGCTGCGTGCCAGCTCCATAGTTTGCTGGTCTAGCACAGTGGCAGTGCAGAGAGCTTGTACCTCTCCGACGAGTGTTCGATTCACTCGACCAGCTCCAGATGTTTCATGGCGGGATTGGCCGAATGGCTTAGGCACTGGATTGTGGCTCCAGTCACGAGAGTTCGATTCTCTCATCTCGCCCCAATGGGCGGTTCGTATAAGGGGATTACTCACGGCCTGCAACCGTGAAATGCGAGTTCAACTCTCGCACCGTCCACCAGATTTTGGCTCGTGAACTCGACGGAAGAGTGCTGGTCTGAAAAGCCAGTGGACACGGTTCAATTCCGTGACGAGCCACCAATGTCCGGGTGTAGGGTAGCGGCCACCCACATGCCTTGGGAGCATGTCCACGCAGGTTCAACTCCTGCCACCCGGACCAGAGTTTTGTTTTTAAGTAGAAAACTGCGAAGGGCATTTTTGCCTGTGGTGATCTCCCTGGCACTTTTTCATTGAGAAGGAGGCGCTCCAACCCTCCAGCTCTACATGTTTCTTAGATCAATTCGTCGACCTGGCCTAAGATAATTTCGGATGGCAGCCTCCATCACTGCGTCCTGGTGCCACTCGAACTTAAGCGTTATCGCAATGTCAACTGACTTGGCACTGGCTATCTGCCACCCTAGCCCGAACCATTCGTTAAATTTCTCGGCATATTTCTTCAGTGCGGCGAAGCTGAATGCGGCTTGGAATATCGCCTCCATCGAGTCAGCGTCGGGAAGGCTGACGAATGAAAAACCTCTTGAATGCTCCGGGGCGCCCATCGAGATTGAGTGCTGTTCACCGTCGGCGCGAGTCGCTGACTTTGCCGAATCAATTACTTCGACTATTTTGGAGCGCGCCTTCCCATTCATGTCTAGTAGCGCTATCGCGCAGTCAGTCCGATACATCGACTGTAGAGACTCAATGTCCCTGATCAAATTCGAAAAACCAGGTGGCATCGGTGCTTGAGGGTGGGGCACATCTTCATCTTCGTCGTATTTACGATGGACATATTCGTCAATTTCTTCCGAATATCCTGTCAGTCCTACAGCACTCATTCCCTGAAATTCTTCCGAATCGAAATACATGCCCTGCGCCAGATAAAAGCCGAGTAGATCCAACTCATCCCCGTGGAGATCGAAAGCGGTCTTTTCGATGGTCAACCTCCGGTTGACATAGTGAAGAAAGGTTGCGGGTGAGTCGAGCAATTGAGTGACGATGTCTAGATTGCCCAAGGACAGTGAGAGTGGATACTCTCTCTCTGGGAACAGGCCTAATGCATCCTCAATGTTCTCAAAGCGAGTGGTCAGAGCATGAAATGGCATCAGCGTGACGTTCACCAGGTAAATGTCCGTGATCTGCTTCGTATCAACGTGCAGTTCGCTATTCTTGGTTCTGATGACCGCTGTCCCCGTACTACGAATGTAGTTCCTAGCGCGCACTGCTTGGTCAAAAGCTGCTCTGATTCCAGCCTGCATGTCTGCTCGTAGCCGAGCGAAATCTTGCCCAATGCGGGCGCTGCGAGTGAACCCTTTTGCTTTGCATTGAAAGATGATGATCTTGCCGTCGTACAGAACAGCCACGTCCGACAGTTCCTCACCGTTCGGGTAACTGGGGTTTAGCAGAACTGTTTCCCCAGGAAAAATCCGGCTTGCATAATCTTTCACCTTCGATTCCACAAAGGTTCCCCTGCTCGCCTCGAAAGTCGGACGGTACGTAGGGTCAGCCATCAAGTCGAAATAAAATGTGTAAAACAGGACGGACGGAAGCATGGAATTGGTAAAAAGCCAATACCTGTTCTGATGTTCGAGAAATGGTCTCTCATCGACGCAGTTATAGTCCCAAGGGGCTTCCATGGCCGCCGCAAATGTGTCAGCAAAAAGTGGGTTGCGATAACCAAACCCCTGACTCATCCGTTTGAGGAAAGCCCCACAGACACTTGTCTCCACGCTGGAGACCTCGGCAAGTTCTTCAACCGTAAAGCTCAATAGGTTTCTGGCGGAGCCAAAATGAAGGTAGCATGCGACGCTGACTAGCAACTCTTCTGCGCTTAGCCCCACCGCTTCCGGTGCCCGCGAAAAGTCTTCAACGCGTTTCGGCGCCTCAGCGCGAGCCTTTTCCAATGACAAATTTACTCGCCTTGAAAGCTCAACTGGAACTGATGTGGCGATTTGAATCGCGTCTCTGATGGTGAATCCTAGATGCAACTTGAACCACGCATCATGCTGACCATAGAGCTCAGCAGCGTATTGCAAAAACTGGTGTGGATAGGCATCGCCGCGAACATATAAGGACTCAATCTTGGCGGACATTAACAATTTCTCTGCAGCATTGCGTTCGCCTGGGGGAGACTGTTGAGTCAGTAAATGAATGGGCAGGGAATCAAAATACTGCTTCATCAGGGTTTCGAATCGCTCGATAGACGGGCCGTCGAAGAAAACAGGGGGCTTGTCGGCAATAGGAAGAGTGGCTAAATAACCTGCAGTAAATTCGATCCATCTTGCCCAGCGTCTTACCGGGCTTGCCTCGCCAACGAACTCGGTCTCCGGCGTGAAGAGAAAGGTAAGTGTCAACTGACTGAGAACGTCAATTGGGTCGAATTGAGCAACGAAGTCCTTGAAGGCGCGAAATGCGGATTCGGGATCTGGCGTTACGCCAGTTAAAGGATGATTAGACATTTAGGTCTCGTGATCGGAAGTTGTTCGACATGCCGCCGAAACAGCAGAATCTCATGTTAATTCGCCGGGCCGGTTGGTTGCTTCAAAGAAATCTGGTGCCAGCGGAGAGATTCGAACTCTCAAACACCTGTTTCTAAGACAGGCCGCTATTCCAATTCGCGCACGCTGGCACATGGTGCACAGGGGAGGATTTGAACCTCCGCGTCCCACTTGGGGATACCGGGTTACAGCCGGTACGTTTCGACCGGGCTCACGCACCTGTGCAAAGTTGGCGGAAGGTAGACGAATCGAACGCCCGTCGCTCATCACGACGCTCTGGTTTTCAGGACCAGTTGCCGACCATTCAGCAGTACCTTCCGCGATGGCGGAGAGTGCGGGAGTCGAACCCGCTAGCCTCTTGCGAGAACTCTTGTTTAGCAGACAAGTGCCTTACCGTCCGGCCCACTCTCCGTGAATGTCAAAGAACGACAGAATTCTGGTAGGCCCGGTGGGATTTGAACCCACAGAAAGGCTGCTCTTGAGGCAGCTGCGTATGCCAGTTCCGCCACGGGCCTAAACGCTTAATTTTGAGTAGGGATCAATAACTCAGTCGGGATCGACGGAGTCGTAACGACAATCGGAATTGAAGCTGGCGCTTCACAACCTCAATGTAGCACGGAAACCGCGTCAGTGCACGCTGTTTCTAGAAGCAAGAATTAGGGTCGGTCGATAGAAGTTGTTGGGGCCATCGCGGGACATCGTTGACATCGCATTTCCGCCAAGTTTGTTGTCGGAGAAAGAAGAACGGAGAAGAGAGACACCATCCCTAAGCCTTCGGCTTAGGGCCTGACCCAGCTGCCAGCCACATCGAACAGCAGTCGAATAGATTCGATCGATGATCGGCTCTATTCGAGAGCTGTTGCAGCCGTGTTCGATAATTGTTTCAAGAACTCGGATGTCGATTTGCGGCGGGAAAACTCAGCGTACCGGTCTGGAACTAGGTAGTGATCTCTCTTTGCCCATTCAGACTTCTCCTTCTGTCCGGATACGATTCATTGCTCCTGAAATCCAGTCAGCCAGGTAGGCAGCATATAGACCCGTGACTATGCCAGTGAAGACATCCATCGTGTAGTGGGCCCTGAGGACTAACACGGTCGCAATTTCGAAAACTGCGACCAAGATGCCGAGTGCGGTGAGCCAATGCTTACGCAGGCGAGCGATTTCAGTCACGGCCAAAACCGCAATGGCGGTATGGCCCGAGAAAAAGTAGTCGTTGCTCACGCTATATGTCACCAGGAGAGAAGGGAAGCCGGGATAATGCCAGATCGAACTAGGCGGAGTGGGAAGGGCTACCACCGACTGTATGATCTGCCGCAAACCCAACACGATTACCAAACCGAGGAAAGGTCGCAGGGAAGCTCCGAAGATCCATCGCGTCAGAAGGAAAATACCGAGCAGATCGATGATCGCAGAACTGACGATCAATAGAAGATTGGCGGCGGAAGCGTGAGCATGCAGATAAAGGTTCACAGGAGCCGTGAGATCCTGTAGTCGGTCGCCGATTCCCATAATCGGCGCGCCACGACTGCCAATCAGCTTTTGACTCCAGAACCAGATGATTAGAGCAAGCCCGGTCAATGCGACGCGAATGAAAAAGGAGCTGCCGATCCGGGAAGAGGATGCCTGGCGGGTGACCTCTTCTTCTTTTGTGGCGATCTCCGTCATAGTTCTGGATTCACCCCGCAGTCCCCAGTGCGATTTCTCTTAACTTTCTGAGATCGAGCTTACCTGTCCCCAGGTACGGTAGCGACGACACGTGCATGAACTGATCAGGACGCGGCTTCCAGAGGGGCGGCAGATCGGATTTGCTCAGCTGGGAAAGACATTCCTGCAACTTTTGATCGGGCAGTGTGTGAAGGACGATGAGGCGCTCGCCTTTTTTCTCTTCTGGTACAGCGGTCACGGCGAAGGTCTGCTCCGTAGCGCCAACAAGTTCGTGGAG
>Ga0335073_10005015_pt1 | contig 18579 bp, 15 predicted proteins | sample Lox_Sample_22_FD_207093 | JGI IMG/M metagenome (GOLD analysis project Ga0335073, IMG submission 207093) | Soil microbial communities from Loxahatchee National Wildlife Refuge, Florida, United States - Lox_Sample_2.2 | ecosystem: Environmental > Terrestrial > Soil > Wetlands | place: USA... | reverse complement strand
GTTCGAAGCGCCGCCTGATCATCGCGCTTAAACGATCCCGGCTCTTGACGAGTTGCTCCTCATGGATCGTTGGAACGATCAGTTTCATGACTGCTCCTTTCTGCTTTTGGCGCGCCCAATAGGGTATGAGCGCGACTAAAATAATCGCCGGTTCACACGCTCGGCATACGAAAATCGGCGCCGGAAGCAACGCCGTCGCTTCCCTTGCTGTCGACAATTTCAATCTTCCGGGTCGCAGGATCGACGCGATACAGGGCGCTTCGCTGGAAGAACTTGGGATCGACCCGAAGCACTGCCACTTGATCGGTGGGAACTTGGGCCGCGAGCGCTCCAGAATTGCGAACCTTCTCCAACAACTTGGCCTCGGATTGCCCATGGCGGCCGTGGGCGCGGAACACGTGATGAATTAAGACAATTTGGCCGGTCGTCGAGCGGTAGGCGACGAGCGTCAGTGATCTCTGGAAGCCGTTAGACTTTTCGTCAGGCTTCTTGGTCAAAGCGGTTCTCCCGCTATCTCGCGAATACGTTCGCCAGCGCCCAGGCGATTGCGTCGGCGGCAATCAGTTCAAAGGTTACCGAAGCACAGTTGTTTATGAATTGTGAGTTGTTATTGAAGTTGGGAGTCGGATTGACGGATTCGACTGATCCGTCTGGCTTGTAGACGGCCCAATTCTGGATTAGCGTCTCCACCGCTCCCGCCTTGCCGCTCGAGAGATCGCCTCCTTGCGAAAAGGTCGAGACCGCAATTGTCGCGAACACGTTCATCCCTTGCGGCAATTTATCGACGGTCAGATATGCCCGGGCAGGGGAGTTCACCGAGCCGCTGGACGCCCATAACCAACCGGATGCGAAGATTTCCATCTCAGTCGTCCCGAAGGGTACTTAATCCTAAGTATCCAAAGCTGTGAAGTCAAGTAAACAATTGTAACTGGCCGATTCAAAAATCATCCCAACAGCTGTCGTCTTTTATAGGCCGCTGGTAAATCTTATGCAGCGTCGTCGCGGCGCAATGTACGAATTGCTCGCACGCGCCGGAGCCGTCAGACCTTCACGGTCGACGCCTGATAGATTTCGTCGATGGAATCGCCCAGTTCCTTATTGAACTCGGCGTCGGACATCGAACGCTTGAGGCCCTCGGCGAGTGCGCGCGAGAAGCTCGCGATCATGCCGTGATTTTTGGCGAGGCGCTTGCAGGCGTCGTCGCGCGTATAGCCGCCGGAGAGCGCAACCACCCGGACGACCCGCTTGTCCTTGATCAGCGGCATGTAATGGTCCGGGGTCTCGGGCAGGGTCAGCTTGAACATGACCTTGCGGCCGGCCGGCAGGGAATCGAGGCCCTTGCTCAGTTCATCGAGCAGGATCCGCTCGGCCCCGGCCTTGTCCGGGCTCTTGATCGAGATTTCCGGCTCGAGGATCGGCAAGAGCCCGTACTTCGCGATCTGCTCGCCGAATTCGAACTGCTGCTTGGCAATGGCGGCGATCCCGGTTTTGGACGCAAGGTTGATGACCGAGCGCATCTTGGTGCCGAACACGCCGAGCTTGACCGCCCGGGTGAGCAACTTGTCGAGATCCGGCATCGGCTTCATCAGGCTGACGCCGTCCTTTTCCGCTTCGAGCCCCTTATCGACCTTGACGATTGGCACGACGCCCCGATCCTCCCACAGGTAGCTTGGGACCGGCTTGCCCTTCGCCTCGCTGTCCATCGTGCGCTCGAACAGGATCGTGGCGATGACCTTGTCGCCCTTGAAGGCGGGCGCAGTGAAGATGCGCACCCGCATCTCGTGCACGAGCTCGAACATCTTGGCGTCGTCGCCTTTGTATTCGCTGTCGGGAATGCCGTAGAGGCGCAGCGCGCCCGGGGTCGACCCGCCGCTCTGGTCGAGCGCCGCGATGAAGCCGGGCTTCGTCGACATCTGCGCCATCATCTGGTCGTTGGCCATGGTCGTCATCCTCGCCTTGAAGTTTGCCGCGGGGGCTCGATGTGGCTCATGCAATGGGACGGACAGGGCGCGGGCGTCAAGGGCGCAAAGCGTCGCGCCCGAGAAACCATGCGCCGCGATTGAAGCGGTTCGTGGGCGATCCAGCCAATCACCGAATGCGCGAATATTACATCGGCGTGCCCTTCTTAGTCACCCGCCCTTCGCTAGCACCCCCTCTGGCAGGCGCGCCTTGAGGTCGCGCCCGGCTTCGCGGCCAAGCCGCTCGGCGTCGGCGACCGCGCCTTCGGCGGCGACGACGAAGCGCTCGGAGCCATCGGGACGCAAAACCTCGCCCCTCAGCCTGAGCCGCCCGGCCTCGATCACCGCGAGGCCGGCGATCGGGGTGCGGCAGGAGCCTTCGAGCTCGGCGAGGAAGGCGCGCTCGGCAAGAAGCGAGGTAGAGGTCTCGCCGTCCGAGATCGGCGCGAGCGCAGAAAGCGCGCGCGCATCTTCGCGGCGCGCGGTGATGGCGATTGCGCCCTGGCCAGGCGCTGGCAGGAAGGCTTCGAGATCGAGCACGGCGCGGGCGCGGTGGCTGAGGCCGAGCCGCTTCAAGCCCGCGAGCGCGAGCAGGGTCGCGCTGACCTCGCCGGCCTCAGCCTTCTTGAGCCTCGTCTCGACATTGCCGCGCAGGAGCTCGGGCTTGAGGTCGGGCCTCAAGCGCAGCGCCTGCGCCTGGCGGCGCAGCGACGCGGCGCCGAACGTCGCCCCATGCGGCAGGTCCTCGATCTTGTCGGCGAACGCCGAGACGAGCGCGTCGCGCACGTCCTCGCGCTTGAGTGAGGCGGCGATTGCGACGCCCTCGGGCAGAAGCGACGGCAGGTCCTTGGCGGAATGGACCGCGGCGTCGATTTCGCCGGCCAACAGCGCGGCGTCGATCTCCTTGGTGAACAGGCCCTTGCCGCCGGCCTCGGCGAGCGGCCGGTCCTGGATCCGGTCGCCGCTGGTGCGGATCACTTGAAGCGCGATCCGCCCGACTTCCCAGCCGTGCGCCTCAGCCAGCAGGCGGCGCGCCTCGTTCGCCTGCGTAAGCGCCAGGGCCGAACCGCGCGTGCCGAGCGTGAAGAGTACGGGCGGAGTCATGCAAGCGGGTTCCGGGAGCGGGCGCGAGCCAAGGCGGCGGAAGGAGCGCTGGCCTCAACGGCCGGATCGGCCGAAGCGAACGTCGGCGTGCGCAACCGCCGCGCCGCCTTATCCCAAAGCCTGCGATATGTGAACGCCAAAGCGCCGCCGCATGTCTTTCGAGGGGTAAGCGCCCTGGCTTTCCCAACGCGATCGTTGCTTCCTCGGAAACCCCATTGTGGCTGGCCTCTCACGGGAGCTGCGGCGACCGAATTTCAGCACGTTTACCGCAACGACGGCTCGGCTGCGGGTCAGTTTGAGAGTTGCGGAGTCGAAATGCCGCTGATACAGGTAATGGCTGATACGTATAACTGACGACTGGCGATAAGTATAAAGCAGTCGGCGTGCGCGCCTCGGCCTCATCGACAACGTCTTCGCGCTGTCACTCGTATACGCGGCGATCTTCAGCCCGTTCTCGATCTTTCTCCTGCGCACCTACTTTCTTGCGATTCCCCGGGAAATCGAGGAGGCCGCGATCATGGACGGCGCCAATCGCTGGCAGGTGTTCACCAAGGTCTGCCTGCCGATCGTCTCGCCAGGCCTGCTTACCGTCGCCGTCATCTCAGGCCTCAATTACCTGGAATGAATTCCTGATCTCGTCGACCTTCCTCCAGAGCCACGACGCGCAGACCGCGATCGTCCGTTTCTACACGCTTGGCGGCCAATACTCGAGCGACTGGGGGGAGATCATGGCGGCGGCGATCCTGATCGTCGCGCCCGCGGTCGCCTTCTTCCTCGTCATGCAGCGCCGTTTCATCGAAGGAATGGCGAGCGGCTCGGTCAAAGGATGAGCCGCATGGCTCGAAGCTCTCGCCCCCCACGGACAAGGAAAGCCACGCCAATGGCTTCAGTTCCCGCCGACTACCTCGAACGCATCTACGCCGGCGTCCTCGGCAAGCTGATCGGCGTCTATCTCGGCCGGCCGTTCGAAGGATGGACCTACCAGCGGATCATGAAAGAGCTGGGGCCGATCGAATATTACGTCCACGACCGCTTCGACGCGCCGCTCGTGGTCACCGACGACGACGTGTCCGGCACGTTCACCTTCGTTCGCGCTCTCGCTGAGCACGGCGTCTCGGCCGACCTCGCCGCCGAGGACATCGGCAAGACCTGGCTCAACTCGATCATCGAGGGCCGGTCGATCCTGTGGTGGGGCGGCAACGGCAATTCGACCGAGCATACCGCGTGGCTCAACCTGAAGCGCGGCCTGAAGGCGCCCCATTCGGGTTCGATCGCAACCAACGGAGAGGCGGTCGCCGAGCAGATCGGGGCGCAGATCTTCATCGACGGCTGGGCGCTGGTGGCGCCGGGTCAGCCGCGGCTCGCCGCCAAACTTGCTGAAGCCGCCGGCAGCGTCAGCCACGACGGCGAGGCGGTCCATGCCGCCAAGCTCATCGCGGCGATGGAGGCCGAGGCTTTCCTTTCTTCCGACATCGAACATCTCATCGACGTGGGCCTCTCGGTCATTCCCGGAAATTCGCTGATCGCCCGCCTCATCGCCGACGTGAGGGCCTGGAGCTTAGAATTTCCGGATTGGCGCGACGCCCGGCAGAAAATCGAGGACCATTACGGCTACGACAAGTTTCCCGGCAACTGCCATGTCGTACCCAATCACGCTTTGATCATTCTTGCGCTAATCTATTCACGCGGCGACTTCCACCGCGCGATGACCATCGTCAACACGTCCGGCTGGGACACCGACTGCAATTCCGGCAATGTCGGCTGCCTCATCGGCGTCATGCGCGGGCTTGAAGGACTCGAGGGCGGCCCGGACTGGCGCGGCCCGCTCGCCGACCGCGCCCTCATTTCGGCGAGCGACGGCGGCTACGCGGTCAACGACGCGGCCCGGATCGCCTATGATCTCGCCAATCTCGGCTGCGAGCTCGCCGGCCTTAGGCCGCTGCCGCCGCCCAAGGACGGCGCGCAGTTCCATTTCTCGCTGCCCGGAAGCGTGCAGGGCTTCGCGGCCGAGGGGGATCCGATCCAGAGCGACCTGCTTTCCGTCGAGCAGGGCGAGACCGGAGGCCGGCCGGCGCTTGTCCTGCATTTCAAGAGGCTCGCGCGCGGACGCTCGGCGGCGGCGCTGACGCCCGTCTTCTCGCCGCCGAATGTCGCCGACATGCGCACCTACGACCTGCAGGCGAGCCCGCGCGTCTATCCGGGGCAGACGATGAAGGCGCGCCTCATCGCCGACGCGGCGAACACGTCTGCGGTCACGGCGGCGCTGCGCATCAAGGTTTACGGGGTCAACGATCGGCTGTTCGACATCGACGGGCCGCCGCTCGTTCTTGAACCCGGCGCAGAGGGCGTGCTGAGCTGGAAGCTGCCCGGCCTCGACGGCCAGCCGATCCAGCGAATCGGCGTCGTGCTGACCTCACCCGACGCGAGGGCGGACGGGACCGTGTGGCTCGACTATCTGCGCTGGGACGGCGCGCCGAACCTCGTTCTCAAGCGGCCGAAGGAGGCGAGCGAGTTCTGGCGCAAGTCCTGGGTCAACAATGTGAGCCTGCTCAGCAAGAACTTTCCCTCGGCCTTCCGCATCTCGCAGGATCGCGGCCGCGGGGTCATCGTCCATGGAGCTCGCGACTGGACCGATTATCGCGTCTCCAGCGAAATCACCGTCCATCTGGGATCGAGCGCAGGCCTCGCCGCCCGGGTCCAGGGGCTCCGGCGCTATTACGCGCTCGAGCTCAAGCAAGGCGGGAAGGCGCAACTTATCAAAGTGCGTGACGACGACTGCACGGTCCTGGCCGAGGCGCCGTGCCGATGGCGCCTCGAAAAGCCGGTCCTGCTCGCGCTCGAAGTCAGGGGCCGAGCCGTCACCGGCGTCGTCAACGGCGCGGTGACCCTCAAAGCGCAGGACGATAGCGGAGCGACCTTCGAGAACGGCGGCGTCGGTCTCGTGATTGTCGAAGGCGCCCTCTCGACCGATCAAGTCGAGGTGCGGCCGCTCGCGAAAGGCTGACGTCAGACAGCGGCGGGCGGGCGCAAAGGATCGGCGGTCTCCCGCCGATCGTCCGGCCGCGGGTTCAGGATTCGGCAAATCATTCTGAACCGACGCGAGTGTCTTTTTCAGCCACGGAACGTTTCATAAACAACACCGCGAACGCGACCAGGAACGTCAACACGGCCGCCATCCAGAAGGTGTCGAAATAAGCAAGCGAAGCGGCCTGCTGCTGGCGCAGGTTTTCGAGTTGCTGCACAGCCAGTTGCTGCGAGGCGGCCGGATCGCCATTTTGTTGAACGAAGAACGCTTGAGCCCGCGCGAGGAAGTCGCTGGCGGCTGGGTTGAGGGGACCCAGATACTCCCCAAGCCGCAGGACGTGAAACTGATCGCGGCGCTCTTCGAAGGTCTGGGACAACGACACCCCGACGCTGCCGCCCTCGTTGCGCAGGAGACTCAATATGCCGATGGCTGCCCCACGCATCGCGAGCGGCGTATAGAGGTAGGCGGCCACGTTCGCCGGAGCAAAACACACCGAAAGCCCCAAGACCAGAAGCACCCGAGGCCAAACAACTTGGCTTGGACTGATGTCGAGGTTGAGTTGCGACATCCAATAGTTTCCTGCGGTCATGATCAAAAGGCCAGCGGCGATCAGCCATCTCGCATCCAGCTTGAGGCCGATCAGGCGGCCGACAATCGGCATCGCCAGGACGGCAAAGAATCCGGAAGGCGACATCACCAACCCAGTCTTCAGCGCATCATAGCCAAACAGGGTTTGCAGCAGACCAAGCAATGACTTGGTGCCTGCAAAGAGCGCAAGATAAGCGCAAAAGATGATGATGCAGCACGCGGCGAAGTTGCGTTCGCCCAGCGCGCGGAAATTGACCACGGGGTTCTTCTGACGCAACTCCCAGAAGATTAAGGCAACCAAACCCACTACAAGCGAAATGACGAGCGTCTGGACGCGCCAGAATGGATCGCCCAGCCAGTCCCACTCCTGGCCCTTGCTGAGCATCACTTCCCACGAGATGATGACGATGGCCAGAAGCGACAAGCCGATCGCGTCAAAATGGAACGGCTCTTTCCTCAACTCCGCACGCTGGGCGACGAGATAGTCAGGGTCGCGAAGCAGGGCGTAACATGCGCCGAGCGCCATGATGCCGACGGGCACGTTAATCAAAAAGCACCAGCGCCAATTGTAAGTGTCCGTTATCCAACCGCCCAAGGTCGGACCGACGATGGGCGCGATCAGCACAGCAAGGCCGAACAGCGTCATTGCCACGCCTTGCCGTTCCCGCGGGAAGGCGTCGAGCAATATCCCCTGACTGCCGGGTTGCAGACCGCCGCCGGCGAGTCCCTGGATGACGCGGAACAGGATCAATTGACCCAGACTGCCGGCCAGTCCGCACATCAAGGAACTGAGGGTGAATATTGCTATCGACGCCAGGAAGTAGTTGCGGCGACCGAGATGGGCGCTCAACCAGCCGGTGATCGGCAGGATGAAGGCGTTGGCGGCAAGGTAGCTGGTGATGACCCACTCGGCGTCATCGGCGGCGGCCGACAGGCCCCCCGCGATGTAGCGCAGCGCGACCAGCACGATGGTGGTGTCGAGCACCTCCATGAACGCCGGCACCACGACTATCACGGCGATCAGCCACGGGCTCCGCGCAACCTGGGGGCTGGCGGGCGAAAGCGCCGCGGCTGTCACTTCTTGGCGCCTGGCGGGTTTGCGGTCGGTTCAGGCGCCGAGGTTTGCAAGAATTTCCCGGCGTCGGGTCCGGTGGGCGGCTCTTTGAAGAGGACGTAAGGCACGACCGATGTGCCGACAAACAACGGGTTCTTGTCCGGATCGTAGTTCTCGAGGTCGATGCGAACCGGCAGTCGCTGCACCACCTTGATGAAGTTGCCGGTGGCGTTCTCCGCCGGCAGCAGAGCCAAGGTCGATCCGGTCCCCTCGGTGAAGCCGGAAATGCGCCCCTTGAACACACGGCGGCCGCCATACATGTCGACGTAGAGATCGACCGGCTGGCCGATGCGCAGGTCGCCGAGCTGCGTCTCCTTGAAATTGGCGTCAACCCAGATTTCGCTGAGCGAGCGGATCGCCATAAGAGCCTGGCCGATCTGGATGTTGTCGCCCGGATTGACGTTTCGTCGCGTGATGACGCCATCGATCTCCGCGATGACGTCGCAATAGCGCAGATCGAGCTCGGCCTGGTCGAGATCGCGTTTGGCCACCTCAAGGTTGGCCTCGGCCTGCTTGACGTCCGGCGCTTCCGCCGCCAGCCGAGCGAAGGTGCTATTGATGTCGCCTTCCTTTTCGAACGACGCAAGCATCTGTTTCGGCGTCTCCTCGAACGAATGGACGACGCCGAGTTGAGCCGCGCTCTGGATCAGGTCGGCCTGCGCCTGGAGCACGGAAGAGAAGGTTTGATCGATATCGGCCGGAACCTGGCCGAGATCTCCCTCGTCGGGCTGCGGCGGCAATCCCAAAGAGGCGCGGATTTGACGGACATCGGCCAGCGCCGCGACAACGTCCGCGCGGGCGGCCAACAGGCCCGCTTGCCGCCGGTCGTACACCTCTCGGGGAACATCGTTCGTCACCACCAGTTTGGCGGCCCGGTCGAAGTCAAGCTGAGCCAGGGTGAGCTCGGCCTTGCTCTTGTCGACATCGGCGACGCGGGCGTGGAGCAGGGCGACCTGGTTGTCGACGTCCTCAACGGCGTGCTGCAACGTCCAGCGCCGGCTTCTGGCCTGCGCTTCGATGCCACGCACTTTGGCCTTCGCCGCATCCAGGTCTGCAGTTGCCGTATCGACGTCCGCCTTTTTGATCGCGACGGCGATCTGAAACGGCTCCTTGTCCAGTTGGACCAGAAGGTCGCCTTTTCGCACCCGGTAGTTGTCGTCGACGAGGACGCGCGCGACTTGGCCGCGGACGCGGGCGGCGACGAATGTCACGTGACTGTTCACATAGGCGTCGTCGGTCGAAACCGTGTTGAGCGTCGTTTGGACCCAGGGAATGCCGAACCAAAGAGCGCCCGCGAGAACAAGAAGGCCGGCTGCTCCAAGCAACAAATTGCGTCGCCCGGCGCCCTTCTTCTCCGTCGAGAGCGTCCCAGTGCTGGTAGGGTTTTTGGGGGGCGGCGCCGAAGCGGCTTCGCGATTTGAAGTCAGTCCGCTGCTCTGCTCGCTCATGGCGCACCCTGTCATCGAACAAAAGAACGACAACCCGCACATCCTAGCCTACCGGACGACTAAGTAACGGGCCAGCGCAAATCTCAAGCGCCAACGCTGCGCCGGTCATTCACGACGACGTCCGCGACTGCCTTTGGCCCGCGGGGTCGTTGCTCCAACTTCTGCTCAATCCTACAATCGCGCCGGCGCGCCCCACACCAAAGTTTGGACCCGAACCCGGCTCCGCAGCTCAAGGCCTTTCCGAGATCGGCAAGTCGCCGAGCTCGTATATCTGCGCGCAGTCAAACCCCGGTGGAGAAAGAAAATGAGCAAGTACAGCGAATACGAATACAGGAAACAACCCGGGTTCGATATGAACGCCTTCGAGGGCGCGAACCAGGCCATCCCGATGAAGACACTTGTGATCCACTGCTTAGACCCTAGGGCGGACGAAATCCCGCAGGCGGTCGCCAAGTATTTTGGGGATGAGGTCTATCCGGGTGAAAACATTCTCGACAAGTCAGGCAATCGGGTTGGCCACACACGGACACTATTTGTCGAGACTAACACCGGCGGACGCGCCGCCTTCGCTTTGGAGTCCGTGGCGGCCATGGACTATATATTCAGCGTTCAGAATGTCGTCGTGGTTCACCACTCGTTCTGCGGCACGACGACCCTGACGCCGGAGCTGCTCATCGAAGAGTTCCACGATCATCATCACGCTGATATTTCGACGATGTTTGATCACGATAGCCTTGCCATCATGGATTTCGAAGAGTCGCTCAAGTATGATGTCAAGTTGCTTCGCGAGAGCCCAGCAGTGCCGAAACGTGTCAAGCTGTACGGCTTCTTCTACGAGATCAGTTCCGGCAAGTTGACCGAAGTGGTGCGGGACATTCCTGCATAGATCGCGGCGCGGCCGAGTGAGTGCAGCGGTTCGACGGTACATTGCGGGGCACACTGCTCGAAGGCGTCACCGGCAGGCCGCCTTCAAGAGCACTCCGCCGCGCAACTTCGCAGCGCGCGGAATCTCAAGCGGCGGCGGCGCGCCAGTCATCCGTGCTTGACTTCTCGCAACCGACCTGTGTCCACGTCAAAAATGAAGCCTCGAACGGGCACATCCTTGGCGATCCATGGATGCGACCGGACCTTCGCGATCTGCGCGCGCGTGTTCTCCTCGGGGTCCTTGAAGGAAAACAAGCGCATCGGGACCGGCGTGGCGTCACCCGTTTCTCGGGCGAGCTTGTCGTTCAGGTCCTTGTCGGTGAAGGTGGTGAACCCGCAGCCGGTGTGGTTGAGGAGCAGGATCTCCTTGCTGCCCAGGACCCGCGTCGAAACGACGAGTTCTCCCAGCACGTCGTCGGTGACGGCCGGACCGCCGGTGCGGATGACGTCCATATCCGCAGTCTTCAGTCCCAGGATCCCCTCGAGATCCGAGAGCCGCGGGTCCATGCAGGTTACGATCGCGATCTTGGGTTGCGGATGCCCGCCCAGCTTCGGATCGTACTTCTTTGCGAATTGCTCATTGGCCTTCACGGCGTGATCGATGAGGCTCATCACTGTCTCCTATTCGAACATCCTGTGGAGATAAAAGCCCTGTGCAGTTCGCTTGAAAGCGGCCCAAGCGGTCTCTGCTGTGAAAAAATCAGAAGCGCGTTGGCCGGTCCATTGGACGATGATATCGTCGACACTAAGGTATAGGCTCGCGCTCTCGCAGCGGTGACCACGCGTCCCTTTCAGCCTTATGGCGTCCAGCACTTTCTGGCCCTTTCCCCCTGCGTCGCCGGCATAATCTGACGGGCAGGCGCCCGCAGGCAAAGTTCTCCGGGCGATCGGCGGCGCATAACGACGGGTTGAGCGAAAATCATCTTCCTCCCAGGAAGCCGGACCGGCGCGATTGTCCCGCCGACACCATCGTCTGATGGCGGCCCCGAAGCCTGCGCGATAGTTTGGAGGCGTTCCGCGCGAACCCGAAAGAGGAGGCCGCTGTGGACACGACGCTGAAGCGGGGCGCTCGGCGCGGCGGACAGCGAGATCCGGGCTGACGACATGGCCCGATTGTTGTCCGTCAACGTCGGTCTGCCGCGCGACATCGCGTGGAAGGGCAAGACGGTGCACACCGGCGTCTGGAAGAATCCAGTGCAGGGACGGCGCCGCGTCGCCAGGTTGAACATCGATGGGGACGGTCAGGGCGATCTCGCCGGGCACGGAGGGGAGCATCGCGCGGTCTTCGTCTACCAGATCGAATCCTACCGCTACTGGCAGGAACAGCTGCGCCGGAGCGACTTTGTCTACGGACAATTCGGCGAGAACTTCACCGTTGTTGGCCTGCCCGACGACGGCGTCTATATCGGCGACCGCTATCGGATCGGCAGCGCCCTGTTCGAGGTCACCCAGCCGAGGGTCACCTGCTATCGAGTCGGCATTCGAATGAACGAGCCTCGCATGGCGGCGCTCCTGACGTCTAGCGGGCGACCCGGATTTTACTTCCGCGTCCTCGAGGAAGGCGAGGTCGGCGCCGGCGACGGGATCGTGAAGGTCGAGGAGGGCAAGGAGCGGATGTCGATCGCCGAGGTCAACGCGCTGCTTTATTCGCCTCCGCACCCGCGCGATCGACTGGAGCGCGCCTCTGAAATTGCGGCGCTCTCGCCCGGGTGGCGGTCTTCGTTCATCGCCTTGCTGCAGAGCCGGTCGGACGGCAATGCGGGGCTCGCGCCGGCGTCCGCTGCGCACCCGGCTTCGCCCGGATTCCGATCGCTGAGGGTCACGGCGATCGACCAGGAATCAACCGATGTCGTGTCGCTGACGATGCAGGACCCTGACGGCGCGCCGCTGCCGGAAGCGCTGCCGGGCCAGTATATCGTGCTGCGCCTTCGGCCAAGCGCCGGCGGCGCGCCGCTCTTTCGCAGCTACTCGCTTTCCGGCCCCGTTTCGAGGGATCGCTATCGGGTCAGCGTGAAAATCGAGCCGAACGGCGTTGGCGGCGCCTACCTGAGGGATCACGTGCGCGCGGGCGATAGGCTCGAGGTCAGCTCGCCGCGCGGCAGTTTCATTCCTCAGTCCGGCGAGGGGCCCGTCGTGTTCCTCAGCGCCGGCATCGGCGCGACGCCGGTTCTGGCGATGCTCTACGCCATGTCGTCGGCCCGCTCGACTCGTCCAGTGCTGTGGCTGCACGCCGCGCGCGATGGAAAGCACCTACCGTTCGCTGCAGAGGTTCGGCGCCTCGTCTCCGACTTGGCGCACGGCCGCAGCTTTGTCTGTTTCAGCCAGCCCGAGGCCGCCGACCGGCTCGGAACGGACTTCGACGTCGCGGGCCGTCTCTCGCAGGCGATGTTCGAGAAAGCCGGCCTGACGAAAGATGCTGACGTCTACCTGTGCGGGCCGAGCGGCTTCATGGTGGAGATGAGGGCGGCCCTGGCGAAGTCCGGCGTCAAACCGGATTCCATTCACGTCGAGGTCTTCAACGGCGGCGAATCGCGGACGCCCGGCGTCGCCGCCGCTGAAACGAAGCCCCCGCATCGGCCGCCGGCCGATCTCGAAACCGGTCCCCTCGTCTCGTTCGCGCGCAGCGGCGTAGCCGCCCACTGGAATCCCTCGGCCTATCAGAGCCTCTTGGAACTGGCCGAGGCCTGCGACGTTCCGGTGCGCTGGGCGTGCCGGACCGGCGTCTGCCACAATTGCGAGAGCGGTCTCGTCTCGGGAGAGGTCGCCTACGACCCCCGGCCGCTCGACCTGCCGGCGACCGGCAATCTGCTCATCTGCTGTTCGCGTCCGACGGGCGACGTCGTCGTCGACCTCTGACGGAGAGACAAGATCATTGTCACGATCTTCCGGTGAGCGAGACGCGAACGCACTCGCGACCTGCCGCGGCGCCACAAGAGCCGGGGCGCTCGGCGCGCAGGGCCGAAGTCGCGGCTTTCCGCGTTGGCGCCAGGAACGCCTTATCGGACATTCCGCCCGGCTGCCCACGCCGATGTCCAGGCGAAGTTTGATCGGGGCCGCTTCCGTCCGGTATCGACGCCAAGCCCCAGATGGCCATTCCCGCCGCGAAGATCAGCACAGGCAACCGCGTCATGGCGGCCCTCCGCTTCAAGACCCCCCGCGGCCGTCTCTCAGGCGCAGCGGGGTTTTAAACAACTCGATCAAGCGCGCGGCCGACTACGAGGCCCGAGCGGCGACCGGTCCGGCCTTTCGCTTTACCGCGGCAATCAGCGTCTTCGCGGCTGGGCCGGAGGAATGCGGGTTCTGGCCCGTGATCAAAGGGCCGTCGCTGACGACGTGAGACGCCCAGTTCGCCTTCTTGGTGAAGATGGCGCCAAGCTTCAACATCTCGTCTTCGACAAGAAACGGCACGATTTTGGTGAGGCCGACCTCCTCTTCCTCGCCGTTGGTGAAGCCGGTGACTTCCCTGCCCTCAACCATAGGCTTGCCATTCGGCCCCCGAACGTGCCGCAACGCTCCGGTGGAATGACACACGATGCCGATTGTTTTGCCGGCGGCAATGAAGGACTCGATCAGCCTGATCGAGTGCTCGTCTTCGGCGAGATCCCACATCGGTCCGTGGCCGCCCGGATAGAAGACTGTGTCGAAGTCTTCCTGCTTCACGCCGTCGAGGCGAACGGTCTTGCTGAGCTGCGCTTCCGCGGCCGCATCCCTCTCGAACCGGAGGGTGAGGTCGGTGCGAAACTCAGGCTCGTTGCTCTTGGGGTCCAGGGGCGGCCGTCCGCCCTTGGGCGACGCCAGCGTGATCTCAACGCCGGCATCCTTGAAGGCATAGTAAGGAGCTGCAAGCTCTTCGAGCCAGAATCCCGTCTTGCGGCCCGTGTCGCCGAGCTGGTCGTGCGAAGTCAGCACCATCAAGATTTTCATTTTCCGGCTCCCTTCATCGAACCGTCGAAGATCAGGCAGGAGCGGCGTCTTCGGCTTCCGGTCCGCGACGGGCCGCGCTCCAAACAAACTCACAATGACGTGGGGCTCGGAGGACCGCCATTGTGCGATGGTGTCGGCGATACCATCGTATCCTCTGCTGCCCACCGACCGCGCGCCTCTTCATGATTCTCTGATACCGCGGCGCCGTCGTTCATGGCGCCATGCTTTTTGGCGGCGATGTCGCTAAGAAGGCTCGTGGAGGCTGTCCGGCCGTCACGGACCAAGGGAGTGAGCGAGCATGGCGACCCCCGACACGCTTCGCTATGCGAGGATTTCTCTGACCCATGGACCTGGCGCCATTCCCGCCGTTGGGTTTGGCACGCTGATCCACGATCCGGTCGCCGCCAAGCAAGCGAGCAAGACCGCACTGGAAGTGGGATATCGACATCTCGATTGTGCGGAGCGTTATCGGACTGAAGAGGCGGTTGGCGAGGCGATGCAGGAGACGTTCAGGGCGGGGACGATTCGGCGGGAGGATGTTTTCGTCACGACCAAGCTATGGAACACCAATCATCGCCCTGAGCGCGTCAAGCCCGCCTTTGACGCGAGCCGGCGGCGACTGCAAATCGACGATGTCGATTGCTATATGATTCATACCCCTTTTGCCTTTCGGCCCGGCGACGACCAGGACCCTAAGGACGAGCGCGGTCAGGTCATCTATGACTCCGGCGTGACGTTGCTCGAGACGTGGCAAGCGCTCGAACGCCTGGTCGACGAAGGTCGGTGCAAGTCGATCGGGCTATCGGACATCACCCTGGAGACGTTGCGCGAGATCTTCGCCGCCGCCCGCATCAAGCCCGCGTCGGTCCAGGTCGAGTGCCATCCCTATTTCCCGCAATGGGACCTCCTCGACTTCTGTCGGGCTCACGGGATTGTCGTCCAGGCAGGGGCGCCGTTGGCGCATGCCTCGTCACCCAGAATCGTCGACGACCCCGTGATCGGAGCCATTGCACAGCGGGTCCACAAGACGCCGGCTCAGGTTGCGCTCGCCTGGGCCGTGCAACGCGGAACGGCGGTTCTGATGAGCTCGACCAAGCCCGACCGTATCCGAGAGAATTTTGAGATTTCGGCCCTGCCTGAAGAGGCTATGCGGGAAATTCGGGAGGACATAACGACGAACATCCGGTTCAATCCCGTGGTCGAGACCGGCGTGCCGGGATTCATCCGGGCCACCGAAGAGCGTGCAGGGGCGCAGGCGCGCCCGGCCTCGCCATAGATAGGGGCGGCGCGCCCCGCGTTACGGCGACAGCTCCTCGAACGTCGTTGGCACAAGCTCGGAAACCGTCGGGTGGATGGCGACGACGCGCGTGTAGGCGGTGGCTGTGACGCCTGCCGCCATCGCCTCGATCACGCCGTGGATCGCCTCGTCGCCGCCCACTCCGAGGATCGCCGCGCCAAGGATCGCGTCGGAGTCGGTGTCGACCACGACCTTGATGAAGCCGCGCGTTTCGCCTTTCTCGACCGCGCGGCCGACGCGCGTCATCGGCCGAACGCCGATCCGCACCTTGTGCCCTTTGGCGCGCGCCTCGGCCTCGGTCAGACCGGCCCGTCCGAGCGGCGGATCCACGTAGAGCGCATAGACCGGGATGCGATCGCTCGCCCGGCGCTGGGCGCCGTCAAAGAGGTTTGCCGCGACGATTTCGTAGTCATTGTACGAGGTGTGCGTGAAGGCGCCGCGGCCGTTGCAGTCGCCGAGCGCCCAGATGTGCGGGGCGCTCGTCCGCAGTCCGTCGTCGACCGCGATATAGCCGTGCGCGTCGGTCTTGACGCCGGCGGCGTCAAGCCCGAGATCGTCGGTATTGGGCCGGCGGCCGACCGCGATCAGCACGTGCGAGCCGAGCTCTTCCGGGTCGCCGGCCGTGCAATTGACGCCGACAGCGATATCCGCGCCCCGTGGCGCGAAGCGGATGCATTCAGCCTCCAGGCGAACCTTTATCCCCTCCGCTTCGAGCGCTTCGCGGATCGCGTCCGAAACGGCCTCGTCCTCGCGCGCAATAAGGCGCGGCATCTTCTCAACCACCGTGACCGAGGAGCCGAAACGCCGGAAAATCTGGGCGAACTCGAGCCCGATATAGCTTCCGCCTACGATGACGAGGCGCGGGGGCAGGGCGTCGAGCTCGAGCAGCGTTTTATGGGTCAGCGTCCGCACCTGATCCACGCCCGGAAAATCGGGGACGATTGCGCGGCAGCCGACATTGAGGAAGAAACGATCCGCCTCGAGCACGTCGTCGCCGACACGGACGCTGGTCGGGGAAACGAAACTCGCCTGCCCCATGATGAGGGTGCAGTTCGCCATGCCGCGCAGCCAGCCCTCGAGGCCCGAGCGCGAGTAGCCGACGACCTTGTCCTTGCGGGCCATGACCGCGGCGAAATCGACGCCGACCGGTCCGGCGCTCAGCCCGAAGTCGCCGGCGCGCCTTGCGAGGTGAGCGGCATAGGCGCTGGCGACGAGGGTTTTGGTTGGCGTGCAGCCAGTATTCACGCAGGTCCCGCCGACGAGCTCGCGCTCGATGATCGCGACCGTCTTGCCGGTCGCGGCGATCCGGCCGGCCATGGACGGGCCGGCCTGGCCGGCGCCGATCACGATCGCGTCGAAACGGCGGTTCATCGGCGCGACGCGGCGTTACGAATGATGGAGGGCGTGCGATTTGGTTTCGATCGCCTTGAGGAGATTCGCCCAAGACTCGTCGAACGACTTCGCCCCTTCGGACTGGAGGTCCGCCGCCAGGGCGTCGAGATCCACGCCCGCCTTGGCGATCTCCGAAAGCGTCGCGCTCGCCCGCCGGCCGTCGCGGGCCAGGAGGCCATCGACATTGCCGTGATCGGCAAAATCGAGGAGCGTCTCTTCGGGCATCGTGTTGACGGTGTTGGGCGCCGCCAACGCGCCGATGTAGAGCGTGTCCGGGGCTTTCGGGTCCTTCGTGCCCGTGCTCGCGAACAGGAGCCGCTGCGGGCGCGCGCCGAAGTTCTCCAGCCGCTGCCAGCGATCGGAATCGATGAGGTCGCGGTAGGCGGCATAGGAGGATTCGGCGACGGCGATCCCCAGTCGATCGCGGAGCCCGCCTGGAAGCTTGTCCATTGTCGCCTTGTCCCAGCGGCTCACGAACAACGAAGCAACCGAGCGGACGTCGGGGCTGAGGCCTGCCGCGACCCGGCGTTCCAGGCCGCGCATATAAGCTTCGGCCGCGGCGACATAGTGCGATCGCGAGAAGAGCAGCGTGACGTTGACCGGCACGCCGCTGAAGATCGCTTCCTCGATTGCTGAGGCACCCTCCTTTGTCCCGGGGATCTTGATGAAAAGATTGGGCCGGGCCGCAGCGGCGTGGAGCGACTTTGCCGCGTTGACGGACTTCTGCGCGTCATAGGCGAGCAGCGGGGAGACTTCGAGCGACACCCAGCCGTCCACGCCAGCCGTGCGATCGTGGATCGGGCGGAAGAGGTCGGCCGCCTGTTGCAGATCGGCGATGGCGAGCCGGAAGAACAAGTCCTCCGTCTGAACGCCGCTTTTCGTCATCGCCTGGATGTCCGAGTCATAAGCGGCGCTCTTGGAGACCGCGTGATCGAAAATCGTCGGATTGGAAGTCAGGCCGGTGATCGACAGCGTGTCGATGTAATGCTTGAGCGTCCCCGAGGTGAGCAGATCCCGAGTGATATTGTCGAGCCATAGACTCTGGCCGGCGGCATGCAGGTTTTGGGTCGCTTTCATGGTCGCTTCTCCCGGATTTCTTGCTCAGCCCGTCTCCGATCCCGGACTGTATGGCGCTCTCGCCCGCTATGGCCGGTCCCGCTGGACTTGGCCCTGTTGGCTAGAACACGGGATAGCGGCGTACTGATCGCACGGCCATTGCACGATGGTATTGGCGATTGTTTGGCGCCCACTACCGGGCGCCGCAACGCGTGCCGAAGCAACCGGGGCTAATCCATCCGCGGGGCGCCGCGGCTTAACGGTTCAGTTTTTTCGGACCGCTTACGAAGGGATTGCCGCGGACGTAGAAACGCAGCGGCTTATCGGTCTCACGCGAGAGGCCGATCCGCGGGCTCACACCGATTTCCGGCCCAACTTGGCCGTCGCGCGCGAGCCGCAAGGGTCCCTTCCGGCAGAGGTCGACGCCGTCCAGAGGGCGATCGATGTCGAGCGCGGCTGTGAGGCGTCCCGGCCCTCGCATGAGGTCGCGCAGATCTTGCAGCCCGCGATTGCGTTGCATCGCGGGGATGCCGTCCAGCGGCTCAAGCGCCCTGATCAGGACGCCGGCCCCAACGCCGGCAGCCTCACTTGAGACGTTGAGCAGGTAGGACACGCCGTAGGCGAGATAGACGTACGCATGGCCGCGGCTGAGAAAGAGCGCGCCGTTCCGCTTCGTCATGCCGATGTAAGCATGGCCCGCCGCATCGCCGACCGGATAGGCTTCCGTCTCGACGATACGGCCGCTCAGC
>Ga0335073_10005014_pt1 | contig 18581 bp, 17 predicted proteins | sample Lox_Sample_22_FD_207093 | JGI IMG/M metagenome (GOLD analysis project Ga0335073, IMG submission 207093) | Soil microbial communities from Loxahatchee National Wildlife Refuge, Florida, United States - Lox_Sample_2.2 | ecosystem: Environmental > Terrestrial > Soil > Wetlands | place: USA... | reverse complement strand
CCGTGACCATGCGGAGGTGCGTCAGTGAGCGAGTACACAATCAAGCCGCTGGGTCCCGGCACCTGGGACGCTTTCGCGCAGCTCGCTGGGCGGCACAACGGTGTCTGGAATGGCTGCTGGTGCACGTGGTTCCACACGCTGTACGCCGAGAAGGAGAAGGGGCGGACCGCCGAGACCAACCGCGCTCTGAAGGAGCGGCTGGTCAGCGAGGGCAGCGCCCATGCCGCGCTGGTGTTTGACGGTGATCTGGCGGTGGCCTGGTGCCAGTACGGTGTGCCGCGGGAGTTGCCGAATATCAACCACCGCAAGGAGTACGAGGCAGGCCTGGACAGGTTGCCTGACTACCGGCTCACCTGTTTCTTCGTCGACAAGAAGTACCGGCGCAAGGGGGTGGCGGCCGTCGCGCTTCGTGGTGCCCTGGACCTGATCGCGCAGGCCGGGGGTGGCGTGGTGGAAGCGTACCCGCAGGACACCGACGGCCAGAAGGTCTCGGCATCGTTCCTCTACAGCGCGACGCGGAGCCTTTTCGAGCAGGCCGGCTTCACTTACGACCGGCCGAAGGGCAAGAACCACTGCGTGATGAGCAAGACGGTCACGCGAGCTTAGCGATCGAGAGAGCACCGCCAATCCGCGGCGTCCATGGTGAAGGCCCAGACCGGAAGTGACTTCCGCTCCTGGGCCTTCGTCGTCGCGTGACCGTCGCGGGTGGCCGTGCGATGCGCGGGCCGGTCCCGGGATCGCCGTCACCAGACCAGGGGGACGAGGCGCTTGTGCTGCGCGGCGTAAGCGCGGTACCTGCTGTCCAGCGTGGCCAGCAGCGCCGCCTCCTCGGTACGGATCCGCCAGATGATGAACACGGCGGTGAGCACTGTGAGGGTGGCCAGGCTCACCCAGTTCCCCCACATCACGCCGATCCCCATGGTGGCCAGCAGGCCCCCGGCATAGCCCGGGTGGCGCAGCAGGCGATACGGGCCGCTTGTGATGACGGGCTGGTCCGGCCTGACGGTAACCGTGAAGGTGAAGTACCTGCCCAGCGCCTGGAACGACCACAGGCGCAGGGTCACTCCCGTGACCAGCATCACCATGCCGACGGCGAAACCCGTGGCGGGATCGGCGATCGTGGCGGCCGGGATCACGTGCGGGGCCAGGAACAGCATGACGAGCGCGACGGTCATGCTCACCCAGAACGCGGGCCAGAAGCCGCGCGGGCCGATCCGGTCCGCCGCTGCCCGCCAGTTCCGCTGCCGGACGAACTCGACGGCTTCCATGGTGTACCAGAACCCGACGACGAGCAGGTACAGCACCCCGACTGAGTGCGTTTGATAGTAGGCGTCCATGTCTCCTCGTCTCCTCCTCGAGATGACTTTGTACTGCAAAGCTAGCTTCCTTTGCAGTACAAAGTCAAGGGCGGTGGGCAGCGCGGGAGACAGGGCGGGAGACAGGGCGGTAGGCAGGGCGGAGGCACAGCAGGAGACAGAGCAGGAGACAGAGCAGGAGACGCTGCCGCCCCGCGCTTGACTCTCGGGTAGCCCGAGACTCGATCCTTGAGGCATGAGCGATGACGACCTGCTCAGCATCGGGGCCTTCGCCATGTTCACCGGCCTGTCGATCAACGCCCTGCGGCACTACGACGATGTTGGCCTGCTCCGGCCGGCGTCGGTCGACGATGCCACCGGGTACCGGCGTTACCGGTCCGCGCAGATCGGGCAGGCGAGGCTCATCTGCGCGCTGCGGGCGATCGACCTGCCCATTGACCAGGTGCGCCAGGTGCTCGCGGATTCAGAAGGAAAGGCGCTCGCCACCGTGCTGCCAAGGCACCGCAGGCAGCTCCTCGACCAGGCCCAGGTCCTGACCCAGATGGCCCGCACCGCGGACCGCTACATCGAGCACGGAGTTGCCATGCCCGACCTGAAAACCCCGCGCATCTGCCAGGTGACCATCAACGTCACCGACCTGGCCGAGGCGATCACGTTCTATCAGGCCGCGTTCGGCGCGACCTACAACGAGGACATCTCCTCGTTCCAGTTCGGCACGTGGCCATCCGACGACTTCTTCTTGCTGACCGTCGCGCACACGCCCAACAAGCACGGCGAGCACCGCGGGCCGACCGGGACATCCCGGTTCGGCCTGCTCGTCAGCGACGTCGACGAGGCGCACCGCCGCGCGCTCGACGCCGGAGCGACCGAGTACTACCCGCCAGTGGACAAGCCGTGGAAGCCACGGTCCTCGTGCGTGATCGATCCAAGCGGCAACTGGATCGACCTGGCGCAAGCGTGAGGTGTCGCTACGGGGCCGACCAGCGGACGATCGGCGCACCAGCCCGCAGGAGCGGGCCGGCGGGCGCGAGCCGCAAGAGCCCGTTGCGGACCGACTGACGCCATCCGCCGCCGACATCGGCGCCCATCCGGGCGACCATGAGCCCTGTCCGGGCGATCTGCCTGCAGCGCGGCCTCCTGGCGCGGTCGAACGTCGCCAGCGCGGCGGCCATGTCACCGCCGGCCCCGACGGGCGCCGCGATCATCCGCCCCGCGCACACGCCGTCTTCGAGGGCGGTGGCCGCCCCCTGACCCGAGGTGGGCAGCGCGGCGTGGGCGGCGTCTCCCGCGAACACCACCCTTCCGACGGCATAGGCGGGCAGTCCCTTGCCGAGGTGGTACACGTCGTGCCGCATCAGGCTCCCCGCGGGGGTGGCCGCCACCATGTCGCGAACCCACGGTGCCCATGTCGCGAAACGGGCACGAGCCGCCGCTAGCTCGTCGGCGATGACCGCCCCCTCGGGATGACGGAAATACCCGTACCAGTACATCTGCGATTCGCTCACCCGCAGCGCGCCGAACTCGGTGCCCGGTCCCCACGCCTGAACCAGCCTGCTGTCGGAACCGGTGTCGGCGATCACCGCCCGCCAGCTCGTGCTGCCGCTGTACCGCGGCCGCACGGCCGGGAACAGCTGAGCGCGAACGGCGCTTCGCATGCCGTCGGCGGCGACAACCAGCCCGGCCTCGGCCGAGCGCTCGCCGTCGGCGGTCCGCCACGTGACCACCGCCTGCTCGGCTCCCGGCACGCCCGGCCGGACGGTGACCACCTCGGCGCCCGTCACCAGGTCGACGCCGCCGGCCGATGCCGCCTGGCACAGCACAGCGTGCAGGCGCTGCCGCTGGACGCCCCAGATCGTCGTCACCGAGGACGCGTCGGTCCCGGTGGCGGGCAGGCGCATCACCCAGCGCCCGCTCGAGTCCTGAAAGCCCGCGGTGCTGGTCTGGTATCCCACCGCGCGGACGGCGTCGTCGAGCCCGAGCGCGGCCAGCGCCGTCATCCCGTTCACGGTGATGGCAAGACCCGCGCCGACCTCGCCGAACACTGGCGCCCGTTCCAGCACCGTGACATGCCAGCCCGCCCGCGCCAGCGAAACCGCCGATGCCAGGCCGGCGATCCCGCCGCCCACGACCGTCGCCGTTAGCCCGTCAGCAGCCACCAGTCCCACCTCGCAGAACAGCCAGCGTTTACAAGCAGGATCGTACTACGTCATGTAGTAGAAGAGCTGGCGCGGGAACCGGGTAGCGTGAGCGCGTGCCACAGGACCTGCGGGCCGTCGAGGCCGAACTGCTGGCTCGCGAACCCATCTTCCACAAGCCGGAACTGGGAACGACACGAGCCGACTACGCGGCGCAGACGGCCGACGACTACTGGGAAGTGGGCGCGTCGGGCCGCGTGTACGACCGCGAGTTCGTGCTCGACACCCTCGTCAGCCGGGGGAAGGTCCCAGGAGACGAGGACTGGGGCATCACGGACGCACGCTGTCGCCAGCTGGCCGCGGACACCTTCGCGCTTACCTACCGGCTCGATCAGGCGGGCCGGCTGTCACGGCGCCTCACGCTGTGGCGCCGCGATCCGGACGGCTGGAAGATCTTGTATCACCAGGGAACGCTGATCCGCGACGATTGAGCACGCGAGCGGACGACCCGGCACCGCGGCAAGTCAGGGCGCGGCGGGGGAACCGCGGAGCCGTTCGGCGGAATGGTTTTGACTGTCCGCCTGTTGGGCGTCTGGGACTACCGAGTAGAGGAGAAGCACCGCGGTGTCGGTGACAGAAATAGAGAAAAGGCCCGCGTCGGACGCTGCCGTCCGCGCCGAGGCGGCGCGGCGCCGGACCTTCGCGGTGATCAGCCATCCGGACGCGGGCAAGTCGACGCTGACCGAGGCGCTCGCGCTGCACGCGTCCGCCATCAACCACGCCGGCGCCGTGCACGGCAAGGCGGGGCGGCGCGGCGTCACCTCCGACTGGATGGCGATGGAGCGCGACCGCGGCATCTCGATCACCTCGGCGGCGCTGCGCTTCGAATACGACGGCGCCGTCCTGAACCTGCTTGACACCCCTGGGCACGCGGACTTCTCCGAGGACACCTACCGTGTGCTCGAGGCCGTCGACTGCGCGATCATGCTGCTCGACTCGGCCAAGGGCCTGGAGCCGCAGACGCTCAAGCTGTTCGACGTGTGCCGGTCGCGGCACGTGCCCGTCGTGACGTTCGTGAACAAGTGGGACCGGCCGGGGCGGGAGCCGCTGGAACTGCTCGACGAGATCGAGCAGCGGATCGGCCTGCGCCCGACGCCCGTGAACTGGCCGGTCGGGGTGGCCGGTGACTTCCGCGGGCTGATCGAGCGCGCCACCGGCGAGTACACCGCCTACACCCGCACTCCCGGCGGCGCCGACCGGGCGCTCGAGCAGCACTTCTGCGCGGACGAGGCAGTTGAACGCGAGGGCGAGGCCTACAAGGTCGCGGCCGACGAACTCGCGCTGCTCGACGAGATAGGCGCCACGGTCGACATGCCGTCGTTCCTGGCCGGGGAGTCGTCGCCGGTGCTGTTCGGGGCGGCGCTGCCGAACTTCGGCGTGCGCAGGCTGCTCGACGCCATGCGCGCGCTCGCCCCGGAGCCGACGGCCCGCCTTTCCGCGGACGGCGCCGAACGGCCGGTCGACGCGCCGTTTTCCGGGCTGGTGTTCAAGGTGCAGGCGAACATGGACCCGGCGCACCGCGACCGGGTGGCGTTCGTGCGGGTGTGCTCAGGACGATTCGAGCGTGGCATGGTGCTCACCCACGCCGCCACCGGGCGGCCGTTCGCTACCAAGTACGCGCAGGCGATGTTCGGCCAGGACAGGGAGACCGTGGACGTCGCGTTCCCCGGCGACGTCATCGGGCTCGTCAACGCCACCGCGCTGCGGCCTGGGGACACGCTGTTCGCCGGCCTGCCCGTGCAGTTCCCGCCGATTCCGTCGTTCGCGCCAGAGCACTTCGCCGTCGTGCGGTGCAAGGACGCGGGCAAGCACAAGCAGTTCCGGCGCGGCATCGACCAGCTGGACACCGAGGGCGTCGTGCAAGTCCTGTCCTCGGACCTGCGCGGTGACCAGGCGCCTGTGCTCGCGGCGGTGGGGCCGCTGCAGTTCGACGTCGTGCTGCACAGGCTCGAGCACGAGTTCGGCGCCCGTTCCGAGCTCGACCATCTCGACTATTCCCTGGCGCGGCTCACCGACGCCGACGGCGCGGTCGCGCTGGCGCACCTGCGGGGCGCCGAGGTGCTCACCCGGCGGCTCGACGGGGCGCTGCTCGCGGTGTTCGCTGACAAGTGGCGGCTGAACGCCATCGCGCGCGACAACCCGTCGGTGCGGCTCGACCCGCTGCTCGCGGGCACCGAATAGCGCGCCGCGGCTTGTCGCCTGGCTGCCTTGCCTGGCGACGGCCCGCGCGGCTACTTCATCCGGGCGACGTCGATCTGGTCGAAGTCGCCGTAGCCGTTGGTGACCCCGCCGCCGCCGGACCACTGCCACATCAGCGCGTACTTGCTCGCGCTGGTCTGCCCGCCGAAGAACTCGGCGCACGACGACGTGCCGCGCAGGCACCAGCCGGCGGGAGCGGCGGCCAGGTGCGAGGTCTCCGTCCAGTACGTCCACTCGTAGGTGTTCGGGATCTGCGACGCCTTGCCGGTGCCGAAGATCGAGGTCCACACCTGGGGCGAGGAGTACACCCCGAGCTTGTAGGCGGAATGACCGGTGATGTAGGACGCGAACCCGTTGAACTCGGCGCGGTCGACGTTCACGGGGACGAAGCCCTGCACGACGCGCCCGCTGCAGGGCGATGAATAGACGCTGTTCCATCCGTTGTCCGGGGCGGGTGCTATCTCAGGCGTCTCGATGTCGGCCCACACCACGGGGTACGTGACGGCCAGCTTCTTCATCGCCGCCAGCGCCCATGCCGCCTGCTGCGCGCCCCACTTGGACGCCTCGCCTGCCGTGCCGTTCCAGTGCGGGTCGACGCCTGGCCCGCCCATGTACCAGTAGACGCCGGTGCCGATGCCCGCGTGGTACTTCGTGTAGTCGGTGTTCGCCTGCGCGCTGTTGGCCGGCGCCCACGCCAGGAAGTTGCCGGTACGGCAGCCTTCGGTGCGCGCCCAGTTCCCGGCCATGCCGATGTACCCGCCATAGCTGCCGCCGATGACCGGCTCCTTGAACGGGGCGCTGCCCGTCCCGCTGACGGGCCAGCTGTCCGTCCCGTAGCTGAAGCCCGCCGGGCTGTCGCCCGCGCGAGCGGCGACGGCAGCAGTGGCAGCGGTGGCAGCGCTCGCCGCCTGCGGGATCAGCACCGCGCCTGCCGCCGCGAGGCTCACGATCAGGGCGAACGCCTTTGATTTCACGCGCATACGCGACTACTCCCAGTCGTCACAAATGACCCTGCCACCTCATATGACGCGGCAGAGGAGGCAATGGTTGGAGGGGCAGACTCCCGCCACCGCGGCTACGGCTGCTCGCCCGGAATCTCAATCTGGCTGATCGCGTGGCCGTAGGACATCGCGGCGAGCTTGGCGATGTTGCCGTGCGCGCCGAGCGGCGGCGCGCACTCCGCGCCGATCACCATCGAGTCCAGGTCGTTCTTGGTCGCCTCAGGACCGATGAAGCACGGGGCGATGGCGAGCCGGCTGACGCCCATCTCCTTCAGCCGCATCGCGCCCTCCATGATGGTCGGCGGGCTGTCCAGCGAAGCGGTGATGACCGGGAGCGCGAGCCGGGCGGCGAGCAGAACCGACGTGACGTTGGCCGCCGCGGCGGCGTCCGGGCCGCCCACGGTCGCGATCAGGATGCCGTCGGCCGCGGTGACGATGCTGAACAGCCGGACCCGGTCGGCGCGCGCCAGGCCGGCCTCGGCAAGCCGGATGTGCAGGACCTCGGCGATCATCGCGTTGGAGTTGATGAAGCCCGTGACGATCGCGTTCACGCCGCTGGCGGCGATGACCTCACGCAGCCTGCGGGTGAGCGGGGGGTTCGGGGTGGCGATCAGCGGGACGACGACGGCGCAGGGCGCGCCTTCCGGTCGCCGCGCGGCGGCATCGGCGAGCACGGACCGGACGTCGCACGGATCGTCGCGGCCGCCGCCGTCGATGCGCGCCGCCCGCACGTCCACAGCGGGGTTGTCGACCCGCAGGACAGCGGCGAGCTCGCCCACGGGGCCGGAGGTGAGGTCGGTGTCGGTTCCCGGGACGGCGAGGACGAGGGCCGGAGCGCTCTGCGGCAGGCTCGCGGGCACGGGACGGCGGTGCCGGCCGGCCGGCCGCGGCGGGCGGACCATCGTCTGCCTGCTGGGCATGGCCTGACGCCCTGGAAGGCCGAAGCCGGGACCAGCGGGGCCGCTGAGACCGGGGACGCCGGGGCCGCCAGGGGTGCCCGGGCCGCCAGGGCCGCCGAGCGGGCCGCCCGCGGGATCAGGACCGGCGGGTGCGTTCGGCCGGCCAGGCGTGTCACCGCCTGCCTGAGTCGCGCCTTGCCGCTCCGGCCCCTGATGCCTGCCTGGCAGGTCAGCCGCGAAATGCCGTGCCGGCAGCGGCGCGGCCCCGCCCGGCTGCCGCGAGGGCATGCCGTCGTTAGGCTGCCGCGAAGGGAGGCCTGCGGAGGGGTCGCGAACATCCGTCACGAGTCGGAAGCCTAGTCCCAAGGTGCCCGTGATGCCTCAAAAGCGCCGAAACAGGCAACAACTGAAGAGCTACGCTCACAGGTTCCCGCACGCCATGTCACCAGCGGTTACCAGGTTTTCGCGCCCGCGCGGCCGGCTCGCGGCGCGAAAAATTACACGCTGGCTCTAGTGGCGGACTAGCTACTAGCGAGTAACATATGATCCAGGTACCCGAGCTGCGGAGCGTCACATGAGCCACTACAAGAGCAATCTGCGGGACATCGAGTTCAACCTCTTCGAGGTGCTCGGCCGTCAGGAACTCCTGGGCACCGGTCCCTTCGCAGACGTCGACTCCGAGACGGCGCGCGACATGCTCGCCGAAGTCAACAGGCTCGCCACCGGGCCGCTGGCCGAGTCGTTCGCCGACGCCGACCGTAACCCGCCGGTGTTCGACCCCGCGACCGGGACCGTGACGCTGCCCGAGTCGTTCCGCAAGGCCTTCCGCGCGCTGTTGGACGCCGAATGGTGGCGGCTCGCCGTTCCGCCTGAGCTGGGCGGGACCGTGGTGCCCAGGTCGCTGGGCTGGGCGGTCGCCGAGTTCATCCTCGGCGCGAACCCGGCCGCCTGGATGTACACCAACGGCCCGACCTTCGCCACCATCTTGTCGAAGGTCGGCACCCCCGAGCAGCAGCGGTTCGCGGAAATGGCTGTCGAGCGCGAGTGGGGCGCGACGATGGTGCTGACCGAGCCCGACGCGGGCTCCGACGTCGGGGCCGGGCGCGCCAGGGCGGTGGAGCAGCCTGACGGCACCTGGCACATCGAAGGCGTCAAGCGGTTCATCACCGGCGGCGAGCAGGACCTGACCGAGAACATCTTCCACCTCGTGCTCGCCAGGCCCGAAGGCGCGGGCCCGGGCACCAAGGGCCTGTCGATGTTCCTGGTGCCCAAGTACCTGGTGAACGAGGACGGCACGCTCGGCCAGCGCAACGGCGTCGCGGTCACCAACGTCGAGCACAAGATGGGCCTGAAGGTCTCGACCACCTGTGAGCTGACGTTCGGCGCGGACCCGGACCGTCCCGCCGTCGGCACGCTCGTCGGCGGCGTGCACGACGGCATCAGGCAGATGTTCCTGGTCATCGAGCACGCGCGGATGCTGGTAGGCAGCAAGGCGATCGCCACGCTGTCCACGGGGTACCTCAACGCGCTCGAGTTCGCCAAGAACCGTGTGCAGGGCGCGGACCTCACCCGGCAGGCCGACAAGACCGCGCCGCGGGTGGCGATCATCAACCACCCGGACGTGCGCCGGATGCTGATGCTGCAGAAGGCCTACGCCGAAGGCATGCGCGCGCTTGTCCTTTACACCGCCACGCAGCAGGACGCCGTGCAGGTCGCCACCGCGGCGGGCACGGCCGACGAGGCCGCCGCCGCGCGCAACGACCTGCTGCTGCCGGTCGTGAAGGGCGTCGGGTCCGAGCGGGCCTACGAGATGCTGGCGCTGTCCCTGCAGACGCTCGGCGGTTCCGGGTTCCTGCAGGACTACCCGATCGAGCAGTACATCAGGGACGCCAAGATTGACAGCCTCTACGAGGGCACGACCGCCATTCAGAGCCTGGACTTCTTCTTCCGCAAGATGATGCGCGACCAGGGCGCGGCCGCGCGCTCGCTGCTCGCCGACATCGCGGCGTTTGCCAGCGCGGGCGACGCAGGCGGTGGCAAGAGCGACGGCAACGGCCGGCTGAAGACCGAGCGCGCCGCCCTCGCCGACGCGGTCGCCCAGGTCGAGGGGATGCTGACGGCGATGACCGGCTTCGTGGTGGGCTCGCTGGAGCGGCCAGAGGAGGTCTACAAGGTCGGGCTCAGCAGCGTGCGGCTGCTGCTCGCGTTCGGCGACCTGATCATCGGCTGGCTGCTGGCCAGGCAGGCGGAGGTGGCGCAGCGCGCGCTCGACGACGCGGACGCGCTGTCCGCGGCGGACCGTGACTTCTACACCGGCAAGCTCGCGGTGGCCCGCTTCTTCGCGACCACGGTGCTGCCGCGCCTCGAATCCGACCGCAAGGTCATCGAGCAGACCACGCTCGACCTGATGGAGGTCCCGGAGGGCGCGTTCTAAGGCGCGCCCCGCTAAGGCGCGCCCCGCGCCGGAAGGCAGGCGCGGCGCCCGGCAGGCGCCGCCGGCAGGCGGTCAGAATTCGAACTGGACCGCCGCGCGCTGCGCGCTGATCGGCACGATGTACCGCGCGATGATGTCGCGATGCCCGGGGTCGTCCCGGTAGGCGTAGTAGCCGGCCTCGTCGTCGAAGTCCGCGGTCACCGCGAAGTCGAAGTTCCCTTCGGCCAGTCCCGCGTCCGGCCCTGACACGAACGCCCGGATCGACGGGACGATCGACGGCAGCTTGGCGACCTCGTTCGCGGTCCGCTGCTTTTCCTCGTCCGTCGTCTCAGGCTTCCAGCGAAACAGCACCGTATGACGGATCATCGGCGTCGTGACTCCTCTGCTCCCACAGTTCCCGGCGTTTGCTACAGGCCCATGTCGTCGAGTTCGCGCAGCAGGTCGGCCGCCGCGCCGCTGCCGGGCGCGGCCGGGGTGCCGGGCGCGTTGCCCGGGGAGTTGCCGGGACGGCTGGCGCCTGGCCTGGCTGGCCTGGCTGGCCTGGCGGGACCGCTCGCGGCACGGCTGGCGGAGCCGCCGCCGATCGGGCGGGGGCCCAGGCCAGTCGTCCACCCGCTCGTCCACCCGCTCGTCCACCCGCCGGACGTGGCCCCGGCGGGCGTCCGCGTGCGCAGCAGCCAGGCCGCCAGCACGCCGCCGAACAGTCCGCCCAAGTGCCCGATCCAGCTGATCCCCGGCGTGCCAGGGATGGCCACCTGCAGGATCGTCCAGTACAGCAGGCCCGCCACGACGCCGATGCCGATGTCGAGGAGGTTGCGGTCGAAGAACCCGCGGATCGCCGCGTAGCCGAAGTAGCCGAAGATCAGCCCGCTGGCTCCCACGGTCAGCTCGCCCGAGCTCTGGAAGAGCCAGACCGCGAGCCCGCTCACGACGGTCACGATGAGCGTCATCAGCAGGAACTTCCCGATGCCCCGGTACGCCGCAAGCACGCCGAGGACGAACAGCGGCACGGTATTGCCCTCGATGTGCTCCCAGGAGAAGTGCAGGAACGGCGCGGTGAAGACGTCCCCGAGGTGACTCACCGAATGCGGCAAGATCCCGAATTCCGAATCCAGCCGGTACCCGTCGGCCCAGTTGAACACCTGCAGGATCCAGATCACCGCGACGAAGGCGCCCATCAGTACCAGCGCGTCACGCACGTTGCGCCACGTCATTTCGCACCCCTATCCCTTGGTGCGCCGGCGGCTCACGACCAGGCGAGCATCCGGACCGGATCTTCTAGCATCGAGCCTACGTCGCGGAGGACGGCTGAGCCGAGTTCTCCGTCCACGATCCTATGGTCGAACGACAGCGAGAGCGTCGTCACCTTCCGCACGGCCAGCTCGCCCTGGTGGACCCAGGGGGTGTCGCGCACCTGACCGAATGCCAGGATCGCCGCCTCCCCGGGTGTCAGGATGGGCGTCCCGGCGTCGATCCCGAACACGCCGACGTTGGTGATCGTGATCGTGCCGCCGGACAGGTCGGCCGGCGTGGCCTTGCCCGCCCGCGCCGTCGCGGTCAGCTCGTCAAGCGCCCGCGCGAGCCCGCTCAGCGGCAGCGCGTGCGCGCCCTTGACGTTGGGCACGAGCAGGCCCCGGTCGGCCGCCACCGCGATGCCGAGGTTGACGTAGTGCTTGACGACGATCTCCTGGGCGCGCTCGTCCCACGACGAGTTGGCCATCGGGTGCCTGGCGACGGCGACAAGCAGCGCCTTGGCCACGAACAGCAGCGGCGACACCTTCACGTCCGCGAACTCGGGCAGTTCCCGCGCCCGCCGCACCGCGGCCATCGTCTCCGTCACGTCCACCTGCAGGAACTCCGTGACATGGGGTGCGGAGAACGCGCTGGCCACCATCGCCGCGGCGATGTGCTTGCGCACGCCGCGCACTGGGATCCGTTCCTCGGTCCCGCTCGGGCTGGCCGCCGTGACAGCCGCGGGCGCCCCGGCGCCGGATCCCGCCCAGTCATATCCCGAACGATCCGGGGCTTGCCCCGCTGCCCGCTGCACATCGTCCCGGGTGACAGACCCCGCGGGCCCGCTCCCCGCCAGCACGGCGAGATCGACGCCCAGGTCCCGGGCGAGCCGCCGCACCGGCGGTTTCGCCAGCGCGTGAAGCCTGCCGGCGCCAGGCGGAGCCGCCGGCGGCGCGGGAGCCGGGCTCCCCTGCGGCGCAGCGGTTGGCGTCGCCGGATAGGACGCCGGCCGTGTGGGGCCCGTCTTGCGCGGACGGCGGGTTGTCGCCGCCGTCCTTACGCCGTAGCCGACGAGCACTGGCTGCCGGCCAGACTGGTCACGATCCTGCGCGCCGTCAGCCTGAGCCGCGTCAGCCTGGGCGGCGTCAGCCTGAGCGGCGGCCTGGGCCGCGGCCTGCGCGACGCCACGGCGGACACCCGCGGTCTGGGCGGACGCGGTCTGCGCGGGCTCGGCGCTCCGTGCGGGCCCGGCGCTCTGGCCGGGCTGGCTGTCCGCGCCCGCCACGTCGATCGCGATGATCGGCGTGCCCACGTCCACGGTCTGGCCCTCGTCGGCCAGCAGCGTGCTGACCGTGCCGGCCCACGGGCTTGGCAGCTCCACGACCGCCTTGGCGGTCTCGATCTCCACGATGATCTGGTTGATCTCGACCGTGTCGCCTGGCTTGACGTGCCACGAGACGATGTCCGCCTCGGTCAGGCCCTCCCCCACGTCGGGGAGCTTGAACTCCTTGTTCATGCTGTTCCCTGTCTGCGAAGGGGTGTCAGAAGGCGAAGGTGCGGTCGACGGCGTCCAGGATCCGGTCCAGGTCGGGCAGGTAGTGCTCCTCGAGCCGGGCCACCGGGTACGGGATGGCGAAGCCGCCGACGCGCAGCACCGGCGCTTCGAGGTGGTAGAAGCACTGCTCGGTCACCCTGGCAGCGATCTCGGCGCCCAGACCCGCGTAGACCGGCGCCTCGTGCGCGACCACGCACCGGCCGGTGCGGGACACCGAGGCGGTGATCGTCTCCATGTCGAGCGGCGACAGCGAGCGCAGGTCGATCACCTCGACGGACCTGCCGTCATCGCCGGCGGCGGCGGCCGCCTCGACGCAGGTGCGGACCAGCGGACCGTACGTGAGCAAGGTCACGTCGTCCCCTGGCAGCACGATCCGCGCCTTGTCCAGGGGCAGCGCGGCGTCCAGCGGGGCGGACAGGTCGACCTCGCCCTTGTCCCAGTACCGGCGCTTGGGCTCGAAGAAGATCACCGGGTCGTCGCTCGCGATCGCGAGCTGGATCATCGCGAACGCCTCCGCCGCGTCCGCGCAGGCGACCACGCGCAGCCCGGCCGTGTGCGCGAAGATGACCTCGGGCGACTCGCTGTGGTGCTCGACCGCGCCGATGCCGCCGCCGAACGGGATGCGGATGACGACAGGGAGCGTGATCTGCCCGCGTGACCGGTAGTGCATCTTGGCGAGCTGGCTGACGATCTGGTCCGTCGCCGGGTAGACGAAGCCGTCGAACTGGATCTCGCAGACCGGCCGGTAGCCGCGCAGCGCGAGCCCGATGGCCGTCCCGATGATCCCCGACTCGGCCAGCGGCGTGTCGACCACGCGGTGCTCGCCAAAGTCCTTCTGCAGCCCGTCGGTCACCCGGAACACGCCGCCGAGCCTGCCGACGTCCTCGCCCATGATCATGACCTTGGGGTCGGATTCCAGCGCCCGGCGCATTCCCTCGTTCAGGGCCCGGGACAGCGTGAGCTTGGTCGTCATCGCGGCATCTCCTCGAACGAGTTCAGGTAGGCCGCGTACTGCGCGCGTTCGGCGTCGAGTATCGCGTTAGGGCCCGTGTACACGTGATCGAAGGCCGACAGCGGCGGCGGGTCAGGCAATGCCCGGCATTCCTCGCGGACGCGCGCGGCGAGCTCCGCCGCCTCCGCCTCGACCTCCTCGAAGAACGCCGAGTTCGCCTGGCCCGTGCGGGCCAGGAAAGCGCGGACGCGCTCGATCGGGTCGCGCAGCCGCCACGTCTCTAGCTCGCTCGCCAGCCGGTAGCGCGTGGGGTCGTCGGTGGTGGTGTGGGCGCCCATCCGGTAGGTGAACGCCTCGATCAGCGTCGGGCCCTGGCCTTCGCGCGCCGCCCGGAGCGCCTGCCGCGTCACCTCGTAGCAGGCGAGCACGTCGTTGCCGTCGACCCGGACCCCGGGGAAGCCGAAGCCGCGCGACCGCTGGTACAGCGGGATCGGGCTCTGCCGCTCCTGCGGGGCGGAGATCGCGTACTGGTTGTTCTGGCAGAAGAAGACCACCGGGGCGTTGAAGACCGACGCCCAGGCGAAGGCCTCGCTCACGTCACCCTGGCTGGTGGCGCCGTCGCCGAAGTAGACGATCACCGCCTCGTCCTCGGCGCTGTCCCGCTTGATGCCCATCGCGTACCCGGTCGCGTGCAGCGTCTGGTCGCCGATGACGATCGTGTACAGGTGGAACTTGTACTCTTCCGAGCCCCAGCCGCCGTTGCTGACGCCGCGGAACAGCTCGAGCAGCCGCACAGGGTCGACGCCGCGGCACCAGGCCACGCCGTGCTCGCGGTACGAGGGGAACGCCATGTCCTTGGGCGACAGCGCGCGCCCGGAGCCGATCTGCGCGGCCTCCTGGCCGAGCAGCGATGCCCAGATGCCGAGTTCCCCCTGGCGCTGCAGGGAGATCGCCTCGGTGTCGAACCGCCGGACCAGCACCATGTCGCGGTACAGGCCTTTGATGTCTACGTCGGTGAGCGGGTACTGGGGGTGTTCGACCCGTTCGCCCTCGGGGGTAAGGAGCTGGATGAGCTCGGTGTCAGTGGGCGCGACCAAGGTCGCACCGCCGGTTTCGACGGTCACGTGCCACTCCTTTCGGCGAGGCCGGGCGCTGGGGTTGCCAGCGACGGCCTACCGGCCTTGATGCCCGGTAGCAGTACGCTTCATGGGCGCTCGCTACCGCGGCTTTGGACGCCTACATAGTTAAGCACCTGAGACGATATATGCCCTGTTTGCCCTGGGAGGATACGTGGCCAGAGTGATCGTCGACGTCATGCTCAAGCCGGAGATTCACGATCCGCAAGGCGAGGCTGTCCTGTCCGCGTCACACCGCCTGGGGTTCGGCGCGGTGACCGCGGTGCGCCAGGGGAAGCGCTTCGAGCTGGAACTCGAGGGCCCGGCGGACGGTGCCGCGCTGGCCGCCGTCGAGGAACTGGCCCGCGAGCTGCTCGCCAACCCGGTCATCGAGGAGTTCTCGCTCCACCCGGCGGACTGATTCCGCCACAGCCCGTTCACCTCATGCGTCCCGTCAGCCCTGGGAATACCGCTGGCACAGGGGTCTATGGCCTCGCCCGGACGTTATCGCGAAGACTTATTTGACTTGGCGTACATTTGGCATGGACAAAACGGTGCAAACCGGACGTAAAAGCATGCCGAAAGTATGCTAAGTGCCCAAAAGTCTTCGCGATCATGGTCGCTGCGGCGCAGCTGGACCCGGACAGGCGTGCCCCGCGCGGCGTGGGCCCGGACGCTGGCCCGTGGCGGGTAGGCTGCGGTCGTGCGGATTGGCGTTGTCACCTTCCCTGGTTCGCTTGACGACACCGACGCGGCTCGCGCCGTGCGCTACGCGGGGGCCGAGCCTGTCCCGCTGTGGCACGACGACAGGGATCTGCGCGGCGTCGACGCGGTCGTGTTGCCTGGGGGCTTCTCCTACGGCGACTACCTGCGCTGCGGCGCGATCGCCCGGTTCTCGCCCGTGATGGCCGAGCTCGTCCCCGCCGCCAGGGCGGGGCTGCCGGTGCTCGGCATCTGCAACGGCTTCCAGATCCTGTGCGAGGCGCACCTGCTGCCCGGTGCGCTCACCCGCAACGCGGGCCTGCGGTTCATCACCCGTGACGTGCGCCTGTCCGTGGCGAACGCGCGGACGCCCTGGACCGTCGGCTACGCGGCTGGCCAGCAGCTGCTCGTCCCGCTGAAGAGCGGCGAGGGCGCCTACGCCGCCGGCCAGGCCACGCTCGACGAGCTCGAGGCCAGCGGCCGCGTAGTCGTGCGCTACGACGGCGCCGCGCCCAACGGGGCCGCCCGCGGCATCGCCGGCATCTGCAACGAGGCAGGCAACGTGGTCGGCCTGATGCCGCACCCCGAGCACGCCATCGACCCGCTGACCGGCCCCTCGGCCGACGGGCTCGGGTTCTTCGCCTCCGTGGTCAGGGCATTCGCCGGGGCGGCCCGGTGAGCGGGGACGACACCGTCGAGGTGGCCGCAGGCACCCCGGAGGTCGCGCAGCCGTATGCCGAGCTGGGCCTCACCGGCGATGAGTACGCGAAGATCCGGCAGATCCTCGGCCGCCGGCCGACCGCCGCCGAGCTCGCGCTGTACTCGGTCATGTGGAGCGAGCACTGCTCGTACAAGTCTTCCAAGGTGCACCTGCGCACGCTCGCCCCGGACGAGCGGCAGTCCGGCGCGCTGCTCGCCGGCATCGGCGCCAACGCGGGCGTGGTCGACATCGGCCAGGGCTACGCGGTCACTTTCAAGATCGAGTCGCACAACCACCCGTCGTTCGTCGAGCCGCACCAGGGCGCGGCCACGGGGGTCGGCGGCATCGTCAGGGACATCCTCGCGATGGGCGCCCGCCCGGTCGCGGTCATGGACGCGCTGCGGTTCGGCCCGGCCGACGCTCACGACACGGCCCGCGTGCTGCCCGGGGTGGTCAGCGGCATCTCGTTCTACGGCAACTGCCTCGGCCTGCCTAACATCGGCGGCGAGCTCGCCTTCGACCCCTGCTACGCCGGGAACCCGCTGGTCAACGCGCTGTGCGTGGGTGTGATGAGGCACGAGGACCTCAAGGCGGCGGTCGCGACAGGCCCCGGCAACAAGGTCGTGCTGTTCGGCTCGCGGACCGGGCCGGACGGCGTCGGCGGCGCGTCGGTGCTGGCCAGCGCGACGTTTGGCGGTGACGGCGAGGGCAAGGCAGCCAAGCGCCCGAGCGTCCAGGTCGGCGACCCGTTCATGGAGAAGCGCCTGGTGGAGTGCTGCCTCGAGCTGTATGCCGCCGGGCTGATCGAGGGGATCCAGGACCTGGGGGCGGCCGGCATCGCGTGCGCGACCACCGAACTGTCCGCCGGCGGCACCGGCGGCATGCACGTGACCCTGGACGACGTGCCGCTGCGCGACCCGGCGCTGACCCCCGCCGAGATCTTGATGAGCGAGTCGCAGGAACGCATGATGGCGGTCGTCACGCCGGACAACGTCAAGGCCTTCCTCGAGGTATGCGCGAAGTGGGATGTCGAGGCCACCGTGATCGGCGAGGTCACCGACGACGGCGCGCTCACTATGACCTGGCGGGGCGGCACCGTGGTGAGCATCCCGCCGCGCACCGCCGCGGACGGCCCGGTCTACCAGCGCCCACTGGCCCGCCCCGCCGGCCTGGACGCGCTGCAGGCGGCCGCGCCGGATTCCTTGGACCGGCCGAAAGACGGGCCGGCGCTGCGCGAGACCTTGCTCACACTGCTGGGCTCGCCGGACCTCGCCGACAAGACCTGGGTGACCGCCCAGTACGACCGCTACGTGCGGGGCAACACGGTCCTCGCCATGCCAGAGGACGGCGGTCTCCTCCGCATCGACGAAAACAGCCACCTAGGCATCGCGCTGGCCACCGACGGCAACGCCCGCTACTGCCGCCTCGACCCCTACGCGGGCACGCAACTCGCGCTAGCCGAGGCCTACCGCAACGTGGCGATGACAGGCGCGGTCCCCGCCGCGGTAACCAACTGCCTGAACTTCGGCAGCCCGGAAGACCCGGAAGTCATGTGGCAGCTAGCCGAGGCCGTACGCGGCCTGGCCGACGGCTGCAAAACCCTAGGCATCCCGGTAACAGGCGGCAACGTAAGCCTCTACAACCAAACCGGCACCACCCACATCAACCCCACCCCAGTGATCGGCATCCTGGGCATCCACGCAGACGTCCGCCGCCGCGTCGGCGTCGGCTTCCACGTGGACGGCGCACGGATCGTCCTGCTTGGCGCCACTAAGGAGGACTTCGGCGGCTCCACGTGGGCGCATGTCCTCCACAGCCACCTAGGCGGCCGCCCGCCCGCCTCAGATCTGGACGCCGAACGCAGGCTGGCTGCTGTAATAGCCTCCGCGTCCGCGGCAGACGTCCTCGCAAGCGCCCACGACCTGTCCGACGGCGGCCTGGCGATAGCCCTAGCGGAGTCCTGCATGCGCGGCCAGAGAGGCTGCCGCGTGAGCCTGCGCGCTGACCCGTTCGTCGAGCTGTTCAGCGAATCCCCGGCACGCGCCGTCGTTTCGATTCTCCCGGGCGCAGAGGCCGAGTTCGAGGCGCTATGCGCCAAGAACGAGGTCGAGTCCCAGGCCCTGGGCACGACAGGCGGCGGAGTACTGGAAGTAGCGGGCTTGTTCGACATCCCGATCGCAGAACTGCGCTCGGTATGGGAAGGCACCCTCCCGGCCCTCTTCGACTGAGAACAGGGGGGCGCCTGGGGTGAAACCGTCCGGCCTTCGGGGCCTGACCACA
>Ga0335073_10005013_pt1 | contig 18582 bp, 19 predicted proteins | sample Lox_Sample_22_FD_207093 | JGI IMG/M metagenome (GOLD analysis project Ga0335073, IMG submission 207093) | Soil microbial communities from Loxahatchee National Wildlife Refuge, Florida, United States - Lox_Sample_2.2 | ecosystem: Environmental > Terrestrial > Soil > Wetlands | place: USA... | reverse complement strand
CACGGTGACGTCCGGCCGCGACCGTACCGCGCGCAGCATCTGGCCGATGTGGACCGGGTACAACGTCGCCCCGACCTGATGCTTGGGTTTCTTGTTCGTCCTGCGGACGTAGCGCTGCGCGGCGTATTGCGCCCCCAGGTAATGCCAGGGGGACATCTCGTGCCCGCCCCACGGCGAATACCAGTTGGTGAACGCCAGGTAGACGACGCCGCCAGGGCGGGTAACCCTGATCATCTCGTCAAGCATCGCCAGCGGGGCGCGGACGTGCTCGAGCACATTCGACGAGAAGCAGAGATCCGCGGCGCCGTCGGCCACCGGGAGGCGCATCCCGTCACCGCGAACCGCACCCGGCGGCGGATCCCCCCGCGCGTGCAACTCGGCCGAGTCCGGTTCGATGAGCGCGCACCGGGCACCACGCGACCGGAACTCCCGGGTGAAATGGCCGGGCCCGCCGCCCACGTCGACGACTACCCGGTCCGCCAGGGGAGTGAATTCGGCGGCCTGGCTGACCGAGTCGGCGGCCAGCGCGGTGTAGAACTTTTCCGGGTCTGACTGCTCGGCGAGAAATAGCCGGAATAGCCCGATGGTGCGACGCACGGCGTGCCTCCACTGCCAGATCCCGGGACGAGCCCGGCAAGCGTTGCCACCCGGGCTGAGCGCAGCAAGGCTAGCGCACCTGCTACGGTCGGCGGTTAGTCTCGTCGCGATGAGCACACCGCGCCGAATCAAGACTTCGGTCGTCATTGTCGGAGGCGGGCCGGTCGGGCTCGCGCTGGCCGCGACGCTCGGCCAGGCGAAGATCCGGTGCGCGCTCGTGGAGCGCCAGCTCGAGCCGTCAGCGGTCCCGAAGGGGCAGAACCTCACCGCGCGGAGCCTGGAGCACTTCTGCTACTGGGACTGTGCCGACGAATTGCACGCGGCCCGTCTCCTGCCGCCCGGATTCCCCATCGGGGGCATCACCGCGTACGAAAACCTGGCCAGCGAGTACTGGTACGCACCAGCCGGCCGCGAGACCGTTGCGGAGTTCTATTACGAGCGCAACGAAAGGCTGCCGCAGTACCTGACCGAATCCGTGCTGCGCCACCGGGTGCGCGAGCTCGGCTCGGTCACCGGGCTGTTCGGCTGGTCGGCCGTCAAGGTCACCGCGGCCAGCGACGGCGTGCGGGTGACGGCGGTGCGGGACCCGGGCGGCGAGCACGGCGTGATCGAAGGTGACTACCTCGTCGGCTGCGACGGCGCCCATTCGCTGGTGCGCGACCAGGCCGGCATCGGCAGTGGCGGGGCGGATTTCGACCAGCGCATGGTCCTGGCGGTGTTCCGCTCGCGTGAGCTGGACAGCCGCCTGGGCCGATTCCCGCTGCGGACTACCTACCGGGTGCTGCATCCCGAGCTCAAGGGATACTGGTGGTTCTTCGGCCGGGTTGACGCCACCGAGACCTGGTTCTTTCACGCGCCGGTCGGCCAGGACGCGACGGTCGCGAATTTCGACGCCCACGGCCTGATCGAGCGGGCCGCGGGATTCCCGGTGACGTGCACGTTCGAGCATGTGGGTTTCTGGGACCTGCGGATCGACATCGCCGACGCCTACCGCCGGGGCCGGGTGTTCATCGCCGGTGACGCGGCGCACAGCCATCCTCCCTACGGCGCGCACGGCCTCAACACCGGGCTCGAGGACGCGGTCAACCTGGGCTGGAAGCTGGCTGCCGTGCTGGAGGGGTGGGGCGGGCCGCGGCTGCTGGACAGCTACCAGCAGGAACGGCGCCCGGTGTTCGCGGAAACGGGCGAGGTGATCGCCGAGAGCATCGCGCGGGATCGCGCGTTCCTCGAGCGCTACAGCCCGCGGCGGGACCGCGGCGAGTTCGAGCAGGCGTGGAGCGGCATGACCGGGGGAGAGACGGCCCCGTCCTGGTACGAGCCACACTACGAGGGCTCGCCGATCGTGTGCGGGACCGCGGGCGCGGCGTGCGGCGTACGCGGCCAGCACTCACTCGAGGCGCGGCCGGGGCACCACCTGGCGCCGACCGTGCTGTCGTCGGGCCGCAACGTCTTCGAGCACCTCGGCGGCACGTTCACGCTGATCGCGCTCACCGGGGATCCGGGACCAGCCGAGGCGTTCGAGGCTACGGCGCAGGCGCTGCGGATACCACTGCGGGTGGTCGCCGACACGTTCGACGGGCCGCGGGCGTCATACCGGCAGCGTTACATCCTGGTCCGCCCCGACCAGCACGTCACGTGGACCGGCAACGAGCTGCCCGCCGACGCCACGGCGCTACTGCGCCAGGCCGTCGGGAGTTAACCGTCGGCTCTGCGGAGGGCTCGGTCTCATAGAGCAGTACAGCCCGGCCGTAAGTTGGCAGAGGTTCCGGGCTCTGTGACAAGGTCGCCGACGTGAATACGGCCGGAGCGGAGGATGTCACACCAGACACCGAAGGTGATGTCGTTCTTGCCGCGCAGCCGGGCCAGCGCGTGCAGAACTCGAGCATCGGTGGCGCCTGACTCCGGGTTCCGGGTAGTGACCACACAGCGCGGTACGGGCTCTATGACGCGCACGACGGCCTCGCCGATGGAGACCTCCTCCCCGCCCCAGCCGTGTTCGACCCATGCGTCGGTGCCGGCGATCGTGATGGTCATGCGGAAGCGGCGCGGGTCGGGAGCAGTGCCGTTGAACTCCGGGGCGAGCGCTTTCAGCGATGCCTCGGACATCAGCGTCACGGGCTGGTCATCGTGACCGAGGTGCTCTGGTTCCCGTCGGAACAGGTGCACCTCCCGGCCGAGGTAGCCAGAGAGCGCGGCGCTGAGCGGCCCAGTGATGATCCACCCGGGTATCTCCCGCCCGTCGTACATCCTGGTGGTCGCGGAAGCCCCCGGCTCGGGTGTGTCCTGGACGACACTGCCGTCCGGGAAGCGCAACGCCAGGACGTCTCGCTCCCGGTCCCAGGCGGGCTCGATTTGCACCAGCGCCGGGACCCGGCTGGTCAGCAGCAGCTCGCCGTCCTCCCCGAGGACCAGGAACTCACGATCGCCTGTTACCCCGTGCTGCCCGAGCCGGATCTCGCTGGTGCCGTGCAGCCGCATGCCCTTGACTGGCGCGATGGCCAGCTGGGAAACGGTGGCCGACACTCTCATACCTCCCTGCCCTGATCTCTGACCTGGCGCCACCCACGATCGTCTCAGCGCTGCTGCGTTTCTACCAGGATGGCGGCGAGCGCAGGCCCGGCGCCCGATCTATGCGGTGGTCAGGGAGATCAGATCGGGGAGGTGCTGAGCCGGTGCTGAGCTGGCCAGCACACAGCCTTCTTCAGCGCGACCGGCGGCTCGCCGCTGTTTATGCTCGGAGACATGGCCATTCAGCGAATGGACAACGTCGCCATCGTCGTCGAAGACCTGGCTGCCGCCATCGCGTTCTTCACCGAGCTCGGCATGGAACTGGAAGGCAAGGGGCAGATCGAAGGCGTTTGGGCGGACCGCACCGTCGGACTCGACGGCGTCCGGAGCGAGATCGCGATGATGCGGACCCCGGACGGCCACAGCAAGCTGGAGCTGACGAAGTACCACGCCCCTGCGGCGGTCGGCGCCGAGCCGGAGAACCCGCCGCCCAACACGCTGGGCCTGCATCGTGTCATGTTCGCCGTCGACGACATCGACAACACCGTCGCCCGCCTGCGCACCCACGGGGCCGAACTCCTCGGCGAGGTGGCGCAGTACGAGAGCATCTTCCGGCTCTGCTACCTCCGCGGCCCCGCGGGCATCATCGTCGCCCTGGCCGAACAGATCAGCTGACGTTAGGCTTCTCGATTCCCGGACGCGAGATCGTGCAGGTACTTGCTGAGATCATTGACTGACTCGAGCTCTTCCGGGATTGGATCGCGGGCGGATTCCAGGCTTAGCCGTCGCTGGGTAGGCAGAACGTCAGGAACGAGCCGACTGCGGCTGTGCGGCGGTCACCGTCCGCAGCTCCTCCATGGACACGTCCATCAGCTGCCGCAAGGCTGCCGGGGCATCTTGTTGCACCCAGCGGGCGAAAGCCACGTGGAAAACGGTGACCCCTGCCTGTGCGGCCAGGATCGCGGCGTTCTCTGAGACGCCGCGATCGACCAGCGCCGTCTTGATGGCTCCGGCCAGCGTCTGGAGCTTGATCAGCTCACGCTCCTGCAGTTCCGGATTGGAGGCGATGATCCGCGCCCGGATCCGGGCATATTCATGGCGCTCGGTGAACATCTCGGCCACGGGATCGAATCCGGCCGTCGCCGCCGTCAGCGGATCCGCATCCGCGGGCGCGGCGGCCACCGCCTCGAGCCAGAGGTGCTCCAGGTGCTCTGAGCCGCTGAACAGCACCTCACGCTTGTCCGCGAAGTACCGGAAGAACGTCCGCTTGGTCAGGCCAGCGCGCTCGGCGATCTCAGCGACGGTCGTCGCGTCGTAGCCCTGTTCGTCGAACAGGGCGATCGCGGCGGCCATCAGCCGACCGACTGCATCTGGTTTCCAGCGTGACATACCCTTGCAGCCTAGCTGATGGCACCAAGTGACATGTGCGTGCTATGGTGATGACACCAAGTGACATCAATTCCCGGGATTGGAGTCGTCACATGCGCGTTTTCGTTACCGGCGCCTCAGGCCACATCGCCTCCGCCACCATTCCGGAACTGCTCAGCAACGGGCATCAGGTCGTCGGCCTGGCTCGCTCTGACCCGTCGGCCGCGACGGTCGCGGCGCTCGGCGCCGAGGTGCGCCGGGGTGATCTCGACGACCTCGACGGGCTCAGGCAGGCCGCCTCGGAGGCGGACGGCGTGATCCACCTGGCGTTCAAGCACGAGCTCATGCGCACCGGCGAGTTCATGTCGGCAGTCGATGCCGACGCGGCTGCGACCAGGGCGATCGGCGAGATCCTGACCGGCACCGGCAAGCCGTTCGTCACCACTGGTGGCACGCTGATGCTGGCCATGGCCGGGATCAACGACCACCCCGGCACCGAGGACGACCAGATCCCGGGCGGCCCGCGGACCGACGCGGCCAACTACGTGATCGGCCTCGCCGACCACGGCGTGCGTTCCAGCGTGGTCCGGCTCGCGCCGATGGTCCACTCAGACCTCGACCATCACGGGTTCACGCATGCGCTGATCCAGTTCGCGCGCGAGAACGGCGCTGCCGCGTACATAGGCGACGGCGCGAACCGCTGGCCTGCTGCGAACACTTACGACATTGGTGTGCTCTACCGCCTGGCAGTTGAGAAGGCGCCCGCCGGCTCGACCTTCCACGGCGTCGGCGACCTCGGTATCCCGGTCAAGGTGATCGCCGAGACGATCGCCGGGAAGCTCGGGGTGGAAACCAAGAGCATCACCGAGGAGGAGGCGCCGCAGTACCTCGGCTTCCTCGCCTTCTTCGCCGGTTTGGACAATCCGACCTCCAACGACAAGACCCGCCAGGTGCTCGGGTGGGAGCCGACACACATCGGCTGGGTCGAGGACGTCCAGACCGGCCACTACATCGCCTGAGCCCTCACACACCCAGGCCTGCCAGACGATCCGCCATGACCCACAGCCGACGGCACGTCCCTCACCGTCGGCCCAGGCGAAGGCACCGAGACTTAGTGCACGGGGTTCAATGCGCTGTCGGTGGCGCGCTGGTTGGATCAGCTGCCCTGGCGGCTTCCTCGATCCTCGCTCGCCGGGCTTCCCAGAATGCACTGTCGTGTTCAACCAAAGACGCTACTTGTGCGTTCATCCCGATTGCGCCGTCGAGTTGCTCGCGCAGGATGTCGGCGTGCCCAGCATGTCGAGTGGTGTCGCTGAGTATGTGAACCATGATGTTGAACAGCTTCACTTCTTCGTTCCACCACGGCACGTAACCCGGAGCGTCGATAGCCAGGGCGTTGATCGTCGCGTCCGAGTGCTCCCATACACGCCGGTAAAAGCCCACGATCTCGTCGCGGGTCTCGTGCTCGGTGGCCCAGAAGTCCGTGCCGATAGCCGCCTCGTCGTCCCACCGGGGCAGCGGCTCGGGGAACGGTCTGTTGAAGACCTCGCCGAAATACCTGGACTCCCAGACTGCCGCGTGCTTGACCAAGCCGAGAAGGTTGGTCCCGGTGGCAGTCAGCGGACGGCGGACGTCGTACTCGGAAACCCCGTCGAGCTTCCAGGCCAGGCCCTCGCGGACCCATCGCAGATGGTCGTGAAGGTGCTCTTTCGCGAAGTCATCGATCACGGAGTATCAGCATCGCATATGGTGCGCCCTGCTGGACGGGCGCTCGAGCACAGGACCGGCGGATGCGCGCCGCGGTGCCGCGTAGCGGACTGCATGGGGGCTGCATAAAGGACCTCGGCAGACCATGTACGAGGTGTTTGGCCGGCGGTATAAAGGGCTCGTGGTGACGTGTCCGCGGTGCGGCGCGTCCCGGGGATGGCGACCGGTTCTGCGGTGGTTGCCGGGGGGGTAGCGATGGGTGCGCGGGGTGCGGGTGGCCGGCGGCGCGGTCAGCGGCCGGGACCTGTCCGGGGTGGGCGGGTCTGGGTGATGGCGCGCGCTGGTAGTGCCGCGCGCCTGGCTGGGCTTTAGGCGGTGACCGTGGAGACCCTGGCGTTTTTGTTTACCGATGTTGAGGGGTCGACGGCGCTGCTGGGGCGGCTGGGGGAAGACGTTTACGCGCGGGTGCTGGCCGATCATCATGCGCTGATCCGGTCGGCTCTGGAAGCGCATGGTGGCAGCGAGATGGGCACGGAGGGGGATGCGTTCTTCGCGGTGTTCTCCTCGCCGCGGGCGTGCGTGGCCGCGGTGCTGCAGATGCAGCAGGCCCTGCAGGGTCATGCGTGGCCGGGCGGGGAGCGGGTCCGGGTGCGGATGGGCATCCACTGCGGGGAGGCGGCGCAGACGGTCACCGGGCTGGTGGGCCTGGAGGTGCACCGGGCCGCGCGGGTGGCCGCGGTCGCGCACGGGGGGCAGGTGCTGGTGTCGGAGGCGGCGGCGGTGCTGGTGCGCGACTGGCTGCCGCCGGGCGCGGTGCTGACCGATCTGGGCAGCCACCGGCTGAAGGACCTGGGCCGCCCGGAACAGATCTTCCAGCTGCACGCGGCGGGCCTGCAAGCGGTGTTCGGTCCGCTGCGGTCGCTGGGCAACCCGGCGCTGGCGAACAATCTGCCCGCCCAGCTGTCGACGTTCGTCGGCCGCGGCCGGGAGGTGGCCGAGGTGCGGGCCCTGGTGCAATCGGCGCGGCTGGTCACGTTGACCGGGGCCGGCGGCGCCGGCAAGACCCGGCTGGCACTGCAGGTCGCGGCGGAGCTGCTGGACGGGTCGGGGGACGGGGTGTGGCTGGCGGAACTGGCCGCCGTCACCGGCCAGGACGGCGTGCCGGCAGCGATCTGCGACGCGCTGCGGCTGGCCGTCAGCCCGGGCCGGCCGGCGCTGGAGGCGCTGCTGGATGCCCTGGCCGCCCAGGATGTGCTGATCGTGGTGGATAACTGCGAGCACCTGATCGGCGGGTGCGCCAAGACCGCGGAGGCGATCGGGCGGCGCTGCCCGCGGGTGCACCTGCTGGCCACCAGCCGCGAGCCGCTGGGCATCGGCGGGGAGATCATCTACCGGGTGCCGTCGCTGTCGCTGCCCCCGCCCGGCGACCCCGCTGCCGCGGCGCCCGGGTCCTCGGATGCGGTCGCGCTGTTCGCCGAGCGGGCCCGCGCGCACGGCGTCGCGCTGGACGCCGGCGGGCCGGGCGGGCCGCTGGTGGTGTCGGTGTGCCGGCGGCTGGACGGGATGCCGCTGGCGATCGAGCTGGCCGCGGCGCGGCTGCGCTCGATGTCGCTGGCCGAGCTGAGCGACCGGCTGGATCAGCGGTTCCGGCTGCTGACCGGCGGCAGCCGCACCGCGCTCGAACGCCAGCAAACCCTGCGAGCCACCGTCGGCTGGTCGTATTCGCTGCTGACCGGCGCCGAACGGGTGCTGCTGGCCCGCCTGTCGGTATTCGCCGGCGGCTTCGACCTGGCCGCGGCCGAAGCCGTATGCGGATCCGGCGACCTGGACGTGCTAGGTGTCGCGGACCTGCTCGGGTCGCTGGTGGACAAGAGCCTGGTCGCCGCCGAGCCCGCCGGCACCGGGCTGCGCTACCGGCTGCTGGAAACGATACGGCTGTTCGCCGCCGAGCGGCTCGTCGAAGCCGGCGACGAACAGGCCACCGCGGCCGCCGCCGCGCACTACGCCCATTACCTGGCGGTCGCCGAGACCGCGGCCGGGTACCTGACCGGGCCGCAGCAGGGAACATGGCTGACCCGGCTGGACACCGACCAGGCCAACCTGCGGCGCGCCGCCATGCACGCGGCCGGCCAGCCGGACGGAACCGCGCTCGTGCTGCGCCTGGGCGCCGCGCTCGGCTGCCGCTACTGGATGGCGCGATCCCGGGAGCAGGAGGCCCTCGACCTGCTCGTACCGGTACTCCGGCGGCCCGACGCCGGCGACCACCCCACACCGTTCGCGGGCGCACTGACCGCCGCCGCGGCCGTCGCCTGCTACGTTGACGTCCCCATGGCACGGCAGCTCGGTGAACAAGCGGTCCAGGTCGCCCGCCCGCTGGGAGACGAGCGGCTGCTCTGCAGAGCCCTGGGAGCACTATGCGACGCGCATTACTTCGCCGGCGAGCCGGAGACATCACGCCCCTTCGCACAGGAGGCTGTCGAGCTGGCCCGGCGGCTCGGCGACGACGTGCTACTGGGCGAGAGCCTGACCGGATATCTCTTTAGCACCGACCCGGCCCGGGACGCGGATCTGTGGGCCGAGGCGATCGCCTGCACCGAACGATCCGGCGACCATTTCATCAACTGCCTGTTGCACAACAACGCCGGGAATCGCGCATTTGATGCCGGGGACCTGCCCGCCGCCCGGGCTCACCTGGAAGCCGCCGCCCAAGCCGGGAAGCAGATCGGATATCCCGAGACCCTGGTGATGGCGAACCTGAGCCGGGTACAGCGCGCAGAAGGGGACCCCGTCGGCGCCCGGTCCACACTTCAGGCCGCCCTGCGGATCAACCGCCGCAACGGCAACAGCACCTACATGGCCAGCGCCATCCTCTGCCTGGCTCTCCTGGCCGGGGACGCGGGCGACTGGGACCAGGCCGCCGTGCTGCACGGCGCCGCGGAGGCGTTCCTTGACCGGGCAGGCAGTCCGTGGGAGGAGTCCGACGCGCGCGAGCGCCAGGACCTCCTCGACCAAGCCCGTGCACACCTCGGCGATGAACAGCTAGAGCGGGCCTACGCCCGCGGCAAGGCACTCAGCCTTGACAAGGCCCTCGACCTGGCCCTCCCGAAACCGGACTCAGCCTGACAGGAACTGCTGCGCGAGCGCGGCGAGTTCGACCCGACCAACCTGGGTCACCAGCTGGTGGCGGCCAGCGAGCCGCTGAGCGCGGCCGAGCACCTGGAGCACATGGCCATCGGCGAGGTGCTAGCCCGCTACTACCGGCACCCGTCGATGCTGGACCATGCCGTGAAAGCCGGAGCCAGCTGGGACGCGAAGGAGCGGCAGTCGGTCCCCTCAGCGCGGCCGCATTACGGCGGCCAGGGCAAGGATGCAGGTCAAGAAGGTGGCTAGGGCGAGCGCCATCGCGAGGATGTCGGCGAGTTCGGAGGACTGGCTGCGGCGCGAGCGCAAACTTGCCGCGGCCTCGGCCGCGATAGCCGTGCCGACCGCTAGCAACCCGGCAGTGATGAGCTGAGCGTTGCGGTGCAGGCTGAGCATGACCACGGCGGCCGAGGCCGCGATAAGAGCTGTCACATGCCAGAGGGGGGCGGGGAGCCGCGGGGCGCCTGGGGGCTGCTGACGTGGCGGGCTGCTCATCGGGCATCTTGTCCGGCCAGCGGAGTGTCGGCCAGCCGGTCGATCGCCCTGGCCAGGGCGTCGATGGCCGGGACCGCGGCGGCGAGGGCACGCTGCTGGGATTCGGGCAGGGTAGACAAGGCCAGGTGGAGGACGGCGGCGTTGGTGGCCTGCCAGGCGAGCACGGCCTGCTGTCCGGTCTCGGTCGCGGTCAGCTCGATCGCGCGCCGGTCCCCGTCAGCGGCGGCGCGGCTGATCATGCCCTGGGCGGTGAGCGCATTGACGATCGTGGTCACGGTGTTGGGCCGCATGTGCAGAATACGGGCCAGGTGGCCCGGGCGGACGCCGGGATGCTCGGCCACCACGGACAGCAGTTCCAGCTGGGCCACAGCCAGCGGGTTGCCCGGGCTGGCGACCCGGGCGCCTCGGCGCAGCGCGCGGCGCAGCCGGGCGACGCCCCCGGCCAGCCCGTCGGCACGGGCGCCGGCGCCGCGGGCCGCGCCGCCTGAGACCGGGGCAGAGGTCACCGGGCGACCGCCCCGGAATGGCACCCGCCAGCGCTCATCGCACGGCCGCATCGGCTGGCGCCGATGTGGTTCCCGGCCTGCCCTGACGCCAGGACACAGGCGGCCGACCCCGCCATGGCCGCCGAGCCCGCGCGAGCGTGGCCAAGCCGCGTGGCGCGGAGGGTGATGGTCACCACCGCCCCCCTGGGGCGGTCGCCAGCCCGCGGCCCATGTTCACCATCCCGTCGCGCCGGCCTGCCGGTCCTAGCCGTATCGCCGTCACGATCACTGTGTTGCTACCGCGGATGGGTGCACAGGTCGGAGCCGGACAGACCCGGCCGGGTCAGTATTACCATAGCCGCGGGGGATGGCTACCGGACGCGCACGCGGCTCGCGCCGGCGATGCTACCGCGAACCGGAACCAGCACAGGCGAAGACAGAGCATCTCCCGGGACCGCGGAAGTCCTGGCCGAGCGGATGACCGCGGCTGTCGTGTGCCATGAACCGGGATGGCGGTTGCCCAGGCGCAGCGCGCTGGCCAGGCGGTACGGCGCGAGCCTCACCGACATCGACGCCGTGATCACTGAACTGGTCCGCCGGTCGCTGGTCCGGCGGCCGCCAGACGGCCAGCTGTACCGGGCCAGTCCGGCCGACTACCGGATCCCGGTGGTGGCCGCCACGCGGAGCCTGCGGCCGGCACCGGGCCGACCGGTGATCACGGTGACGATCAGGTTCGATGACCCCGCCACGGGCGTCGCTATGGGCCTGATAGTGGTAATTCTGAAGTCAGTGATCTGCGGAGAAGATCTCGCGGACCTCGCGGACGGCGTAGAAGACCAGCACGTACCCGGCGGCCGGGTCGGCCCACCACCAGCCCAGCGCGGCGTTCAGCACCAGCCCGGCCAGCACCGCAGTGGCCAGGATCCCGTCGACCAGGGTGACCCGGCCCTCGGTCTGCAGCACGGGGTTGCCCAGCGCCTGGCCGGTGCGTGCCTTGCCGGCGGCCAGCGCGAACATCACCGCCGCGGTGAGCGCGGTCCAGATGATTCCGGGCACCGAGTGATGCGGGTGATAGCCGGAGGCCAGCACGACGGTGGACTGCACCAGCAGGTAGACGGCCAGGGCGGCGAACGCGTACCCGATCAGCCGCAGGCCCCGGCGCTGGCGCTGCTCGCCGGTGCCCGACAGCTCCCAGATCACCACGGTGGACGCGCCGATCTCGATCAGCGAGTCGAGGGCGAAACCGGCCAGCGCCACCGACCGGGCCGAGGCCGCGGCGATGGCCAGTACCACGATCCCGGCCGCGTTCCATGCCAGCGTCGCGTACTCCAGGGCGAAGCCGCGGCGCAGCAGCGCCCGTCGTACCTCGTCATCTGCTGCCGTCACGGCTGGACTCGGCCATCGGACACGTAGACCCCCAACCTCGGTCACCGGCACGGACGGGCCGGGAGCCTGCCGGCTCGGTTGCGACGCATGGCGCCGGATCGCTGTTGAGCACGGATAAGAAGGCAGTCAGCTGGCCAGCCGCAGGCTGCGCCGTGCGGCCTGGTCAGCCGAGCAGGTGCGTCCCGCGACGCCGGCCCAGATGGCCGGGTGAGTTATGCGGCGGCCCTGAGGGCCGGGCCGCGGATGGTGCCCTGACATCGTCGCTCCTCTGCTCAGGTACTCAAGGGAGGATTGGCGCCGCCAGGTCTTCACAGCCAGGCCTGGTCGCCTGTCTGGACCGGTTCCAGTTGCGGCGGGTCCCTGCCTGTGCGCTGCCGGCCTTGCCCGGAAGATAGTTCTGTGATAGAAGAATAGATGGTTCTTCTGCAGAAGTAAAGGGGTGGCTTTGGGAACCCGGATGGCGCCGGCGGGCAGGTGCGGGTGGCGATGATGCCGTTGCTGCGTGAGCCGGCCCGGCCCGCCGCGGTCCGCGAGCACCGCCTGGCGCCGTGGCTGGCGGTCGGCACCGTGTGCTTCGGGGCGTTCATGGGCCAGCTGGATGCCAGCATCGTGACCTTGGCGTTCCCGGCGTTGCAGCGCCAGTTCGGCGTGGGCCTGGCCGCGGCGCAGTGGGTGTCGCTGGCCTACCTGCTGGCGCTGGTGGCGCTGCTGGTGCCGGTGGGCCGCTGGTCGGACCGGTATGGCCGCAAGCTGGTGTACCTGTACGGGTTCGTGGTGTTCAGCGCGGCATCGGCGGGGTGCGGCCTGGCGCCGTCGCTGGCCGCGCTGATCGGGCTGCGGGTGGTGCAGGCAGCCGGGGCGGCAATGCTGCAGGCCAACAGCGTGGCGCTGGTGGCCACCAGCGCGCCGCCCGGGCGGCGGCGCACGGCGCTGGGGATCCAGGCCGCGGCGCAGGCGCTGGGCCTGGCGCTGGGACCGGTGGCCGGCGGGCTGCTGGTCGCCTCGGCCGGCTGGCGCGCGATCTTCTTCGTCAACGTGCCGGTCGGGATAGTGGCGGTGACGGCGGGCTGGTTCTTGCTGCCGCGCACCCGCCAGCGCGCCGCCCGCCAGGGCGCGGACCCGCTCGGGCTGCTGCTGCTAGCCGTGGCCACGACCGGGACGCTGGTCGCGGTGTCCGCGGTGTCCGGGCTGGGCCTGCCGACAGCGGGGCTCGCCGCGTGCGCCGCCCTGGCGCTGCTGGCCGGGATGGCCCTGGCGTGGTGGGAGCGGCGCGCGGCCGCGCCGCTGATCGATCTGCCGATCCTGGTCGCCAGCGGGATCGCCCCGCTGCTGGCCGGGGCGCTGTGTGCCTACCTGGTGCTGTTCGGCCCGCTGGTACTCATCCCCCAGGTCCTGACCGCCCATGGCGGCAGCGTCGTGCGCGCCGGGCTGATCCTGACCGCGCTGCCCGCCGGGTTCGGGCTGGCGGCCGTGGCCGCCGAGCGGATCCTGCCCGCCCGCTGGTCTAATCAGCGCCGCTGCCTGGCCGGCGGCCTGCTCGCCGCCGGCTGCGCCGCCGCGCTGGCCATCCCCGCCCCGGCTATCGTGGCGGCGGCGTTGCTCGGGCTGCTCGGCGCAGGGCTGGGCACGTACATCCCGGCGAACAACACAACGATCATGAGCGGTGTCCCGCCGACCGAGGCGGCCGCTGCAGGCGGGATGGTGAACATGGCCCGCGGCCTGGGCACCGCCCTGGGGGTGGCAGTGGTGACCCTGGCGCTGCACGCCGCCGCGCACCTGGGTCATCCCGGGGCCGGGCCCGCGGCGGCCATGGCGGCCCTGGCCGCCGCAGCCCTCGCCGCAGCGCTGGCCGGGCATCCCGCCCGGCCCCGCGCCGTCGGCACGGGCCGACTCACCAGCCGGGCCGGGCGCCGGTGACCGCCCCCGCCGGAGCCCCAGGCCGCGCCGCCCGCGGTGCGCCATGAGGGTTGTCCGGCTGACGGGCTCGCCTGCCGGGCACGCTGCCCGGGTGGTGGCCGACCTGGCACTGATCGGGGCTGGTGCCGCGACCGCCGGGACGGGCGGCGTGGTCCTCACGCTGATAGGCGTCGTCCCGTTGCTGGTCGTGTGCCCCGGTGCTGCGGCTTGACGCCCGCCTTCGCGCTGGCCGGTCGGCCTGGCCGGGCGGGACCAACGGCCCTGGGATCTGGGCTGACGGGGGGGCACGGTTGAGTTGTGATGCGGCGGATCGTGATCCTGGGAGGCGGTACTGGCGGAACGCTGATCGCCAACCGGCTGCGGCGTCTTGTTGATCGGAGTTCGGCGGAGATCGTGGTGGTCGACGCCGACGATGAGCACCTGTATCAGCCGGGGCTGCTGTTCGTGCCGTTCGGGCTGACCGACCCGTCCGGTCTGACCCGGCCGCGGCACCGCCAGCTCCGGCCGGGCATCGCCTTCCGCCGCACGGCGGTCGACCGGGTGGACCTGGACCAGAATGAGGTCCGGCTGGCCGACGGCACGTCGCTGGGTTACGACATCCTGGTGGTGGCCACCGGTGCCCGGCTCCTGCCGGAGGAGACCGAAGGGCTGGCCGGCCCGGGCTGGATGGACAAGGTCTTCACCTTCTACAGCCTGGACGGCGCGATCGCGCTGAGGTCGGCGTTGTCACGGTTTGACGGTGGCCGCCTGGTGGTGGGCGTGGTGGACATGCCGGTCAAGTGCCCGGTCGCCCCGCTGGAGTTCTGCTTCCTGGCCGACTGGTACTTCCGCCGACGCAAGATCCGTAACCGGGTCGAGGTGACATTTGTCACCCCGCTGGACGGGGCGTTTACCAAGCCGACCTGCAACCGGGAGCTCAGCGGTTTGCTCGGCGACAAGGGTGTCAGCCTGGTCACCGAGTTCAACACCGGCCAGGTCGACGGCGTCGGCGGCCGGCTGGTGTCCTACGACGGCCGTGAGGTGGGCTTCGACCTGGCGGTGATGATCCCGCTGCACGGCGGCCAGGCTTACGTGGAGCGCTCCCCTGGCCTGGGAGACGAGCTCGGTTTTGTCCCGACCGATGAGCGGACCCTGCAGTCCAAGGCCCGGCCGAACGTGTTCGTGATCGGCGACGCCGCCGACATCCCGACCTCCAAGGCCGGCTCGGTGGCCCACTTCGAAGGCGAGATCCTGGCCCGCAACATCAGCCGGTACCTGGCAGGCGAGCCGCTGGATGCCGCCTTCGACGGCCACACCAACTGCTTCATCGAGACCGGATTTCACAAGGCGCTGCTCATTGACTTCAACTACGACACCGAACCGCTGACTGGACACTTCCCCGGCCGCCTCGGCCTGCCGCTGTTGCGTCAGTCGCGGCTCAACCATGCCGGGAAGCTGGCCTTCGGCTGGCTCTACTGGCACGTGCTGCTGCCCGGCCGCGAGATCCCGGCCGTGCGCAGCCCGATGCCGGCTGCCGGAAAACGCTCTCTGCCCACCTCAGGACCGGCGGGCCGCCCGGCCCAGGCACGAAAGGAACGCTGATGCCCACCACGACATATGCAGGCACCGAGGTCACCGTCAACGACGAGGGGTTCTTCACCGATCCCGGGCAGTGGACCGAGGACATGGCCGCACAGATCGCCGCCGCCGAGGGCATCGGCGAGCTCACCGACCGGCACTGGCAGGTCATCAAGTTCATGCGCCACGAATACGAGACCAAGGGCACCGGGCCGACCGTCCGGCTGCTCGGCAAGACCTCCGGTGTGAGCATCAAAGAGCTCTACCAGCTGTTCCCGAAAGGGCCGGCCAAGACCGCGGCGAAGATCGCCGGCATCCCCAAGCCCCGCGGCTGCATCTAGAGCAGCGCCCGGAAAGGAGGGCGGTCCGATGCCCGCCAAGATCGAGAAGGTCTCCATCATCATTTCCAAGGGCTCGCTGGAAGGGATCTACCCCGGCCTGATCATGGCCAACGGAGCCAGGGCCGAGGGCATGGAGGCGAACCTGTTCTTCACCTTCTTCGGCCTCGACGCCATCCACAAGGCCCGCCACGAGCACATCAAGCTCGCCACCGTCGGTAACCCCGGCCTGCACCTGGCCACCTGGGCCGGCGGCCTGCCCGGCGTCGCCTCGGTCATGACGCACTACATGAACCACAAGATGGAGGGGCTCGACATCCCGTCGATCCCCGAGTTCATCGAGATGATCGCCGACACCGGCGCCGGGCTCTACGGCTGCAAGGCCTCCGCCGACCTGTTCGGGCTCACCAAAGACGACCTGATCGGCCAGGTCAAAGACATCATCACCGTTGGGGAGTTCTATGATCTCGCCGCAGGCGGCGAGATCATCTTCACCTGAAGGGCGCGTCCCGGACAGGCCGGTAAGCGCCGTGAAGCGCTCCTGCGCGGCCTCGGCCAGCAGCGCCGCGTATACCCTGGAGGGTATCCATGACCGAACGGACGGGAGGGACCGGCTGGTGAGGATCGACGAGCAGGCCGCCGGCCCGGTGCTGAACCGGCTCCGCCGCGCCCAGGGCCAGCTGGCCGGGGTTATCGCCATGATCGAGGAAGGGCGCGACTGCCGGGATGTGGTCACCCAGCTCGCCGCGGTGTCGCGGGCCCTGGACCGGGCCGGGTTCAAGATCCTGGCCAGCGGCATGCGGCAGTGCCTGGCCGGGGACGGCGATTCCCCGATGACCCCGGAGCAGATGGAGAAGCTGTTCCTCACCCTGGCCTGAGGCAAGGCGATGGACTACGGGATCACCATCCGCGTCTCCGCCCCGTTCGCGGAGGCGGTCGCCCGGACCCGGGACGCTCTCAAGGCCCAGGGCTTCGGCGTCCTGACCGAGATCGACGTGCAGGCCACCATGCGCGACAAGCTCGGCGAAGACATGGAGCCATACCTGATCCTCGGCGCCTGCAACCCGCCGCTGGCCCACCAGGCCTTGTCGGCGGACCGCAGGATCGGGCTGCTGCTGCCCTGCAACGTGGTGGTACGGGCCGAGGCCGGCCAGACCGTCATCGAGGCGCTCAACCCGCAGGCGATGGTCGCCGTCACCGGTGAGGCCTCGCTCCAGCCCGTGGCCGACGCGGCCGCCGCCCGGCTCGCGGCCGCGCTGAGCTCACTGCAAGATGCCGGCCAGCGGGCCGTCTAGCCCGTTGCTTAGGCTGAGCGGCCCTGCAATCGGCGGGGGTCCGGACACATTCCTGCGTAGCGGGTTAGGGACCAAGGGCCTTGCGGGGGGGTGACAGTCGGACCCTGTCTTTCATACCCCCACGGGTATGTACTCGGAGGGTGAGCACAGGTTCAGCGTGGAGTACGGATATGACGCAGACACAGGCAGCGGCACCGGCGGCCAGCGCCGGGGATGGCCAGGGAATGGATGTCCGGTTCGTGGCCGGGGAGGCGTACGAGGTGACGGTGCGCGGCCACCGGCTGGTGGTCGACCAGCCAGCCGATGCCGGCGGCCAGGATAGCGCGCCGACCCCGACGGAGCTGTTCGTGGCCTCGCTGGCCGCCTGCGTGGCCTTCTACGCGGGCCGGTTCCTCACCCGTCACGGGTACAGCCGCGACGGCCTGGCGGTGTCGGCGAGTTACGAGATAGCCACCGACAGGCCAGCGCGGGTGGCCGCCGTACGCCTGAGCGTGCGGGTTCCGGCCGGCCTGCCGCCCGAGCGGCGGGCGGCACTGCGGGCGGTAGTGTCGCATTGCACGGTGCACAACAGCCTCGCCAGCCCGCCGGCAGTCACCATTGACCTGCAGTGACGGCTGCTGTCCCCGGCACAGGAGGGGGGTGCCCAGTGACCGTCCCTGTTGATCACTCTCTAGCCGCCCGGCCGGGTGCGGCGCTGGTGGAGCGGATCCGGGCCGGGATCATCGGCGAGGGCGAGGTGCTGGACGGCCCGTATGGTCCGCGGCGCATCACCTACGCGGACTACACCGCCTCAGGCCGCTCGCTCGACTTCATCGAGGACCTCATCCGCGACCAGGTGCTGCCCCGGTACGCCAACACCCATACCGAGAGCTCCGGCACGGGCCTGGCCACGGGACGGCTGCGGGAAGAGGCCCGGCAGATCATCCATGACGCGGTCGGCGGCGCCGGCGACCACCTGGTGATCTTCTGCGGGTCCGGCGCCACCGCTGCGGTCAGCAAGCTGATCGGCATCCTGGAACTGCGCCTGCCCGACGGGCCCGCGCGGCGCTACCGGCTCGTGGACCAGATCCCGCCAGCGGAGCGGCCGGTAGTGTTCGTGGGTCCGTATGAGCACCACTCCAACGAGCTGCCGTGGCGGGAGACCATCGCCGACGTCGTGGTCATCGGCGCCGACGCCGACGGGCACATCGACCTGGCCGACCTGGCCGGACAGCTGGACTGTTACGCATCCCGGCCGCTGCGCATCGGGAGCTTTTCCGCCGCGTCCAACGTGACCGGGATCTTGTCCGACGCCGACGCAATCGCGGCGCTGCTGCACTCCCACGGCGTGCTGTCGTTCTGGGACTATGCCGCAGCCGGCCCGTACGTGCCGATCCGGGCACGCGAGTCGGCGCCCGGCGCCGACGACCACAAGGACGCCATCTTCTTGTCGCCGCACAAGTTCATCGGCGGCCCGCAGACCCCCGGTGTCCTGGTGGTGCGCCGGGACCTGGTCCGCAACCAGGTGCCGACCGTCCCCGGCGGCGGCACGGTGGCGTTCGTCGACCCGGTCGGCCACCGCTACCTCGACGACCCGGTTGCGCGGGAAGAGGGCGGCACCCCGGCTATCGTCGAGTCGATCCGCGCCGGACTGGTGTTCGCGCTCAAGCAGGCGGTCGGCACCAAGGTGATCCAGGCCAGCGAGGAACGCCTGTGGAAACGCGCCCTGCGCCGGTGGTCAGCCAACCCGAACATCGAGGTGCTCGGCAACCCCGAGGCCAGCCGGCTGTCGATCGTCTCGCTGCGCAT
>Ga0335073_10005012_pt1 | contig 18586 bp, 21 predicted proteins | sample Lox_Sample_22_FD_207093 | JGI IMG/M metagenome (GOLD analysis project Ga0335073, IMG submission 207093) | Soil microbial communities from Loxahatchee National Wildlife Refuge, Florida, United States - Lox_Sample_2.2 | ecosystem: Environmental > Terrestrial > Soil > Wetlands | place: USA... | reverse complement strand
TTGAGAATGCTAGAAGTTTTCAGGTCTGCGCCGCGGTTCTGAACGCGCGGACCGCCGTGGCTGAAGTGCTACAACCACGGATGTCGTCGGCGGCGCGGCGTTGGGCGGATCGCCGAATCCGTCGAGCTTGTCGGCCCGGCGCTCCAGATCGGCCGCCCGCTCGCGCATCATCGCAATTCCGGCTGGATCGTTGATCTCACGCGCGATTTGCCGGCAAAGCCGGGCTTCTTCACGCAATTTGTCAGGCGCTTCCACCACGCATTCCCCCCGTCTTTATGGCAGTGGGGCTTAAGATTACCGCCACGGTATCATTGGTGGCGGTTGCTCAAAAGGAATTTCTTGAAGGGCGCCTGGCGCCCGCGACTCGGCGATCAGAGATAGCCCTTGTCGTCGCGGTCGAGGACGCGCTCGGCCCGCACGATGAGCCGCTGCATCATGTCTCCGGCCGCCGCCTGCTCGGAGTCCGAGAAGCCGGCCATCAGCTCTTTGTTCAGCCAATTCTCGATGATGGCGTTGAACACGGCGTGGCCGCGCGGCGTCAATTCAACGCGGGTCTCGCGCGCGTTGCGCGGGTTCTTGAGCCGGGCGGCGAGCTGACGCTTTACGAGACGCGTCACCGCGAGGCTGGCGCGTTGGAAATCGAGGCTCGCGTTATGGGCAAGCTTGGTGAGGGAAATCGGCGGTTCGGCGGCCAAATGCACGACGATCAGCCATTCGAGCATGCTGAGATCGAACATGCGCCGAAACCGTTGCGATGCCGCGCGCCGCACGAGCGTGGACAAACGGATGACCTGTGCCGCGAGCAGGCTTTGATCGCTGTGGTAATCAGACGCTTGGCCGGCCGATTGGCCATCGTCGCTCGGACCGAAATCGGAAGCCATCCCCGCTCACGACCTTGGCGGAAGGCCTAGCGCCCCGCCTCAACAACCGCTTTAAGGCTAATATAGGGATGAAACGATAATGCATGCCATTCGAGCATCGCAGGCATCCCAAAGTGCCTAAGTTTATCAAGCACATCGATTGTATGTGCTTTATATAACACACTATGTGGCGTAATTGCCACTGATCGTTTCAAACTTACCCGCCCCTCTCGCCCATCTCTTGCTGTCGACGCCAAGACCCGGTTCCTTAGCAGCGCGGAAGCTGAACCTTCCGCGCGAATTTCCTCCGGGGGTCTAGATGACAAAGAAAGACAAACTCTCACGGACACTGGCGGTTGGCGGCCTGACGGCGGCAGTCGCCTTGCTGGTCGGCCTGTCGGAGGCCAACGCCCAGGCGCCGGCACCGGCGCCGCCGCTATCCGGCGCGGGCTCGTTCCCGCTGTCGTTCATCGTGCCGGGCACCAATACGTCGCTGCATGTCGGCGGGTTCGTCCAGTTCGACGCGCGCTATCAGATGAGCTCATTCGGCGGCAGCACGTCGCCGGGCGCCGACTACAACATCTATCCCGGCGCGGTCGCGATCGAAGGCAATGGCGTCGGCACTGCGGCCGGCCACAGCCTCCACGGCACGCTCTACATGACGGCGCAGTCCTCGCGCGTCCAATTGGAAACCCGGACGCCGTCGGCCTATGGCGAAGTCAAGACCTTCATCGAGTTCGACTTCTCCGGCTCGGCCAGCGCCTCGGGCACGGCCGGCCTCACCAACACCACGACCGGCGCGACGCAAGAGCCGTCGAACTTCCTCGACCTGCCGCGCTTGAAGCAGGCCTATGGCACGTTGGGTCCGTTCGCGATCGGCCAGTTCTCGTCGAACTATGCCGACCTTGCGGCGTGGCCGGACGGTATCTTCGGCGCCGTCGCGGCGGGCATCCCGGACGGGCCGGGCACCGCGTTCGTGCCACAAGCCCGTTACACCTATCTCCTGCCGCAGGGTATAAGCCTGTCCGGGTCGGTCGAATACAACGACACCGGCGGGTATATCGGCACCTCCAACGGCGCAAGCCCGCTTGCCGGCGGCGCTCCGGGCGTCCCGGCCGGCCAGGCGCCCTCGTTCAACGACTACAACGCCCCGGGCGTCATCGGCAAGTTCCCGGCGTTCACCGGCACCGCACAAGTGCAGCAGCCGTGGGGTCATACTGCGTTCCACGTGGTGGTCGCGAACACCGACTTGCGCAATGTCGGCGGCGTGCTCGGCGGTGCTCTGGGCGCCGCCGGTGCCGGAACGACCCCGCCGGCCGGGTTGTCGCCGGGCGGCCACATCCAGCGCTGGGGCTATCAGACCAGCGTGACCGGCCACATCAACACGATCGGCAGGGACAAGATCGTCTTCAACGCGGAGTACGGCCAAGGCGCCGACGGCTATTCCTGGGACATGCAGAACCTGGGCCTTCAGACGATCGAAGACCTGGTCTGCTCGCTCAACGGCACGACCACGGCGTTGTCGCAGAGCATCGTCTGTTCGCAGCCGCGCAATGTGGGCGGCAATCTCCAGTATGTCCATTTCTGGAATGATCAATGGCGGTCGGCGGTCGATGTCGGCTACGCCACGGCGAGCAAGCCGAATGCGGCCGCGACCTGGATCGCGACCACGCCGTCGAATGCCGGCGTGAGCAACGTCCTCACCGACCTGGAGCCGGCACGTGACGGCGTTCGCTTATACCGGCTGGACCCCGATCGCGGGCGTGCAGTTCGGCCTCGAATACGAATGGTACCTGCGTCAGGTCTGGTCGGGCGCGCATGGCAACGCCAACCAGATCTCGTTCCAGTCGCTATTCGCCTTCTAAAATCCGGGCGCACGAGAGCCTGAAACGATGCCCGCCGGCCGCAAGGCCGGCGGGTTTTCTTTGCCCTCGATGACCCGGTCAGCCGCTGATGAAACGAAGGTCGCGCATGTCGCCGACGGCGAGCTGCGGGTCGATCATGACGACCACGAACGTGTTCTCGCACCCCGAGGTCGAACCGCCGCCATCGCGGCCGCCGCCGCCGCCACACGGAACCCACGATCTCAGCGATTCGATGCGGGCATAGGCGATCTCGCCCGGCCGCAAGACGACGGTCTTGAACTGATAGGGGAAAATGCCATAGCTCCGCACCGAGATCGTGTACTGCCCCGGCGCAACGTCGCGGTAAAACACCGTGCCGGTCTCGGTCAGGCCGACCGGGGCGCCGTTGAGATAGGCCTCGGTCGGCGTCGTCGAATCGTAAATCTCCAGCTCACGATAGAAATAGATGCGTGCGGAGCCCGCCGGAACGGCCGGCACGGTGGCGGCGACACTGCCATAGGGTGCGCCCGGCGGCGCACAGCTGGACAGACCCAGCATCAGCGCAATGAGCGCTCCCTTCAGTGTCCTCGGCATAGCACGCCTCCCGCAACGGCGAGTCCGGCGCTTCTACCAGTTCGGGAAGTCCGAACCTAGAAGGTTTTTCGCGTCATGGGCCGCCGGAATAGTTCGGCTGCAGATGCGACCCGTTGGAGATCTCGTCGCATGTCCCCATTCCATGGCACTCCGGTGCGCTGCTATAGGGCGCGTAGCTGCCATAGTCGGAGGGATAAGAGTACGAATACGCATAGGGATAATAGGTATTGTAGGCATAGGGCTCCGGCGCGTAGCAGCCTGCGAGCGCGAGCGCGCCGCCGGTGAGCAGCAACGCTGTGGCAAGTGCGCGTTTCATTGTCATCTCCACTGCATTCAGACCAAGGAAACGCGCCCCGCGCGCCAGCCGTTCCCGGGCTGCCCAAGAGGCGCCCCGTGCTTCGACAATAGGTTGCGTGCAGACGCAATGATCGGGCGTAGGCGTGCTATTCGACGTCCGCGGCGAGTCCGCGGCGCGAGACGCCCATCAGCGCCGCAAGCCGGTCGGGCATCTCCAGCAACTCGCCGCTCGGCCCTTCGTGGACGATGCGGCCGCGATCGAGCACGATCGCGTGCGCGGCGAATTCGAGCGCGATGCGCGCGTGCTGCTCGACCAGCAGGATGGCGAGGTCGTCTTCTTCCTTCAACCGCGCGAGCCCCGCCAGCACCACATCGACGATGACCGGCGCCAATCCCTCGAGCGGCTCGTCCATCAACAGCAAGGTCGGATTGCCCATGAGCGCGCGGCCGATGCTCAGCATCTGCTGTTCGCCGCCCGACAGCTCGTTGCCGCGATGGCGCCGCCGTTCGGCAAGCGAGGGGAAAAAATCATAGACCCGCTCGCGCGTCCAGCGGCCGGCGCGGCCCGCCACCGTCAGATTCTCATCGACCGTCAGCGATTTGAAGATCTCGCGCTCCTGCGGCACGAAGCCGATGCCGAGTCGCGCGCGGCGATAAGGGGCAAGCGGCGCGAGCGCCTGGCCGCGGAACGCGATGGTGCCGCCGTGAAGGCTGGTGTGTCCGACGATGGTGGCAAGCAGCGTCGACTTGCCGACGCCGTTACGGCCGAGGATCGCCAAGGTGCCGCCCGCGGGCACCGAAAGCGATACGCCCTCGAGTACGATCGTCTCGCCATATCCGGCGCGCACGGAAGAGAGCTCGAGCGCCGCCGTCATGCGTGTTCCCGCTCGCCGAGATAGACCTGGCGCACCCGGGGATCGGACGCGATCTCGGCCGGCGCGCCCTCGACGAGCACGGCGCCTTGCACCAGCACCGTGATGCGGCGCGCGAGCCGGAACACCAGGTCCATGTCGTGCTCGATGATGAGGATGGAGATGTCGGCCGGAAGTCCCTCGATCAGGTCGATGATGGTGCCGCTTTCGCCCGAGGGCACGCCCGCGGCCGGCTCGTCGAGCAGCAGCACCTTGGGCTTCAGGCCCAGCGCCACGGCGATCTCGACCATGCGCTGACGGCCATAGGCGAGCTCCTTCACGAGGCGCAGCGCGTCATCGGCGATGCCCAGCCGATCGAGAAGCGCATAGGCTTCTTCGATCACCGCGCGGCGCCGCCCCGCCGGCCGCACGATTCCACCAGCGACGCCGATGCGCTCGGCCACTGCCAAGGTCACGTTTTCGAGCACGGTGAGGCCGCGGAACAGGGTGGTGATCTGGAACGTGCGGACGAGACCGCGCTTCACGCGCTCGGCCTGGGCGAGCCCGGTCACGTCCGCGCCGCCCATGAGGATCCGCCCCCCGCTCGGATGGAGCGCGCCGGTCACGAGATTGACGAAGGTCGTCTTGCCGGCGCCGTTAGGGCCGATGAGCGCATGCCTTGCGCCCGGCTCGAGCCGGAAGTCGATCGCGTTGGCGACGCGCAGCGCGCCGAAGCTCATCGACAGCGCGCGTGTTTCGAGCGCGGCATCGCTCACGCCGATCTCCTGACACGGCGCAGAAGCCGGTCGGCAAGGCCGAACGCGCCGCCCGGCGCGAACACCACGACCAGCACGAGGACGAGCCCGATATAGAAATACCAATAGACCGGATCGATCGCCGCGAACCGGTCCTGCAGGATCATATAAAGCGGCACGCCGATGAAGGCGCCGTAAAGCCGTCCCACGCCGCCGAGGATCAGCATGATCAGGATCGCGCCGGACCGGTTGATCGGGTCGAGCGAATCGAGCCCGACAAAGCCGGTCGTCTGCGCGATGAGCGCACCCGACGCGCCCGCCATCGCCGCCGCGATCGAATAGATGGTGAGACGCCGCCAATAGACCGGCGATCCAATCGCATGCATGCGCCGCTCATTCTCGCGGATGCCCGTGAGCGAGCGGCCGAACGGCGAATGAACGATCCCGCGCGCGATCACCCAGCACAGGAACAGCACGGAAAGGCAATACCAATAGGCGGTCTGGCCATAGAGGTCGAAGCTGAATCCCAGCACCGGCAGGACGTTCATGCCGGAAAGACCATCGGCGCCACCGGTGATCGCCGCCGCCTTGTTCGCGGCCTCGTAGAGCATGCTGGCGACGACGAGGGTCACCATGAGAAGCGTCAAGCCTTGCGTCCTCAGCACGATCGCGCCGCTCACCAATCCCACGAGCCCGGCGACCGCCGCCGCGATCACAAGGCCGGACAGCGGCTCGCCCCAGCCATGCGCGGCGAGAAGCCCCGCGGTATAGGCGCCGGCGCCGAACAGCGCGGCGTGACCCAAGGTCACGATCCCGGCATAGCCCAGAATGAGATCGAGCGAGAGCCCGAACAGGATCGTCGCCAGAACCTGCGAGCCCAGCGCCAAATAGTCGGGAAAGAGGAAATAAGCCGCAACCGCGACCGCCCAGGGAACGAGCTCGCCCCAGGCCAAACGATGGCGCCGCGCGAACGCGTCGACGACGCGAGCCGCGGCGGTCGGGGTCGCTTCGGTCGCGCTCATGCGAGACCGAAGAGCCCGCGCGGCCGCACCAGCAGAACGACGAGGGTGATCGCGTAGATGAAGAAGGCGCCGAAATCGGGCAGCAGATATTTGAAGCCGGTGTCGGCCACGCCCAGCAGCAGCGCGGCGAAGAACGGCCCGCGGATCGAGCCCAGCCCGCCCACCGACACGACGATCAGGAAATAGACGAGATGCTCGAGCGCGTAGGCCGGCTCGATCGCGAGAATCTCGGCGCCGAGCGAGCCGCCGAGCGCCGCGAGCGCGCTGCCGAGCGCGAAGGTCCAGGTGAAGAGCTGCGACGTGTTGATGCCAACCGATTGCGCCATGCGGCGGTTGTCTACGGCGGCGCGGATCTGCGCGCCGAACCGCGTGCGCTCGAGCCCGAGCCAAAGCACGGCGAACACGACCGCGCCGGCAAGGATGACGAAGCTGCGGAAGGCGGGGAACTGACGCCCGGCGACAGTGATGCTGCCGGAGAGCCATTGCGGCGGTTGGAACGGCTGCGCGAGCGGCCCCCAGAAGAACTTGCAGACCGCGACCGACATGAAGACGAGCCCGATCGTCAGCAGCACCTGGTCGAGCTCGTCGCCGCCATAGAGCCGCCGGTACAAAAGCCACTCGAGCGGTATCGACAGGATGACGGCACCGATCATGCCGCCCACCACCGCCGGCAGGAACGGTACGCCAAAGCTCATCATCAGCGCCGTCGCGACATAGCCGCCCGCGGTCGCGAACACGCCATGCGCCAGATTGACGACGCCCATGAGTCCCATCGTTACCGAGAGCCCTACCGACACGAGGTAGAGCACCATGCCATAGGCGACGCCGAAGAAAAGGATGCTGACGGCGGCGACAAGCGAGTCAGACATGGACGCGACGGCTCATCACCCCTTCCTATTTGGCGGCGTAGGGTTGTCCCATCGCGTCCATCAGGCCGAGATTGTCGAACTCGGTATCGAACAGCTTGCCGTTTCGCATCTCGAGACGCCGCATATAGACGTTCTGCACGATCTGCCGCGTCGACGGGTCGATCAGCCATTCGCCTTTCGGGCCGTTCGAATCCTTGTAATGGCTGAAGAAGTCCATCGCCTGCTCGCCGGTGAACTTGCCCTTCGTCGCCTTGATCATGTCGAAGATCATCTTCATGCCGCTCCAGGCGTCGGCGGTCTCGAAATCGGGCGCCAGCTTGGTGCCGTATTGCTTGTAGTAGTCGGCGACGAATTCCTTGTTGCCCGGCCGGGTCGCATCGGAATCATAGACGCCCGATGTGACGAGGCCGACGCCCAGCGATCCGATATTCGGAAACTCCTCGTCGGGATCAAGGTCCTCGGTCGAGATGACGGTGATGCCCGCGCCCTTGAAGTCGAGGTCGTGCACCGCGCGCAACACCGAGGTCGCCTGGGCGCCCGCGGGCACGAAGACATAGAGGACGTCGGGCTTGGCATCCTTCACCTTTTGCAGGAACGGCGCGAAATCGGGCGTCTGCGGCGGCGCCGGGAATTTCACGCTGCCGATGACCTGGCCGCCGGCCTCGGTGAAGGATTTCGTGAACGCGGCGGCGCCCTCGTTGCCGGGTGCATAATCGGTCGCGGCGGTATAGGCCTTCTTGTAGCCCTGCTTTGCCGCCCATTTGCCAAGCGGATAGGCTTGCTGGGTCAAGGTGAAAGAGGTGCGGACCATGAACGGCGACATGCCGACGGCGGGAAGCGCCGCGGCGTTGAGGCTGACCATCGGCACCTTGCCCTGGGTCGCGACCGGTGCCACCGCCATGAAATTGGGCGACCACACGAAGCCGGTGATGAGGTTGACGTGGTCGCGTGTCACGAGCTCCTGGGCGAGGCGCTTCGCGGTATCGGGGTTGAGGCCGGTATCATCGCGCTTCACGAGCTCGACCTTGACCCCGCCCAGATCCTTCGCGTGGAGCTTGTCATAAAGCTCGAGGCCTCGTTCCAGCATCTCGCCTTGCTGCACGTCGGGTCCGGAAAGCGTGTTGATGACGCCGATCTTGACGGTCTGCGCGGATGCGGCGGTGCCGAACGCGATGAGAAGCGCCGGCGCTGAAACGAGCAGTTTGTGCATTCTTCTTTCCTCCCTCGGAGCCGCCCGCGCAATGCGTGCGGGATGTAGTTGCGCCACTATAAGGGGCGCCTATCCGGCCGGCAATATTTGGACACCGGCAATCAATCGGGGTTGTGCCGCGGTGCCGCGTCGCCGCTCGCGAGCCATTCCCGATAATGCCGCAGCGACCACTCGACCGATGGAAACGCCAGGTCGGCCCACGGAATCTCGTCCCATCGGAAGAGCCGCGCCTCGAGGCTCTCGGGTCCCGGCGCCAGCTCCGGACCAGAAAGCCGCGCGCGAAAGATGAGCTGCACCTGCGACAGCCGCGGGATGTCATAGACGGCGAGGAGGCCATCGATCGCAATTCGCACGCCGGCTTCTTCCATCGCCTCGCGCTCGGCGCCGGCCTTCGAGGCCTCGTTGAGCTCGAGATAGCCCGCGGGCAAGGTCCAGAACTCACGGCGCGGATCGATGGCGCGGCGACACAGAAGGATGCGTTCCTGCCACTCGCACACCGATCCGACGATGATCTTGGGATTTTCGTAAGCGATGAATCCGCAGTCCGCGCAGACTTTGCGCTCGCGATTGTCGCCTGACGGGATGGTGAGAAGGAAAGGGTCTCGCGCGGCCGGGCGATCGGACAAGAGGGCCGGCTCAGGCCAGAATGTCGACGATGTTGCCACGTGTGCGCGGGGCGTTTGGGGCGCTCTCGCGCGGCTGCGCCTTCGCGACGACCACCGTGGGCTTGCGCGCCGGCGCCTGCGCCGAGCGCTCGCCCGCCACCGGCGCCACGACGATTTCCGGCTTGCCCATCGGGGGCAAAGGATTGGCGTCGAGCCAGACCATGGGGCAAGACTAGCACCGCGACAAAGGTCGCGGCAATCGGCGGCCGCATCCCCGCGTCAGGTCACTCGCGCGCAAGACGAGACAATTTTGCCACGTATGTTCGGATTTTCGGCCTTAGAGCCGGCTCTTGCCAATAGAGGTGGAGTGCGATTCACGTCCCGGATGGAAGCGGTCCGCTTCCGTCCGGGACGACCGCACTCTAGCGCGCTGCCGCTCGCGTCAGAGCCACGACCCCTGGAAGCTCGCGGCCTTCGATCCATTCAAGGAAGGCGCCCCCCGCGGTCGAGACATAGGTGAAATCGTCGGTGACGCCTGCCGTGGCGAGCGCTGCGACCGTGTCGCCGCCGCCGGCGACGCTGGTGAGATGGCCTTGCCGCGTCAGCGCCGCCACGCGCTTTGCAAGCGCGGTGGTGCCGGCGTCAAAGGGCTTCGTCTCGAACGCGCCAACCGGGCCGTTCCACAGCAAGGTGCGGCAACCTCTGAGCCGTTCGCCGATCTCCTCGACGCTTCGGCGTCCGATGTCGAGGATCATCTGGTCGGCGGGCACGCGATCGATCGCCACCTTGTCCGTCGGCACGCCCGGCGCGAGCTTTGCCGCGATCACCGCGTCGACCGGCAGGACCAGCTCCTTGCCCTGTTTTGCCGCGCGCTCCACAAGGCCGCGCGCGGTTTCCTCCATGTCGCGTTCGACGAGCGACGTTCCGATCTCGACCCCTTTGGCGTGAAGCAGCGTGTTGGCCATCGCGCCGCCGATCACGAGGACGTCGACTTTACTTAGCATGTGGTTGAGGAGGTCGAGCTTCGTCGACACCTTGGCGCCGCCGACGATCGCCATGACCGGCCGCGCCGGCGCCTCGAGCGCCGCGGCAAGCGCGTGGAGTTCGGCCTGCATGAGGCGCCCGGCAATCGACGGCATGAGATGCGTGATCGCTTCGACCGAGGCATGGGCGCGATGCGACACCGAGAAGGCGTCGTTGACGTAGAAATCGCCAAGCGCCGCGAGGCCGCGCGCGAACGAGGGATCGTTCGCTTCTTCCTCCTTGTGATAGCGCAGATTCTCGAGAAGCAGGATCGACGCGGTCGAAGAGGGGGAGACCGAAAACCCCGCCATCCCGACGCTGAACGGCTCGCCATCGCTTCTCGCGCGCAGTTCCCGCACGGCGCGTCGTGCCGCCGGGCCGATGCACTCGTGGACAAAGGCGACCGGTCGGCCACCCAGCGCGCGCGCTAGCGCCGGCACGATCGGCGCCAGCGACAGGTCGGGTTCGCGGTCCTTGGGCCGGCCGAAATGTGACATCACCACGACGCGCGCGCCTTTGTCGCCGAGCTCCAGGATCGTAGGAGCGAGCCGTTCGAGCCGGGTCGCGTCGCTGACCCGGCCGTCCGCCATCGGCACGTTGAGGTCCGCGCGCAGCAGCACGGTCTTGCCGATAGGATCGATGTCGTCGAGCGTCAGGAACTTGGGCATGTCACAGAGGAAAAACGGCCTCGAGGGCCGCTTTGTTGCGTCTTAAGCGTCGTTCGGCGGGACCCAGGGAATGCAGGCGACCTCGATCCCTTCGTCGGCCAGGGCGCGCGATTCGACCGGCGTTGCCTCGCCATAGATGCCGCGCGCCGGGGTCTCGCCGCGATGGATGCGGCGCGCCTCCTCGGCGAAGCCGGGGCCTACATAATCGCAATGCGTCTCGACCTGCTTGCGCAGCTCTTGGAGCGCACGGCGCATCTCGGCGGCCGAGGGCGGGGCGGGCTCTTGCGACCGTCCGAGCCGCGGCGCCATCAGCGCCTTCTCGACGGATTTGTCGCCGCAGACCGGGCAGGCGAGGTCGCCAGACGCGTGCTGGCGGTCGAACGCGTCGTTATCGCGGAACCAGCCTTCGAATTCGTGGTCGGCGGCGCATTTGAGCCGGAACAGGATCATGCCCGAATCCTACCATCGACCGGGTTAAGCGTAAATTCCCCAGCCGGGCCCGCGAACGGGCGGTCATGGTCGAGAGACGGCACCGACCGGCGCGCCTCCTCGATGCGTGCCGGGTCGATCCGGGCAAGGATCATCCCCGGACCGTCCTCCGCCTCGGCTAGGATCTCGCCCCACGGCGCCACGATCAGCGCGTGGCCATAGGTGCGGCGGCCTTCGGCATGCTCGCCCCACTGCGCCGGGGCGAACACGAAGCAGAAATTCTCGATCGCGCGCGCCCGCAACAAGACATGCCAATGCGCGCGGCCCGTGGGCACCGTGAAGGCCGACGGGATCGACAGGAACTGCGCGCCGCCTTGCGCCAGCGCGCGATAGAGATGCGGGAAGCGCAGGTCATAGCAGACCGTCATGCCCAGGACGCCCCAGGGCAGGCGGGCGAGGATTGCCTTGTCGCCGGGCCGGAACGCCGCCGATTCGCGATAGGTTTCGCCCCCCGCGAGCGAGACGTCGAACATGTGGATCTTGTCATAACGCGCCGCCACCTGCCCGTCGGGCGAAAGCAGGATCGAGCGGTTGGCAAGACGGCCGTCGCCGCCTTCCTCGCGGACGACGATCGAGCCTAGGAGAAGCCACGCGCCGGTCTCGCGCGCGAGCGCGGCGAAGGCGGCGAGCATCGGGTGGCGCGCTTCGGGCATCGCCTTCTCGAGCCGGAGCGCGCGCCGCGGCTCCATCATGTCGCTCACCTCGGGCGTCATGATCAGGTCGGCCCCTTGATCGCGCGCGCGGCGGACCAGATCGGAAGCAGCCGCGATGTTGGGCGTGATCTCGCGGGCCGCGTTGAGCTGAAGACAGGCGGCGGTGAAAGCGCCGCTCACGCGCCACGCCCGAGCAGCGGATCGAGCTTGCCGGCCGCCTCGAGCGCCACCAGCTCGTCCGAGCCGCCGATATGGACACCGTCGATGAAGATCTGCGGCACCGTGGTCCCGCCGCCCGAGCGCTCCACCATCTCGTCGCGCCGGGAGGGGTCCTCCAGCAGATCGATATCCTCGTATGCGACGCCCTTGCGGTCCAACAGCGCGCGCGCCCGCGCGCAATAGCCGCAGAACATCGTGGAATAGATTTCAACCCGTGCCATGATTTTGGTCCTCGCGCATCCATTTGGGGCATCGGTGCCCCGAACTCAAGTCTCCTCGCGCACCGTTCTCGCAAGCGTCAGCGCGTCGACCCGCGCCGCGCCCGCCCGCACCAACACCCGTGCGCACTCGTCGAGAGTGGCGCCGGTGGTGAAAACGTCGTCGATCAGCACGACATGCCGGCCGGTCACGGCGCGGCCGGGCTTCATCGCGAAGGCGCCCGCGACGTTGCGGCGCCGGGCCGCTTCGCTGCGCTTGCCTTGCGACGGCGTCCGGCGCCGGCGCACCAGCCAATCGGCGCCCACTTGGGGCCCGCCTGGCGCCGCCAACGCATGGGCCAGCACCGCCGCCTGGTTGTAGCGCCGGGCGAAGAGACGGGTCCAATGGAGCGGCACCGGGATGAGCACGTCGCACCGGCTTAGGAACTCGGCGCCCGCCCGCCGCATCCAGGCGCCCAAGGCCGGCGCCAGGTGCAGCTTGTCGCCATGCTTGAACGCCAGCACCAGGCGCCGGCTCTCGTCGTCATAGACCATGGCGGCGCGCGCCTGGGCGAAGGAATGAGGCGCGCGGACGCACGCGCCGCACAATGATCCGGGTCCCTGGTCATAGGCGAACGGCATGCCGCAGCAATCGCAGCACGGCGTGGCGAGAAAAGTGATGGCACGCCAGCAGGACGGGCACAGGCCCTGGGCATGGCTCACCGCGCCGCCGCATTTGAGGCAATGCGGCGGCAGCAGCAAATCCAGCACCGAGACCGCCGCGCGCCGCAGCGCCGGGGTCCCCGCAGACGTCAGCATGACCCGATGGGACCCGCAGGGGCCAGGCTTGTCAATGGATATGCGCTACTCGCGCAGCACCGGGCGGTAGACGTCCATGAGGTTGAAGCCCACGACCCGCTCCGGCCGCTCGACCAGCTTGGCGACGCCGGGACCGTCGAGATAGCGGAACCCGGCGCCGACCGCGGCCGTGGCGAGGCTGACCGTGCGGACCCCGTGAATATAGGTCGGCAGGCTGGCCTTCTCCGCTTCGCGGTTGAAGCGGTTCATGTGCTGCATGATGGTCGGCTCGGACAGCGTGATGCCGGTGAGGCTGCATCCAACCGCGCTGACGCCGGAGCCGCGGAGCGCGGTGAAATCCGTGGCCTCGATCTTGAGACGCGCGACCATGGCCCGGCACACCGGCTTCAAGGGCGAAACGAGCTGCACCACGCGGGATTGCGGCACGCCCTCGGGCACGTCGGCGATCTCGATGACGAGCAGCCGCGCCGCCTGCGGCGTGAGCCCGTCTTGAAGCGCCTGCTGATAGCGCCGCCGCTGCGATGACAGCGCCAGGGTCTCGTAATGGACCGGCAGCGTGATGAGAAGCCGATCGCCCTCGCTTTCGATGCGGGCAAGCTCGCGCAGCACATGCTGCTGCTGCGCCTCGTCGAGCCGCGCCATCGCTTCCGGGTCGTGACCGAGCTCGATCTCCATGTCACGATATTGATCGACCGGGACGCACAGATATGTGGAAAGCACGTCGTGCGACTTGTCCCACATCGGTCGAAACGTGAACCGGATCCGGTCCATCATGTCGCGCCGGCGATGCAAGGGCGCGGGCGGCGGCGGTGGCGGCGCGTCAGGGACCTCTTCGAAATCGAGCTCGTCCGCGCCCGTATCGGCCGCCTTGGCATCAAAGCCGAAGCGGTCCAATCCCACCACATCGGTGTCGATCGTGATGAGGTCGCCACCTTCCTCACCGAACAGCGCCTTCATCACCTCGTCGGCAATCAGGATGCATTTCACCCGCGCCGCCTCGGCGCCAAGCTTGGCGAACACGATGACGTAGTTGGTCTCCTGGAAGGAGCTGAAGATGTCTCCGGGCGCCAAGTGGCGCTCGATCGTGTTCCGCACGATGCGCGCGGCCCGGTCGGCGAGTCTGTGCCATTTGTCGCCGAGCCGGTCCTTCACCTGGTCGAGGCCGATGATGCTGACCCGGCCCGCCTGGACGGTGCTCGCCTCGCGCGTGCCGACAACCGTCTTCAGCTTCTGCGCGAAGTCGGCGGTGAACAGCGAGGTCCGTTCGGCGGCCGGTTTTGCGGGCTGCGTCAAGCGAGGCTCAAGTGCCGCTTAGGCAGGCGGTGATGCGGCCGATCAGGTCCTGTGGCAGGAACGGCTTCGCAATGATGTCGTCGGCGCCGAGCTTGCGCGCCATGCCGAGGAAATCGGCGCTGCCGATGCGGCCGCCGCCCGACATCGCGATGATCTTGGCGTCGGGGCGCTCGCGCCTGATCTCGACGATCGTGGCGATCCCTTCGCGCTCCGGCATGATGATGTCGGTCAGCACGAGGTCCGGCCGCTCGGACCGGAAGCTCGTCAGGCCGCGCGCGCCATCTTCGGCGAGCACGACCTCGAAGCCGCCATGCCGCAGAATCTTCTCGATGGTGTTGCGCAACATGACATCGTCTTCGATCACGAGAATCTTCGCCATGCCACCCCCGACCGAAGGGCGCCCAAGTCCGACTCTGCAATCGTAGGTTGCGGCTGGTTAAGAATTCGTTGGTGAGCCCGGTCTTCCGGCGGCGGCACTCAATTCATGTGGCATTGATCGGCATAGGCGTCGCCGTGGTCTTTCAGCGCGAGGTCGCCGAGCTTCAGGTAGGGCTTCCCGTCCGGGCCCTTCTCGACCTGCTCCATATAGAAATTCTGGATGCCGAAATGGTTGGTGTTGAAGCGGAAGCTGCCGCGCACGGACCGGAAATCCGCCTTCTCGATGGCGGCGATGAGCGCCTTCTTGTCCGTGAGATCGCCTTTGACCGCGCGCACGGCGCTGTCGATCAGATTGACCGTGTCATAGGCCTGGGCCGAATATTCCGCCGGCATATAGCCGTATTTCGCCTTGAACCCGGACACGAACTTCTGGTTCGCGGGATTGTCGAGCTGGGCGTTCCACAAGGTCGCCGTGATCCCGCCCAGCGCGTCGTCGCCGATCGCCGGCAAGGTGCTGTTGTCGACGGTGTAGGCGGTATAGAGCGGGATCTTGTCGCGCAAGCCCGACTCGGCATATTGCTTGACGAACTGGATGCCGAGCCCGCCCGGATAGAAGACGAAGGTGGCCGCGGGATTGGCGGCGCGCAGGGTCGTGAGTTCGGCGGTGAAGTCAAGCTGGTCGAGCGGCGTGTAGACCTCGTCGGCGATCTTGCCCTTGTAATAGCGCTTGAAGCCGGTGAGCACGTCGTGACCGGCAGCATAGTTGGGTGCCATGAGATAGATGTTCTGGATGCCCTTCCCTTGCAGGTAGGCGCCCATCGCCTCGGCGAAATTGTCGCCCTGCCACGAGGTCGAGAAGAAATAGGGCGAACAGCCTTTACCCGCGATCTGCGAGGGTCCCGCGATCGAACTGATGATCACCGTCTCGGCCTTCACGATCGGCACATACATCGCGATCGTGATGTTCGAGAAGGTTGCGCCGACGATCATGTCGACCTTGTCCTCGCGCAAGTACTTGTTGGCGATGGCCACGCCCTGATCGGGCTTCTGCTGATCGTCCTCGAACAGGAACTGGGCCGGCAGGCCGCCCAGCGTGCCGCCGAGATTGGCAAGCGCCAGGTTCATGGCGTCGCGCGTCGACGTGCCGTTGAAGCCGCTGGGGCCCGAGAAGGTCGAGATGACGCCGATCTTGATCTTGTCGGCGGCGTTTGCCGCCCCCGGCAGCGACAAGGCGGTCGCGATAAGCAATAGCAGCAGCCCCCGAACGACGCGCATGGTTCCTCCCCTTTATCCTTCCTGCACCGGCGGCAGCATACCATATTGGGCGCATGGAGGCGTCCGTCCCCCGGGTGTTCGATCCACGCGCCGTGCGTCTTCATCGCGCGCGCGCGGCGGCAACGCCCGATACGGTCGATTTCCTGGCGGTCGAAGCGGCCGAACGGCTTGCCGAGCGGCTCGAGGTGGTGAAGCGCGATTTCCCGCTGGCGCTCGATCTTGGCTGCTTCACCGGCGCGTTGGCGCGCGCGGCGACCCTGCGGGGGCGCATCGGTCGGATCGTCTCGTGCGATGGGGCGTTCCCCTGCGTCCGCCGCGCCGAGGGCGACCGCGTCGTCGCGGATTTCGAGACGCTTCCCTTTGCCGCCGGCGCGTTCGACCTGGTGTTGAGCAATTTGGCGCTCCATTGGACCAACGACCTGCCGGGCGCGCTCGTCCAGATCCGGCACATGCTGCGACCGGACGGGCTGCTGCTCGCGAGCCTTTGGGGCGGCGAGACCTTGTGGGAGCTGCGCCGCGCGTTGATGGAGGCCGAGCTCGACGAGGAAGGCGGCGTCAGCCCACGCGTCTCGCCGTTCGCCGATATCCGCGATCTCGGCGCGCTGCTGCAGCGCGCGGGCTTTGCGCTGCCGGTGGTCGACGGCGACCTGATCGAAGTGACCTACGCCGATCCGCTGATGCTGATGCGTGAGCTGCGCGGCATGGGCGAAAGCAACGCGGTCGCCGAACGACGCAAGGGATTCTCGCGCCGCGCCACGCTCATGCGCGCGGCCGAGCGCTATCGCAGCCAGTTCGCGCGCCGCGACGGGCGCATCCCGGCGACGTTCCAACTCATCACGTTGACCGCGTGGGCGCCGCACGAAAGCCAGCCCAGACCGCTCCGTCCCGGCAGCGCGGCGCACCGTCTCGCCACGGCGCTCGGCACCGAGGAACTCCCCGCAGGCGACAAGGCGACGCCGTGACCATCTGTGCATAAGTCTGGGGAGAAGCGGCAAAATCTGTGCATAAGTCCGATTCGTGCTGCGTCTCAGCGGCTTCGGTGCCGGATCTCCGGGGATCATTTGGTGCATGCAAAGCGTATCCCTGTGCGGCGTTGGTGCTTGCGTTGGCGCGCCGCCGCGCTTCATTGTGTTGCCGATCGAGGAGAGCGTGATGGCAGAGGCGAAGACGCTGTTTCCGTCGGAGCAAGGCGCGGCCGAAGCCGCCGCGCTGAATTCGACGCGCACCGGCATCCTGCCCTATCAGCAGCTTCGCGTGATGCTGCGCGAGCATGAGATCGTGTCTTTGGTGGACGAAATCCGCCCCGATCAGGTGCAGCCCGCAAGCCTCGATCTGCGCCTTGGCCCTATTGCCTATCGCGTGCGTGCGAGCTTCCTGCCCGGCCGCGACGTCACGGTGAGGGAACGGATCGAGCAGCTCGACGGCTATGCGATCGACATCTCGTCCGGCGCCGTGCTCGAGAAAGGCTGCGTCTATGTCGTGCCGCTGATGGAGCAGCTCGATCTCTCCAGCGCAGGGGGGCTCACGGGCTTTGCCAATCCCAAAAGCTCGACCGGGCGGCTCGATATCCTGACCCGGCTCCTCTGCGACCACAGCGAGGCGTTCGATCAGGTCGAACGCGGCTATCGCGGCCCGCTTTACCTCGAGATCGCGCCGCGCACCTTCAGCATCGTGGTGCGCGCCGGGACGCGCCTCAACCAGGTGCGGTTCCGCCGCGGCTCGCCCCAGGTCGCGGTGAGCGAGATTCAGCGCCTGCACGATGAAGGGCAACTCGTCACCGGTGCCGATGCGCGGCCGAACCTGCGCGACAAGCTGGTCGGCGTGACCATCGACCTGGCCGGTGCGGGCGCGGGCGCGCTCATCGGCTATCGCGCGAACAAGCACACCGACCGCATCGACATTGACCGAATCGGCCATTACGAGCCCATGGAGTTCTGGGAGCCGCTCTATTTCCGCCGTCACGCCTCGCTCGTGCTCGATCCCAACGAATTCTACATTCTGGTGACTCGCGAGGCGGTCCGGGTGCCACCCGACTATGCCGCCGAGATGGTGGCCTATGACACCGCGGTCGGCGAGTTTCGCGTCCATTACGCCGGTTTCTTCGATCCGGGCTTTGGCTGGGACGGGGCCGGCGGCGCGTGCAAGGCGGTGCTCGAGGTGCGCTCGCACGAGGTGCCCTTCATGCTCGAGCACGGGCAGACGGTGGGTTGGCTGCGCTATGAACGGATGATGGCGCGTCCGGACCGGCTTTACAGCGCCGCGCTCGGATCAACTTATCTTAACCAGGGCCTGGCACTCTCGAAGCAGTTCCGCCGCCCCGCCTGAGTCCCCTGCGTAAACATCGGGTGCCCTAGTCCCGGCGCGGCGTTCCGTGATATAGGGCAGGCTTCTTTGCGCATGGGACGAGTTGGAGGTGTGGGATGGCGGGACGATTCGGTCGGTGGGGCGCCTTGGTCGTCGCGCTCGCCATCCTGGCGCTTGCGCCTACGAAGGCGGCTTTCGCCTATACCATGAAAGAGGCGCGGGAGATCTTCGACATCCTCGATTCAAATCATGACGGCAAGGTCACCAAGCTCGAATTCGAGGCCAACAAGGTCGACGCCTTCTATTTCCGCACGCGCAAGGACGACCAGGACCCGCGTCTCAGGTTCGAGGATACCGGTCT
>Ga0335073_10005009_pt1 | contig 18587 bp, 18 predicted proteins | sample Lox_Sample_22_FD_207093 | JGI IMG/M metagenome (GOLD analysis project Ga0335073, IMG submission 207093) | Soil microbial communities from Loxahatchee National Wildlife Refuge, Florida, United States - Lox_Sample_2.2 | ecosystem: Environmental > Terrestrial > Soil > Wetlands | place: USA... | reverse complement strand
CGCACCCTTGGCGATGCGCGCCAGAGAAGAAATAGGGCGGTTCTTTTCCGGTTTCGAACTAGTCGAACCTGGTCTGGTCTTCCTATCACAGTGGCGTCCGGTGACCGAATACTACGCCGGCGGCGGGACGCGATGGGCGTATGCAGGCGTAGGAAGGGAGGATTAAAGAGTGCTTCGCAATAGCGACGCCGAAGCTTCATATTACGGCGAGCCAGGGTACGAACCGGGCTTCCCTCACCTGGTCATTATTCGCGATGGCCAAGAAAGAAAGGATGCTTGACGTGAACAACGCGTGCGACAGCGTCGCTGACCGCGCGAACCGCACTGACCGTCATCTGGGAACCGGACTTCTGCGGGCAGATCGCTGACCCGCAGAAGGTCGCCGCCGCCGTGGTGGCAACGATCACAGCCGCCATGTCCCACCTTGCTCCGGTCAGCCGGTGAGCGGGATGGCACCGGCACAGCAGGCACCCGTGCCAGGCGGGATGGTGACGCGGGTGAACGGGACCGTGCCGCGCCTTTCGGTGGCGCCTGGGCGGAAGGGGTTCAAGGCTGAGCTGCAGGAGTTGCGGGAGCGGATGGGTGGCCTGGGCCTGGGGCACGGGCAGATCGCGGGCGAGATAGCGCGCCGCTACCGGGTCCGGCCGCGTGAGGCATACCGGCTTGCGCACGGTGGACGCTGGGGCAGGCAGCGGCCCAGTTCAACGCCCGCGCGGCCGACCTGGGCACCGACCCGGGAGGACTGGCCAGCCTGGCCGCAAACCGGCTGTGTGAGTACGAGAAGTGGCCGCACAGCGAGCGACGGCCCTCGGTCTACGTTCTGGTCATGCTGGCGCAGGTCTACCAGGCCGGGGTGCTGGACCTGCTGGATCTGGCCGACTGCGAGCACCTGCCACCGCGCGACCGGCTCACCCTCCTCCAGCCCGGGCAAACAGCCGCCCTCCGAGGCGGGCGTGAGCACACCTACCAGGGCAGCGCGGGACAGCGGCCAGCCCGGTACCGGGCCGCCTGGCCTGGTGCCTGGCCCCCCGCTGGCGAGTGTCCAGGGCCTTTCGCTGTCATCGCCGTACGTGCCGGGCCGGCTGGTGATCGAGGTGACTGATCCCGCCCTGAGCGCTGGACAGCACGGCGGTGAGGGGGCGTCGGCCGTCGCCGCGCTGGTGGTCCAAACCACCGTCGGCAGCCATCGCCCCACCCCCCACGAACTACGGCGGGCGCACCTAGAAAATCCAGGCTCATCACACCCCGCCACGCAGCGGAAGGAATCGTTATGGCCGGCAGGACGGGCACAGTATCAGCCTCACGGACACGTGGTGGTGCTCGCCTTGCCCCGGGCGGAACCGACACCGTCCCTGGGACTGCGGCCCCCGGATTTGCGCGCAGCCCCAGGCAGAGCCTGGCTCCGGTGCCGGTTCCGCCCACCCAGAATCGGGGCACCTACATGACGCGCCAATGGCCAATAAGGGACTTCCTGGAATTAGGTGCACTGGAAGGCGCGGTACCCTCCGCGCGCCTACACGTCCGGTCCATTCTGTGGGAATGGTCCCTGACTGCGCTCACGGAAGCGGTAGAGCAGGTCGTCTCCGAATTGGTCACCAATTCAGTGGCCGCCGCCAGGGTCATGCCGCAGATCGAGCCCGTGCGGCTGTGGCTGTTGTCCGACACCAGGAGAGTCCTGGTGCTGGCCTGGGATGCCAACCCCCGGTCACCGGCCTTTATCGAGGCCGACGATTTTGCCGAAGACGGCCGGGGCCTGTTCCTGGTCCAAGCGTTCAGTGAACGCTGGGGGTCGTACCCAACGCCGCAGATGGGCGGCAAGGTTGTCTGGGCAATATGCGATGACCGCGACAGCAATCCGACCCCGAATCAGCCGGGCATCGCCTTGACGATAACTGACGGCCCCATGAACAGAGAAGAACCAGGCCAGAACTTGCTTGTTGCTTTATCCACGGGGAGGTAGCCGTGGAATTTTCCGTCTACCAGCGGGCCGCTCGCGAGACAAGCCAGCTCCGCCTCGGCGGCCCGCAGGGCGCCATCGCGCCGATGCTCGGCCTGGCCAGCGAGGCCGGGTCGATCCTCAACGTCTACAAGAAGTACCTGCGGGACGGCATCGATCTGGCCGCGAACCGGGAGCTGCTGCGCGAGGAACTGGGCGACCTGCTGTGGTATGCGGCAGCGGTGGCGACGGCGTGCGGGCTGGACCTGGAGGACATCGCGGAGGCCAACCTGCGCCGCACCCGCGACCGCTATCCCCGTCAGCACACCGAGTCTGAGTGCGGGGACCTGCCAGTCTTCGACGCCGGCTACCCGGCCTGGGAGCGCTTCCCGCGCCGTCTGGTGGTTGCCGTCGCGGAGCGGGTGCTGCCCTCGGGCCGACGCGCCTCGGCGCTGACGCTGGTCAGTGCCGAACCTGTCGCCTTCCCGGACGGCCCGGTCACCATCGGGGGCAAGCTGGCCGGGTACCGGGTCGGCGGGGTGCTTGGCGACCCGCTGACCGACAATACGCGGCGGGTGGATGCCTACCGGTTCCACGACGCGATCCACCTGGGGTTCATGGCCGTTCTCGGCTGGTCGCCCGTGATGCGGGCGTTGCTGCAGCTCAAGCGCAAGTCCAGCCCGGAGGCCGACGAATGCGAGGACGGGGCGCGGGCCATCTTCGCGGAGGAAGGACTGGCCGCCATGCTGTCCCGCCTGGCCAAAAGCCGCACCGGGTTCCTGAGCGCGACGAGCATCGACGGGGACGTGATCGAGGTCGCCAAGGCCGCCGCGGCGGACCTGGAGGCGGAGGCCGTGCCGGGCTGGCTGTGGCAGGCCGCGATTCACCAGGGGTTCCGCGCCATGTACCTGCTGGGCGAGAACGGCGGCGGGTACCTGGTCGCGGACTTGGGTGCCCGCGAGCTGGCCTACCGGAAGGTGCTGGCGTCATGACACCCGCTGACACCGAGTTCCGCGAGGCTGTCCGGCGGCTGCACCGGGCCAAGGACGCCGCCTACCGGGATGCCTGTAAACGGCGGGGCGAGGTTATCTCCATCCTGGCCAACATCGCCCGCAAGGTGGACCGGCTCGAATACGGCCTGGACGGCGCCCCCGCCACGGCGGGCGAGTCCTGGCTCGATACCGCCGTTGACCTGCTGGTCTACTGCCTGAAATACCAGGCGTACCTGGTCGACACAAATCCCGGCCTGGCCGGGCCACTGTTCGCGGGCAGCAGCGCCCGGCCGCCGTACAGCGACGGCCCGGCCGGATTCGAGGCGCTGCTGGCCCGCGCGGACCTCAGCCTCCTGGCCGGGGCCATGACGGTTGCCGAGGCTGGCGGGCAGGTCGTGGCCCGGTTCGGTGAGCTGGAAGCCTGCTTCCGGGACCTGACCCGTACCGCGCCGGCCGCCGTCCGGCTCGCCCGCGTCCAGGCGCTCGCCGACGCCGCGCTCGGACTTACCGGCGCGCTCAGGCGCGAGCGCGCACACGTGTACGCCGGGTTCATCAGCTCGTGCCTGGCGATGGGAGAGGGAGGCGCGGCTGATGCGCGATGAGGACTACGCCAAGCTGCTGGAAGATACCGAACAGGAACTGCTGGCGGGCGCCGGCCCGGTCGGGGTGCTCGGCCTGACCCCGGTGACGCTGCGGCTGCTGGCGTCGCTGGCACCCAGCGGCCTGGGCCGCGCCGTGGCGGCGGTGTACGCGCCGGCGGCCGATGATGCCTGCCCGCCGCTGTCCGTGCCCGTGCGGCCGTTTCAGGCCCTCAGCGAAGCGACGTGCGGCGTACTGGTGGTCGCGGCCGACGTGGAGAAAGAAGACCTGCTGTGCGCGGCGCTGCCGTTCATCGCGGACACGCCGAAGGTGGTCGTGGCCGGGTACGGGCACCTGGGGTTCCGTGACGCGGCGTTCGACCAGGAGCTGGCGCAGCTCCTGGTGCCGTCGCTGGCCAACGGCTACCCGCACTCGCTGGTCCACCTCTACCAGTGCCTGGCCAACGCGGCCCGGCTGGGCCTTACCGGGGTGGTGGCCGAGTTCGGCATGTTCAAGGGCGGCACCACCATGTTCTTGTCCCGGCTGATCGAACGGCTCGGCAAGAACTGGCCGGTGATCGGGTTCGACACCTTCGGCGGGTTCCCGCCCCGCCGCTCCCCGTTCGACATGTACGACCATCCCGGCTGCGTCTTCACCGACCTGGCCGCCGTGCGGCGCTATCTTGACGGGCGGGACATCGAGATCGTGTCCGGGGACATCGCGGACACCTGCGGACGGCTGGAGGGGGAAGACGTGGTGCTCAGCTTTATCGACACCGACAACTACACCCCCGCCAGGGCGGCGCTGCACGTGGTGCGGGAGCGCACCGTGCCGGGCGGCGCGATCGTCTTCGACCATTTCACCGGCACCAGCCGGTTCCGCTACACCCTGGGCGAGCGGATCGCCGGCCGCGTGCTGCTCGATGACCCCCGCTGGTTCCACCTGCACGGCACCGGCGTCTTCTATCGCCAGCGGGCAGACCGGTGAAGCGCCCGCCCGTGCCCCGGCCGCGGATCTATGACCTGTACTGGTACTTCGCCTCCGAACGCCAGCAGATGTTCCAGCGGCGGGTCGCGGGCCAGCCGGGGCCGTGGACCGATGACCCGATCTTGTGGGAGTTCAAGTTCTGCAACGTGTTCCGCGCCGCCGACCGGGTCTCGCAGTACATGATCCGCGACGTGTGCTACCACGAGGAGCCCTGCTCGGCCGAGGACCGGCTGTTCCAGATCGTCGCGTTCCGGACCTTCAGCAAGACCGGCACCTGGCGGGCCGTCCGCGACATCCTCGGCCGCTACCCGGTCCTGGATGACCTGGCGGACGGCTCGTTCACCCGCGCGCTTGACCAGGCCAGGCAGGACAATGGCGGCCTGTACACCGGGGCGTTCATCTTGTGCGCCACCGACGCCTACGGCCAGTCCGCCAAGCACCGCAACCACGTCGAGCTGTTCCGGCACATGTTTACCCGCGACCAGCTCGGCGCCCGGCTGGTGGACGCCAGGTCGCTGCGCGAGGTGTATGACCTGCTGCACGGCTACCCGCTGATGGGCGACTTCATGTCCTACCAGATCACCATCGACCTGAACTACTGCGCGCTGATCGACTTCAGCGAGAACGACTTCACCCAGGCCGGTCCCGGTGCGCTGCGCGGTATCAAGAAAGTCTTCGAGAACCTGGGCGACTACACGCCCGCCGAGGTCGTGCTGTGGATGACCGAGCGGCAAGACGAGGAGTTCGCCCGCCTCGGCCTGCCGTTCGGCGGGCTGTGGGGACGGCCGCTGCATGCGATCGACTGCCAGGGCCTGTTCTGCGAGACCGACAAGTACTGCCGCGAGGCCGCCCCCGAGCTGGCCAGCGCCCGCAAGCGGATCAAGGCCCGGTTCACCCCCACCCCCGAACCGATCCGGCTGTTCTTCCCGCCGAAATGGGGCATCAACGACAGGCTGCCCGGCGAGCCGGTGCTCAGCGCCGGCAAGCCGGGCGGGCACGCGCAAGCGGCCTTGTTCTGACCTCCATCTCACATGCTGGCCTTGCCTGCTGGCTAGTTGCACCTTCCCCTGCGTCAAAATCTGCGCGACTTCCGGATTTGTCTATATGAGGGCGGTCGTGCCACAACGGCCCGGTGGCCTGACACACGTCTGACACCTGTCTGACGGCTCCACCCTGCCGTCCAGGTGCGTGAGTGTTGTTTGCGCAGGTGGCGGCCGGTCCAGGCGCGGCTGCGAGCTTCCGGTTAGGTAACGATCCCGGCCTGTGCGTGAAGAAGAGGGCATTTGACCGGATTTCTCTGGGTGAGAGAGTCCGCAGTCCCAGGGGTGCGAACGGGCGGCTCGGCACAACAGTAACGAATTGGCCTATATCGACGCGCCCTGTTCGATCCGAGGTTCTTTCACGGTGTTCGTAGGTGAGACGACCGGGCTGTCCGCGGCGCGGTGGCCGAGATGACGGAGGAGCGATGCGACATCAACCTCGCGGTAGCGCGGCCCGCTGGGCGGGTCGAGGGTTGTCGGTCAGGGTGTCCGCCGCCGACGTTTGCCCCGGCAGGTGGCCCGGACCTTTGGCTGGCAGGTGGCCCGGACGTCTAGATGTGCCGACCTACCTGCCGACTCTGACGGCCCCGGACCCGCAGGTCAGCGCCGTAATGTACCTGCCGGGGCGAACCGGGACTGATGACTGATGGCATCACATTCTTATGCGCGCGGGGCGGGGGCGGGGAGGAACGACAGCGAGGACCGTGCGGTGCTGGCTGCTGCGGCCCACCTGACCGAGCGGGACCGCTCCCTGGTCCGGCTGGTCGGTGAGCACCGGGTGCTGACCACCGGCCAGCTCTGCGCGCTCGGGTTCGGCAGCATCGTGACCGCGCGGCACCGGCTCGGCGTGCTGGCGCGCATCGGCGTGCTGCGCCGGTTCCGCCCGCACCCGGAGACCGGGTCCGCGCCGTGGCACTACCTGCTCGGCCCGGTCGGCGCTGCGCTGCTCGGCGCCGAGGACCGGGACGAGAAGAAGTGGGCGCCGCAGGTCCGCGCGGACAGGCAGCTCGCGCTGGAACGCTCCCAGCGGCTTTCCCACATGACCGGCCGGAACTGGTTCTTCGCCGCCCTGGCCGCGCACGCCCGCACAGGCGGCGGGGAACTGCGCCAATGGCTGAACGAGACCCAGGCGGCCAGCCGCTACCAGGACCGGGTCATTGTCGCACCCGGTGACTGGGACCGGCTGCCCAACCCGGACGGCCTGGGCACCTGGGCCGAGCCCGGCCGGGAGGTCACGTTCTGGCTGGAGTACGACACCGGCACCGAGAACCTGCCCCGACTGGCCGCCAAGCTGGAGGGCTACGCCATCCTCGCCGGCGCGCTGGCCAGCGCCGGTGACGCGTGCCCGCCGCTGCTGCTCTGCCTGCCCGGCCCGCGCCGCGAGCAGTCCGCCCGCCGCGCCCTGGCCGGGCACCCGGACGCCGGCAAGCTGCGGATCGCCACCGCTGCGCTCGACCCGCGCGGCACCTGCCCGGCCGGGCCGGTGTGGCTGCCTCTGGGCCAGGCGTCCGGGCCGGTGCGGCTGATCGACCTGGAGGCGGTGATGCCCGACCCGTGGCAGGGCTACCGCGACGAGCAGGCGCGAAAGCGCCGCGAGGCCATCGACGATGAACACGCCCGGCTGCTGGAGGCCGGCTGGGATGAGCACAGCGCCGCTGAGCTTGCCGAACGGACCGTCGACCAGGGTTCCAGACGGTGACTACGGCGTCCCGCGTCTCCGCCGGCGTCCCGGCTGGCGTTACCGCCGGCGTCCTAGAAACGCCGGCGGAAACGCCAGCCCCGCGACGGCCGCAACCGCAGGTCAGGCCGCATATCGAGCAGACGGCGACGGCCGCGAAGACGCTGACGGCCGGAAACCTGCTAAGCAAACCTACTAAACGCGCTAACCGGAACTAGAATTAGGTTGTTTAGTAGGTTCGCTTGGGAGGTTTCTTGCGCAGCTTCGCCGACCTTGACGCGCTCATCGGGCTGGTGCCAGCCCAGGTCGTCACCCGGCTCAGCGCGATCGACTTCAGCCGGGGCTCGGAAGCGCTCTACCGTGACCGGATGCCCGGGCTCCTCACCGAGCTCGCCAACCGGGCCCGCGTCCTGAGCATCACCGCCTCGTCTGCAATCGAGGGCATCATCGTCGCCGACGCCGATCGTGCCCAGCGGATCATCGACCGGCAGGCGACGACGCTGCGCAATCGCAGCGAACAGGAACTGGCCGGCTACCGCGACGCCCAGGATTACCTGTTCCGGGAGGACTGGCGCCCGCTGAACGCGGGCCTGATCCTGCACCTGCACCGGCTGCTGTTCGCTCACACGGCGATGCCGGGCGGGGCGTTCAAGACACAGGACAACCTGGTCGTTGACCGCTCGCCAGACGGCTCGACCACTGTCCGCTTCAAGCCTGTGCCGGCCGCGAGCACCCCGTTCGCCATCGATGACCTGATCGAGCGCTACGGGCGGGCGATTGCGGCGGGCGAGCACCATCCGGTGCTCCTATCCGGGCTGTTCGTCCTGGACCTTCTTGTCATCCACCCCTTCGAGGACGGCAACGGGCGGGTCGTTCGCCTGCTCACCAGCGCCATGCTCAGCGAGCACGGCTACACAGTCGGCCGCTACGTGAGCCTTGAACAGGTGATCGCCGAATCAGCCGACGCTTACTACCAAGCGCTCCTGGATTCCACTCACGGCTGGCACGAAGGCACCGCCGACCCGTGGCCCTGGCTCAGCTACTTCACCGGCGTGATCGCCGGCGCCTACGCCGTCTTCGCCGACCGGGCAGCCGCCGCCCAGACCTCCGGCACCAAACAGCAGCGCGTCCGTGAACACGTCTTGCGCCACGCGCCGGCCACGTTCCGTCTCGCAGACATCAGGGCGGCACTGCCAGGTGTCAGCGACCAGACCATCCGGCTTGTCCTAGAGCAGTTGCGGGGCGAAGACAAGGTCCGGGCCGATGGGACAGGCCGCTCCGCGACCTGGACACGACTCCCGAATACCGCACCCTCCGAATAAGTACCCTGCGCCAGTATTACCGGCAAAGCTGTGGCGGATAGCGAATATTGAATTACCTGCGCAGGACGGGTGCGGCTAGATGGCCGCACCTCTCCTGCGGTTACCGGGTGAGGACGAGCCACTGTCCGCCGTCGATCAGTTCGCGCGCGGCGTCCAGATGGCCGGCGTGCGTGGCGGTCTCGGTGATCACGTGCAGGAGAGTCTTGCGCAGCGGCCGGGGCGGGAAGTTGGTGAAGAAGTCGGGCCACCACTTTGGCATCGCGTCGATCGGCGTCGTGGCGATGATCGCCTTGGCCCTGGTTATCTCTTCCCGGTACAGATCGAGGATCGCGGCGCCCGGTACATCCGCCGGAACCCGCCATGCCTCGTCCCCGGAGGTCAGCGTGATCGGCTCGCCCGCGACCGCCCCGCGGAACCAGAACTGCTCGACCTCCAGGGCCAGGTGCCGCACCATGCCCAGGGGCGTCCAGCCTGACGGCAGCGCTGGGCGCCGCAGGTCGTCCTCGGAAAGTCCTTCCACGGCGCCGAGTACGTGCTCGCGCTGCGAGTTCAGTGAGGCCTGAAGCGCGTCCTTCTCGTCGCTCACCACCTTAGGATGACACACCTGCGCCAGGCGCTGGAGTCGCCCGGTGCCTGGGACCACGGCGGCCGGCCGTGGCCGGGCTGCCGTGGAACAGAGCATCATCTCTAGGTGTGCGTGACTCGGAGTTCTCCCTCGACACGCGTGGCCGCCCGGGGCCGTGGCTGGTACCGCGGTGACTGCCATGTGCATTCGGTGTACTCGGACGGCAAGCTGACGCCGGAGCGGCTCGCTGCGGGCGCGCGGGCCGCGGGCCTGGATTTCATCGCGACCACGGAGCACAACACGGCTGACGCGCATGCTGCGTGGCGTGCGCATGCCCGTGACGATCTCCTGGTGATCCTCGGGGAGGAGGTCACCACCGAGACCGGGCATTGGCTGGCGCTCGGCATACAGCCGGGACAGCTGGTCGACTGGCGCTACCGCGTCTGGGACGACATGGTCGGCCGGCATCTTGACCAGGTACACCACGTCGGCGGACTGTGCGTGGCGGCGCATCCGCATGCGCCGTATCCCTCGGGCACGTTCATGTACTCGTACCGGGGGTTTGATGCGGTGGAGGTGTGGAACGGGCTGTGGGCCTCGGACCTGCCGTGGAATGCCGACAATGAGGCCGCACTGGCCGAATGGGGTCGTGGCCTGGCCGCCGACGTCACGGATGGGCGATGGCGGCCGGCGCTGGGGAACAGCGACACTCATCTGGAAGCTCAGATCGGCATCCCGCACACCGTCGTCTTGGCCGAGGAGTTGAGCACAGACGCGGTCCTCGGCGGCATCCGCGCCGGCCGGTGCTGGGTTGCCGAGTCGGCAGCGGTCGACCTGTCCTTTGAGGTCGCAGCCGGCGAGCGCACCGCCGGGATCGGTGAGCGGCTAGCCACCCGCGGCGAGCCGGCCACGGTCAGGGCGAAGGTGGGTGGTGTGCCGTCGGGTGCCATCAGCTTGCACACCGACCGGGGCGCGGTGCATCGGACATCATTGCCCGGCAGCGGGCGAGGCTCTACGGAGTGGCGCACCGGCCCGCAGGAGTCGCGGTTCGTCCGCATCGAAGTGCGTCACCCCGACGGGCGCATGGCGGCACTCAGTAACCCGATCGTCCTGAGTTGAGAAACATGGAACTGCGCGCACTTCGAGGTGGCGAGCGCATCGTCTCGTAACCTCCTGCGGCTTTGGCACGGCAATGGATCTTCTGCGGTGATCTGTGCAGGTATCGCTGGATGTGTTAGAAGAAAAAGGCCGAATACTCGCGCCACTGCAGGAAGGAACGCCGTGCTGACACCGAAGTCGCTCGTGCTGTCTGGCCCGTGGTCATCCCGCCGTCGGTTGCTCGCGGCCGCGTTAGCGCTCGCCGTCGCCGGCGCGCTGGCCGTGTCGGGAGGAGGTCTCGCTCACGCGGCGGACGGCGCCGCGCAGGGCGCCCCGCCCCCGGCGCCGGCGCTGGGCGGGACCGCGGCGGGCGGCCGGGTCATCGTGGTCCTGAAGCAGCAGCAGGCCGGCATGAACCTGCGCACGCAGGCCAGCCAGCGGATCGCCGCGGCCCGCGCCGACCAGGCGCCGGTCGTCACCTCGATCCGGTCCGGCGGGGGCACCGGCGTCACCCGGCTGACCGCCCCGGACGCGATCGCCGCCACCGTGCCGGCCGCGGAGGTGGCCCAGCTACGCGAGAACCCGGCCGTGGCCGAGATCGTGCCCGACGCGATGATCCAGGTCGGGCAGGTGCACACCGAGGCGGCACCGCCGATGGCCGCCCCCACCGTTGCCCGGCCGGCCGCCGGCGGCGGGCAGCTCAGCCGGTCCGGCCCGCCGGCCACGATCGCGCCGCTGGCGACCCACGTGATACCGCCGCACTGCCCGGCCACGCCGGTGCAGGAGCCGGAGGCGGTCGCCGACATCCACGCCTCCGACGGCAACCCGAACGCGCCGGACGAGGCGAACTCCATCGCCACCGGCAAGGGCGTGATCATCGCCAACGAGGGGATGAACGCGCTGGCGGGAGACCCGGACCTGCAGCGCGCCGACGGCTCGCACGTCGTCATCGACGCGCCGGACTACACCGCCGACCAGGGCAACGACGAAACCTTCGAGGACGCGGCGTCGGTCGGCGCGCAGGGCCTGATCGTTTACCAGTACTCGAAGTCCCTGCCGTTCTCCAACGTGTCGCCGGGCTGCACCTTCACGATCAAGGGCGACGCACCCGACGCCTCGCTCGTCGACCTGACCGAGATCGACACGCCCATCCTGGCGCTGTCGCAGGTCATCGCCGGGATCGACAACGCCGTGACGACCGTGCACGCGGACGTGATCTCCGAGTCCTTCGGCAGCACGTCGCTGCCGACGAGCACGTCGGGCCAGCTGCTGGCCGAGGCCGACAACGCCGCGGTCGCCGCGGGCGTCACCGTGGTGGAATCCGCCGGGGACAGCGGGCCGCAGGGCACCGTGATCACCGCAGCCGACGACCCCAACGTGATCGCCGCGGGCGGCGTGGACAACTTCCACATCGTGGCCCTCAACGACGGCTACCACAGCTACGTGAGCAACAACATGGCCGCGCAGTCCTCCGGCGGCACCGCGCCGACCGGCAAGGTCGTGGACCTGGTCGCGTCCGACTGGTTCGGTGGCGAAACCGACTGCGCCCCGCTCATCAACGGCTGCCCTGACGACTACCCGGTCGAGTCGGCGGCGGGCACCAGCGAGGCATCGCCGCTGATCGCGGGCGCCGCGGCGGACGTGATCCAGGCCTACCGCGCAACGCACGGCGGGGCCAGCCCGACCCCCGCGATGATCAAGGACATCCTGACCAGCACCGCCACGAACATCGACGCGCCTGCCGACGAGCAGGGCGCGGGCCTGCTCAACGTTTACGCCGCGGTCAGGGCCGCGCAGCAGATGCCGGGCACCACCTATGCCCAGGGCGCGGGCGACGCGCCCAGCGTGGTTGCCTCGCCCTCGCAGCTCGACATCACCGGCAACGGCGGATCGGTCAGCGACCAGTCCGTCAGCCTCTACAACGCCAGCACCCGGCCGACGACGGTGACCGGCGGCTACCAGTGGATCAACCCGGAGCGCCAGATCGGCCCGGTCGTCACCGAGAACGTCAGCGCCCCGAACCCCAGCCTGCCGGTCCCCGAGGCGGGCGCGACCGCGGCCAGCCCGATCACGTTCAACGTCCCGCCGCACCTCGGCCGGCTGGACGCCGACATGATCTGGCCCGATCCGACCAACAGCAACGTGCTCGAATTTGTGCTGTTCAACCCCCAGGGAGCGATCGTCCAGGAGTCCTACGACGACGGCACCCCGGGACGCACCGGCCGGTCGCCGAACATCCAGCACGCCGAGGTCACCGATCCCGCTCCCGGGCGGTGGACGGCGAAGTTCTTGTGGGGCGGAATCGATGACTACGTCGAGCTCCCGCCGGCCACGCCGGGCACCTACACCGGCCCGATGTCGTTCAAGGTGTCCGGGCAGGATTACAGCACGGTGCCCGGCGCGTTCCGGCCGGTCACGATCCCGGCGCGGGCCAGCGTGCCGGTCCCGCTGCACGTCCTGATGCCGTTCCAGCCGGGGGATCACCCGGAGTTCCTGCAGCTGTTCGCCGGTAACGGCGCCATGAACTCGATACCGATCGCCCGAAGGACCCTGATCCCCGCCGACGGCGGCGCATTCCAGACGCTGATCACCGGGACCAGCGCCCGCAGCGTCGGGCAGATCAGCACCTACGAGATCAACGTTCCCGCCGGCGCGCCCGACCTCGACGTCAGCCTCCATACGGCGGACGCCAGTCCGGACAACGTCTTCAACTACTACCTGGTCAGCCCCAGCGGCACGGTCGTGGCGACCGCCACCACGCCGCAGACGGTGAACGGCCAGGCGGTCGGCGACGCCGAGCTCGCCGCGGCCGACCCGGCCGCCGGCATCTGGCAGATCGACGTCGTGCTGCGGCTTGTCGTCAGCGGAAACGAGTTCACCCAGACCGTCTACGGCAACGTGAGCGACTGACCCGCGGCCCGGCCGCGGAGTCCCGATCCCGGGAGGAGCCGCCACGGCGGTGGCCCCTCCCGGGTTCGGCGGCTCCTCCCGTGACGCCGCTACGGTTCGGCGGCTCCTCCCGTGACGCCGCTACGGTTCGGCGGCCGCATCGCCGCCGGCGACCCGGTTCTGGCCAGCGAGCTGATCGAGGACGTCATTCCCCTGCCCAGGCAGCTCGTCGGCGAAGGGGAGCTCATCATGCTCAAGGTCGCCGGCGACTCCATGATTAATGCTGCGATCGCCGACGGTGACTGGGTCGTCATCCGCCGGGAGTCGGACGTCGAAAACGGCGACATAGTGGCCGCCATGATCGAGAGCGACACCTCAGCCGACGGGGAGGCAACGGTCAAGACGTTCAAGAAGAGCGACGGGCATGTCTGGCTGATCCCGCACAACCCCGCCTACGCTCCGATCCTGGGCGACGAGGCCAAGATCCTCGGCAAGGTGGTCGCCGTGCTGCGTCGAATCTGAGGACCGCAAGGGCTGCCGTACGCCGCCGGCTACGACTTCCGTCGTAGGCCGATCGACAGATCGTTCACCGGGCTTCTGGCCGATGCCTGCCTCCTCGCCCGGGTCTTATCGTCGCAAGCCTGAACACGAAATCGGCGATACGGGAGGCGGCGAGCATGCTGGTCATCGAGGTCGGCCGGTTCGGGGGTCCGGAGGTGCTTCGGGCGCGGCGGGTGCCCGACCCGGTCCCGCAGCCCGGGCAGGTCGTGGTGCGCCTCGCCGCGGCGGACGTGCTGTCGGTCGACGCCGCGATCCGGTCCGGCTGGGGCGAGGGCTACTTCCCGATCCGGCCGCCGTACGTGCCGGGCAACGGCGTGTCCGGGTCCGTCGTTCTCACCGGAGAAGGCGTCGATCCGGCCTGGAATGGCCGGGCCGTCGCCGCGCACACCGGCGGGACCGGCGGCTCCGGAGGCTATGCCGAGCAGGCCGTCGTCGAGGCCGATGACCTCCTCGCGGTGCCGGGCGGACTCGGGCTGCCACAGGCCGCGGCGATGCTGCACGACGGCGCCACGGCGTTCGGCCTCGTCGAACGCGTCGGCGTGACGCCGGGCGAGTGGGTTCTGGTCACGGCCGCCGCCGGCGGCATGGGCGTCTTGCTGGTGCAGCTGGCCCGGCCCCGCGGCGGCCCTGGCCGAGGCGGCGGCAGGCCGGATCCGCCCGGTCATCGGGCAGACCTTCCCGCTGGAACGGGCGGCGGACGCGCACGCCGCGATGGCGGCGCGCACCGCGGTCGCCAAGACCCTGCTGATCTCCTGAACACGGAGGACACCCAGATGACCCGGACGATCCTGGTGACCGGAGCCACCGGAAACGTCGGCCGCCACCTAACGCCCCAGCTCACCGGCGCTGGCGTCGGCGTGCGGGCGCTGTCGCGCCACCCGTCAGGCAGCCGGCTCCCGGCCGGCGTCACCGCGGTGGCCGGCGACCTGAGCCGCCCGGAGTCGCTGCGCGAGGCGGCGGCCGGGGCCGATTCGGCGTTCCTGCTATGGCCGTTCCTCACGGCCGAGGGGGCGCAGGCGGCCGTCGACGTGCTCGCGGAGCACGTGCGCCACATCGTCTACCTGTCGGCGACCTCGGTGCACGACGGCGCCCCGCCCGAGGAGGGCGGGGTCTGGGGCCAGGTCGAGCGGGCGATCCGGCGATCGGGAGCGCGCTGGACGTTCCTGCGGGCGGGCGGCTTCGCCAGCAACACCCTGGCCTGGGCGGACCAGATCCGTTCCGGGGGCGTGGTCCGCTGGGCCTACGGCGCGGCCGCCCGCTCGCTCATCCACGAGCGCGATATCGCCGACGTCGCGGCGCGGGTCCTGACCGGCGGCGGGCACGAGGGCATGGTCCATGTGCTCACCGGCCCCCGGGCCATCACCCAGGCCGATCAGGTCGCCACCATCGGCGAGGTCATCGGGGTGCCCGTGCGCTGGGAGGAAGCCCCCGCCGACGAGATCCGCGAGCTGCTGACCGCCTTCACCGGCGACCGAGCGTTCGCCGACCACGCCCTGGACTACTGGGCCAGCCTGGTGGGGCGGCCGGAGCCGGTCACCCGCGCGGTCGAGGAGATCACGGCCCGGCCGGCCCGCACGTTCCGGGAGTGGGCACAGGATCACGCCGCCGACTTCCGCCCGCAGACGCCGCAGGAGGCGCCGGGCAGTTAGCCCCGTTAAGGCGATCAAACGGAGCGACGCCCGCGGGTTCATCTGCTGTCGGCAGATTGTCTTGGCTGGCCAGAGCCCGGCCAACGATGCTGGGCGGTGAAGCCGGCGCCTATCCGAAAGCAGGGAGATCATGCAGGTTGCGGTGGCCGAAGCCACGCCGATGGTCGGGTCGCTCGACGAGCAGCTGGCGACCCGCCTCCTCTACCAGCGCATTATCGTCCTCGGCTCGGAGGTCGACGACCGGGTTGCGAACCGGCTCTGCGCCCAGCTGCTGCTGCTGTCGGCCGAGGATTCGCGCGGCGACATCAGCCTCTACATCAACTCGCCCGGCGGCTCGGTCAGCGCCGGGCTGGCCATCTACGACACCATGCAGCTGATCCCGAACGACGTCCGGACGCTGGCCATGGGCCTGGCCGGGAGCATGGCACAGTTCCTGCTTTGCGCCGGGGCGGCGGGCAAGCGGTTCAGCCTGCCGAACGCTCAGATACTCATGCACCAGGGATCGGCCGGCTTCGGCGGCACCGCGGCCGACGTCGAGATCTACGCCGAGCAACTGGAACGCACCGGCGCCACAATGATCAGGCTTATCTCGAAGCACACCGGGCAGCCGGAAGCGAAGGTCTCCGAGGACAGCCTGCGGGACCGCTGGTTCACCGCCGAGGAGGCCCGCGACTACGGGATGATCGACCGGATCGTGGAGCGCCTCGACGACGTGCGGCCCGGGGTCTCCAAGACGGCGGGGCTGTGACCATGAGCCAGTACACGATTCCCACCGTGGTGGAGAAGACCGCGGGCGGCGAGCGGGCCTTCGACATCTACTCCCGGCTGCTGTCGGAGCGGATCATCTTCCTCGGCACCGAGATCGACGACGGGGTGGCCAACGTGGTGATGGCCCAGCTGCTGCACCTCGAGTCGGCCAGCCCGGACCTCGAGATCATGCTTTACATCAACTCGCCGGGCGGCACGTTCAGCGGGCTCACCGCGATCTACGACACGATGCAGTTCGTCCGGCCCGACGTCGCGACCTTCTGCATCGGCCAGGCGTCGTCGGCGGCCGCTGTGCTGCTGGCCGCCGGGACGCCGGGCAAGCGGTCCGTGCTGCGGCACGCGAAGGTGATGCTGCACCAGCCGTCGAGCCAGGCCCGCGGCGCCCTGCCCGACCTGGCGATCCAGGCCAAGGAGGTGGCCAGGGTGCGGGCCGAGATGGACGAGATCCTGAGCCGGCACACCGGCCACCCCGCGGCCAAGATCAGGCACGACACCGACAGGAACATGACCCTCACCGCCCGCGAGGCCGTCGACTACGGCCTGGCCGATCACGTCCTGGTCAGCCGCCAGCCGGGCGAGACCGGGCAGGCAGGGCAGCTCAGCGCCTGACGGTCAGGCCGCCAGCAGGCACCGCGCCTCGCCGGAGCCGGGGCCGTAGCCGGGGCGGTGCACCGGCGGCGAGATGCGGTGGCCGCCGGCCGAGTCCAGGCGGTAGACCCTGGCGCCGCCGACGAGCTCGCGGCCGGCCTCGATCAGCACGTCGGCCAGCTCGATGCGCAGGGCGTCGCAGATCGCGGCCAGCACCTCGGACGAGGCCTCCTTGCGCCCGCGCTCGACTTCGGACAGGTACGGCATCGAGACCCTGGCGGCCCGGGCCACGTCGGCAAGGGTCCGCCGCTGCTCCTGCCGGGTCCGGCGCAGCACCTCGCCCAGCGTGGTCCGCAGCAGGGGCCTGGGCCGGCCGCGTCGCTGCGGGCGGCCCGCCGTCGAATCCAGCATCGCCGTCCTTCCTGGCCGCGGTGACGGCTCCTCGTCTCGACCGGGGTGAGGCCACGGTATACACGGCCGCGGGGCCCGCGGCCCGGGTTTCGCCGCCAGCGCAACGGCGGTGCGCTGGGAGGGGGAGGGGAGCGGCGCGCTGGGAGGGGGGAGGGGAGCGGCGCAGCGAGGGGGGAGGGGAGCGGCGCAGCGAGGGGAGGGGGAGCGGCGCGCCGGGGCGCCGGGGGGGGGGGGGGCGGGGCGCGGGGCGCGGGGGGGGCGGCGGGTTTGCCGGCGCGGGGGGTGGCGGGTGGGGCCGCCGCGGCTCGCTACTCGACCCGGCGCTTGAACGTGTAGGTAGTCAGAACCCAGGCCGCGTCCCAGAAGCTGTGCCCCTCCTCCTGCTGACGCTCCTCCTCCTGGCTGGTGAGCTCCCAGCCGTCGGCTCCCACCCGGTTGAGCAGGTCCAGCACCCGTGGCTCGCTCTCGGACAGGTCCTCGGCCAGTTCCGCGCCCGGGCCGTGCCACAGGACGGTCCGCTTGTGGTCCTGGTTGCGGGAGTCCAGGGTGATCGTGAGCTGCGCGTACTGCCACACTGACATGCCCATGAATGTCCCCAGGGGGCTCTCGCCTGACACCAGGCCCGCCGGGCGCCGCGGTCACAGCGGGCCGGCCTCCGCCAGCTCGCCGTCGAGCCGCAGCCACCGGGTCAGGCCGATGCCGCGCAGGAACGCCGCGTCGTGGCTGGCCACGATCAGCGCGCCCGGATAGGACGGCAACGCCCCGGACAGCTGGCGCACGCTGGCCAGGTCGAGGTTGTTGGTCGGCTCGTCCAGCAGCAGGACGCCGGGGCGGCGCAGCACCAGCGCGGCCAGGCTGAGCAGCACCGCCTCGCCGCCCGAGAGGTCGCCGATCGCCCGGTCCAGCGGCACGTGGCCGAGCCCCAGCCGGTCCAGCGTGGCGCTGGCGCGTTCCTCCACGTCCCAGTCGCCCCCGACCAGGGCGAAGTTTTCCGGGCTGGCGTCACCGGCTTCTATAGCGTTGAGGGCTGCTCTGATGGGTCCGATGCCGAGCGCGTCCTGCACGCGGGCGCCGGGGCTCAGCGTGAGGTTCTGCGGCAGGTACCCGAGCTCGCCGGTGACCGTGACCGAGCCGCCGGCCGGCCGCAGCTCGCCGGCGATCAGGCGCAGGAGCGTCGACTTGCCGGAACCGTTGAGGCCGATCAGGCCGGTGCGGCCGGGGCCGATGGACAGCGAAAGCCCGGAGAAGACGGCGGCGGTGTCCGGCCAGGCGAAGACGAGGCCGGAGCACACGACGACCGGGGTTGATGCGGACATGAAAGCCTCCGTTGAGCGACGGTCCTGTGGACTGGCTCAGCGGTACAACGGCTTCCTCCGATTCTGCGGGGTGTCTTCCCCAGACGTTATGCCCTCCGCAACGAGATGGATACCGGATATCCGGCCACGATCGCGGGCGGCGGTATGCCGGTTAAATTCAGTGGCGCCTCGGCGGCGTGGCCGGTCAGTATCGAGCCATGATCGGCCC
>Ga0335073_10005008_pt1 | contig 18587 bp, 14 predicted proteins | sample Lox_Sample_22_FD_207093 | JGI IMG/M metagenome (GOLD analysis project Ga0335073, IMG submission 207093) | Soil microbial communities from Loxahatchee National Wildlife Refuge, Florida, United States - Lox_Sample_2.2 | ecosystem: Environmental > Terrestrial > Soil > Wetlands | place: USA... | reverse complement strand
GTACGTGCGCTCGGGTGAGTGGGAGCGAGGCGATCGCCCGCTCGGGCACACAGTGAGCGGGCGCCGCTTCGGCATCGTGGGCCTCGGCCGCATCGGTTCGGCGCTCGCCGAGCGGCTTGCGGCGTTTGGGCCGGTGGCCTACACCAGCCGGCAGCGCAAGGCGGCTCGCTATGAGTTTCATTCCGATGTGAAGGCGCTCGCGCGGGCTTCGGATGTGCTGGTCGTAGCGTGCGCCGCGACCCCGGCAACGCACCACCTGGTCGATGCGGCAGTCATCGAGACGCTCGGACCGGACGGCTATCTCGTCAACGTGACGCGCGGCTCGATCGTCGATGAGGCCGCGGTCGTGGCAGCCCTCGACACCGGGCGGCTCGCGGGCGCGGCGCTCGATGTGTTCGCGAACGAGCCACACGTGCCGCGCGCGCTGTGCGCGAGCCCGCGGACCGTGCTCACGCCGCACATCGCGAGCGCCACCGTCGAGACGCGCACCAGAATGGCCGATCTCGTGCTCGCGAACCTCGACGCATTCCTGGCCGCGGCACCGCTGCCGAGCGCCAGCGTCTAGCGGCGCACCGTGCAGAGCAAGCGCGTACCCTCGAGCTCGGCGCCGGAGCCCTCCGGCCGGCACGCCGTGCTCCCCTGGCCGCTGCCCCGGCGCGGGTGGCTGGTGGCGGCGCTGCTCGGGCTTGCATCGATCGGCTCGCAGTTCGACCGCACCGTCATCAATCTCATGGTCGCCCCGCTGAAAGCGGCCTTCTCACTCGACGACACGCACTTCGGAATGCTGCAGGGCGTCGCGTTCGGCATCTTCTACGTGCTCGCCTGCGTCCCCATCGGGTACCTCGCGGATCGGTTCCAGCGGCGCACCATCATCGGCGTCGGCATCGGCCTATTCAGCTTGCTGGCGATGGCCTCGGGTCTCGCCCGCAGCTACGCCCAGCTGTTTCTCACGCGCATCGGCGTGGCTGTGGGCGAGGCGAGTCTCACGCCCGCCGCACTGTCGATGTTGAGTGATCTCTTCCCCCCCGAGGAGCTCGGCCGGCCGGTGAGCGCATTCTTCATGAGCGCACCGGTGGGACAGGGGCTCGCCTTCATCGCGGGCGGAAGCCTCCTGCAATGGCTCTCGACCTCTACCCTGCTGCGATCCGGGCCGCTCTCCGGTCTTGCCGCATGGCAGGCGGCCTTCATCATCGTGGGCTTCCCCGTCGTGCTGCTGGTACCGTTCTTGTTTCTACAGCCGGAGCCGCTGCGGCGCGGATCCGCAGGCGCCGCATCGCTTCCCCTGAAGGAGGTGGCGACGATCATCCGCGAGCGCAGCCCGGCCCTCGTGCCCATGTTCGCGGGATTCGCGATGGTGAACCTCGTCTCCTACACATTCTTCATCTGGACGCCGGCCCTGTTCGAGCGCTCATACGGCTGGAATCCGGCGCAGATCGGAGTGAGCTTCGGTCTGATTCTGCTGATCGCGGGTACCTCGGGGGTCTACTTCGCCGGCTGGCTCGCCGATCGTCTGGCGCGGCGCGGCGATCTCGATGCCCACTTGAAGGCGGCCGCGTTCGGATTCGTGGGCTGCGGTCTGCTCGGCGCGCTCGCACCGCTCATGCCCAACGCACTCGCCGCACAGCTACTGCTTGCGCCGGCGATCTTCCTGAGCATGATGCCCTACCCCTGCGCCGGCACGGCGATCCAGCTCATCGTTCCGAACCGCGCGCGTGCCCAGGTCACGGCGATTTATGTGACGCTCACCACGCTCGTGGGGCTCGGCGTCGGACCCTTTGTCGTGGGAACCATGACGGATCGTGTGTTTCGTGATCCGTCCGACATCCGCTACTCCCTGGCCATGGTCATCGGGATCGCGGTACCGCTCATGTTCGTGCTGCTGCTCATCGCCCGCCGACCCTATCGAGCGCTGCGCGCGCAGCCTCACCCACGCAGCGCGGGCTAGAAGCGATCCGTGATCGCCGTGCGCACGAACCCTTGCGGATAGTCCTCAACCGCATTGCCGACGATCGTGAACTCCTTCTTCCGGCCGCTGAAGCGCGCCTCGAGCTCCATGTAGCCGCGCGGGTCGAAGAGCGGCGTCGCACTCATCCCGTGGATGCCGGTCGCATCCTGCTTGTCGCAGGTATAGAGGCACCCCTGCTGCGCGAAATTCCGCTTCCCGTGCTCGAGCATGCCGTCCATGGCGGCTTTGAGCAGATAGTGCATGGTCATGAAGTTGAAGCCGAGCGGGTAGATCTCCTCGACGGTCACCTCCGGAACACCGTGCCTGCCGGAGACATCCGGGTACATCTTCCAGCCGGGAACCCTGCGCGCGACGTATTGGGCGTCCTCGAGGCAATTGAGCTTCACGATGGTGGTCATCTGCGCACCCAACTCGACCGCGTGTCGGCAACGCTCGATCCCCTCATCGAGCTGCGTCTTGGGGTCCGCATTGGTCCTCGCGATGAGTATGCAGTCGCTCCCTTCGAGCGCGGCCAGCGCGGCCTTCACCTTCTCGTAGTACTTCTCGCGGGGAAGCAACTGGGTCGACTCCTCCATGTCGCTCGAGTCCTCGAGCTGCAGCGCGCTCGCACCGGCTCGCGCCATCCGCTTGCAAGCCCGGTAGACGGCGAGCGGACCGCCGTAGCCATTCTCGATGTCAGCCGCGAGCGGCAGGGGCGAGGTCTGGCTGATCCGGCTCGTGATCCACTCGATGTCGGTGAGGTTGGTGAACCCGTAATCGAGGACACCGTTCATGGCGATCGAGACCTCCCCGCCACTCAACATGAGAGCGGGGAAGCCCACCATCTCCACGGCACGCGCCGAGGCGCAGTCGTACACGCAGGGCGCGACCACGCACGCCGTGGATTCGAGCAGCAGCTGTCGCAGGGATTTCTTCGCCATCGGTGACTCCTCTCTCGCGCGGGCGCCCGCCCGCGCTCCATCTCATTTGAGTGACGGAAGCTGCGTGAGGGATATGTAGGCAACCGAACGCGTGCCGCGGTCCGTGAAATAGAGCACCCCGCCGAGCTCGATTCCACCGCACGCGTAGTTCACCTCCGGCGTCCCGGGGCGTGTGAGCAGCGGCTGCACGACACCGCTTCGCGGATCGATCCGCACGATCGCCCACGCCTGCGGACACGCACCCCCGCCGCACCGCGCGATCCGCTCCACCGTCGTGCGCTGACCTCCAACGAGGAGCGTGCCGTCGACGAGCAGGTGAATGTTGTCGGGCATGAAATCGAGGGGAATCTCGCGGCGTCTGCCACCGGTGACGGGCAGGAGGAGAACCTTGCGGGCGCTCCAGGCGCTCGCATACACGATGCGACCGTCGCGGCTCGTCGCGAGCCCGTTCGCTCCGGACATCTCACTTCCCGGCAGCGTGCGAAACCCTGACTCGGGCTCCCACTTGAGGATGCGGCCGGTCCGCTCTGCGCGCGCCATGCGTTCCCAGGAGGACTGATCGCGCGGATCATAGAACGTCGTGACCAGAAAGCCCGAGTCCGCGAGCGGCGCCACGGCATTCGGGAGCGTGCCGGCCGGGAGCGGTGCGCAGTCGACCCACATGGCTCGAGGCGGGTCCATGCGCGCATCGACCGCGAACTCCTCGATCGCCATGCGATCCCCGTGGTTGGCCGCATACAGCATGTCACGGCCGCTCGGCCCGGCACGCAGACCGAGTCCGTCCATCGACATGCGCGCCGGGTCCGGCGGGCCGGCGCAGCCGCTTGCGCTTCGCATGCGCGCCTGCGCCGCGAGCGCTCCGGCGGCCGGGAATAGTACGGAGGCCCGCTTGCGCCGCGCATCGATCAGAAACAGATGCGCCGGCCGTCCGAGATTCAAGCCGCTCGCAATGAGCCAGGTCGTGCCGGGGATCCGCACGATATCCTCGCTCCCTTCGGGTCCGCAGATGAAGCTGAGACCGTCCCGCGGCGTACAGGGCTCGTGCTGCGCGAGTGCGCGCACGCGGGAAACCGCACCAGGCGCGACGCTTGCGTGAATGCAGGTCAGGGCCAGGGCGGCCCAGGCGAGGCGCACGCTGCGAGCCGAGCGATGGCGAAGGCGTGCTTTGCGGGGGTTGAATCGAGCGATCTGCTTCACGATGCGTCCCGGAAAACCCCCTCAAAGGAGTCGCGTGGCACTGTAACGCGTTGGCGGCGACAAACCAACACGCTACGAAACTCACAGATACGGCGAGACGAGCCAGCACAGCGCATTGCGGATCCGCGGAAGCAGGCGCGCGCTCTGCGCGCTCTGCTGGAGAGGCGCTACCGTCTGCTCGCGCTCCGCGATGAATGCCGAGAGCGCACCGCAAAATGCCGAGTCATACACCTCGACGGCAATCTCGAAATTCAACCGCAGGCTGCGCGTGTCGACGTTCACGGAGCCGATGTGCGCGTACGCCCCATCGACGACGATCAGTTTCGCATGGGAGAACGGCGGCTGCTGGAGATGAACTCGGACGCCACGCGCGACGAGTGCCGGAATCCAGTGCTGGGTCGCCCAATCGATGTAGCGCAGATTGCTCTGCCGCGGCAGCACGATCGAGACGTCGACTCCGCGCAGGGATGCCGCCTCCAGCGCGGCGACGAGCTCGAGCGGCGGAATGAAATATGGGGTCATGATCTGTACGCGCCGCTCGGCGTTTGCAAGCGCGCTCACGAGGATGAGGAGGAGCTTATCCACATCCTGGTCTGGCCCGCCCGTGATGACGCGACAGACACTCCCTCCGGCGGCCTGCTGCACGGGCGGCTGCGGTAGAACCTGGCCCGCGGCAAACTCCCAGTCTGCCGCAAAGGTGTCCGCAAGCTGGCCCACCACCGGACCGCGCAGCGCGAAATGGATGTCCGTCATACGGCGGCCGGTTCCCCCGCCCACCTCTCGACCGCCGAGGTTCATGCCGCCGATGAACGCGACTGCGCCGTCGATGATGAGAATCTTGCGATGATTGCGGCAGTTGAGCGACAGGTTGGGCGGGAAGAGCTGCGGCGGCAGAAAGCGCTCCGCGCGGACTCCGGCACGACGCAGAATCGGCACCACGTGGGGCCAGTCGTACCACTCGCCCACGCCGTCGACGAGCACCTTCACGCTCACCCCGCGCCGCGCGGCGGTTGCGAGCGCATCCACAAAGGCGAGCCCGACCTTGTCCGTCTGAAAGATGTACGTGGCGAGCCAAACCGACTCGGCGGCGCCGCAGATCGCCTCGAGCATGCGCGGAAAGGCGAGCTCGCCGTTCTGCAGCGGCTCGATGGCATTGCCTCGCTCCAATGCGCGGCGCGTGAGCGCATCGCCGACACGCACCTGTGCGGCGAGTCGGTCGGGATATCTCGAGGTATCCGCGAGCGCCGCGTTCGGTGCCGCTCGCGGCTGCACCGGGTTGTGATGTCGACGGACCCGATTGATCCCGAACAGCCAGTAGAGCAGCGCTCCGCCGTACGGCACGAAGCCGCAAAGCGCGATCCAGCTGAGCGCACTGCGGGGATCGGGTTTGGTCAGAAGCGCGTGGAGCGCCGATGCGGCCCCTGTGAGCAGGTAGCCCAGCAGGAAGATCCAGCCGCCCAAGCTCGAGGTGTGCATCTCTTACAGTGAAGCCTCGCGACCTCCGCCGCGCGTCCCCGGTTCCGATGCCGCGCGCAGCGCCCCAACGCCATCGTAACCGGCGCGGACGCCGTGCGGCTACGAGCACCACCTCCTCACCCCCGCGCTCCCTCGCCGCGGGCGTGAGCGGACTCGAGGCCCAAACCGCTGCTACGATACGGGTCTCGACGGTCGAGCGTGCCGCGAGGTGATTCGAGGCGCAGAATAGCAGGACCCAAGCTCCGCGCTTCTCCGAACTCCGTGCAGTGCAGTTGACAGGTGCCCAGATGACAGCCGTCAAGTCCTATCCGACACGGGTTGAAGCGGATCTCGCCAGAATCGCCTTGGAGGCCGCCGGCGTGCCCTCGGTTGTCGTCGGCGTGGGCGTGGGAATGGAAGGCGGAGCCGAAGGCGTGCAGCTGCTCGTGCCCGATGATCGCATCGAGGCCGCTCGGGAAGTGCTCGGTGATGCTTGATTGGCGGCGCTCGCTCGGCGTGCCCAGGGGTCTAGCTCGTCCCGTAATTGTCTTTGCTGCAGCCGCGGAACTTTTTTTACCGGTTCTTGCGGCCACCGCGCCCCTGGCGGCAGCGCCGCTTCCCGACATCGTCCGCAGCATCAGCCTCGAGAAGACCGCGGCGGGCTATCGCTGGACGCTCACCCGTAGCCCGATGCCCGCGCTCGGGGAGCATCAGGTGCTCGTCCACGTGCGGGCCGTATCGCTCAACCGTGACGATCTCTCGCTGCTCGCGCCGAACCCGCACGCGGATCTCACGGGCATAAAGCTCGGATCGGATGCCGCCGGCGACGTGGTCGCGCTCGGTAAGGCGGTCACCGATTTGCAGGTCGGTGAGCGCGTCACCAATACGTACTTCCGAGATTGGCAGCAGGGAACACCCTCGCGCAAGCAGCTCGATCCGGCGCTCCGCGCGACCGTAGCCGGTGTCGCCGCCGACTACGTCGCGCTCGATGACACTGGCGTGATCCCGATGCCGAAGGGCTATAGCTACGCGGAGGCCGCAACGCTGCCGACGGCCGGCTTGACGGCGTGGGTTGCAACCGTTGGTCGTAACCGATTGGGCCCGAGCAAGGTCGTCGTGATCGAGGGAACGGGCGGCGTATCCACCTTCGCAATGCAGTTCGCGGCGGCCACCGGCGCGCGCATCATCCTCACGAGCAGCTCGGACGAGAAGCTGCAACGCACGCTCGGCATCGCGCGGCACGAGAGCATCAACTACCGTTCGGTGCCGAGCTGGAGTGAGCGCGTGATGGCGCTCACCGCGGGTCGCGGCGCCGACCTCGTCGTGGACGTGGGCGGCAAGCGCACGCTGGGAGAGGCCGCGCAAAGCCTCGCCCCCGGCGGGACGTTGTCGGTCGTCGGCGGTCTCACGGGCTACGACGGAGACATTCCCGCGGGGATCCTGCTCGAGAAGGTCGCAAAGGCGCAGGGCGTCTTCGTCGGGTCGCGCGCGGATTTTCGGCGGATGATCGCCTTCATCGAGGCTCACCGGCTGCAACCGTTGATCGATCGGGTGTTCCCGCTGAACGACTACCAGCGCGCGCTGAGCCTCCTGCAGTCCGACCGGTTCATCGGAAAGATCGTGCTCCGGTTCGATGACGCACCGGCCGCGGCGGCAGAGTGAGCGAGGCGCAGGCCGTTCATGCTCCGGCGATCACCGCCCAGCATGCAAACGCGCTGTTCAGTGTCGTGCAGTACTGGTAGATGCCATAGATCGGGCCCGCGATGCCTTTGAGTTTGCTCACGATGCTCGCCTGCGGCGTGCCGGGGGGGAACGGCTTCGCGACGATCTGGGGCTCGGAGGCGTTGCGTATGGAAAGCCACTGCGGTTTGGCGCCCGAGAGTCGCGCGATTCCGTAGAACAGGAACGCGCCATCCGTTTCGTTCATGGTTCCGAGCGCCTGCAGGCCCTCCGAGTTGTGATCATCATCGACGGTGAGATAGTCGGCCGACACGACCGCCATCGGCTGCGGGGCGGGAACGGCGTTGAGGCCGGCAGCATAGATGGCTGGCGCGGCGCTCGGCGGCTTGACGAACGCGTAGCCCCGCTCCCTCTCGAGATTTGCATGGCACTTTGCGAGACCCGGTAGCGAGAGCTTGGTGAGACTCGCGGCGGCGTAGCGCACGTACCGAGCGTCGATCGAGGCGGTGCTGACCAGCGGCGCGTGGCTCGCGCTCATCACGTTGATCTGCGGCTCGGTGGGATAGCTCATCTGGCAGTGGAACCGCGCGGCCTTGCAGATGGCCACATCGCCGCACCTCAAGGCACTGCCGATGGCGCCGGCGGTGCCGGTGCTGATGACCAGGCCGGGTGTCACTTCGCTGATCAACTGCTGCATCACGGGGATGAAGGGCAGCTTGTTGCCGTTTTGCTTCGGATGCAACTCACTCTTATAGAGGAGGACGTATTTGCGGCCGATTCTGACCGCCGAGAGATATCCGAACAGTCCCTGCTTCAGGGCTGCGTTGCCTGGGATGCCTTCGATGATGGGCGCAAACTTTGCAAACTGATGGCCGTAGCCACACCACGTCCGCTTGCGCGCCGCCGTCCAACTGGCGTCACCGGTGAAAACCTCCAGCAACGCACTGGTCTCCGGATCGGTGTAGAGGACGATCAGGGCGTCCACTTTCGTGGTCAGGCTGAGCGGACCCGTGATCGCCGTCCCGCGCCGATAGCGACCGAGCGGCACTACCTGCGGCTGCAGGCCCCGCGGCCAGGGGATTCCGCTCAGGCTCATCTCGACCGGCTTCTCCTCGGCTGCCGCGCGTGCGAACGCGTCGGTCACGGGAACACCGGCAAAGGTGCCCGAATGGAAAACCTTGGTGGTGCGCTTCCGTGTCACGGCGACCTGAGGCGCACCTGAACGGGCCGCGGTTGCGAGCACGCTTTGCAGCGCGGTTCCCTTCAGGCTGCCAAATCCCGTACAGGCATTCCAGCCAACGCCGGCCGGGTAGCCTTTGACACGATCGTAGGAGTTGTTTGTGGGCCCGGGTGGGCCCGCGATGTCGCGGCACAGGCTACCCGCGTACTGGTACAGCTGCGGGTTGATGAAGCCCACCGACCTCCCGAGGTTCGCGTTGATCCGGGCGAGCAGACCCGCGTACAGTGGCGCGACCGCGCTGGTGCCGCCCCCGTTCTCGGAGCCCTCGCCTGCGATGACCTGGGGGTAACCGCTGTTGGGGCTCGCATTGCCCGCCACGTCCGGGATGCCGCGCCCCGGCCTGCCGCTCACGATGTTTTTCGGCGGCTCGAGCGGGGCCTGATAGCTCGGCACCGGGAAGTGGGGACTGATGCCGCCACCGGTCGCTCCGGAGTTCTGCCCGAACGTATCGTTCCACACGTACTCATCGAACGAAGGACCGCTCACCTCACCGATCGTCGAGCCGCCGCAGGCGAGAACCCACGGATCCGTCGCCGGAAAGCTCGTCTGCGCCTGGGTGTTGCTCTCGACTTTCGCACCGGAATCGCCGCTCGAGACCAGCACGGAGATGCCGAGGGTGGCCGCATCCTGGAAGAGATCGTCGATGACTGCGATCTCCTGCGCCGTGAGGTTGTCGGGCGAGCCGTCGTCCAGCCCCCATCCGTAGCTGATCGAGAGGATCGTGGGCACCGGGTCGCCGGCACCGGGGTGAATCATCCGCTGAAGCGCATGCGTGATGTTCTCGGTCGACTCGCCGGTGAAGTACACCGCGATCTTGGCGCGCTGTGCGATCGCTCCAGAGACGGTGATATCGAGCAGCGTCTCCGGATCGGACTGCCCTGAGTTCTCGGTGCCATCGATCGACACATCGATGGGCTTCGGCACCGCAAGGTCGCCCCCGAATGCGCGCATCGTGGCGGTCACGTCGGCCATGGCGTAGCCAGGGGGCCCCTCAGAGGTCGCCATTTCATAGATACCGATCGTCTGCCCGGCGCCATCGCCGGACGGAAATTCGTACAACGCCGCCGCTTGCTGCGGCGTGAGCCCGCGCGTGTTCGGCGGATCTGCGCGGCTCGCCGTCCGCTTGGCGTAGTGCTTGGCGTAATGCTTGGCCGGAACGGGTCTGGTATCGAGACCGAGGACGGCCTGCACGATACCCGTCGCGAGAGACTTCGGCAGAAACGCTCGGCCCTTGTGACTGCGGTAGCGGCCGCGCGGTCCTTGAAAATCGCGCAACCGCACGCGGAATGCCGCGTTGATCGCCGCAATCGTGCCGCGCAGTCGGACGCTGCGTCGCGCCGGATGGCTTTCGATGACCGAGAGACCGTGTGCCTTGGCAAACGCGCTCACGGCGCGCATATCCTCGGCATGGGAGCCGAGGGTGCGCAAGAAACGCGCGCGGGAGATCTGCGGAAAGGCCGCTGCGGAGCGCGCGGGCGGCTTGGCGGATGCACCTCCGCGCCGACGCCGCAGCACCACGGTCACGGAGATCTCCTGGCCCGGCTTGCAGTCACCCAAGTCCTTGTGCCCTCGGGGCTTGGCGTGCTCGCTACCGCTCAACGCTGCATAGGCTACCGTCGATGCCATCGCGAATCTCCCTGGACAATTTTCAACACCGCGTGATCGCGCGCAGCCCCATGCATCCAGTACCTTACCGCACCGGTCGCAACGCCAGGTGTCGGGAATCTATCGAGCCCGATCTGGCAGTGCCCGGTGAATCAGCCGCGGTTCGTCGAATTCCAGATGGTTGACGTACGGCCCCACCGGGTGACTGACCATCCGCGTCTGAGGGTAGGTCTCCAGAAGCCCACTCGCCTCGGTCACGTTCGACCGCAGCCACGTATCGTAGTCCTGGTGGCGCAGGATCGCGGGCATCTGGTCCGTGGCGGGGTCGATTTCGGCGAGCAGTGGATTCGCGGGCACGGTCACGAGCGCACAGCTCTCGATGACATCGTCATCGTCGGTCACCGAACGCTCCCACAGCACGGCAACGCCAAACACGGCGCGGTCCTCCAGGCGCAAGTAGTGTGGCTGGCGGTGCCCCGCACGGGCGCGCTGCCAGACATAGAAGCCCGCGAGCGGCAGGATGCCGCGCTGCCCGGAGATCCATGCGGTGCGGAAGTCCTCGGAGCCGAGCAGAGCGTCGGCGCCTATCCGAGCGCAGCCGCCGTGCGTGAGCTGACCCTTCGCGGACGCCGGCACGAGACCCCACCGCATCATCACGCCCTCGGATTCGCGCTCATGCATTCGAGCTACGGGGACGCTCTGGGACACCGCCACGTTGAAGCGCGCCGCGAACTGCCACCAGGCGTACCTCACGACGAGCTCGCTCTCTGCCTCGGCCCGGTCGGGAATCACCAATCGCTCGCTCATCGAGCGCGAGGTTACGACCGATCAGCCGAACGTGCCAAAATGTCCGCACACGGCGACAGCCGGATGCGCGGCGACCGCATCGAGGCGAGATACACCCTTGACCAAGCCCAAGTACCCGCAACGAACCGATTCTGCGGGCGCGGCCCCCGGCGCGCCGATATCGCGACGCGAGTTCTTCAGGGGCGCCGGAAGCGCCGCCGCGACCTCGCCGCTCGCGTTATTCAGCGAAGCGACCGACGCGGCCTCGGCGAGCGGAACGCCCGAACAGGTCCATTTGACCTGGGGTGCCGACCCCGCTCACACCGTGGTTGTTTCCTGGGCCTCGCCCGCACAGGCGGTGAACCCCCGGGTGATCCTGGAACACCCCGGGACTGCGCCATCCGTGGTTCACGCCACTCAGCGCACGTACACCGATGGGCTCAACGGGCAGACCGTATTCACGTATCACGCCAAGCTCGAGGCGCTCTCGGCCAACGCCCCCTATCGCTACGCCGTCACCGCCGACAACGACAGCCGTCGAAGAAGACCTTTATCGGCAACGTTCCGTACCGCGCCCCAGGGCCGGGTACCGTTCCGCTGGACGAGCTATGGCGATCTGGCAACGCCTGTGACCTCCTGGGTGATGTCATCGCCGCAGAGCCGCCACGCCGTCGATGCAGTCGAGCATTTCAACCCTCTGTTTCATCTTCTCAATGGCGATCTGTGCTACGCCAATTTGAACCATACCGCGCAACCCGCCGTCTGGGCCGACTTCGGCAACAACGTGCAACGCTCGGCTGCCCAGCGTCCCTGGATGCCCTGTCCCGGCAATCACGAGATCGAGTTCTGCAATGGCGAGCACGGCTTGGATGCTTACCTGACCCGGTACTCGCTCCCGGACAACGGGACGCGATTCCCGGGCCGCTGGTATCGGTTCCAGGTGGGCTCGGCGTTGTTCATCTCGCTCGCGGCGGATGACGTGATCTATCAGGACAGCGGCGCCTTCAACCCGGGTCCGGAGCCGCTCCTGCCAGCGCCAAGCACGGGTCACGCGCCCATCCCCCCCGGCACCTCGCTCTACATCCGCGGCTATAGCGAGGGCGTGCAGACGCGCTGGCTCGAGGAAACCCTGGCAGCTGCGCAACGCGACGCCAGCGTCGACTGGATCGTGGTGCAGATGCATCAGGACGCACTCAGCTCATCGAAGAGCGGCAACGGCTCGGACAAAGGGATTCGCGAGAGCTGGCTGCCGCTTTTCGACCGCTATGGCGTCGACCTGGTACTCTGCGGTCACGACCACGACTACGAGCGCAGCTTCCCGGTACGTGGCTGCACTCATCACGTCGGCCGGGATGCCGCCACGGGGACCGTCGTCGACACCCGCCGGCCGCACCCGGTGGTCACCGCGGAGCCCCGCGACGGGCGATTCGACACCAACCGCGGTACCATTCATCTGATCCTCGGCGGAGGTGGCACCGCCGCACCGCTCGATGTGTACGGAGTGAACCCGCAGAACGGTGCGCCCCAAGCCAAGGTCATCACCAAGCCGAATCGACCGATCCCTGGCTACCACCCCGGAGTGTTCGTCAAGCACGGTGCCGATGCAGTCGAGGATGCGATCTGGTCGGCGCGCCGCGACACGGTCACCGGGTACGGCATCGCCGTGTTCGATTTGGATCCCGGGGAGACCACTGGGAAAACCTCGATCACCATGCGCTACTACCATGCCGTGGGCGCTGAGCGGGTACCGACGGCCCGCTACGAACTCTTCGACGAGATCGTGCTCGTCAAGGACCGACGCGACAGTGAGCGCGGTTGATCGAGTGACACCGGGCGGCGGAGCGATCTGGTTGAGAGCGTGCAGCGGTCACAGTTCGATGCGTCGGTCACATGAGATTAATTGTTCGCGGCAAGAATCGTTGTCAAGTGACAGCGTTACGTCACTTTGTATGATGAGATTGGAACCCCCAGATCGCACTCTCACATAGAAGGATCGCCGTGGCTTTCGCTCCGCTCAAGCATTATCTGCTCGCCTCGGATTTCGACCAGACTTTGAGCTTTGCAGACTCCGGCCTGGCCTTGAGCGAGCTCATGGGAATCTCCGGTTTCGAGCAGCGCGTGGCTGGTCTTGCGCGGAGCAACCTGGTGCAGCAGGGCGGTGAGCTTGCCTATTTGATCCGTCACGATCCAGAATTTCGCGGCGTGCGCCGCGAGCATCTCACCGAAGTCGGTCGCCGCATCCGCCTCAAAGCCGCAATCCCGGCGCTCGTCGATTTTTTGCGCCGAGGCACTGCGGAGTGCAGGTTCTCGTTTTTCGTGATCTCGGCCGCACCGCGCGAGATCGTGATCTCAGCCCTCGAGGGCGTGGTGCCGCCCGAGCACATCTATGGCACCGAGCTCGACCTCGACGAGGACTCCGGCGAGGTTCGCGCGATACGGCGCGTGCCTGCCGGTTACGGAAAGGTCGCGGTCATCGAGGAGATCCAGCAGCGCTTGGCCGTGGCTCCCGACCGCGTCATTTATGTCGGCGACGGCAGCTCCGACGTCCACGTCATGCTGCATGTCAATAATCATGACGGGTTCACGATCGCCGTCTCGGAGAACAGGCAGCTCGCGCGCATCGCCAAAAGCACGGTGCTCAGTGACAACGCCTTCAGCATCATGGTGCCGATTCTCGATCAGCTCATGCATCTGGACACCCGCGAGATTCGCGACTTGTTCGAGTCTCACGGCCTGACGTTGGACGGTTGGGAGCGCGATCGCACGGATCGAGTCCATGTCGGGCAGCTCCTGCTGCAGCAGACACGCCCGCAGGCCGCGAGCGCATGACACATCTGCTGACCGAGCTGCTCGGGTGGGCAGCGACTGCTGTCTTCGTCGGCTCCTACTTCTTCTCGCGCCCATCGCTGCTGCGCGGCGCACAGATGATCGGTGCCCTGCTGTGGATGACCTATGGAATGCGCATCCGGGAGATTCCGGTCATCGCGGCCAACATCCTCGTCTTCTCGGCCGCAGCCTGGACGCTGGTACGCGGCGCGCGTGGCACGCGCAGCGCCGCCGCCGCACTGGCAGACCTGCGGGGCGAGCCGGGGCCGGCGAGCCCCGATTCGTAGCGGCCTGGAACGCTCGTGGCGGGTTCGCGTCGAGGACGCAGAACCTCCCGCGCATTCGCCTCAGGGGCCGATCCAATCGTCCGTGGCTGTCGTACCGGAACTCAGGTCCGTAAGGACGATCGTCCGATAGATAAAGGAGACTCGTTCGCGCTCGTCGCCGAAGGAGTCACCGTTGGCGCCATCGCCCGAATCCTTGTATTCCACGATCGTCGCGTCAGTCAGGGAGATCCTGAAGTAGGCCTGCCGGGCGCCGGTCTGGGAGGTGCGATAGAAGGTGCACGCGACGGCGGGGAACACCTCGTTGGTCACGGCCGCGGCGAACAGCTGCGGCGAGGTGGCATCGAGCTCCTTGACGATCGTCAGCGGCTTCTCGGTGGGCTTTCCGGCGGCGGCTCCGGAGGTGGCATCGTACGGGACGGAAACCTCCTCCGTGAGAAAGAGTACTGGAATCTGCGAGGAGCTATCGGTGCTCTTTAACTCGCCCTGCTTCGAGCCCGTAATCGTGCAGTAGATCTCCTGCGCGGAAATCGGCAACGCAGCCGAGAGCGTCCCAAGACCTACCCATAGAGCCAACCAATAGCGTGACATACGACCCCCCTGTAGAGCTTTCAGGCACGCGCGAGACTAGTGACTTATTGTTTGGCGTGGTGTGACGGGCCGAACATAAGCCGGATCGCTCGATATCAATCCTCACTCATTGCTGCAATGCTTTGTGATTGAGCGCGGAATTCGGCGCCCGGCGAGCCAAGAGCTCGTCGCGCTCACGCGCGCAAATGTCGGTTGAAGAACGTGACGAGATCGGCGAACGCCCGTCGCGAGTAATGGTCGGCCGAGGCGTTCGTTGCGATGCGGTACTCGCGCGTGAATGTCGCGTGGGGACGCTCACCGAGGCCGTTACGCTCGCCAGGTTCCGCATACTCTCGAACTTCGAGTCCGACGGGGAACTCTCTCAGGAGGCGCTCGATCTTCCCATGCGGACAAATGCGGTCCGGACGACAGCGAACCGCGAGCAGGTGAGCCTCACCGGTGAGGAGCCGAGCACGCGCCTCGGCGATCTCGCGATCGCTCACATTGAGTCTACCCGCTCGGTCCACCCGCTCAACGCCAAAGACCGTGAACAGCGGCGAGAGGGGAATCGAGGGCTGAGCCGCCACTGCGGCCGCGACGTTCGGGTCGATGACGAGCGGAATCGCGAAGGCGCCGCTCAGACACATTCCGATCGCCCCGATCCTGCTCTGTCCACTGTGCCTGCTGATGTGCGCACCGAGTGCGCGAAGCCATGCTGTGATCGGAGACGAAGCACCGGCGCGTAGATAGCCGAACTCGCGCGAGATGCACAGCCTGACGGCGTTCCGCAGTGGCGCCCTCCTGCCGACGGGACCGAAAAGCCACGGGACATAGATTCGAAACTCCGCAGCGACCAGCCGTTCGGCGAACAGGCGCAGCCCGGGAGAGAAGCCGGCAACCTCAGGCAAGAGCAACAACCGGGGATTGCGGGATTCGCCCGCGTAGTAGACCGGATGAGCGAGCCCGCCGGATGTGAACGAGAATTGCTGGAATCGCTCGACCACCGGGCCCATCCGCGGCGCGACCGGCTCTCGCCGTCTGTCCCCGGAAGCTCGCGTCATCTCTGGCGGATCTCGGCCTCGGTCACGCGGCGATCCCTACGTCAGTGGATCAACTGGCGGCAGAAGACTATCTGACTTGGCGCTGACTCGCTTCCCGATGGCCCGGGAAAGCCGGATGAGATGGAAGTTCGCGAGAGATGCAGCCCATCGAGCAGTTTCCTTGGTGCTTGCGCTCAGCCGCCGCCGCTCAGCCCGCGATACTCGAGGAGCGGAGCAATGTCGGGCGCTTGGCCGTAGAACTTGCGGAAGAGCAGCTGCGGATCCTCGCTGCGGCCGCGCGACAGCACCATTTTGCGCAGATAGTCGCCGTTGGCCCGGGTCAGTCCGCCGTGCAGATGGAACCACCGGCCGGTGTCGCGCGCCAGTACCTCGCTCCAGAGATACGCATAGTAGCCGGCCGAGTAACCGCCGGCGAAGATGTGCGAGAAGTACGGTGAGTGATAGCGCGGCGGCACCGGCGGGTAATCGAGCCCCGCCGCCCTGAGCGCCGCGAGCTCGAAGGCCGGCACCGCATCCGGCACGGGCGCCTGCGCGGCCGTGATGAGGTGCCAGGCCATGTCAACGTGCGCAGCCTCGAGGTACTCGAGGGTCGCATAGCCTTGGTTGAATTTCTGCGCGGCGAGCACCTTGGCGAGGAGCTCGGGCGGCATCGGTGCGCCGCTGCGGTAGTCGTGCGCGTAGTGCGCGACCACCACGGGTTCGCGCGCCCACATCTCGTTGAACTGCGATGGATACTCGACGAAGTCGCGCGGCACATTGGTGCCCGAGAGGCTCGGGTAGCGCACGTTCGAGAGCATGCCGTGGATCGCATGACCGAATTCGTGGAACATGCCGGTGACATCGTCGAACGTCAGCAGCACCGGCTGTCCCGGCGCGGGCTTCGGGATGTTGAGGTGGTTCGCGACCACCGGCCGGTCCCCGAGCAGGTGCGACTGCTCGACGTAGCTGTTCATCCAGGCCCCGCCCTGCTTGTTGTCGCGCGCGAAGTAGTCGGCGAGGAACAGCGCGAGCGGCTTGCCGTCGGCATCGTACACCTCGAAGACGCGCACGTCCGGCTGGTAGACCGGTAGATCCTTGCGCTCCTTGAACGTGAGTCCGTACAGCTGGTTCGCGGCCCAGAACAGGCCGTCGCGCAGCACGTGCTCGAGCTCGAAATACGGCGCCACCTGCGCCTGGTCGAAGTCGTAGCGCGCCTTGCGCACCTGCTCGGAGTAGAAGAACCAGTCCCAGGGCTCGAGCTTGAAAGGCGCGACGCCGCGCGCCTTGGCCTGCGCGTCGATGAGCTTCTGCATGTCGGCAGCCTCCTCGTGCGCGCGCGCCAGCGCCGCCGGCGCGATCTGCCGGATCATGTCGGTGACGGCGGCCGGGGTGCCCGCGGACTCGTCGGCGAGCACATAGGCGGCGTGATTCGCGTAGCCGAGGAGCGCCGCGCGCTCGGCGCGGGCCTTGACCAGCGCTGCGATCACCGGCCGGTTATCCGCGCTACCCGTGAGCCCGCGGCTGGTGGAGGCCTTATAGATGCGCTCGCGCAGCGCACGGTCGGTGAGGTTGGCGAGCAGCGGCTGATTGGTGGTGTTCTGCAGTGCGATGAGCCACTTGCCCTTGAGCCCGCGGCGCTCGGCTGCGGCCCTTGCGGCTCCGATCTGCACCGGGGTGAGGCCTGCGAGCTCGCTCGCCTCGTCGACCACTACCGCGCTGTCGACGGTCGCCTTGAGCACGTTGTGCTTGAAGCGCGTCATGAGCGAGGAGATTTGCTCGTTCAGTTGCCGCAGCCGCGCCTTGTCGGCCTCCGACAGCTGCGCGCCGGCACGGACGAAACGCACGTGGTAGCGGCTCAGCAGCTCGAGCGACTCCGGATCGAGATGCAGCCCGGCACGCTCGTTGTAGAGCGCCTCGACGCGCCTCCACAGGTGTGGATTCAGAAAGATCGCATCCTCGTGGGCCGCGAGCCTCGGGGCCATTTCGGTGTCGACCTGCTGCATCTGCGGATCGGTGTTGCACGAGTTGAGGTTGGAGAAGGTGCGCTCGACACGTTGGAGGAGCTGCCCGGAGCGCTCCAGCGCCACGATCGTGTTTTCGAAGGTGGGCGGGCGCGGGTCATCCGCGATCGCTGCGACCTCAGCGAGCTGCGCCCGCATGCCCGCCTGGAAGGCGGGTAGATAGTCGCTGTCGTGAATGCGGTTGAAGGGCGGCAGCCCGAAAGGCAGCGTACTCGGGTGGGCAAACGGATTATCGGCGGCCATGGCGGCTGTCGTCCCCTGTGCAGCTGTCGTGCCGGCAGCGAATCCGGCGAGTGCCGTCACGGCCACCACGAGCAGCCGCTGCGCGAATCTCATGTGAATTCTCCTTGGGTGTCACCGGGCACTGAGAGGCGCTCAGGGCGCTCGGCGATGGCGTCCGCACCGAGATTTGGCCGTAGCATTCACGGAACTGCATTGCGGACATAGCGGATGCGCACCAACCCGCAGCCCGTGCTATCGGTTCATGTTGACCATTCTGGGGATCGTCATCCTCGACAAGCTCCAACGTGCATGCCGGCAAGTCATCCTCGCCGAGAGCCTGTTCCGGGGCCTGATACGGTGCCCCGATGCGCCAGCCTCCGTCAAGGTCAATTCATCGCCACGGGGCTGATTCCTTTCGGCCCATTTCGACGACCCCGTGCGCCTTCCGGGAAATGGCCGTGGTCATCCGTGTGGCGACATCGGCGCGTCAACGCTTCTTCCCGCCCCACCGAGACTCGAAACCGATATGACGACATGAAAGGAGTGGCGTTGCAGGGCAGCGCGTGGGCGATACACCTCGATACTGGATTTCGGCCGAGCGGTCTGGCTCGGGAGAGAAATCGCCGCTAATCTCGCAAGGGTGGGCGGTGGAATTGGCCGTGTTCGCGATCATCGTGGCCGCAGCTCCGCGGATGCGCGGACCAGAGCATGCCCTGGGCCCGCGATGGCAACCGTTACCCCCCGGGGGCCGGGGCGTCGGTAGCGTGCTCGCATC
>Ga0335073_10005005_pt1 | contig 18594 bp, 19 predicted proteins | sample Lox_Sample_22_FD_207093 | JGI IMG/M metagenome (GOLD analysis project Ga0335073, IMG submission 207093) | Soil microbial communities from Loxahatchee National Wildlife Refuge, Florida, United States - Lox_Sample_2.2 | ecosystem: Environmental > Terrestrial > Soil > Wetlands | place: USA... | reverse complement strand
CCCTCGCTACTACAAGTGCTGGGCCGGTTGCACGCGGGAGATGATCCGTGAGGCACTGGGCCAGCCCATCCCCATACGCACACATCGCTAACAGAGGAGGGAGCGTGAAAGACAGTCGGCTTACAACCATGGCACGTCGCGGGCTCACTTTTCCCGCAGAAACCCGAGAGCAGATCCGAAAGACGGGGATCCGCTGCCGGCCGCAACTCGAGATCGTCTACCAGCAGCGGGCCAATGAATGGAAGTTGCGCGGAGAGGAATCAGGCGGCGCGGTGGCGGACCTTGGTCACTACGTTGGCTTCGTCGGCAAAGACGGTCAGGCGCTGCCTTGGCTGCAGCGCGTACAGAACTTTCTTCCGAATGGCGTTCACGCTGTTGTCGTCGAAGCTGCACTCATCCGAGTGGAAATGTTTCGCTACCAGCAGACCTACGATCTGTTGATCACGCATCACTCGCTCGAAGGTGCGGAAGGAAAACGACCTGAGATGAGGAGCCAAATTCTCTTTCTGGGGCGCAACGGTACGCTCGAAACGGAGTTGTGGGGCAAAGACGCAGCGTTTCGTGGTGGCGCGATGCCTCACTTCTTTACGCGAAGCGGCGAAGAGGGCCTGCCGGATCCTTCTTGGATCGAGGCGACACTTAAGGTCACCGAGGCGGTCTGCTGCACAGGCTGCCGCCATTGCCATCTGCTCGAAGCAGGGACAGTGAAGAAACACGCGCTCGAGGTGTCAGCATGATCGACCGGCATCATCCCCGCATCTACGAGCGGCTGCGTTGCTTTGGCTTGTGCCTATTCACCTTGGGAGTCGCTTCACACAACGTTGACAATCCGCCGGCGGCGCTAGCAGCCATTGTGGTCACCGTGCTGCTTATCGTGCGGCTGAAGATTGAGCTCGATATCAAGCGTGACGAAGAAGAGCAAAGCCTGGAACGGAAAGTTCAGCGCATTCGGCAGATCAACACCATCGCCTCAGTGCCAGTGTTCGTGGGACTCATGGCTTTAGTGCGGCAAATGGCGAGCGGGCAGGTCACCGCGCCTTTTCTCAATTGGAGTGGACGAACGAGAGATTAGGCAAATGCGAGTTTCAGAAGTAACAACATCGTCATCCAGTAGCGAGGAGCAAGAAATATGCACATCGTTGAGAAGTCATTCGTCGAAATGGTTGCACAGGAATGGTATGTGCTGGCCGCTTACTTTGGAACGTTTGTCCTTCTCGAAATCCGTAAGTACGGTGAGCGGATTGCCATGCACCGCGTCGCTCGTCATGCGCTGTGGGCGGCTTCCGTCGTGGTTGTGTTGCATTCGATTGTCGCGGCTGCAGCGATGATACGAAGGTCCGGCCTTGATTTCGTGGTCATCGATTACGCACTGGTGATGACTCTTACAGGCACTCTTGTGTACCTGCTGGGCTGCATGTTCGAAGAATCTCCGCAGCCGGCGTTTGCGCGCTCAACGAGGCGCTCATGAACACCGGTTGGCTGCCCCTGGAACGGACGCTTGGTCCTCTTCTCTGTGTCGACTTTATGTTCATGGGCCGCTCCGGACAGATTCATCTTTACAAGCACAGAGACACGAGACGGTATCTCAACATTGCTCCGGATGGGACCTGCTTTCGCTACTCGGCCCAGGGCTATCAGCCAATCGGACTCGAGGAGGCGATCGAGCATGTTTTCCATTGAGGATGACTAAGGCTTCACGCCGGAATGACAAGGGCGTGAGAAAAGGAGAAAAGCAATCATGGCAAGAACAGTCAACAAGGTAATCCTGCTGGGAAATGTGGGAAAGGATCCAGAAATCAAATCGACTGCGGGCGGTACGCTCGTGGCAAACCTGTCTTTAGCAACCAGCGACCGTTACAAAGACAAAGGCGGTGAGTGGCAGGAGCGGACGGAGTGGCACAACCTTGTGGGTTATGCGCGAGGCGCCGAGATTCTTCGCGACTATGTGAAGAAGGGTTCCAAACTCTACGTTGAAGGACGCATCACGACGCGCTCCTGGGATGACAAAGAAACTGGCAAGAAGGTTTATCGCACAGAGATCGTCGTCACGGACATCAGCCTGCTCTCAACGACCGACGGGGGCAATGGACGCTCCAGCAGCAATGCTGACGCACATACTCGGAGCGGTAGTCGTAATGACGCTGCTGAAGACTATGGCGAGCTGGGCATCCTGGACAGTGACGTGCCATTCTGAAACGGGGTTTGAATCAAGTGTCCAGTTTGCGCTTGGATAATTGTCGTTTGCGGAATCCGAGTTGTTGGTCTGGTTCTGTGCGCAAGGCGCGTAGGCCGAAAGCCGGAGTGCCTCGCGCCACCCAACCAGAAGGCGCTGGAGGCGCGTCATTTCTGCCCAACGCCAAGTATGGTGGACGCCCGCCCTCGAAACGACGGTAAGGGATGGCGGACACGGGGAAGACATTTTCGTGTTCAGCGCAGATAGGGCAGACGTCGCTGAATGCGAACGAATGCTGCCAGATGCTACATTGTCATGCTGCCGCCGGTACCGTTGCAGTTTCGCGGATAATCGGCCGAAAGCTTGCCGCCCCAAAAGCGTTTACCGGGAAGTAATGACGTATGGGCGATCCGACCGGAGCCATGAAAGTGCGATAGGAGTCGAGTGGATGACGGCGCCACCCTGTTTTCGGTCAAGTTAGAACTCATTGCCTTGGGCAGTGCTGTTCTGCTCAACGTCAACCTCAGTCAGTCTCGTTCGCTTCATGTTGACATCCGACCCAAGTAGGTGCATGCTTAGGTCGGATGCCTTCCCAAAATAATCCTGATGATCGCATCGCCCTCTTGCAGGGTACGCTCGACCTGCTCATTCTCAAAACCCTTGTGCTGGGACAGCGCCACGGCCAGGGAATAGCGCGCTCCATACAGCGCCAGTCAGAAGAAGTCTTCTTCGTCGACCACGGCTCGCTCTATCTCGCCCTGCAGCGCCTTGAAGACAAGAAATGGATCAGCGCCAAGTGGGGTATCAGTGACAACAACCGTAAAGCGCGCTTTTATTCGTTGACATCGAAAGGTCGCCAACAGCTCGTAGAAAAGACCAGTGAATGGCAGCGGCTGACGAGAGCGATGGGACTGATTCTGGATGGAGGATCGAGCGGCGAGGAGGTTTAGTCATGTTTAGACGCAGGCGAAGCGCAGACGATTTTGCCGAGGAGATCAAATCACATCTCGAACTCGAAGCCGATCAGCTGCAGAGCGAAGGCTTGAGCCAAGACGAAGCGCACCGCAGAGCACGAGTCGAATTCGGCAACGTGCAGACAGCGTATGAGCGCTTCTATCTCAGATGCCGCGTCGTATGGTTCGACAATTTACTGCGGGATATCAACTTCGCAATTCGCCAGCTGGTAAGAAATCCAGGCTTTGCCGTGGTCGCTATTCTCGTGCTGGCTCTCGGCATCGGCGCCAGCGTTGCTATCTTTGCATTTGTCGATGCGGCTCTGCTGGAACCGCTGCCGTATGCGCACCCCAGTCGACTCATGTCAGTAAGCGAAAGCAATGTTGAATCGCCGCGCTGGCCCCTTTCATATCCGGACTTCCTCGACTGGCAAGCGCAGAACAAATCATTTACTTCGCTTGATGTGTACTCATGGAGCGGCTTTCTTCTGCGCTCTGGCTCTGGCGCGGAGCCCGTTCAAGCTATGCGCGTAAGCGGTGGCTTTTTTCAGACGCTCGGCGTGCATCCCATGCTGGGCCGCGACTTCAATCCAGGAGAGGACCGGCTTGGCGGCCCGAACGTAGTGATCCTGAGCTATGGAGCCTGGCTCCATCGGTTTGGCTCGCGGTCCGATGTGATCGGGCAGACAGTCGACCTTGACAACCAGGCCTACACGATCATCGGTGTAATGCCGCGGTCGTTTTCCTTCGCTCCCGGTGGAAATGCGGAGTTCTGGACTCCCATCAACGTACTGAGCCCTCACGAGCATTCACGCACTTTCTATAACTTCCTCGGAATAGGCAGACTCCGCGACGGCATCACACCGCAATCGGCGCAGTCCGAAATGACTGGCATCGCAAAACAGCTCCAGCGACAGTATGGCATTATCGGTCATGATCTGAGCGCCAATGTCGGTCCGCTGTCGGAGATGATTGTTGGCGATGTACGACCCATACTGCTGACGCTGCTCGGCGGAGCCGGCCTGTTGTTGCTGATTGCATGCGTTAACGTGGGCAGTCTTGTTCTCGTTCGCTCAGAGAATCGCAGGCGCGAGATTGCCGTGCGCGGCGCGCTCGGCGCAACGCCTGCGCGGCTGGTGAAGCAATTTGTAACCGAAGGTCTCTTGCTTGCCGCGTTTGGCAGCGGAGCAGGCATCATCGTTGCCGCTGCTTTAATGAGGCTTCTCGCTCGACTTATTCCCAAAGACATGGCGTCGAATATGCCTTTCCTCGACGGTGTTGGACTGAACTCGCACACAGTAGCATTCGCTGCCGCGGTCGCCATGTTGGCCGCGTTGCTGCTCACGATCACGCCGGTATTGCGGCTTTCGTTCCAGAGAGTACGCGACGGATTGTCCTATGGAGATCGCGCTGCAGCCAGCCAGGTCTGGCGCAGGCTGGGAGCGAACCTCGTCGTGATTGAACTGGCAATCGCCGTGGTTCTGCTTGCTGGCGCAGGGCTGTTAGGGCGCAGCTTTTATCGCCTGCTGCACGTACCGCTGGGATTTGAACCGAGCCACCTGGTAGCTGTAGATGTCGCCCTGCCCCACACAGCTTATGAAACAAGCGCGCAGATTATCGAGTTGTATCGTGAAGCTGTGCGGCGTGCCACAAGCTTGCCGGGAGTTGAATCGGCAGGAATTACCAGCAGGCTTCCCGCCCAATGCGATTGTAATACCGATGGAATCAGAATTGTGGGAAGGCCATATCATGGCGAACATAACGAAGTGGATGAACGTCACATAAGCGCGAATTATTTGCCTACGCTCAAGGCGACCTTGATAAGGGGCCGACTCTTCACGGAGGCTGACGACCCGTCGAGGCCCGGAGTGGCTCTGATCAATCAGACGCTTGCACGAAAATACTTCCCCGGTCAGGACCCCATCGGCCAGAGCATCGCCAATGATGAGGGCGGACGTCCTTCCGTCTGGCAGATTGTCGGCGTTGTCGACGACGTTCGCGAAGGTTCGCTTGACGCCGACATTGCACCTACAGAGTACTTTCCTATGAACCAAATAGGCGAACACTCCTTCACTCTGGTTGTGCGTACATCGCAGGGAGGGAGCACACTTCTGCCTGAGTTGGTGAGTACGCTGCATCAGATAAACTCGAACCTGGGCGTGTCCAATGAGGAAACCATGATCGAAAAGATTGACGCCACGCAGGTCGCCCTGCTGCACCGCTTCTCTGCGTGGCTGGTCGGCGGATTCGCAGCCATGGCACTCATCCTCGCCATCGTCGGGCTGTATGGAGTCATCGCTTATTCCGTAAGCCGGCGAACGCGCGAGATTGGTGTGCGCATGGCTCTCGGGGCACAACGCAGCTCAGTCTATAGACTCGTCATGCAACAGGCAGGATGGCTGACCGCGGCCGGGTTGACCATCGGACTCATCTGCTCAGTAGGTACATCGATGCTCATCCGCAGCCTGCTTTTCAGAGTCCAGGCATGGGACGCAGTCACTCTCGTCAGTGTGTCATTGTTGCTCGGGCTGGCATCGATGGCGGCAATCTTCCTGCCCGCTCGCCGCGCTGCGTCGGTAAATCCGGTGGAAGCCCTTCGCGCCGAATAACCTGCATCCTGGCCGTGGTTTTGATTGCTGACAAATCGCACGAGCGGGTTTCGATCCATTGACAGGCGCCTTCTTGGGTTGCGGGAGGATTACCGCCATTCCGTCCATTACCCGCTTTTTGGGGTTGGGGAAGGATAGGCGACAAACCGGAAGTTACCCAGATTTGATGAGCACAAGCCCGTTTATTTGGGTCCTGAGTGCTGCGCACTTCAAGCGCGAAAGCAGTTGATCCGGCGCTGAGCGGCGGGCCGGATCATTGCCATATTTGACTAATGGGACAGTTGTATAGTCCCGGCTCTCCACGCTTCCCCATGAGACTGGCATTTCACCGCTTTATTGGGGTCACGACGTCGAACGACAGATTAGCGACACTCTGCGGAAGTCAGGCGTGAGCCCTCCTCAACTTCGATCGTTAGATGAACAACTAGACTTGATGTGTCAAGCATGAGAGTCGGCGCGATAGTAACACGACTGTATCCGCACGAGACGAGGAGCGTTTGCAACTTTTGCAATCCGATGCCGATGGGTGCGCTGTCATATGGCTCGCCCTGCTTGAGCGGGAACAAGGCGCGCATTCGGTCAGGTGTAAAGTGAGTTGCGCCGAGCAACTGAATGTCAGCCAGGCGATAAAGACTGCCTTCATGTACTCTGACAGTTACCGAGGCAGTCCCGTCCTTTAGGAAGGAAATTTCTGGTTCTTCGGCGACCGCCTTGAGGTATCCCATCCCCTGCGTGATCCGCTCGATTCGGGGCCGAATCTCGTAAGGAAAATACTCGCTGCTCTCAAAACGGGAAACGAGCCTGTCCTGGTCTGCTTCAGGAAGATTGTCGGAGAGGACCACCATCTTGCCAATATGGATTTTGTCTGTAGATTCTGCCACCGAAGAATGAGCAGTCGCGGCGCAGAGGGTCAAGGAGGCGAGAAGAAAGCGAATCGACCTACCCATTGGCGTCCTCCTGTGGAAGAGTCCCAAATATCGATCTGTCTTCGCACGGCTGATTTTAACAGCGTTCTGCGATCCACTCTTTGATTGAGTCACCGGCCACCCTGACATTACTGAGTAGTAAAGGAAGGGTAGCCGACTTTACGTCAAAGTGAATTCCTCTACCCTTTGCCGTCACAGACGAGTAATCGTGAAGCCCTCTCACATCTATGGTTTGCGCGTTTATCCCTTCGGTAGCAAAAGCTTCGATACTTCATCGAATAGCAGGCCGGCTACCTCCAAGACACCGTCACCTAAAGTCGCAAGAACGGCGATGGCGATCTCTTCGCGGGCAAATGGACGATCCACGTTCGAACCAAGCTAGTTCCCTTTCACGAACCGGATATCCGAGATCCATACTTCAGGGCTGAAACCCATCATTACTCCAATATTGCCCTCAGTGAAATCGCGCCCACTACTATAACTCGACCCAATGTCCTGCCATTCTCCCGACGTCGGCTTGATCCGCGAGCTCACTCTCTGTTGTGTCACCCAAATATCTACTTGCATCCATTCGCCCGAACGAACACCCCGCACTTCTGTAGATGCAACCTGAATCTGGCCTTTCTCCTTCTGTATAAGCAACGTTTGCTGAGATTGGAGCATGAAAAGAACAAGGTTATCGCTGTCTTGAGCTGCAGCATACCAAGCAATCAAATAGTCCTTGTTGTTTGGATCTTCGTCGAGCAGACCTTTGATGCGGAATAAAATATGTCCCGGGGTCTTGGGCACCTGAAAGTTGTTGGCACCGCTATTGACCATCAGCAGTCGGGGCTCACTTTTCGGCGAAGGCACCGCAATAACCGTCGACGGCGATTCTAGATTGAGGCCAAGAGTGGATTGCGATGCCGCCCGTATCTGCGCAGTCGAATTATCTGCCGACCCCGTCCTACGGGATTCAAAGAACCATGGCAACCCCAGCGCAACAATCAGCAAAGCCGCTATGCCAAATGCCCAGCGAAGAACAATTCGAACCCAACCCTTTCGTGGCCGACGCTGCGGAGGCGGTACCGGTGCCCCGACAAGCAAGCCCGCGACCGATCGAACGACGCTCTCAAGCCCCTCATGCCCTCGGTCCCCTTTCCAGTCAGTCAAGTCAGCGGCTTGAATGTGCCGAAAGGCCAGCGGCAGATCGACGTCGTCCACGCGGATAGGGACAAGAATCTTACGCCGCTTTCCCTCCATCGCCTCGGTCCGCACCCATTCGGACCCAATCGATGCTTTCGACCACACAACTACGACGCACTTTGCCTCCCCGAGAGCCGCCTCGATTGTTTATCCCACTCGTCGCCAATGCCGATGTGAGGGTCCCACCACACGCTCCAGCCCAAAGCCTCCAGCGCTGCAACTAGCGGTTTGATGCGTGTGCGATCCGCGCCTGCGTAGCTGATAAAGATGTCTGCCACGGGTTGGCCGTCATTAACCTGACAGCTAGTATCGTAGCCTCCCCTTTTCCAACTTTCTATCTTCAGCAGTGCGACTTAGAAGACCGGGTAGCCAGCCGTCGCGCGATCCGACCGCCAGCATCGATGCAACAGCCCTCCGCAAGCCAGTGCTTGAAGAACAGATCTACCATCGTTTCGGATTACTTCTGATAAGTCCGCTTGGGGGCCTATGTATCCAAGGGGGGCCTGCCACGTTGCCGAAAAACCGGCAATCCGGAAGTTAACGGCTACAAGCGCGTAACCTTCGGTTTGGCGACTATACTCCCGGAACTCGAAAAACGTCCGCAGACCGGCTCGATAAGCGCCTCGCCCTGTACCGTAAAGTGAGGGAAGGACGACCCCTTCACAGGACTTAAATACTGATCTCTGCAAAGGCCGAGGAACGGGAATGAAATACGGACCAGGGAACCATTGCCGCCTGATCGTGGTTGTTCTTCTCAGTAGCGCGCTTTGGGCGCAGACCGGCGGACGCCCGGCAGATGATTTGCGAAGTAACGTTGAGAGGGAACTTCCAATTCCCTCTGGCGAATATGGCATCGGACGCCGTGCACTCGACTTCACTGACGACCCGCATCCAGACTCCCGTTCGTCGATCTCCGCAAATCATCGCGAGCTTATGGTTTACATCTGGTATCCAGCGAAGCAATCGTCATCGAAGAGCTACTCAGAGTACTTCCCATTCGCTGCCGGGATCGACAAAGATCCAAAATACAAGGAAGCGGCACGCGAGATTCTCGGAGCAAGCTGGCCGATGATCGTTGATGGCTCTGTTCATGCGCAGGCGATCACAGACGCTGCGCCTGTTGTTGGCGAAAAATTCCCCGTCGTTCTCTTTTTCCCGGGCTATTCATCCACGACATTCTCCTACACTGCTCAGATCGAAAACCTTGTGAGCTACGGATATGTAGGGGTTGCCATTGAAGACACGAACGGTTCTGGTATGGTCCGCTTTTCAGATGGCAGGATAGGGTTGCTCCAGAGTACGCCGCCTTCAGCCTCGGGTTCGACAGACCCATTGCAGACAATGATTGCCTCCGCGCAGCAAGGCACTCAAACAGGCGCAGAACAAGCGGGCTACGTCCTCAACGCTCTCAAGAAAATCACGCCTCTTTCCAAGGTAATGAATCTCTCAAGGGTAGCAGTTGCCGGCCATTCTGCAGGCGGCACACTTGCGGCCCGGGCATGCCAGATTGATCCGCGAATCAAGGTATGCATCAGCGAAGACGGCGAGGTGAATCCAGTTGGCGCTTTCTTCGACTATCCGGTCCACAACTCCATGCAGCAGCCGTTCTTATTCATCCAGGTAGAACACAATCCGACCGATGAAAGAACTGGCACGCATGCATGAGTCGCGCACTAAATGGAATGAATTTCTTGCGCATGAGCAATGGCAACTCCGCCAATGCGGCCAAGGAAGCTACTTCATCCAGCTTCACAGATCCGGCATGGGCCATTCGGGTTTCAGCGATGGGGCCTGTACTGAACGCTCGAGATAACAAACAGACTGCTATCGCGCTCGGGAATTTACGTACGACTGATGACTTGGAGAAGGCCTTCTCGGACAAGTACCTCAAGGGAGAGTCAACGTCGATCTTCGACCGGACCGATGCAACTCCCCAGGGCATGACGATTGAACCTATCGACAAATGATGTACACCTTCTCTTTTGGCACATAATCCGAGGCTCGAATCGAGAGTCGAGCAGGCAAATTCGGTGTTCCGGCCAAGTGACCGGCTAACCGGACACATGAGCGGTTGTCATTAGGCAAAGCTGAATGCTCTAAAGTCCTATGAGATAAACGCTACGAAGTTTACGGGGATGGGAAGTGGCGGGATCTGGGCATTGAATGCCCTACCCTCGCCAACTACTGTTTGTGGGCGAAAAACCTGAGTACGATGAGTTCATGATCCCGCAAGAGAAGAGTGCGGCAGTGTGGCGAGGTTTGGACGAGGCCTTTGGCACAAGATCGATCGAAGACATTCGGAGGATAACTCGAGGCCTCAGTTCGGATCTCGTGCTTCGCATCGTCGTCCGGGGATCTCCATACCTCCTGCGGATCATGACACGTATGGACGAGAGAAACGATCCCGCCCGTGTCTTCGCTTGCATGAAGGCGGCGGCAGAAGCAGGTTTAGCGCCTCGCATCCTGTATTCCAACACGGCAGAAGGGATCGCGATCATTGACTGGATCGAAACCGTGCCCTTTCCGACGGCACAGGCGCTAATTTATCTTCCCGCAACCCTACGCGGCCTCCACCAACTGCCGCCTTTTCCCAAGACGTTCAACTACGTCACCGCGCACAACTTCTTCATTTGGAGACTCCGCACGGCACGTCTGCTCCCTGAAGCTGAGATCGAGGAGGCCTTCCGTGGCTACGAACGAATCTGCGCCGTGTACCCTCGGCTCGATGCGGATTTGGTGTCGTGCCACATGGACCTGAAGCCGGAAAACATCTTGTTCGACGGCCATCGTGTCTGGCTCATCGACTGGATGGCAGCGTTCCTGAACGACCGCTACTTCGATCTGGCAATTGTTGCCAACTTCGTAGTTACTAACGAGGTGGACGAACGAACTTATCTTGCGGAGTACTTTGGCCAGCCGCCCGATGAGTACCAGCGGGCTCGATTTTTCCTCATGTGTCAGGTGATGCACATGTTGTCCGCCGCAGTCTTCCTGCTGCTTGGTTCGGCGGGCAAACCGATTCGAAAAGACGCGAATCCGCCCTCGTTCCGCGCTTTTCACGAGCGGATTTGGGCGGGAGAGATCGACCTTTCGGACAACGAGCGGAAGATCGTCTATGGCCGGGTTCACTGGGAGGAACTTCTACAGAATATGCGGCAAGCGCGATTGGCTGAGGCGCTCAGAGTCGTCGAAGACCGAAAGGCGCGATCGGACGGTCCATATCTGCTTTTGCCAAACGCTCTGTAACTGGTGGGGTATCCAAACTTGTCGCGCAGAGTCTACCGATAATTCACTTGCAAGTTGCCTAAGCCGTCAACCCACGATTTCTTTATGAGGAGTCAGCTATTTCGACCCTGCAATGACAGGCGGTAAGGTTCCAGTCCCTCACATGGCCATTTCAGAAGTATTCAGAAGTTCTCAGGAACGGCTAAAGACATTCGGGCCAGATATCCATGAATATAGGGCCGTGAAAAGACAAACTGAAACGCGCTCCTCCTACGGCTGGGTAATCGTTACGACGGCAGCCTTCGGTCTCTTTCTCGGCGTTTTTCCGATCTTCGTCTCTTCGTTCCCTGTGTTTTTCCCCGCATTCCTACGCGAGTTCCACGCGGGTCGCGGCGCGATTTCACTGGCGTTTACCATCTGCAATACGGTCACCGCATGCATCGCCCCTATAGTCGGGTGGCTCTGCGATCGGGCCGGCGCTAGGCCGGTCATTCTGGCGAGCCTGGTGTTATTCGGTTCAGGGTTGATTGCCAGCCAGAGAATTGGTTCCCAATTGTGGGAGCTCTATCTTTTCTCGCTGGTTCTCGGCGTAGCTGCTCCAGGCACCAATTCGATCGCCTATGGGCTGGTTGTCTCGCGGTGGTTCAATCGGCATCGCGGCCTGGCGCTTGGGCTCATGATGGTCGGGGCCGGCGTAGGCGCGATTGTGATGCCGTCGCTGGCCCGGATGCTCATTGCGTCGCACGGCTGGCGGGCAACATATACCGGGTTTGGATGCGCGGCGTTATTGGTTGCTGTGCCAGTGGTCGCCGTTTTTCTAAAAGAAGGGCCGCCGTCGTTGTCACAGTCGGCCGGGGCCGAGGTCGCGGAAGGCTGTTCCTGGCGCGAGAGCCGAAACAGTGGCAGCCTCTGGCTGATGATCGTTGTGTTCGTGCTGGTCTCTGCGAGCGTACAGGCGTGCTTTATTCATCTTGCGCAACTCATGACCGACCACGGCGCGACGCCTGCCATCGCGGCCCTCGCGGCGTCGTTGAGCGGAGCGGCGCTGCTCGCCGGCCGGGTTGGAACGGGCTATTTCCTCGACCGCTATTCTGGACCCCAGGTGGCCCGAGTAATTTTCGCAGGCGCGGCCCTGGGAATCGGTTTGCTTGCGATTCGAACCTCCAGTGTAATGTTTGTCGGAGCGTTCTTAATTGGCCTCGGGCTTGGAGCGGAGGCCGACATCATCGCCTACCTTCTTGGACGGTACTTCGGGTTACGGTCCTTCGGCACGATCTTCGGATTCGCCTTCGGTTTGTTCGTTCTCGCCGGCGGCATCGGGCCGCTGTTGATGGGGATCGCGTTTGATCACACCGGCTCCTACCGGCTTGCGCTTGCCGGTTTCTGCCTGGCAACTGCACTCGCAGCCGTACTCGTCGGCCGTTTGGGGCCGTATCGATTCGACGTGAAAGGAGAGAACTGATGCTCCCGAACAAAGAGGCTGGTCTTGGCCCAATTCACTTGCTGGGCCTGACCGATGGACTCATCGCCCATCTCGCGATTTGCGCAGCGGCTAAATTCGGAATCGCGGACGTTCTTTCCGAGGGATCATGCGACACCTCCGCGATCGCTGCCAGGCTGATGCTCAACGAAGAGGCGGTGTTTCGAACACTGCGGTATCTGTCCGGACACGGAATTTTCGAACAGACCGGGTCCCGTGTATTTGGCCCGAATGAACGATCGTGTTGGCTACAGACTAACGCCTCCGGGTCGGTCCGTTGGATTCTTACCTTTCGGGGAAGCGACCGCTTCCTTATGCCCCTGACGGACCTTCCCCGCGCAATCCGTACAGGCGAAGCAACCCATATCAGTTTTGAGGACTTCGACGAGAACCCAGAGGAGCGGCAGTTGTTCGACGACGCGATGACCGATTTGTCGGCAATATGGGCGCCGTCGGTGGCCCTGTGCTACGACTTCGCCAAATGCGGCAGCCTCATGGACCTGGGAGGTGGCAGTGGATTGTTATTGGCAAACATTTTGAAGTCGCATCGTGAGCTTAAGGGCGTCCTGGTCGATCGGCCTGCCGTACTCGAACGAGCGAGAACGCGGCCTTTCTGGGATGGGCTGAAGGACCGCGTGAGGTTTGAAGCAGGAGACTTCTTCGAGTCGGTGCCCACAGGCTGTCGGGGCTGCCTGATGAAGAACGTCCTGCATGACTGGGATGATGCGCGGGCTGCGCACATCCTGAACAACTGCCGCAGCTCGCTACCCGGCGACGGCGTCCTGCTGCTGGTTGAATACTCGCTGGGCCCGGTGAACACACCCTCGCTAGGCAAGATGATGGATGTGATGATGATGGCGTCGTTCGGCGGCAAAGAGCGGACCGTAGAGGAGCACCGAGAGCTTCTGGCGAGCGCGGGGTTTGTGCTGACGCAGACGATTCCGTTACCCCACGATGTCATGATGCTTGAGGCCAAGCCGTCGGCAGTTTGAGTCGCCGGAGCAGCGCCAGATAACTCGGGTGGTCCCGCAGGGTTTTCCATTTAAGATCGACGCCCAGAAACACCAGCCACGGGTCATGCTGCTCTACGGCCTGGTCCAGCCATGTTAATGCTTCGCCTGTTCGCCCCAGAGCGTTATGGATCAATGCAATGTTGGACGAGGGCACGTAGCGCTTCGCCGCGAGGTCCATCAGCGTGACGAGGATTTCGTAGGCCTCCGATTCTCGTCCTGCCCTGGCGTGCGCATATGCTTCGTTCGCGCGAGCAGACGAGTTAACGGGGCACAGATCATGCGCGATTCGCGCCTCTTCGATGGCATCTTCGAAGCGCCTCTGCGCGATATACGCATTTGAGGCAAACAGGTGAGCAACCCTGGAACGCGGATTCAACTCAACTGCTTCTTCCAGGCGCTCCACCGCGTCATCTGGCCTGCCGGCGTGCAGCAGAACCTGGCCTTCCATTGCATGGATCAGACCTGATAGTGGATCCAGTTCTCGCGCACGGCCCATCATCGCCAGAGCTTCGCTGTGACGCCCGAGGTTAGATGGCACATGGGCATACATCCAATATGTATCTGCGCTATCCGGATTCAATGCCACGGCGCGCTTGAAATGCTGCTCCGCGAGGCGCCAGTCCCAGTCGTACCAAAACGTCGTGAAGGCCAGCACGGCTTGCGCTTCGGCTAAAGTGTCATCAAGGGCGATAGCCTGGAGTGCGGCCGTTTTCGATTTCGGACCAGCTTCGTTCGCCGGCCTCTCGAGTGACAGACCAAACATGCGATACGCATGTGCGAGTCCCACATGAGCTGGCGCATAGCCGGGATCGGCCTCGATGGCCTTCTCGAAGTGACGGATTCCTGCTTGGATCCCATGCTCGCTCATCTGGAAAAGATGGAATCGTCCTTTCAGGTATAGCTCGTGTGCTCTGGGGTTCCCGGGCTTACGCCTTATGTGATTTTCCCCTTGGGCGCCAGGTAACTTCAGCCGCAGAGCGCTGATGACGGCACTTGTGATCTCGTCTTGAAGATCAAAGAGATCGCGAGAACCGATCTCGCGCTCATATCGCTCCGACCAAAGCTGATATCCATCTGCCGCACTAACTAGTTGAGCAGTGATCCTGAGCCGGCGGTCCGATTTGCGCACGCTACCTTCGAGGACGAAAGCCACGTCCAGCAGGCTGGCTATCTCCCGGATGTGAACCTGCTTCTTCTTGAAAGAAAACGCCGACGTTCGCGCGGCAACCCGCACCCCGTTCACCCTGGACAGTGTATTGATGATCTCGTCCGCCAGGCCGTCGGCAAAATAGTCATATTCGGCATCGGCACTGCTATTGGTAAATGGCAGCACTGCGATTGACACGCTTACAACTGGATCTTGCCGAAGGCCAACTGTGCTATCGACGGTCACCGGCGCGACGAAGTGATAGCCTCGCCCCGGCACGGTGGCGATGAAGCGGTGTTCTCCCCGTTTTTCCCCTAGCACCCGCCGCAGCAGCGAGATGTTTTGAGTAAGGTTGTTCTCCTCGACTGCCGTGTCCGGCCATATAGCCTGAATTAGCTGCTCTTTGTCGAGCACGGTCCCTGGGTGCTTCACAAGATACGCGAGCGTCTCATACGCCTTGGGCGTAAGGACAACCGCGGCGCCGTCGCGGTCGAGCAGAATCCGTCTGCCATCATCCAGACGAAACCCCGCGAATTCGTAGACTGCCATAGTGCGAATCCCAAGTTTGTTCCCAGATCATCTCACACGCTCCGTAGGGTTGGTAACGATTTGTCCCGGTGTTACCTCTTCAATTGGCGTAACACGGCTAGGGCGCCCATGGAGCGGCGCAGATCGCAAACTCTTTCTTGGCCAGAGCCACTTGGCCGACAAACCGCCGATCCGGAAGTAATCCCGGAAAGGGTGCATTATCGCCTGATGGCGAGGAGGCCACCGGGCGATGAAGCAGCAACCACGTTCCCTACGGAAGTACAAGCATCCCAAGACCCATTTGCGCTTGCCAGATCTCGATTACTCCAAGACGGCGGTGCTGAACAGTTTGAGCAGTGTCGACGGCCAACGTGGATATGGCCACGCGATCGACGAATTCGTCGATTGGTACTGCTCAGAGCCGCGACTTGCCTTAAATCGAACCGTAGTTCTCCGCTATCGCACCTACCTTGAAGCACGACAACTCGCGCCTGGAACCATCAACCTTCGACTGGGTGCGGTCCGGCGCCTCGCCTATGAAGCAGCGGACTCCGGCCTCTTGAGCTCCGATCTGGCCGCTGGAATTCGCCGGGTAAAAGGCGTAAGAAATCTTGGCGTCCCTCGCGACAGCGACTTACTTCAAACGCCCCTATCGAAACTGCCCCAGAGAAGAATCTGGACTGTCCTGACCTCTCACGTCGGGGCAGTCCCGATAGGGCTCTAACGTTTATCGGGACCTATTTCTGAGGGGCACCCAAGTCGTCGTCAATCGGTGACTCTGCCTCTTGGCTTCGCTTAACGCCCGGGTCTATCGAGAGCCGGTTGTCAGAAGATTCAAACAATGCCTTCCCATAGGCATTCGAGTGGAGTACTCTTCTCCCATAGCCATTCGAGTGGAGGAGGCGGACTATGTCAGTGTTCTACCGGGCTGTTTTATATTTCCTCATAGCCTGGCCCACTGCCGTTCAGTCGCAGGCATTTGAAAAGATCACCATAAAGGCTGCTCGTTCAACCGACCCGCGTAGCAGCCGAATCCAAGTTTTACCTAATGGCGACCTGATTGCGAATGCGGTCCCCGTGATCGAGCTTTTGAGTTACGCCTACGGCGTGCCAACTAACCCTTCGCCGCGTCTTAACTCTCTTCCAGGCTGGACCGTCGGCGACAGCTACGATATCGAAGCCAAAGCGCCCGCCAGCGCCATCGCTGCGAGTTCTCAGGATAGCGAGGCACAATTCCGGCTTCAACAAATGATCCGCCGATTGCTCGCCGATCGTTTCAGCCTCGTAATGCTTGTTGAGCATGAACGCATGCCAGCCTATGCTCTTACCGTCTCCGCCAGCGGGCCAAAGCTCCAGAAGTCGGCGGTCCCCACCAAAGACTGCATCTTCGATACCGCGTCGGAAGGCTGCCATCACTTTGTCATCGGCTTCGGCCATCCTCTGGACGCGAACGCGATAAGTATGGACGACCTTGCCCATTACATCGAAAACTGGACCGATCTGCCGGTTGTGAATCACACGAATCTTCGCGGATTGTTCACCGTACACACGGAAGGTTGGCTACCGATGCGGCTGCCCCCGCCGCCACCAAACGGCAATGGGACCGTGAACTTCGAAAGCCTGCCCACAATTTTCACGGTTCTGGGCAAGCTCGGTCTCGAACTGCACCGGCAAGAAGAAATCCTGCCCGTATACACCGTTAAACGGATCGAGCGCCCTTCGTTTAACTGACCACGAATTCTGTGACTCAATGATGGGGAACAATAAGTGGCATAGCGGGAAGTAATGTCTGGCTGGTTGACCGGCCACCCGGCAATTACTGCTTGATCAATAGCTTACGGGCTGAAATGCAAGATTTGCTCCTCTTAAGTCGGCAGGGCGACTGGAATCGGCTGCAGCGCAGCCAAGGCAATCAGCGTCGCCATGGGCGTTCCCAGTACTAATCTTCTGCAAGGCCACAATCCCGAGTGTTATTTCTCGATTGATGCCAAAAAATCACTCGTAGATTCTGACGGCTGCGCAGAGCCTGTGTGGAGCAACAAACCCACTTGGGAGCAATAGTACCCATTAGCCGCTTTACAGCGGGCGTCATATCAATTGAAAGATCAACAATGAGCCGTTTAACTCTGTTGCCAGATGGGGTTCCTTTCGAAGAGGTCTATCGAAGGGCCCTGTAATGCTATTACCGCACACATCTTCAAGACTCGATCCAACGCGTACGTGATAGACCCCTGCGCCCCAAGGTGAAGTTGGTGTGAAGCTCCATCGTCTTTCGTGTTGATCGACTACAACTTGTCCGTCTATGACCGACCCATCTGCCGATCCGATCGTAATTGTGTGCAAGACCAGTGCACAATCAAGTGGATTCATGAACATGAGCACGAGAGCTTGTCGGCTACCCGTCATGGGAGTCAGAATCTTCCAGGACTCAACCGCGATGGGTTCACGAACAGGATCACCGACAAGGAATCGCTTACAGAAGCGCTCAAGTAATGGACGACCAAAGAGATCAATCATCCCTGAACCAATTTCGAGAGTGTACTCTTGCCCCACCTTCAATGGTGGGCCCAATTCAACATTGGGACCTACCCAACGTTTGAGTCGCCCCGGATCCAGCAACACCGTCAGGTGTCGCATTGTTCTATCCCAGAGTTCAACAGGAGGCCGATAAAGAGCATCTTCCACCGGTCGTCCGTCAGAATCGAAGAGAGAGATCTCGTCCAACGCTCGTCCGCGTTGCATAGAGTTTGAAAAGCAAACATAGAATCGCAGCAAATTTTCAGGCAGGAGACCGCATGAAGGAAAAACATGGGTGACAGTCGTAAGCGCGCGTACTTTCTGTTCTGAAGGGATCAGGAACTCCTGATCGAACGGCTCAGCCGTGAAAGAAGCGCCGAGCGGCCTCGGATCGAAAACTGCACGATATTTGAGACCGCGTTCAAAGGGAAAGTGCGGGATAAATTGCAAGCCGCTTTCCAGGACCTTATAGCGGCCTGACACATCCGGGAGTTCCTCCCCTCCCGGTTCTTCTGGTTTGACGACTCTTACTCGAAGGATCGACTGCAGCAGAGAGCGTGACTGTGCACGTGCGTGCAGATGGTAAACCAGATCCGGCTGAAGGTTCTGAACGCAAACGCATCCGGATCTGGGTTCACGCGGGTCGGAGGCGAACATCAGCTTGGGTTGGTTATTCATACGCGTGTGTCAAAGGCGACTTCAGGCCGGCCACATGCGGCCAACATAGTCGATCTCGTTGCGATGCTCCCGATAGTGGAACGGATCCGGTCCATTTGGCCAGTTCATTTCGGACATGCCATCTTTGCGTTCGAAGAAGTAAGGCAATGCCAGCGTACTG
>Ga0335073_10005004_pt1 | contig 18595 bp, 13 predicted proteins | sample Lox_Sample_22_FD_207093 | JGI IMG/M metagenome (GOLD analysis project Ga0335073, IMG submission 207093) | Soil microbial communities from Loxahatchee National Wildlife Refuge, Florida, United States - Lox_Sample_2.2 | ecosystem: Environmental > Terrestrial > Soil > Wetlands | place: USA... | reverse complement strand
CTCGAGCTGTTCGCCGCCGCGCGCGCCCGCCGCGATCCGGCGCGGTTCTGCGACGTGGGGTACGCCGAGTTCACCGCCGACCCGGTCGGCGTGATCGAGTCGGTCTACGACCGGTTCGGCCTCGCGCTCAGCGGCGCGGCCGCCGACGCGATGCGCGCGCTGGCCGCCGACAGCGCCGGGACCGGGGCCCGGCCGTCGCACCGCTATTCGCTGGGCGACTTCGGGCTCACGGCCGAGCAGGTCATCGAGCGGTTCATGGCCGCAACGAGCGGCTAACGCTCACGTAACCATTGCGGCCGGCGCGGCGGTGCTGCCCGGAATTCCCGTAATCTTCCTGATAGAGCAGTGATCGGCGCCAGTGGGACCAGTCCGGGAGGGCCGTCATGATCCGCGGGTCGTTCCTGGCTCGCCGGATCAACGCCGCGAGGCTGCTGCTCGGCACGATCACGCTGACCGTGCTGATCACCGCGGCCCTCGGCGCCGCCCAGGCCAGCTTCGCGGCGCTCCTGCCGCAGGCCGCACGCGCCCAGCTGACCGGATCGCCCGCCGTTTCGATCGCAATGAGCGGCTCGATGAGCGGGTCGCACGTCGGGTTGGCCTCCCGGACCGTCAGCGCCTCGCTCGCCGGAGCGCTGTCCGGCGTCCCGTACCAGCTCGACCGGGCCGTCTGGTCGAATCCGCTCGCGCTGCCCGCCCCCAAGAGAAGCGCGACCATCCCGGTGGTCGAGGTGGCGTCGGTGGACGGGATCCAGGCCCACGCGGTGCTCACCGCGGGCCATTGGCCGGGCGCGCCGGGCCCAGGTCAGCCGCTCGGCGTGGCGCTGCCGGCCCTGGCCGCCAGCCGCCTGCACGCGCGGCCAGGCACGATCCTGCAGGTCAGCGACCAGATCACCAACAGCAGGATTCCGCTGCTGGTCACCGGGATCTACCGGGTCGCCGACCCCGGCTCGAGGTACTGGCGCATCGACCTCATCGCGCCGTCGGGGGTCGCCGCTCAGGCGCAGTTCGTCAGCTACGGACCCGCGGTGGCCAGCCCGGCGGCCTTCGGCGGCGGCGCCCCGGCGCGGGTGGACGTGGGCGAGGTTTCCTGGATTGCGCTGCCGGACGGGGCGGCGATCGGCACCGGAGACCTCGCCGGCCTCGCCGGAAAGATCAGCCAGACCGTCGCGGCCCTGCAGTCCTCGAACAGCCTCGGCGGCCTCAACGTCAGCACCGGCATGCCGCAACTGCTCGACGGGGTGGCCACGAGCCTCACGGTGGCCAGATCCTTGCTCGTCATCGGGGCGTTGCAACTGCTACTGCTGGCCGTGGCCGCGCTGACGCTGGCCGCGCGGCTGCTGGCCCGCCACCGCGACGAAGAATCGGCGCTGCTTGGAGCCAGGGGGGCGACGCGGTGGCAGCTGCTCAGGCCGACGCTGGCCGAGACGCTGCTGTTCGGCGGCGCGGCCGCGGCGGCCGGCGTGCTGATCGGATCCAGGCTCGCAGTGCTACCGATCCGGGTCACCGAGCCCGGGCTCCGCCTGCGCCTGTCCGTGATTCCGGCGTCGGCCTGGCTGGCCGCGCTGGCCGGGCTCGCGCTGGCGGCGGTGATCGTGATCTGGCCCGCGCTCCGCCCGCCCGGATCCGGCGCCGGCCGCCGCGGGCGCCAGGCGGCGCTGGCCGGCGTGGCCCGCGCGGGAGCGGACCTGGTCTTGCTGGCCCTGGCGGTGCTGGCGGTGTGGGAACTGCGCAGCTACTCGGCGGTCGCGCACTCCGCGGACGGCGGACTCGGTGTCGACCCGGTCATCGCCGTCGCGCCCGCGCTCGCTCTAGCCGCCGTGACGGTGGTCTCGCTGCGTTTGCTCCCGGCAGCGACCAAGCTGCTGGAGCTGGTCGCCAAGCGCGGGCGGGGGGTGGCGGCCGCGCTGGCCGGCTGGCAGATCTCCCGGCGCCCGCTCCAGCAGAGCGGGCCGTTCCTGCTGGTGATCCTGGCCATCGCCGCGGTGACTCTCGCCCTCTCGCAGTACCAGAGCGCCGTCGGCTCCGCCGCCGACCAGGCCGCGTTCGCCGCCGGCGCGGACCTGCGCGCCGACCTGGCCGAGCCGCTGCCGCCGTCGGCCGCCGCCGCGATCCCCCGCTCGCGGGGGATCCACGCGGCCATGCCGGTGGCCACGGCGAGCATCGGCTCGGCCGGGGAACTGGTCGCCGTGGACGCGCGCTCCGCCCCGGGAACGGTGCTGCTGCGCGGCGACCTGTCACCGTACCCGGCGCCGCAGCTCTGGCGGCGCGTGGAGCCGCCGCGGGCCCGGGCCGGAGTGGCCATTCCCGGACGTCCCGCCCGCCTGAGCATCGCGGCCAGCCTGATCCCCGGGTCGGCGGCGACGGCCCCCGGCCCGGCGACGGCCACCGTGTCGGTCCAGGACGCGGACGGGATCGTCTACCTGTTGCCCGCGGGCACCCTGCCCGCGGATGGCCGGGTGCACGCGCTGACCGCCGAGATCTCCCGGACTCGGCAGGCGGCGTACCCGTTGCGGCTGCTCTCGCTGTCCTTCAGCTACAACCTGCCGTTGTACCGGCCGTCCCCGGGCCCGTTCCGGCCGCCAGCCGAGGGCCCGCTGGCCCGGCTGGTGATCGATGGGATGACCACGACGCCGGGCGCCCGGCCGTTCGCCACCGGTGCCGTCCTGGGCTCGTGGGCGGCCACGGCATCCGAGACCGGCCTGCAACGGGCCGGCCAGCCGGGCAGCGCGAGCTCGGCCGCGGCGAACGGCTCCTCACCCGTGCCGGCCCGCTGGCAGCGCGCCGGGGCCGCACAGCAGCTGATGTTCTCGGCCGGATTCGCCCCGTCGGCCGCTGCTCTGGCCGCGTCGCACGTGCCGGATGCGGGCTTCACCGGCGGCCTGGTCCTCGCCGTCCGCCCCGCGACGGGACCGGTGCCCGCGATCGCGACCGCGTCCTTCCTGCGGGCCGCGCACGGCCAGGTGGGCTCCAGGCTTCCGGTCACGGTCAACGGGGTCACGGTCCTGGTGCGGATCGTGGCCTCGGTGAGCGCCTTCCCCGGCATCGACACCTCCAGCGCGCTCATCGTGAGCCAGGCGCCGCTCCAGGCCACCCTGGCCGGCGCGGGAGCCGCGCCGCTGCCGGTCAGCAGCTGGTGGTTGACCACGGCGGACAGCGCGGTCCCGGCGGCGCTGCGTGGCGCCTCGGTCACCAGCCGCGCCGCGGCGGCGGCCGCCGTGCTGCGGAACCCGCTGTCGGAGCTGCCGCGCGAGGGCGCGCTAGCCAGCGGCCTGGCCGCGGTGCTGGTGGCCGCGATCGGGTTCTCGATCAGCGTCGCCGCGAGCGTGCGGGCCCGGCGGACCGAAAGCGCGGTGCTGTCCGCGCTCGGCGTGGCCAGGCCGGCTCAGGCGGGCCAGCTCTGCCTGGAGCAGCTGATGCTCAGCGTTCCGGCCGCCGTCGCCGGGTTGCTGGTCGGAGCCGGCCTGGCCCATCTGCTGGTGCCCGCGATCACCATCACCGCCACCGCCGGCCGTCCGTTCCCGCCGGTGCTGGTCCTGATCCCGGTGGGCCGGGCGGTCCTGCTGGCGGCGATCCTGGCGGCGTTGCCGGTCCTGGCCGCCGCGGGCAGCATCGCCCGGCGGTCCGATCCCGCCGCGGAACTGCGCGCCGCGGAGGCGCCATGACCAGGGCCTGGGTCAGGATCGGCGGCAGCGGGGCGGCGGCCAGCGTGGGGCTGGCCGCGCTGGTGCTCGCCACTGTGGCCATCTCCGTGGCGCTGCCCCGGGCCAGCCTGGGGCAGCGCACGGTCGCCCTGCGGCGCACGATGGCCGTTGTCCCGGCTACGTCATCGGCCATAGTGGGCAGCATCTCCTACACCACCTTCAACATCGAGTTCCCCTACCGGCCGTCCGAGGCGGGCGACCTGACCTATGTTGGAGACCAGCTGGCGGCCGGCCTGGCCAAGCGAGGCCTGCCGCTGGGCCCTGCACCGTTCTGGTCGGGTCTGACCACTGGCTACGCCGTCGTCACCGGGGCTGGCCCGCGCGCGGTCAGCGCGCTTCCGCCGCAGATGGAGATCCTCTATCGTGATCGGCTGGCCGGCTACAGCCGGCTGACCGCCGGGCGGCTCCCGGGGCGCGGCGCGGTCAGCCACGGGCAGGTGGTGCTGCAGGTCGCCGTGACTGGCGCTACCGCGGCCCGGTTCGGGCTCCGGCCGGGCTCGCGGCTCGGGATGGCGCCGGGGGTCACGCTGCAGGTCACCGGCGTCGTGACCCCGGCCGATCCCGGCTCGGCGTTCTGGGGCGTGGACCCGATCGCGGCCGTTCCCGAGCTGAGCGCGCAGTCGCGGCGCGGAGGGCCTCCTTCGGGGGTGCGGCCGTACTGGAAGGGCGCCTGCTTCATCAGCCCGGCCGAGGTCCCGCTGGCGGAGAAGGCCCTGCCGGTCGGCGCGATGCAGGTCTGGTCGGTCGTCCCGCTGTCCGTGGCGCATCTGTCGGCCGACCAGGTCACCGGGCTGGCGGGCCGGCTGAACAGCGCACTCACCGTCGGGGGCCTCTCGAGTAACAACGAACTCACCCTGGCCGACCAGATGACGCTCAGCAGTGGCCTGCTCCCGGTGCTGACGGGGTTCACCACCCAGGATCAGGCCATCGGCGACGTGCTCGGCCTGGTATTCGTGAGCCTGGCCGCCATCGGCATCGTGGCCGTCGTGCTCGCCGCCGCCCTGGTGGCCGCCCGGCGAAGCGCCGAGTTCGCGGTGATGCGTGCGCGTGGCGCGTCGCTGCGCCAGGTCGCGCTGCGGGCCCTGGCCGCGTCGGCCGCCCTGACGCTGCCCGCCGCCGTGGCGGGAGCCGGGCTGGCGGTCTTGCTGACGCCGGGCCAGGACACGGCCGTCGCCTGGTGGCTCGGCGGGTGCGCGCTCGCCGCGGGGCTGGCCGGCTTGCCGCTCGTCGCCACGGCCCGGCTGCGCGCTGCGAGCGGCGGACGGCGGCGCCGTGCGCACCTCACCGCCGGCTCTACGGCTGCGACGGCGCGCCGCATCGCCGTGGCCAGGCGCTTGGTGGTCGAGGGCGGGCTGGCGGCGGCGGCGGTCGGCGGGATCATCGTGCTCCGGCAGCAGGGGCTGTCCGCCGGCAGCGTAGACGTGTTCTCGAGCGCCGCGCCGGTGCTGGTGGCGATCCTGGCCGCGATCGTCGTGGTGCACGTTTACCCGGTCGCGCTGCGGCTGCTGCTGCGGCTGGCCCGGGGCCGGGACGGGGTCAGCGCGTTCGTCGGGCTCTCGCGGGCCACCCGGACCGCGCCGGCGGCCGTCGCCGTTGTGTTCGCGCTGGTGCTGGCGCTGGCGGTGGTTGCGTTCGGCGCCATGATCGACGACGCCGTGCACCGAGGCGATGTGGCTGAGTCCTGGCGCGAGGTCGGCGCCGACGCGGTCATCAACGTCTCCACCTCCGCCCGGGCGCTGACACCCGCGGCGGCGCGGGAGATCGCGGCGGCGCCGGGCGCCGCCCGGACCGCGGTGGTGGCGGTCAGCCCGGGCACGCTGGCCTCCGGGTCCGTTATCACCGTGGCCGTCGTGGAGCCGGCCGCCTACGCCAGGGTGGTAGCGGGCACACCGGCACCGGCCTTCCCAGCCGCATCGCTGGCCCGGCGGGGCGGCCCGGTGCCCGTGCTGGTGTCGGCGGCCGGGGCGCTTCCGCCGGGCGGGACCGGCCTGACCATCGGCGCGCGAAAGCTCACCGTGCGGCCCGCCGGCCCGGCCCGGATCGTTCCCGGCGTGGCGGCCGTTCCCGGCGCCGCGGGCGGCTTGTTCGTGGTGGTGCCGGCCTGGGCGCTGAGCGGGGCGGCGCCCGCCGGGGCAGCGCCGGGCGAGTCGACGCCGGCTCCGTCGGTCATGCTCGTCGTCGGGCCCCATCTGGACGACGGCCTGCTCGCGGCCACGGTCCGGCGCGCCCTTCCCGGCGCCTCGGTGACCTACCGCCAGAGCGCCCTGGCCGCGCTGACCGGCGCGCCGCTGCCGACCGCCGCGCGCGACGCGATCATTGAGGGCGCGGCGTCCGCGGCCGCGTTCAGCGCGCTGATCCTGCTGATCTCGCTGCTGATGAGCGCCCCGTCCCGGGACATGACCATGGCCCGGCTGGCCACGATGGGCCTGGCCCGGCGGCAGGCCCGGTGGCTGGTGAGCATGGAAACCCTGCCGCAGGTGGTCGCCGCGATCGCCGGCGGAGTGGCCAGTGCGCTGGTGCTGGGCCCGCTGATCGCGCCGTCGATCAGCCTGTCGGCCTTCACCGGTTCGGACAATGGCGTGGCGTTCAGGACCGAGCCGGCGCCGCTGGTCGCATGCGCCGCCGGGCTGATCCTGGTGGCGGCGGCCGCCCTGGCCGCGCAGTTCCTGATCGCCCGGCGGCGCGGCGTGGCCCGCTCGCTGAGGGTCGGCGAGTGACCGGAAAGGAGCGAACATGAGCGGTCAGCCGGTCGGCAGCGCGGGCGGGATCGCCGAGCTCGACGTGGAGCGGCGCCGCGAGCGCAAGGCGTACGGCGAGGGCGCGCTGATCGTCTGCGACCGCGTGGTCCGCATCTATGCCGGGGACGGGATCGAGGTCCAGGCCCTGCAGGGCCTCGACCTGCTGGTGGCCCACGGCGAGCTGACCGCGATCATCGGCGCATCGGGCAGCGGGAAGTCCACGCTGATGAACATCCTGGCCGGGCTCGACCGGCCCACGGCCGGCACGGTCCGGGTGGACGGGCGTGACCTGAGTGTGCTGTCCGGCCGGGCCCGGCTGGCCTACCGCCGCTCGGTGGTCGGTTTCATCTGGCAGCAGACCGCGCGCAACCTGCTGCCGTACCTGACCGGTCTGCAGAACGTGCTGATGCCGATGCGGCTGGCCGGGGTCGGCCGCCGGGACCAACGGCGGCGGGCGGCCGAGCTGCTGGAGTCGCTCGGCGTTGGCCACTGCGCCGGGCGCATCCCGGAACGGATGTCCGGCGGCGAGCAGCAGCGGATCGCCATCGCCACCGCGCTGGCCAATCGGCCGCGGCTGCTGCTCGCCGACGAGCCCACCGGTGAGCTCGACACGTCCAGCGCCGCCGACGTGTTCGCCGCGCTGCAGACGGCCAACGCCGAGCTCGGCGCCACGGTGCTGGTCGTGACCCACGACCCGGCGGTTTCCGGCCAGGTGCGGCGCACGGTGGCGATCCGCGACGGCCGAACCAGCTCGGAGACGCTGCGCCATGAGGGGGCGCCCGACGGGGAGGGGAACGCGGCGGCGGTCGCGGTGGAGTACGCGGTGCTGGACCGGGCCGGCCGGGTGCAGCTGCCCCGGGACATGACCGGCCGTCTCGGCATGCGCGACCGGGTCCGGCTGGCCGAGCAGCCCGGCCACATCGGGGTCTGGCCGGACCGGCCGCCGCGTCCCGATGAGGATGCCTGACGTGGCGAGCACGCTGCCCGAGACCGCGCCAGAGCTGGTTTCGGTGCGCGACGTGGCCAGGACGTTCGGCCACGGCGACAGGGCCGTGCACGCGCTGCGCGGGGTGTCGCTCACGATCCGCGCGGGGGAGCTGATCGCGGTGCGCGGGCGGTCGGGCTCGGGCAAGACCACCCTGCTCAACATCGTCGGCGGGCTCGACGTCCCGACCCGCGGCACGGTCCGGGTGGCCGGGCACGAGGTCACCGCGATGAGCGAGCGGGAGCGGCTGATGCTGCGCCGGTCCACGGTGGCGTTCATCTTCCAGTCGTTCGGCCTGATCCCGACGCTGACCGCCGCGGAGAACGTCGGCATCCCGCTGCGAATCGCCGCCACCCCGCGGCGTGCCCGCGACGAGCGGGTCCGGATGCTGCTCAACGTGGTCGGCCTGGAGGATCACGCGGCGCAGCGGCCGGGAGAGCTTTCCGGCGGCGAGCAGCAGCGGGTGGCCATCGCCCGGGCCCTGGCCGCCCGCCCGGACCTGCTCATCGCCGACGAGCCGACCGGCCAGCTGGACTCCGAGACCGCGCGGCAGATCATGCGGCTGCTGCTGACCGTGGTTCGCTCCGAGGGCATCACGGCGCTGGTCGCCACGCACGACGAGGGGCTGGTCGACCTGGCCGATGAGGTGCTGACCCTGGAGGACGGCACAATAGCTTCATGATCGAAGCGGTCGTCTTCGACCTGGATGGCGTGCTGATCGACTCCGAGCCGGTGTGGGAGCAGGTACGCCGGCAGGTGGTGGCCGAGCACGGCGGCCACTGGGCCGCCGACGCGCAGCGGCGGCTGATGGGGATGAGCACCGGGGAGTGGGCCGCCTACCTCAGCCATGATCTGGGCGTCGGCCTGCCGCCGGAGCGGGTGGCGGCGCTGGTCATCGAGCGCATGGCGGAGCGGTACGAGCAGCGGCTGCCGCTGCTGCCGGGCGCGGTGGCGGCGGTCCGCGAGCTGGCCGGGCGCTGGCCGCTCGGGCTGGCCAGCTCCTCGCCGCCGTCGCTCATCGGCACCGTGCTGGACGCGGCCGGCCTGCGGGGGGCCTTCGCGGTCACGCTGTCCACCGAGCAGGTCGCCCGGGGCAAGCCCGCCCCGGACATCTATCTCGCGGTCACCGCCCGGCTCGGCCGGGCGCCGCGGGCGTGCGCGGCGGTGGAGGACTCGGCCAACGGGCTGCGGTCCGCCGCGGCCGCCGGACTCCGGGTGATCGCGGTCCCGCGCCCGAAGTACCCGCCCGAACCGGATGCGCTGGCTGTGGCCGGACTGGTGCTCACGGGCCTGGACCAGCTGACCCCGGCCGCCGTCGAGGCGCTGGGCCAAGGGTGACGACCATCCGCCGGACGTGTGACGGCGCGGGCGCAGGGGAAGGAGCAGCTGGGTGGCTGGAAGCGATGGCGTGACCGATTCCGCCGTGCCGGGCCGACCGCGAGATCTTCTCGTCTCGCGGCCGGGGTCAGCCGAAGAACTCGTCGAGGGCGTCCTGGTCCTCGGCGAAGTTCCAGAACTCCGTGGCCTTGCCGTCGGCCAGGTGCCAGATGTTCGCCTCCCGGACGGCCATGTCTTTATCGTCCCGCTCGGCGCGGGCGGTCGCCAGCACGACGCCATGGACATCGTTGGCCAGCACATCGTGGATGTCCAGCCGGAACGTCCCGCCGCTCAGCTCCATCATCTCGCCGAGGAACCCCACAACTTCCTGGTGGCCGCGGTAGTCGCCGGAAACCTTGCTGGTTCCCCCGACGTGCCACACGATGTCGTCCGCGAACAGGCTCAGAACCGTGTCGATGTCGCCGGTCGCGAAGGCCTCGTAACCCCGCCGGAGCAGATCCTCGTTTGGATGCGCCATGATCGTTCCCCCCCGTCGGCGGCTCAGGAGAGCCGCGCGTACCTCCCATCCAAGTTCGGGCCGTTGATCCAATCAACCATCCGCGCTGGTCGTGAGGATGACGAGTTGCTGGGTCGCCCGGGTCATCGCGACGTAGCGGTCGACCGCTCCTTCGATGCCGTCGCCGAACGTGTCCGGGTCGACGAGGACGACCAGGTCGAACTCGAGCCCCTTCGACAGCTCCGGGGCCAGCGATCTGACCCGGGACATCGCCGGGAACGTGGGGTCACCGATCACGCAGGCGATTCCCTCGGGATGGGCGGCGAGCCAGGACCCGATTACCGGGCCGAGGTCCGATGCGGGCCCGTGCCGGACGGGGACGCCGCTGCCGCGGATGGAGGTCGGCACGTTGGCATCCGGGAGCACGGCCCGGATGACCGGCTCGGCCTCCGCCATGACCTCTTGCGGCGTCCGGTAGTTGATGCTCAGCGTGGCCAGGTTGATCTCGTCGAGCCCGACCCGCTCGAGCCGTTCCCGCCACGACTCGGTGAACCCGTGCCTGGCCTGGGCCCGGTCCCCGACGATCGTGAAGCTCCGGGACGGGCAGCGCAGCAGCAGCATCTGCCACTGCGCGTCGGTCAGTTCCTGGGCCTCGTCCACGACGATGTGCGCGAACGGCCCGGCGAGCCGGTCCGGGTCGGCGCTGGGCAGCGCGGCCTCGTTGACCAGGGCGTCCTGGAAGTCTTCGCCGCGCAGCATCGTCACCAGGCCGACGCCGTATTCGTCGTCGTCGACCGCGAGCAGGTTGTCGATGACCCGGTCCATGTGCTCGCGTTCGGCGGCGACGGCGGCGTCATGCCGGCGCTGACGTCGTGACGCCTCCGGGTCGCCCAGCCGTTGCCGTGCCGCGTCCAGGAGCGGCAGATCGCAGACCGTCCAGGCCTGGGGGTCCGCGCGCTGGAGCTTCTGAACCTCATCGGGGCTGAGCCAGGGAGCGCACAGGCGCAGGTAGGCCGGGACGGACCAGAGGTCTGCGACGAGGTCGGCCGCCTCGATCAGCGGCCACGCCCGGTAGAGGGCCGCGCGCAGTTCCCTGTTCTGCAGCAACGACTTGCGGAGCAGGTCGGCCGGGACGTCGTCGCCGCGGGAGTCCGTCAGGATCGTGAGCAGCTCCGCCCAGATCTGTTCGATCGCCTCGTTGTGCGGCGTACCGGGCTCTCGCGCATCGAACGCCTCGGCCCAGTCGGCGGGGCTCAGCCAGAGGTCGGACCAGGGCGTCTCGACCGTCATCCCCTTGGCGGGAGGCTTCTCGTAGAACCTGACGGCCGCCTCGATCGCCTGCACCAGGTCCGCTGACGATTTCAGGCGGGCCACGCCCGGGTCCGCCTCGATCCCGGCCGCGGCTCCCTCGGCGACGAGGTCCCGCAGGGTGCAGGTCTGCACGCCTTCCTCGCCGAGGCTGGGCAGAACGTCGGCGACGTAGGCCAGGTAGGGCTGGTGCGGTCCGACAAACAGCACGCCACCGCGGCGGTGGCCGAGGCGGGGGTCGGAGTAGAGGAGGTAGGCGGAGCGGTGCAGTGCGACGACGGTCTTCCCCGTGCCCGGGCCGCCGTCAACGACCAGGGCGCCGCGGGATCCCGCGCGGATGATCGCGTCCTGGTCGGCCTGGATGGTGCCGAGCACGTCTCGCATCCGGCCCGACCGGCTGCCGCCGAGGCTGGCGATGAAGGCGGACTGGTCGTCGAGCGCGGCGTGGCCTTCAAGCCCGTCCGGGGTGAACACCTCGTCCCAGTAGTCGCTGATCCGGGCGCGGCTCCAGCGATACCGGCGGCGGCTGGCCAGGCCCATCGGGCTGGCGTGGGTCGCGCCGAAGAACGGTTCGGCCGCCGGGGAACGCCAGTCGATCAGCAGCCGCCGGCCCGCGCTGTCGGTGAGGCCAAGCCGGCCGACGTACACCGGCTCGGGGTTGTCCCCGCGGACCATGCGGCCGAGGCACAGGTCCAGGCCGAAGCGGCGCAGGACGCGCAGGCGAGCGGACAGCCGGTGGATCTCCATGTCCCGGTCCAGCGCCTTCTGGCCCATTCCGCCGGGCGCCCGCCGCTCGGCATCGAGGCGCCGGGACAGCTCTTCCATCGTCTGCTCGAGGGTCGCCGCGATCGCCGCGAAGTGCTGCTCGTCGCCGGCGATCAGCGCCGGGTCGGCCTTGGCGGCGAGGCGATCGGGAAGGTCAAACGCGCTGGCCGCAAGGGTATTCACGCGATCACCCATTTCCGGTTGACCGCGTCGGCCGACCGCGTCGCGACCATCGCCGCGCCGCCGGCGCGACCGCCCCGGCGCGAGTCATACGTCGACAACAACACACGCACGTGGAGTCTCCGCTTTCCCTAGGTTCCTGGGCTCGGCCTGCGATTATGCGGCACGACCCGGGTCTTGCGGCAAGCCCCCTGGTGCGCTATAGATTGAAAGTGGAGGGGAGTGTGTCCCTCCTTTTTTCTTCAGCCCGAACACCCCGCAGACGGAAAAACCCCGGACCCTGACGTGGGTTCGGGGTCATTCCTAGTTCCGGGAGATCACACGGGGTGAGCGATGGGATTCGAACCCACGACATCCAGGACCACAACCTGGCGCTCTAACCAACTGAGCTACGCCCACCATGGCCGACGGCGAATCCGCCGCGCGGCTCAAGGAAGCATACCGGGATCAGCTCACCGGTCAGAACCGGATTCGCTCCCCGGGACCGGCTCGTCCTTCCCGTCCTCTTGCCCGGCGGCGGCGGCCGCGCCGAACCGGGCGGCGATGCCACGCGCCGTGGCCGTGTCGGGGCCGGGCTGCGGCACGAAGACGGCCTCCCGGTAGTACTGGAGCTCCCGGATGCTCTCCTTGATGTCGGCGAGCGCCCGATGGCCGCCGTGCTTCTCCGGGCTGGCGAAGTAGGCCCTGGGGTACCAGCGCCGGGCCAGCTCCTTGATGCTGGAGACGTCCACCATCCGGTAGTGCAGGAACGAGTCGAGCTCCGGCATGTCGCGGGCGATGAACGTGCGGTCGGTGGCTATCGAGTTGCCGCAGAGCGGTACCTTCCGGGTCTCATGCACCTGTGCGCGCACGTAGGCCAGGATCTGCTCCTGGGCCTCGGCCAGGGTGACCCCGGCGCTGAGCTCGGTGAGGAGCCCGGAGGCCGTGTGCATGTCGCGGACCACCTCGGCCATGTGGTCCAGGGCCTCGGCGGGTGGCTTGATCACGACGTCCACGCCGTCGTCGACGGGGACGAGCTGACCATCGGTGACAATGCAGGCGATCTCGATCAGCGCATCACGGGCAAGGTCAAGCCCCGTCATCTCACAGTCGATCCAGACGAGCTGATCAGTCATGCCCCTAAGACTAGGTCAGGCCGGCCCATAACCGGGCGCGACGCCGGGTCATCGCTCCCCGCGGGCTCGCCCGGCCAGGGCCTCGATGTGCCCGGGCACGGCGATGCCGTCACGCAGATCGGGGTCGGGTTCTGGCGCGCCGAAGACCAGCCGGGCGGGCAGGACCCCGGCCCAGACCGGCGTGTCGTAGTCCTCCGGCTCGTCATGGGGCGGCCCGGTCCGCACCTTGACCGACGCCTCGGCCAGCGAGAGCTCAAGGACCGACGTGGCGGCGAGTTCCTTGCGCGTGGGCTGCCGGACGTGATCCCACTGGCCGGGGACCAGCTGCTCGGTGACCGCCCGCAGCGCCGCCAGCCGCGCCCCGTCGTCGGTGACGAGACGGGCGGTGCCGAAGATCACCGCGCTGCGGTAGTTCATCGAGTGGTTGAACACCGAGCGGGCGCACACCAGGCCGTCCAGGTGGGTGACCGTGACGCAGATCTCATGCCCGTCCGCCGCCAGCAGGGCGCGGTTGGCCGACGATCCGTGCAGGTACAGCGTGTCCCCGGTGCGGCCGTAGCCGGTCGGCAGGACCACGGGGGAGCCGTCCACGATCACGCCAAGGTGACAGACCAGCCCGGTATCCAGGATGGCGTAGAGCTCGGCTCGGTCGGCCCGGCCCCGCTCACGGAGCCGGTGCAGCGTGGTTCGCCGGGTCGTCGACAGGGGGAAATCGGCGCTCATGCTGACCAACGGTACAGGCGACCGGACCCGGAATGATCAACCCACTCGGCTGAGTGCTCCGGCCGCCGCGGCCTGGTCCTCGTCGAAGTACTCGTCAAGATCCCGGATCTTGGCCGGCGGGGCGGGCCTCGCGTCGCACCCCGTCGCCCGTCCGGTCAGCCGCTCGACGTCGATGGCGCCCGGTCCGGCCGCGGGCGCGTCGGGCACCTGGGACGCGCCGAAGTAGCCGCCCCTTGCCCACAGCCGGTGGCTGCCGGGAGTCGTGAGCCCGTCGGGGAACGGGGTCGGCGGGCCGGCCGGCCATCGCCGGGGGATGCCCCAGGTGTCGAGCCAGTCCATGATCTGCTGCAGGCCGGTCAGGGGCCAGAAGGTGAACGGCTGCCAGGCGAACGCCACCACGCAGACCTGGACGCACAGCCGTCCCTCCGCGTTGGCGTCGGCGATCTCGCCGGAAGCGACCTCGGCGTCCGGCCACGACGGCGGTGCCTCGTTCAGGCCCTCGGGCCGGCCGAGCAGCCGCCCGGCGCGCACGATCGGGATCAGCTGCGCGATCGCGCCCTGAAGCGGATTCCACACCAGGTGACAGGCCCGGCCGAGCTCACCGAGGCGCTGCGCGGCCGATGTAGCCGAGACGATCCTCGGATCAGCGCCAAGGGTCTGCCACACGACGCGGGGGGCGCCGCCCTTCAGCGGCCCGCCATCGACCGTTCCCCGGATACGCGTGGCTCCGGGCATCCATGCATCACTCACTGCGCTCCCTCATTTGCAGCCTTGACCTTCGGCCGCCCCCGGTCCCTGCTACTTGCCTACGTCAGCGGGAGGCTTTCGTCCACCCCTCAACGGGGTACAGGGACGTGGCTGTGGCCGGATCCCGGCGGCCCGGCCGGTGACGTGTTGCCCGTCTCGGGCGGTATCTTCTCCGGCATGGCGGTTGACGATGTTCCCGGAATCGCGGATGCTCCCGCGCTGGCCCGGTGGCTGAACGCGAACGGCATTGCCAGCGGCGAGCTTCTGGGCGTCGAGCTGATCGCGGGCGGGCGGTCGAACCTCACCTACCGCCTGGACCTTCCCGGAACCCGCATCGTGCTGCGACGGCCGCCGCTCGGCCATGTGCTGCCGACGGCCCACGACATGACCCGCGAATTCACGGTGCTCACCGCGCTGCGCGACAGCGACGTCCCGGTGCCGGCGACGATCGCCAACTGCACCGATTCAGAGGTGATCGGCGCGCCGTTCTACCTGATGGCGTACGTCGACGGTCACGTGCTGCGCACCCGGCGGGATGGCGAAGGGCTCACGCCCGACCAGGGACGGCAGCTCTCCGAGCGCCTGGCCGAGATGCTCGCGGCCATACACGGGGTGGACGTCGCCGGGGTGGGCCTGACCGGGTTCGGCCGTCCCCAGGGCTACCTGGCCCGCCAGCTCAGCCGCTGGCAGCGCCAGTGGGAGCTGTCCAACACCCGGCACATGCCCGGCTATGACCGCCTGGTCGAGCGGCTCGCCGCCGGCCTGCCCGATGACGGCGACCACACGCTCGTTCACGGGGACTTCCGGCTCGACAACATGCTGGTCACCCTGGGCGCGCACCCGGCCGTGGCCGCGGTCGTGGATTGGGAGATGTCCACGCTGGGCGACCCGCTCGCCGACCTGGGCCTGACCCTCATCTACTGGGCCGATCCGGACGATGCGCAGTGGCTGGACATCAACGTCGGCGCCTCGGTGACATCGATGCCGGGGTTCCTCAGCCGCGCCGGGCTGGCCGCCCGGTACGCCGAGCTGACCGGCCGGGACCTATCGGGCATCGGCTACTACATGGCGTTCGGCTGCTTCAAGCTGGCCGTGGTCCTGGAAGGCATCCACGCCCGGTACCTGCAGCACAAGACCGTCGGCGAGGGTTTCGAGCGGGAAGGACCGGCGGTGCCGGTGCTGATCGAGCGGGCCCATCGGCTGCTGGACACGGGCCTGGCCGACGCCGTCTGAGGCTTGATTCCCCCGAAGTTTGGAGTGAGGCCCGGCGCCCCGCTCTCGCCGGGCCTCACAAAGGATGACGCGCACCTCGGCTAGGGGGTTCACAAAAAAAGCCGGAGAAACTCAGGAAATTCTTCCCGGGTCAGGGCGTGCACTCGTTGGTCAGGCAGATCCGCCGCGAGACGGCCTCGAAAAAGACCTTGCCGACCTGGGTGGGATCGGTGACCGGGTACGCCTGCCCGTCCCCGGCCTGGGCGATCTGCTGCAGCGCGGTGAAGTTCCCCTTGCCGCCGAGCATCAGGATGATCAGCTCAACGGGCTTGGTCTTGCTGGACAGATGCTTGAGCCGGCTGACCAGCGTGGCGGTCGGCATGTCGCCGGGAGCGTCATCCACCCCGGCGGTCAACACGATGACCGCGTTGGTGTAGTTCGGCTGGTAGCTGTCGACCATCGACTGGTACGCGGCCAGGATCGTCTTGTTCAGCGCGGCGGGCGTGCCGGACAGCGGGTGCAGCGACTGATCGACCTGCTCGATCTGCTCGCGCCGGCTGATCAGCCCCAGCTCGCCGGGCAGCGGACCGACCGGAACCAGTTGCTTGTAGGGCTGGCTGCCGTTGACGTTGTTGGCGAACTCCCAGATGCCCATCTGCGCGCTGTCCGGGAACAGCGCGAGCCCGAGCAGGGCGGTCTTCGTCAGAATGTCCTCGAGGTTCAGGTCGCCGATCCCGACCGACGTTCCCATCGGGGACGAGACGTCCATCACGGCGAGGTCCCGGGACCCGATCTGCAGCTTGCGCCAGGTCTGCAGCGCCGTCTGCGCCTCGCCGGGTGTTGCCGGTGCGGCCAGCTGCAGCGGCTGCTGGGCCAGCCCGTAGGCGGCCGGTATGGTCGCGGTCACGCCGTTGGCCGACCGGAAGCCGTAGTAGCGGACCAGCCCGGCCGTGTAGCCCTGCTGCAGCGTCTTGCCGAACTCGGTGGCGGCCTGCTGCATGGCGCGCTGGGTCGAGGTGATCACGTAGGGGTAGTCCAGCTCCGGGTCGCCGAGCTGGCCGGCGTTGCCGGTGGCGGAGGGGTACCGCGCGGCCAGCGGCTGGCCCGGGTGGGCCGCGTCATAGGCGAGGACCGCCTGCTCGGTGGTGACCGTCACCGGGTGGGCGTCCAGCGGCGGGTTGGCCAGGGAGTTGAACGCGGCCAGGGAGACCGGGTCGTCGAACTGGTTCGAGGACTGGGCCGAGAGCACGAAGTCGGTCAGGCTGGCCCGCGCGGTCGCGCCGTTGCCGAGCAGCCGCTTCATCTCGACCAGCGTGGCCAGCCCGACGGCGCTCTCGGTGGGGTCGGGCAGGTTCAGCCGGACCTGCTGCGTCGACGTTGGCCCGCCGACCTGGGTCGGGAGCAGGAAATTCCAGCCGACCGAGTTGTTGTAGGCGGACACCTGAGTCGCGGCGGCCGGCGGCATGACCATCATCAGCGGCGACCGGGCGACCGTGACACCGGTCGGCTGGACGCGCTGCGCCCCGATCGCGAAGGTGCGGGCCACGTCCACCCACAGGCTCGAGTCCGGGATCCATGCGTCGAAGTTGGGCAGACCGCCGCCCGACGTCTGGCCGTCGACCACCGAGGCGACCGCGGCCGGCTGCGCCTGGCTGACCTGGACCTCGACGCACCGCCCGGCGGCCACATGGTTCTGCTTGTTGAAGAGCTGGCCGATGCGCTGAATGGCGGGGGCGATGTCATCGGAGACGGCGACGTTGAGCACCAGCGGGTGATTGTTGCATTGAGCGCGCGCCATGACCGCCTGGGCGGTGAGCGTGCCCATGACGACCGCCGAGATCCCCAGCGCGATGACGAGCAGCAGCCCCACCTTGACGTGTCGCTCGCGGCCTCGTCGGCTGACGCGGCCCCGGCGTGCGCGCTGGTTCACAGGACCCCTCAACGTGTCTGTCGCGACGGCCCGGCGCCGGTCCTCGACGAGGCCGCCCCGGACCGAGCATGACTCTATCGGAATGTCGGCGTTGATCAGCCGACTTGCCCCGTTTTCGCGGGACTGGCCGGTTCGCCCGGGGGCGGCGACGGCGGGCCGGGTCGGCCACACTAGGCAGGGTGAGCAGCCTGGTTCCGGTCGCCGACGCGGACGATCCCCGGCTCGCGGACTACGTCCGGCTGACCGACGTCAACCTCCGCCGGAGCCTCGAGGCGCAGCACGGCCTGTTCGTCGCCGAGGGCGAGAAGGTCATCAGGCGGGCGATAGCGGCCGGCTACCCGGTCCGCTCCCTGCTGGTCACCCGGGACAAGCTGGCCGTCCTGGGCGGCCTGGCCGAATCCTGCCCGGGCCCGGTGTACCTGGTCGCGCCGGAGGTGGCCGCGCGGCTGACCGGCTACCGGGTGCACCGCGGCGCCCTGGCCGCCATGCAGCGCCGCCCGCCGGCCTCGGTGGGCGAGGTGGTCGGCCGCGCCCGGCGCATCGTCGTGCTCGAGGACATCGTGGACCACACCAACGTCGGCGCGATCTTCCGGTGCGTGGCGGCCCTGGGCTTCGACGCGGTGGTGCTGGCCCCGCGATGCGCCGACCCGCTGTACCGGCGATCGGTCCGGGTGTCGATGGGCGCGGTGTTCGCCGTGCCCTATGCGCGGATGGACGACTGGCGCGACGGCCTGGCCGGCCTGCGGGCGGCCGGGTTCCGGCTGCTGGCGCTGACGCTCGCGCCGGATGCGGTGCCGATCGGCGACCTCGCGGCGACCGGGCCGGACGCCCGGCTGGCGCTGCTGCTCGGAACCGAGGGCGACGGCCTGTCGAGCCGCTGGCGGGCCCAGGCCGACCTGAGCGTGCGGATCCCGATGCGACGGGGCGTGGACTCGCTCAACGTCGCCTCCGCGGCCGCGATCGCCTGCTATCTGCTGCAGGAGTCTTGACAATCCCGGGCGGCCTGGAGCACATTCGTCGGGTTAGGAAAGTTTCCTTACTTTCCTGCGGAAATGTGACAGCGCGGCCCGCCACAGGGGAGGCGCCGGCCGGAGAATGCGACAGCGCGGCTCGCCGCGGGGGGAGGAGCCCGCCGGAGAGGAGCCTCGATGACGAGGTCGCGCTCAGGGTCACGTCCGGCGTCCCGCCCGTCCCGCCGCGGGATGCGCCCGCGGTTACAACTCGCCGGAGTGCTGGCCGGGGTCGCCGCCGTCTGCGGCATGGTGGCCGCCGTGGCCAGCCCCTCCGCCGCGGCCGCGCAGCCCAGGTCCGGCGCGGCCGCGATCCGGCTCGCCGCGGCGGCCCAGCCCGGCACATC
>Ga0335073_10005003_pt1 | contig 18596 bp, 14 predicted proteins | sample Lox_Sample_22_FD_207093 | JGI IMG/M metagenome (GOLD analysis project Ga0335073, IMG submission 207093) | Soil microbial communities from Loxahatchee National Wildlife Refuge, Florida, United States - Lox_Sample_2.2 | ecosystem: Environmental > Terrestrial > Soil > Wetlands | place: USA... | reverse complement strand
CGCAGGACGGTCAGCCGGTCGGTACCGTCTTCGTCGCGCTGGTCGGCCCGCGGGACGCCGGGGAGACGGTCTCGGAGCTGCGGCTGGCCGGCGACCGGAACAGCATCCGGGAGCAGGCCGTTGAACATGCCGTGGCGTTGCTGCTCAACGTCGCGGAATCGGCGTCGATATAACAGATCGACGGTGCGGTGCCGTAGTTCGCTGTGAGCAAACTCCATGCTTAGTTCGACGGCGATGCCGGTGGGCGGGCTAGCATCGAAACTGGAAGCTGGATCGTCGCAACCGCCGGGCTCGGCTTGCCGGGCGAAGAGAGAAGGGTGTCGCAAGATGGCAGTTCTACGCCATGTAGTCGGCGAAACCCTGCGTGCCGTGCGGCTGCGTCAGCGGCGTACGTTACGCGAGGTCTCGACCGCGGCCAGGGTCAGCCTGGGTTATCTGTCGGAGATCGAGCGCGGCCACAAGGAGCCGTCCTCGGAGCTGCTCGCCGCGATCTGCGAGGCGCTCGACGTGCCGCTGTCCGAGGTGTTCACCACGGTCTCCGACACGCTCCGCCGCGAGGAACTGATGGCCGAGCGGGCCGCCGTCCTGAGCGCCCGGCGCGGTTCGCCGCTGCTCACCCCGGCGCCGGCCCTCGGCTCGGACGGGCCGCAGGTACGGGCGCTGCCGAACGTGGCCGCCTGATCGATCTGCCCCGGCGACACGTCTAACACACTGCCCTCACTCTCACGTTGAGGTTGAGGCTCTGGGCGTGTCGCCGCTCTTATCCGGGTACCCGCCTGCCCAGCCTTCTACCGTTGACCTATGAACAGCCAGCGCGCAGCATCCCCAGGCCCGTCCCGGCGGCCGGACCCGCTGGTCGACATCGTGCTCTGCCCCACCACCGGGCGCGCCCTGCCGGTGGGGGCGCCGGCCCCGGACGCTGCGCCCGATCCGTCCCGCGCCAGCGTGGCTCGGCGCAGCAGGGCCGCGATCCTGGACGGTGCCCGCGCCGCGGTGCTCGCCAACGGCACCGCCATCACGATGGCGCAGATCGCCGCCCGGGCCGGCGTCGCCAAGGCGACGTTGTACAACCACTTCCGGGCCCGTGAGGATGTGCTCGCGGAACTGCTGCTGGCCGAGATCGACGGGTTGATCGACTCGGTGTCCCACCTCCCGTTGCCGGCTGCGCTCACCCAGGCGGCTGTCGCGATCTCCGAGCACCCGCTGCTGGAGGCGCTCGGCGAGAGTGACCTGCTCGCACTCTCCGTGCTCGGCCGGGTGGACGTCCGCAGCGCCGGCTGGGCCCGGGTGGCGCAGGCGACCGAACGGCTCCTCGCCCGCCGCGGCCGGCGCGGCACGCCGACCGTGCTCCGCTGGCTGGCATCGTTCGTCACCGCACCGGCGGAGGCCGCTGACATCGCCGCCGATGTCAGCGTGCTGGTAGCCGGACTGCCCCCGGCCCGCTGAGACCACACCGGTCGGTGCCGGCCTGCCATAGACCTGCCATAGACCTGTGCTACTCCGACCACGCCGTGTTCGGGTGCTTGGACCGTGCACGGGGCGATGAGGCAGACTGAACTGGGCGGATGCCCCATCGCGCGGGCAGCCGGTGTCGTGGAGGAAGGTCGTAGAGAAGCGATGGCCAACGGTTTCGCCAAGGCTTGGAACTACATGTCGGCCTGGTTCGGCTCGAAGGTGGACGAGAAGGCCGACCCGAAGATCCAGATCCAGCAGGCGGTCGAGCAGGCTCAGCGCCAGCACGCGAGCCTCACCGCGCAGGCGGCGAGCGTCATCGGTCAGCAGCACCAGCTGGAATTGCAGCTCGACCGCAAGCTCGCCGAGATCGAGACGCTGCAGCAGCAGGCGCGCCAGGCCCTGGTGCTCGCCGACCAGGCCCGCGGCAAGGGCGAGGCGACCAAGGCCGACGAGTTCGAGGAGACCGCGGGCCAGATCGCCAACCAGCTGGTCAACGCCGAGGCCGAAGCGGCCAACCTGAAGCAGCTGCACGATCAGTCGATCGGTGCGGCGCAGCAGGCCAAGCGCGCTGTCGAGGAGAACAAGCAGCGGCTGCAGGAGAAGCTGAACGAGCGCACGAAGCTGCTCGGCCAGCTGGAGCAGGCCAAGATGCAGGAGCAGGTTGCGGCCTCGCTGAACCAGATGAGCGAACTCTCCGCGCCGGGCAACACCCCGTCGCTGGAGGCCGTTCGCGACAAGATCGAGCGCCGGTACGCCAACGCGCTGGGACAGGCGGAGTTGTCCAACGACTCGATGGCCGGACGCATGCAGGAGGTCAAGCGGGCCACCGCGAACGTGGCGGCGCAGTCGCGGCTGGCCGAGATCCGAGCCGGCATGGCGGGGGAGTCGGCCTCGGCTTCCGGGCAGCACGCGGTGCCGGCCCAGTCACAGCAGGCGATCGCCAATCAGCAGGCGCCGGCGGCCGAACCCGCGGCCACTCGCGAGACCAGCGAGGCCGACCCGGCGAACTGAGGTCCCGCCGGCCCGCCGGCCGGGTGCCGCGGTGGGTCGGACGGGCTCGTGGGCGGCTGCTGCCGGCGGTCGGCTACCTGCCGCCGTCCCGGACGACGCCCTGGCAGGACGGGCAGTAGTAGGTGATCCGCTCATCCGTCACGGCCGCTTCCTCGGCGGGCGCCGGGCCGGGCCGGCGATGCCCAGCGCCGGCCGGTTGCGAGTGGGACCAGGCGGTGCCCTCGTCCCGCCAGATCTCCCGTCGGCAGCGTCGGCAGGCCTTGCCTGCCCGGCCGTACACCCAGTACTGCTGGCCGGGCTGCCGCCAGCCGGTGGTCGATCGGTTGAAGTCGCCGAGGTTGCCGCGCAGCAGCCGGCGCGCATCGGTGAGGATGCCGGGCAACTCGGCCGCGGCCGCGGCCACCGTGGCGAACGGGCTGACCCGGTGCAGGAAGAGCAGCTCGCTCTTGTAGACGTTGCCGATGCCGGCGACCAGCCGCTGGTCGAGCAGGGCGTCGGCGATCTGGCGCCCCGGCTCCGCCGCGAACCGGCGCTGCGCCTCGGCCGCGTCGAAGTCCTCGGCGAGCAGGTCCGGCCCGAGATGCCCGACTACCTCGTGCTCGGCGTCGGTGGGGAGCAGCGCGAGGTCGTGCACCCGGAATCCGGCCGCCAGCCAGGCGCGGTTGCCCAGCAGCGCGCGAATCTCGAAGTCCCGGCCGCGCGGTCGCTGGCCGGTCCTGCCGACACGCCAGCTGCCGTCCATGCGCAGGTGGCTGTGCAGGGTCTGCCCGGTGTCGAAGCGGATCAGGACGTGCTTGCCCCGCGGCACGACCTCGAGCACCGTCGATCCGGTCAGGTCGGCCAGCGCCAACCCGGGCACCCGCAACTCGAACCGGAGCACCGGCTCGTCGGCGAGCGCCTCGTGCAACCGGCGACAGGTCACGTAGACGGTGTCGCCCTCAGGCATGACCGTCTCCCACGCGACGGTCAGCCGGGTCCAGCGGTGCGCGTGGCCGCACGGTGCCCGGTTCTCGCCGTGGGCCTGCGTTCCCGGGCTCGGGCATCGATCGCATCTCAGCCGCCGATCGCATCTCAGCCCCCGGCAGCGTCGCGCAGCCGCAGCCCGCGCGGGGACGGGCGGAAGCCGGCCTCCTCCAGCGCGGCGGCCAGCGGCGATCCGCTCACCGCCGCGCCGTCCGCGGATTCGACGTGCAGCTTGCCCAGCGCGCCCGCCTGGACGCTCACTGCCAGCGCGCGTGCCGCCGCACTCAGCTGTTCCTGGTCCTGGCTGAAGGAGAGCAGCGTCCGGCCGCCGCGCTCGACGTAGAGGACGCACTCACCGTCGACCAGGACCACCAGGGCGCCGGCCTTGCGCGCCGGCTGGTGCCCGCGCCGGCCCGATTCCAGCTCGGGTTGATGCACCCGCTCCGGCCAGTCCAGGGCGGCTCCGTACGGATTGGCGGGATCGGTGGCCGCCAGTACCAGCGAGTCGCGCTCCTGGCGGGGGTTGCGCTCATGCTCGCCGACGAGCGCGCGCAGCCGGTCCACCGCGCCGGTCAGACCGAACTGGGCGGCCCCGAGCCCATCGACGAAATACCCGCGCCGGTACCGGCCGGCGTCCTCGCCCTGCCGGAGCACCGGGTAGACGGCCGAGAAGCCGCCGGGGATGTTCTCCGCGGCGACCTCACCCCGGGTCAGGATGCCGTACCGGTCGAGCAGCACCTCGGTCCGGACCAGGGCGCGCTGGGTCTCCTCGGCCGGACGATCGGGTAGCCGGGACCAGCGTCCGGGCAGCTGGGTGCCGAACTGGCCCGCGCCGGTGGGCCTGCCGAGCCCGGCGCGGCCGAACCGGCGGTATCGCGGACGCGCGGGCGACCGGCCTCGCGCGTGACTGGTGCGGCCTCCCGCCAGGCGTGCCCGCACCGGGGCCAGGGTGTCGTTGGTGATCCGGCCGGCGAAGACCAGCTCCCAGATCGCGGCCGCGATGTCGGCCTCGCTCGGCTGGTCGGAGCCGCCCTCGGCAGCGGCGTCCAGCTGGCGCACCCGCTCGACGATGGCGCGGAGGAAGAGTGCCTGCCCGGCCGCGAGCGAGTCGAGGACCGACTGATGCAGGGGCGAGATCTCGATGTCCGCGGCCGGCGGCAAGAGCTGCTCGGCAGCCTCGGCCGGCAGCAGGGTGATCCAGCCGTCCTGGCCGGCCAGGGTGCCGGTGCCCGCCCAGAGCACCTCACCGGAGCTGGTCAGCTCGTCAAGCATTGCGGGGCTGTAGTCGGCGACCCGGGCCGGCAGTACCAGGCTCTCCAGCGCGCTGGCCGGCACCGAGACGCCGGCCAGTTGCTCGACCACCCGGGCCACGCCGTCGATGCCGCGGGTTTGCCTGCCGCGGCCGATGCCCTGCCATTCGGGCAGGAACCGCGCCAGGACCGCCTTCGGGGCCGGCTCCACCTCCTTGCGCAGGGCCGCCAGCGAGCGGCGCCGGACGGTGCGCAGCATGCCCGCGCCGCAGAACTGCCGTCCGCCCGGCACCGGGCCGCCGTGCTGGAACTCGCCGGCCACCACCTGTCCGGTCGCCACCAGCCGCTCCAGCCCGGCCTGCACCACGGCGGTGCCCAGCCCCAGCCGGGCGGCGGGCTCGCCGACCGTGAAGGGGCCGTGGGTGCGGGCGTAGCGCGAGAGCAGGTCACCGATCGGGTCGGCCACCAGTTCGGTGAAGGCTTCCGGGATGCCGACGGGTAATGCCGCGCCCAACGCGTCGCGCACCCGGCCGGCGTCCTCGATGGTGATCCAACGCGGCTCGCCGCCGATCCGGACCTCGATGATGCGCCGATCGGCCTGCAACTGTTTGAGTTCGACCTCCGTCGCACCGCGGGCGATCGCCTCGGCGGTGCTGAGGTCGCCGACCTCGCGCAGCAGGTCGTGCACCTGATCGGCTCCCCGGGTCTGCCTGGCCTCGGTGAGGCGTTGCGCGTCGGCGATGGCCTCGGCGATCGCCTGCTCGTCCAACAGGTCGCGCAGGTCGGGCGAGCCCATCAGCTCGGCGAGCAGCGAGGTGTCCAGGGTGAGTGCCTGAGCACGCCGTTCGGCCAGCGGCGCGTCGGTGTCGTAGAGGAACATGCCGACATAGCTGAAGAGCAGTGACTGCGCGAACGGCGACGGGGCCTGCGTCTCGACCTCGACCAGCCGCACCTGTCGGGTTGCGATCTGGCGCATCAGCTCGGCCAGGCCGGGCAGGTCGTAGACGTCCTGCAGGCATTCGCGCATCGCCTCCAGCACGACCGGGAACTGGCCGTATTCCCGTGCCACCTGCAGCAGGGAGTTCGCCCGCTGGCGTTGCTGCCACAGCGGTGCGCGGCGCCGGGGATCGCGCTTGGGCAGCAGCAGCGAGCGCGCCGCGCATTCCCGGAACCGGGAAGCGAACAGCGCGGAGTCGGTCACCTCGGCCGTCACCAGCTCGCTGATCTCGTCCGCGTCGAAGACGGCGATGTCCGCGCCCGGCGGTTCGGCGGTGGTGTCGACGAGCCTGAGCACGATGCCGTCGTCGGTGTGCATCGACTGCACCTCCAGGCCGAACCGTTCCCGCAGCGCGGCCGAGATGGCCAGCGCCCATGGCGCGTTCACCGGTGCTCCGAAGGGCGAGTGCACGACGAGCCGCCAGTCGCCGAGCTCGTCGCGGAATCGTTCGACGACGATGGTCCGGTCGGTCGGCAGCTGCCCGGTCGCGGCGCGCTGCTCGCTCAGGTAGGCGACGAGGTTGCCGGCGGCCCACTCGTCCAGGCCCGCCTGGAGCGCGCGCTCGGTCGCGGCCGGCTGCTCGGCACCGCTGAGCTCGCGGACGAACGCCCCGAGCGCTCGACCCAGTTCGGCCGGGCGGCCCGGCGAATCTCCCTTCCAGAACGGCATCTTGCCCGCCTGACCCGGCGCCGGACTGACCAGCACCCGGTCGTGGGTGATGTCCTCGATCCGCCAGGACGACGACCCCAGCAGGAACACCTCGCCGACCCGGGACTCGTAGACCATCTCCTCGTCCAGCTCACCGACCCGGCGGCCGGGGCCGTCCGCCGAGGCGAGGAACACCCCGAACATGCCTCGGTCGGGGATCGTGCCGCCCGAGGTGACGGCCAGCCGTTGCGCACCGGAGCGGCCGGTCAGGGTGCCGGTGATCCGGTCCCACACCAGCCGGGGCCGCAGCTCGGCGAAGGCGTCGGAGGGATAGCGGCCGGCCAGCATGTCCAGCACCGCCTCCAGCGCCGAGCGGGGCAGCGTGGCGAAGGAGGCGCTCCTGCGCACCAGGGCATCGAGCTCGTCCACCGTGACCGGGTCCAGGGCCACCATCGCCACGATCTGCTGGGCCAGCACGTCGAGCGGGTTGCGGGGGTAGCGGATGGACTCGATCTCGCCGTTGCGGATCCGTTCGGCGACCACAGCACATTCGAGCAGGTCACCGCGGTACTTCGGGAACAGGATGCCGCGCGACTCGGCCCCGACCTGGTGGCCGGCCCGCCCCAGTCGCTGCATGCCCGCGGCTACCGACGGCGGTGATTCGACCTGCACCACCAGATCGACCGCGCCCATGTCGATCCCCAGTTCCAGCGACGAGGTCGCCACCACGGCGGGAATCCGGCCGGCCTTGAGCTCCTCCTCGACCAGCTGCCGCTGCTCGCGCGACACCGAACCGTGATGGGCCCGGATGTCCGGCGCCCGGTCCGGATCCCGCTCGGCCGCCAGATCGTTGAGCCTGGCGGTGAGCCGCTCGGCGAGACGGCGCGAGTTGGCGAACACGATCGTCGAGCGATGGCTGTCGATCAGGTCGAGCACCCGTTCCTCGACATGGGGCCAGATCGAGGAGCGGCGTTCCGGGCTGCCACCCGGGTCCAGCTGCTCGTCGCCGAGCTGGGTCAGGTCCTCGACCGGCACCACCACCGACAGCGCCAGCCGCTTGTCGATGGCCGGCTGCACGACGCTCACCGGCCGGCCGCCCGCCAGGTAGGTGGCGACCTCCTCGACCGGGCGCACCGTCGCCGACAGGCCGATCCGCTGCGCGGGCTGTGCCAGCAGCGCGTCCAGGCGCTCCAGGCTGACCGCGAGATGCGCACCGCGCTTGGTGGCGGCGACCGCGTGCACCTCGTCGATGATCACGGTCTCGATCCCGGCCAGCGCCTCCCGAGCCGCCGAGGTGAGCAGCAGGAACAGCGACTCCGGAGTGGTGATGAGGATGTCGGCACCGTGCCGGGCGAAGGCCCGGCGGTCCTCCGGGGAGGTGTCACCGGATCGCATCGAGACCGTCACGGCCGGCTCGGCCTGCCCGAGCCGGCGGGCGGCCTGGGAGATCCCGACGAGTGGGGAACGCAGGTTGCGCTCGACGTCGGCTGCGAGCGCCTTGAGCGGGCTGACGTAGAGCACCCGACAGCGATGCTTGGGATCGTCCGGGGTCGGTAGCGCCGACAGCCGGTCGATCGCCGACAGGAACGCCGCCAGCGTCTTGCCGGAGCCGGTGGGTGCGACCACCAGGGTGTGCTCACCCCGGGCGATGGCCTGCCAGGCACCGAGCTGGGCGTCGGTGGGGCGTTCGAAGGCACCTTCGAACCAGGCCTGGGTGGCCGGGCCGAAGAGCGTGTCCATGTCCCTCAGTGTGCGCGATGGGTACGACAACCCGACCGGTCAACGGTCCAGGGCGGCCCGCAGCCGAGCACGGCAGGCCGGCCAGTCGTCGTCGACCATCGAGAACTGCGCGGTCGTGCGCCAGGTCCCATCGGCCAGGATCCGGTGCTTGCGCAGCTCGCCCTCGAAGCGCGCCCCGAGCCGTTCGATGGCTGCCCTCGATCGTTCGTTGCGGACGTCGGTGTGCCAGACCACCCGGGCGGCGCCGAGCTGGTCGAAGGCGTAGCCGAGCATCAACAGCTTGGACTCGGTGTTGTGGCCGGTCCGCCACCAGGGCCGGCCCAGCCAGGTGTGGCCGATCGCCACCGTGCGCAGGGCCGGGTCGACCTCGTAGAAGCTGGTGGTGCCGATCACCGAGCCGGACCCGCTGTCCAGCTGCGCGTAGGGCAGTCGCCGGCCGGCGGCGCGGTGGGCGAGTGCGGCATAGACGATCCCGGTCATCTGCTCGACCGTCTCCGGAGGTGGCGCGCCGAGCCAGCGGTAGACCTCGGTCCCGCCGTCGCCGGCCCACAGGGCTGTGTGCAGCGCCGGTGCGTGTTCGATCGTGAGCGGAGCCAGCGTGAGCAGGCGGCCGGTGAACGCGGGCTGGGCGTACCAGCGCTCGGGATGGTCGGCAGGTCCGGCGGGGGCGGGGCGCGTCATGCCGCCTGATCCTGCCGGATGGCTCCGGTGCCGGTGCGCCGACCGGGACCGCCGGGTGCCGGGGCTAGGCTGGCCGGGTGCGGTTGAGCGAGTTCTGGAAGCGGATGGAAGCCCGGTTCGGGGCCACCTATGCCCGCTCGCTCGCAGCCGATTACCGGGTCGGCAGCCTGGGCGCGACGGTGAACGACGCCATCGAACGGGGCGAATCACCGCAGGCCGTCTGGCGGGCCGTCTGCCAGGAGTTCGAGGTTCCGCAGCGGCTGCGCTGAGCCCGCCATCCTCGGCGTGTCGCAGCCTGTCAATCGAACAACTGTTCGGCTAGGGTGTGGATGATCGCGCGGGCTGTCCACAGATCGGGCTCGGCCGGCAGAAATGTCGGTGGTCGGATCTAGCGTCACCACCACGTTGATTAACAGCGCACGCCGAGTATGGAAGAGGTACCAAGATGCCCGCAGCATTCGACCGCGACAAGGCCCTGGAAGTCGCGCTCGGCCAGATCGACAAGCAGTTCGGCAAGGGGTCGGTCATGCGGTTGGGTGAGCGACCTTACGTGCCGATCGAGGTGATCCCGACCGGCTCCATCTCCCTCGACATCGCACTCGGGATCGGTGGCCTGCCCCGTGGCCGGATCATCGAGATCTACGGTCCCGAGAGTTCCGGCAAGACGACGGTCGCCCTGCACGCGGTGGCCAACGCGCAGGCCGCCGGCGGCGTCGCGGCCTTCATCGACGCCGAGCACGCGCTCGATCCCGAGTACGCCCGATCGTTGGGCGTGGACACCGACGCCCTGCTGGTCAGCCAGCCCGACACCGGCGAGCAGGCGCTGGAGATCATGGACATGCTGGTCCGCTCCGGCGCGCTCGACATCATCGTGGTGGACTCGGTCGCCGCGCTGGTGCCGCGTGCCGAGATCGAGGGCGAGATGGGCGACAGCCACGTGGGCCTGCAGGCGCGCCTGATGAGCCAGGCGCTGCGCAAGGTCACCGGTGCCCTCAACAACTCCGGCACCACCGCGATCTTCATCAACCAGCTGCGCGAGAAGATCGGCGTGATGTTCGGCTCGCCGGAGACCACCACCGGCGGCAAGGCGCTGAAGTTCTACTCCTCGGTCCGCCTGGATGTCCGGCGGATCGAGACGCTCAAGGACGGTGGCGATGCGGTGGGCAACCGCACCCGGGTGAAGGTCGTGAAGAACAAGGTCGCCCCGCCGTTCAAGCAGGCCGAGTTCGACATCGTGTACGGCCGCGGAATCAGCCGCGAGGGTTCGCTGATCGACGTCGGGGTGGAGCAGGGCATCGTTCGCAAGTCGGGCGCCTGGTACACCTACGAGGGCGACCAGCTCGGCCAGGGCAAGGAGAACGTGCGCAACTTCCTCCGCGACAACCCCGATCTGGCCGACGAGATCGAGAAGAAGATCAAGGAGAAGCTCGGGGTGGGCGCCCAGGTCACGGAGGACGCACCACTGCCGGCTCCGGTGGACTTCTGATCGATGGCCGGACGACGTGCGGTGGGCGATGCGACGGCACCGCCCACCGACGCTCCCTCGGGCGCGGCGCCGGCAGGCGGGGGATGGGCGGCCGGGAGGCCGGCTCCGGCCGAGCAGGATGCCGAGCCCGACCCGGAGTCGGTGGCCCGGACGATCTGCCTGCGGTTGCTCACCGTCCGATCCCGAACCCGTGCCGAGTTGCGTGAGGCGCTCAGCGGTCGCAACGTGCCGGACGAGGCTGCGACCCGGGTGTTGGATCGGCTGGCTGCCGTCGGCCTGGTCGACGACCTCGCGTTCGCGGCGAACTTCGTCGAGGCCAAGCGAGCCGAGCGCGGGTTGGCGACTCGGGAACTCGCACGCCAGTTGCGAGGCAAGGGGGTCGACGACGAGATCGTCGATGCTGCGCTGAGCGACCTGGATGCCGAGTCCGAGCACGCGACTGCGCGCCGGCTGGCCGAACGCCGGCTCCGGAGTATGTCGGGCCTGGAGCCGCGGGTGCAGATCCGGCGACTAGCGGGGATGCTCGCGCGCAAGGGGTACTCGCCGGGCATGAGTTTTCAGGTCGTACGCGAGGTGGTTGGCGCCACCGACTCGGATCCGGACGTCGATCCGGAATCGATGTAGCGTCGGCGATCCGCTGGCCGCGCGGCTGGCTTGACCGGTTCGTTATTCGTTCCTAGCCTCAGGTCAGGAAACCGGATGCCACGTGTTCACCGCGTAGGACACTGATATATAGCTCACGTTTCGCTACAACGACATACCGGGCGCAGGCGAGGGAGCGGTACGAGCCGGTTCGTGCGGTTGTGACGCCGCACGAGTTGTCGGTCCGAGGGTGACAGCCGTTCGGTTTCCTGGCTATGCCGTAGCGATGAGTCGTAAGTGACGCGTCGCCTCCAGCAGAGGGGGACGTCGATGACCCAATGGGTGAATTTTGCGGCCATCGTGGCCGTGTTCGTATTGCTCCTGGTGCTCGGCCAGAGGTTTTTGTCCATCAGCAACGGACGAAACGCTGCGAGCGACACGGATCGGTCGGCAGCGGCGGAGGCCGAGGCGGAATCCGTCCGGCAACGTGCCGAGCGGGAGGCCGAGTCGGCCCGTCGTGCCGCCACCCTCGAGATCGAGTCGCTGCGCCGGGCGGCCCAGGCAGACGCCGACGCGGCCCGGACCAGCGCCGAGGCGGCCCGGGCGCGGGCCGAGGCCGCCGCGACGGATCTGCTGGAGCAAGCACGGCGCACGGTCACCCGTGAGACGGCCGATCGCGTCGCCGACCTTGCCCGGGCCGAAGCCGGGTTGGCTGCCCGGTCCGAGCAACTCGATCAGCGCGCTACGGACCTGGCCGCGCAAGCCGGGATCCTGGACCGGCAGCGCGACGATCTGGCCCACGGCGTGACGGAGATGGAACAAGCCCAGCGCGAGCTCGACAGCGCCCGGCAGGCGTTGGCGGCCGAACGAGCGCAGGTGCTCGAACGCGCCGCCGGCCTGACGGCCGAGGAGGCCAAGCAGGAACTGCTCGCCACGGTCGAGGCGTCCACGCGCCGGGAGGCTGCCGCGCTCGTTCGCAGCATCGAGGCCGAGGCTCGGGCCGAGGGCACCGAACGAGCCCGTGCGGTCGTCGTCGAGGCGGTGCAACGGGTGGCCAGCGAGCAGACGACCGAGACCGTGGTCAGCGTGCTGCACCTGCCCGGGGACGAGATGAAGGGCCGGATCATCGGCCGCGAGGGTCGCAACATCCGCGCCTTCGAGTCGGTGACCGGGGTGAACGTCATCATCGACGACACGCCCGAGGCCGTCCTGCTGTCCTGCTTCGACCCGGTTCGCCGCGAGGTCGGCCGGACCACTCTGGAGAAGCTGGTCGCCGACGGCAGGATCCACCCGCACCGGATCGAGGAGGTCTACGAGACCGCCAAGGTCGAGGTTGACGCGCTCTGCCTGCGCGCCGCCCGGGACGCGTTGGTCGAGGTGGGCATCACCGATCTGGACGAGCGCCTGATCCCGACGTTGGGCCGGCTGAAGTACCGCACGAGCTATGGGCAGAACGTGCTCGGGCACCTGGTGGAGACGGCGCACATCGCCGGAGTGATGGCCGGCGAGCTGGGACTGCCGCCGGCACTGATCAAGCGGTCCGCCTTCCTGCACGACATCGGCAAGGCGCTCACCCACGAGATGGAGGGCAGCCACGCGATCATCGGCGCCGAGTTGCTGCGCAAGTACGGCGAGAGCGAGGCAGTCGCGCATGCGGTCGAGGCTCACCACAACGAAGTCGCGCCGCGCACGGTCGAGGCGGTGCTCACCCAGGCCGCGGACGCCTGCTCGGCCGCTCGTCCGGGCGCCCGGCGGGAGTCGCTGGAGACCTACATCACCCGGCTGGAACGCATCGAGGAGATCGCCGGCTCGAAGGCCGGCGTCGAGCGGGTCTTCGCCATGCAAGCCGGTCGCGAGGTACGGGTGATGGTGCTGCCCGACGAGGTCGATGACCTGGCCGCGGGCGTGATCGCCCGCGAGGTTGCCAAGCAGATCGAGGACGAGCTCACCTATCCCGGCCAGATCAGGGTGACGGTCGTGCGTGAATCGCGCGCCACCGAGGTTGCGCACTAGCACCTGCCGGCGCCGCGATCGGCGCGCGCCCTGGTGCGGAACGTCTCCCGAGCGGGGGGCGGCGGTGCCCGGTGCGTCTCGTACCCTTGACCTGCTATGACTGACCTCGCCCAGGCCGCGCCGACGTACACCATCCGCACGTACGGCTGCCAGATGAACGTGCACGACTCCGAACGGCTCTCCGGGCTGCTGGAACAGGCCGGCTACGTGCGGTCGGCGGACGAGTCCGGGATGACGGCCGACCTCGTCGTGTTCAACACCTGCGCGGTGCGCGAGAACGCCGACAACCGGCTGTACGGCAACCTGAGCCATCTGGCGCCGGTCAAGAACGCCCGTCCCGGCATGCAGATCGCGGTCGGCGGGTGCCTCGCGCAGAAGGACCAGTCCCGGGTGCTGGCGAAGGCGCCCTGGGTGGACGTGGTCTTCGGCACGCACAACCTGGCCAGCCTGCCGGTGCTGCTCGAACGAGCCCGGCACAACCAGGCCGCGCAGGTGGAGATCCTCGACGCCCTGCAGAACTTCCCGTCCGACCTGCCCAGTCGCCGTGACTCCGCCTTCTCCGCGTGGGTGTCGGTGTCGGTGGGCTGCGACAACACCTGCACGTTCTGCATCGTGCCCAGCCTGCGCGGCAAGGAGACCGACCGCCGGCCGGGCGACGTGCTCGCCGAGATCGAGACGCTCGTCGCCGACGGGGTCACCGAGATCACCCTGCTGGGTCAGAACGTGAATTCCTACGGCCGGTCGTTCGGCGACCCGCTGGCCTTCGGCAAGCTGCTGCGCGCCTGTGGCCGGATCGAGGGCCTCGACCGGGTCCGATTCACCAGCCCACACCCGCGGGACTTCACCGAGGACGTGATCGCGGCCATGGCCGAGACGCCGAACGTCTGCCCGCAGCTGCACATGCCGCTGCAGTCGGGCTCGGACCGGGTGCTGCGCGCCATGCGGCGCTCCTACCGCAGCGCCCGCTACCTCGGCATCATCGACTCGGTGCGCGCCGCCTTGCCGCATGCCGCGATCACGACCGACATCATCGTCGGATTCCCGGGCGAGACCGAGGCCGACTTCGAGGCGACGCTGGAGGTCGTGCGCAAGGCGGAATTCGCCAGCGCATTCACCTTCCAGTACTCGCCACGTCCAGGCACCCCGGCCGCCAGCCTGCCGGAGCAGGTCACCAAACCGGTCGTCCAGCAGCGCTACGAGCGGCTCATCGAGCTCCAGGAGGAGATCAGCTGGTCGGCCAACCGGGCGCTGGTCGGCTCGGCGGCCGAGGTGCTGGTCAGCGCGGCGGAGGGCAAGAAGGACGCGGCGAACCTGCGCCTGTCCGGCCGGGCGCGCGACGGCCGGCTGGTGCACCTCTCACCCGGCGACCTGAGCATCCGGCCCGGTGATCTGGTGACCGCGGAGATCAGCTACGCGGCACCGCACCACCTGGTGGCCGACGGCCGGCTGTGGGATCACCGGCCCTGGCGCGGGAGTGGCCGTGCCGCGCCTGCCCCGACCGCGGCGGCCCGGCCGCTGCTGACCATCGGGCGCCGCCCGGCTGGTCCGGAGCTAGCAGGCCGGTAGCCGGGGCCGGCCGTCGGCAGGGTCAGGCGTCCGGGATGAGCGCCCGTCGCTGCGCCAGCTCGGCCTCGGCCTTCGCGATCCGCCCGTTGTCGCCGGATGCCCTGGCCCGTTCGAGCTTGCCCTCGGCCTCGGCCAGCCGCTGCTTGAGCTGGGCCAGGAAGGGATTCGACTCCGGCGCGCTCCGGTTCCACTCGGCGTCGAGGGCGTCGCGGACGCGCTGTTCGGCGGCGCGCATCCGCGATTCGATGCGCTGCATCGCGTCCCGGGGCACGTGGCCGAAGGATTCCAGGCGCTCCTGCAGGTCGCGCAGGGCGACCTGGGCCTGCCGGGGATTGCTGATGTCGATCGCCTCGGCCTCGGCGATCACGGCCTCTTTCTGCTTCAGGTTCTGCAGCTGCTCGGCGTCCCGCTCGGCGAACACGCCCGAGCGCCGGGCGAAGAAGGCGTCCTGCGCAGCCCTGAACCGCTTCCACAGCGCGTCCTCGGTGGCGCGGTTGGCCCGCGGGGCGGCCTTCCACTGCGTCATCAGGTCCTTGAGCTGGTGGGCCGTCTCGCGCCAGTCGTCCGAGCCGGACAGCTCCTCGGCCTGGCTGACCAGCTTCTCCTTGATCGACTTGGCCGCCTCGCGCTCGGTGTCGAGCTGGGCGAAGTGGCTGCCGCGACGCTTGCCGAAGGCGTCCCGGGCGGCGGCGAACCGCTTCCAGAGCGCGTCGTCGGTCTTGCGGTCGATGCCCTTGATGAGCTTCCACTCGTCGACGATCGTGCGCAGCCGGTCGCCCGCGACCTTCCACTGGGTGGAGGACTCGGCGATATTCTCCGCCTCGGCGACCAGCGACTCCTTCTGCGCGATCGCCTCGGCGCGCGCGGCGTCCCTGGCTTCGGTCTGCTCGCCGATCTTGGCGTCGGCGGTGGCGATGAGCTCGACCAGCCGCTGGTCCAGCGCGGCCAGGTCGCCGATCGCGGCCGCTTCGGGGAGGGAGGCGTGCAGCGTCATCGCCTGCGACTTCGTGCTCCTGGCGTCGCCGGTGCCGGAGGCCAGTCGCTTGCTGAGCAGCTCGACCTCGGTCTGCAGGTCCTCGTACCGCCTGATGTAGTACGCGAGCCCCGCTTCCGCGTCACCGGCCTGCCACGACCCGATCTCCCGCTCGCCCTCGGCGGTCTTGACGTAGACCGTGCCCTGCTCGTCGATGCGTCCCCACTCCGAACTCATATCGTGCATTAGACACGACCGAACCGCGTGCGGTGCAAGCCGGTTAGCCTCTTGCAACGTGACTGTCATCCGCCTGCCCGCAGAAGGCGACCGTGCGTGAGCGTTCCCGGTAGCCCGCCCGGCCCGGACGACCCTGCCGTCATCCCGGTGCTGGCGGTGGTGGGGCCGACCGCGACCGGCAAGTCCGATCTCGCGGTGGCCCTGGCGCAGCGGCTCGGCGGCGAGATCATCAACGCCGATTCCATGCAGCTCTACCGCGGCATGGACATCGGCACCGCGAAGCTCCCGCCGGCCGAACGCGGCGGCGTGCGACATCACCTGCTCGACGTGTGGCCGCTGGCCAAGTCCGCCGCGGTCGCCGAGTACCAGCAGCTGGCCCGGGCCGCGATCGCCGAGGTGCACGCCCGCGGCCGGCTGCCGATCCTGGTCGGCGGCTCCGGGCTGTACCTGCGCGGCGCGCTCGACCGGCTCGACTTCCCCGGCGAATCGCCACGGCTGAGGGCCCGGCTGGCCGACGAGCTCGACCGGCTCGGCCCGGCCGCGCTGCATGCCCGGCTGGCCGAACTCGACGCGGCGGCGGCGGCGGGCATCCTGCCCAGCAACGGCCGGCGGATCGTCCGGGCCCTCGAGGTCATCGAGCTGACCGGCGGCCCCTTCCTGTCCCGGATGCCCGCCTTCCAGTCGCTCTACCGGACGGTGCAGCTCGGCCTGGACCGCGACGACCTGCAGCAGCGGGTGGAGCGCCGGGTGGACGCGATGATGGAAGGCGGCCTGCTGGCGGAGGTGCGCGGGCTGCTCCCGGCCGGCCTGCGGCAGAGCCCCACCGCCGGCAAGGCACTCGGCTACCAGCAGCTGCTGGCCGTGCTGGACGACGACGGCCAGCTGTGCGGCGACCTCGCCGAGGCGGTGCAGCTGACGGTGCGCGGAACCTGGCGCTTCGTCCGGCGGCAGCGGTCCTGGTTCCGCCGGGACCCGCGGATCCATTGGCTCGACGGCGCCGCCACCACGCTGCTGGACTCCGCAATGTCGGAGATATCACCTAGGCTGTTCGCATGACCTCTGAGGCCAGCCTGCACCCGCCGGTAGCCCGGTCCGGCCTGACCGCGATCAAGGGCCACGGCACCGAGAACGACTTCCTGGTCATCCCCGACCTCGACGGCGAGCTGTCCCTGTCGGCCGGGCTGGTCCAGGCGCTCTGCGACCGGCACGCCGGCATCGGTGCGGACGGCATCCTGCGGGTGGTGCGCACCGAGCTCGCCACCGAGCCCGATGTGCTCAGCCAGGCTCCGGAGGCCGAGTACTTCATGGACTACCGCAACGCCGACGGATCGATCGTCGAGATGTGCGGGAACGGGGTGCGGGTCTTCGGCCGCTACCTGCGGCAGGCCGGCCTGATCGACGGGCCGGTGAACGTGGCGACCCGCGGCGGCGTCAAGGGCGTCACGTTCGACGGTGACCAGGTGACGGTGGCGATGGGCCTGGCGACCGCACGTCCGGAGCGCCCGACCGTCGACGGCCGGCCGAGCCTGGCGGCGCTCGACCTGCCCAACCCGCACGTGGTGGTGGAGCTGGAGACCGAGGACGAGCTGCACGCTCTCGACCTGACCGTCGCACCGCGGGTCGAACCGCCGCTGCCGGCCGGCCAGAACGTCGAGTTCTTCGTGCGCCGGGGCCCGGACGAGGTCGTTATGCGGGTGCACGAGCGCGGCGTGGGGGAGACCCGGTCCTGCGGCACCGGCATCTGTGCGGTGGCGGTCGCCGCGGCCGGCGACCAGGCCGGCGGCGCGCCGTGGCAGGTGGAGGTGCTCGGCGGGCGATGCACGGTCGGTTGGGCCCCCGACGGCTCGGTCACGCTCGCCGGCCCGGCGGTGCTGGTGGGCGAGGTCGAGATCGGCGAGCGCTGGCTGGCCGAGCACCGCTGACCGGCATGGCGGGCCGGTCCGCCGGATCGGCCCAGGGTGAAATTGTGTGGCTCGCGCGGCGCGCGGCCTGTCACGATGGACGCGATGACTGCAGACAACCGATCCGGCCGGCCCCCGGCCGAGGACTCGTTCCCGGTGCCTGACGGCGACGCCGCCGAGGACAGCCAGGCCGACTACGACGACTACATCGACTCCGACGAGTTCGGCGACGACGATCTGACCCTGGGCGAGTACGACCTCTCCGAGCGAGCCGCGCTGCGCCGGGTTGCGGGACTGTCCACCGAACTCACCGACATCACCGAGGTCGAGTACCGGCAGCTCCGCCTGGAACGGGTCGTCCTGGTCGGGGTCTGGACCTCGGGCGGCCTGACCCAGGCCGAGACGTCGCTGCACGAACTCGCCCGGCTCGCCGAGACCGCCGGCTCGCAGGTGCTCGAGGGCCTGGTGCAGCGCCGCGACCGGCCGGACCCCGCCACCTACATCGGCTCCGGCAAGGCCAAGGAGTTGCGCGACATCGTCGCCGCCACCGGGGCGGACACCGTGATCTGCGACGGTGAACTAGCCCCGGGCCAGCTGCGCCAACTGGAGGAAGTGGTCAAGGTCAAGGTGGTCGACCGGACCGCGCTGATCCTGGACATCTTCGCCCAGCACGCCCGTTCCCGGGAAGGCAAGGCGCAGGTCGAGCTGGCCCAGCTGCAGTACCTCGTGCCCCGGCTGCGTGGCTGGGGCGAGTCGCTGTCCCGCCAGGTGGGTGGTCGGGCGGCCAACGGCGTCGGCATCGGCGGCCGGGGCCCGGGCGAGACCAAGCTGGAGATCGACCGGCGGCGGATCACCGCGCGGATGGCCAAACTGCGCAAGGAGATCGCCGGGATGAAGACCGCCCGCGATCTCAAGCGGGCCCGGCGGGACACCAACCAGGTGCCGGCGGTGGTGCTGGCCGGGTACACGAACGCCGGCAAGTCCTCGCTGCTCAACCGGCTGACCGGGGCGGGCGTGCTGGTGCAGAACGCGCTGTTCGCCACCCTCGATCCGACGGTCCGCCGCACCGAGACCGCGGACGGCCGGGTCTTCA
>Ga0335073_10005001_pt1 | contig 18596 bp, 13 predicted proteins | sample Lox_Sample_22_FD_207093 | JGI IMG/M metagenome (GOLD analysis project Ga0335073, IMG submission 207093) | Soil microbial communities from Loxahatchee National Wildlife Refuge, Florida, United States - Lox_Sample_2.2 | ecosystem: Environmental > Terrestrial > Soil > Wetlands | place: USA... | reverse complement strand
CGCGGAAATTTTTCGCGCAGCGCGCGCAGCGCCGGCAGCGACATGACGGCGTCGCCCACCCAGTTAGTCGCGCGCACCAGGATTTTTTCGTAAGACACTCGTAATCTGTATTCCGCACCTCGGCATTATGCGGACCACTCCGTAACCTTTCAGGTTAACGTAGGCGCTATCCTGGGATCGGCAATGGGTCCAAGGCGCATCGACGCGGCAAGTGGCGTAAGCCGCCAGCCTTGCGCTGTCGAAGGCTCCCGAACCGCGGCCTGGCGGCTAACGTTACCTGTAACGCTATTCTTCGCTGCCGCCACGCAGCTTTTCGCGGCTCCGAAGATCATCGCGGTAAACGTCGACGACGTGATTCACCCGGTTACCGCGGAAATTATCGCCCACGCCATCGATCAGGCCGCGCACGACAACGCCGCCGCCGTGCTGATCCGCCTGAACACGCCCGGCGGATTGCTCGACGCCAGCCGCGAAATCACCTCCAGCATGATCGCCTCGCGCGTCCCGGTGATCGCCTACGTCACGCCCAGCGGCGGACGAGCGGCGTCGGCGGGATTCTTTCTGCTCGAAACGGCCGATGTCGCCGCGATGGCGCCGGGAACCAATACCGGCGCGGCCTCGCCCGTGCTGCTCGAAGGCCAGATGGACGACACCATGCGCAAAAAGGTCGAAAACGACACCGCCGCCTGGCTGCGCAGCATCGAGGTGAAACGCGACCGCAACTCGGCCGAAGCCGAAAAAGCCATTCGCGAAGCCAAATCCTGGACCGATAAAGAAGCCCTTAACGATCATCTGATCGATCTGATCGCGCCCGATGAAACCGCGCTGCTCGACCAGCTCGACGGCCGGCAAATCACCCGCTTCGACGGCCAACAGGAAATTCTGCACACCGCCGGCGCGCAGGTGGTGAATTACCAGGAATCGGCGCGCGAACGCATCATCAGCGCGGTGGCCGACCCGAACCTCGCGTTCATTCTGCTGGTCCTCGGCGCGCTGGGCGTCTACGTCGAATTCACCTCGCCGGGGCTGATTCTGCCGGGCATCGCCGGCGCCATTATGGTGCTGCTCGGCTTATCCGGATTGGCCGTTCTGCCCATCAACTGGATCGGCGTCGCGCTGCTGATTCTGGCGCTGGTGCTGTTCGCCTGCGAAGCGAAATTCGCCTCGCACGGGATTTTGGGGATCGGCGGAACGATTTCCATGATCCTGGGCGCGCTATTGTTAGTCAACGGTCCGCCGACGGTGCAGATTCATCTTTCGACCGCGCTCGCGGTGACCATTCCCTTTGCGCTGATCACCATGTTTCTGGTGACGCTGGTGGTCCGCGCCCGGCACGGGAAAGTGCTGCTCGCCGACGGCGGAATGTTGGACGAAATCGGCGAAGCGCGCACGCCCTTGGCCCCCGCAGGAAAAGTTTTCGTCCACGGCGAATACTGGGACGCCGTTTCCGATAAGCCGGTCGAAGCCGGCAGCGCCGTGCGCATCATCTCGCGCGACGGCATGACACTGCGCGTCGAACCATCCGGAAAAAAATCGTAGGGCGAAGACTCGAAAACCGGTCGCGGCCGCGCCACCTCGAGAGCGAGCCGTCGATTCCCTCGCGAAATCATTTAAACTATTGTTTTGACCGAAATGGAACAGCGCCGTCAGGCCACGGCGGCTCGCCTGGCGGAGCTGAAAATCGATGCGCTGCTGGTTTCTTCCCCGCCCAGCGTTCGCTATCTCACCGATTACGCCGGCTCCAACGGATTGATCCTCGTCAGCCGCGCCGGCGCCGATTTTTTCACCGATCCGCGCTATGGTCTCGAAGCTTCGCAAAAAATCTCCTGCCGCGTGCATGTCGCCAAACAAGCGCTGATCGCCGCCGCGGCGTCATTGATTAAACGCAAAAAGCTCAAAAAAATCGGGTTCGAATCAGCCTGGCTGCGCTTTGAGGATTATTCCAGGCTCAAGGAAGATCTGCCTCTCGGCTTTTCGCTCCATCCCGTCGGACGCGTTCTGGAACAACAACGAATGGTCAAATCGCCGTCGGAAATCGAGCAGATCCGCCGCAGCGTCGCCCTCAATTCGCAGGCTTTTTCCAGGATCTTAGCGCGAACCAGGCCGGGCGCCTCCGAGCAGGAAATCGCCGCCCGGCTCGATTTCGAAATGCGCCGCCTGGGTGCCGAAAAACCGGCATTTGAGACCATCGTCGCCACCGGAAACCGTTCTGCTTTGCCTCACGCGCACCCTACCGGGCGAGTGCTCGGCGTAAATGAATTATTATTAATTGACATGGGCGCGACCCTCCACGGCTATTCGAGCGACATGACCCGCATGGCCTTCGCCGGAACCCCGCCAAAGCGCGTCCGCGATCTGTACCGCGCGGTGCTCGAAGCGCAGCTTGCCGCGATCGGCGCGGTTCGCCCGGGCGCCACAGCCGGCAAGGTGGACAGCGCCGCGCGCCGGGTGCTGCAAGCGCACGGCCTCGATCGCGAATTTGTGCACTCGACTGGCCACGGTCTGGGCCTCGAAATTCACGAGCCGCCGCGCCTCGGCAAGCGCGATAAAACGCGGCTCGAAGCCGGCATGGCGATTACCATCGAGCCCGGCGCGTATCTCGCGGATTTCGGTGGCGTTCGCATCGAAGACACCGTACTGGTGACCGCCCATGGCTGCGAAGTTCTCACGCCGACGCCCAAAGAGCTCGTCCAAATTTGAATGACTATCGAAGAGATCAAAGAGCTGCTCGCGATTTTCAACGAAAGCGGCATCGCCGAAATGGAGTTGCAGCGCGGCGAGAACCGTCTGCGGCTGCGCCGCGCGCCGAAGGTCCAGGAAATCGTCGTCCCGGCCGCCATGCCGATGGTCCAGGCGCCCGCGCTGCCCGCGCCTGCTCCCGAGCCCGGCCAGGCCGCGCCGGCGCTGGCCGCGTCCGCGACGGCCAAAACGCCCGAACCGGATTCCGGCGACGTTCTTGTAAAATCGCCCATCGTCGGAACCTATTACGATGCGCCCGCGCCCGGCGCCGCGGTGTTTGTCAAAGTCGGCGATGCGGTCGAACCGGGGCAGGTGCTGTGCATTATCGAATCGATGAAACTGATGAATGAGATTGAGTCGGAAGTGGCCGGCGTGGTCGCGGCCAAGCTGGTCGAAAACGGCCGCCCGGTGGAATACGGAGAGGCGCTGTTCGCCATCCGGCCGCGATGAACGTGCTCCCGAACGGTCGCGCCGCCCATGTTTGAAAAAATTCTGATCGCCAATCGCGGCGAAATCGCGCTGCGCGTCATCTGCGCCTGCAAGGAAATGGGCATCAGGACGGTGGCCGTCTACTCTGAAGCCGACCGTCACAGCCTCCACACCCGCTTCGCCGATGAAGCCATCTGCATCGGCCCCGCGAAAAGTTCGCGCAGCTACCTGGACATTCCCTCGGTGATCAGCGCGGCGGAAATCACCAACGCCGACGCCGTCCATCCCGGCTACGGATTCTTATCGGAGAACGCCGATTTCGCCGAAGTCTGTGAAACCAGCGGCCTGACTTTCATCGGACCCAAACCCGACGTCATCCGCCGCATGGGTTTAAAGCAGATCGCGCGAGTCGCCATGGACGAAGCCGGCGTACCCATTCTGCCCGGATCGAAAGGCGTGCTCAAGAACGTCGAGGAGGCGCTCGAGACCGCGCAGCAGATCGGCTATCCGGTCATGCTCAAAGCTTCGGCCGGCGGCGGCGGACGCGGCATGCGGGTGGTCCGTTTGGCCGAGGATCTCCCCAACCTGCTCGCCCAGGCGCAGGCCGAGGCGGCCGCGGCATTTTCCTGCGGCGACATGTATATGGAAAAGCTGGTCGAAAATCCGCGCCATATCGAGTTTCAGGTTTTAGGCGACCACCATGGCCGTGTGGAGATTTTCGGCGAGCGCGAATGTTCCATCCAGCGCCGTCATCAAAAATTGATCGAAGAAGCGCCTTCCGTGGCGGTCACAAAAGAATTGCGCGACCGCATCTCCGCCGGATTGAGCAAGGCGCTGAGAGAAATCGGTTATACCAACGCCGGCACCGTCGAATTTCTAATGGATTCAACGGGAAATTTGTACTTTATTGAAGTGAATGCTCGAATTCAGGTGGAACATCCGGTAACTGAGATGATTACTGGCGTCGACCTGGTAAAAGGCCAGATCCGCATCGCGGCCGGCGAAAAACTCAGCGAAATTCTGCGCGGACCAATCGAACTGCGCGGCCACGCGATTGAATGTCGAATCAATGCGGAGCATCCGGAAACGTTTACGCCCTCCCCAGGCCGCATCACCGGATTAAACCTGCCCGGCGGCGCTGGAATCCGCGTGGATACAGCGGCATATCAAGATGGCGTTATTCCACCTTATTACGATTCCTTAGTCGCCAAGCTGATCGCCTATGGCGGCGACCGCACGGAAGCGATCGCCCGCATGAATCGCGCCTTGGATATGTTTGTCGTAGAGGGAATATACACCTCGATACCTTTACACCAAAAAATTTTGGCGAATCCGGATTTCGTCGCGGGAAAACTCGACACGGGATTTTTGGCGCGAATGGGAATCACGGCAGACAAGAAATAATTTTTTTTCCTTTTTTCCGCAAAAGACCGTTTCACTCTTGCCTCAATGAGAACAACAGGGTAGGATAAAGACCTACATCCGAGTTTTTCGTAGGAGGAGGATGAGCTCGGAAGGGATGAGCTCTATGGCAAACTGCTCCTGCTCTTACGCTGAAACTGAGATGTACGGCAACGGCTCACCAGCCGCCCAGAAGAATCAACCTCACCAGTCGCCGCGGGTCGCCGAGGACCGCAGGAACACGAATGCCGCCGGAACTTGGGCGCTTATCCAGCTCGCATGATCGTCTAGAACCAGCGGCTGCGATCATGATCTGCTCGGAACGGGAGCGATTACTGCGAACCTACCACACCGCCGTAACGGCCTACGCCGAAGTGGTGAGCCAGTTGAAGAACGCCGGCGTCAAGGAATTTCCCAAGCAGTTCGCGCTGGCCGACGCGGCGCGCGAAAAATGCGACCGTCTGCGCGAATGTATCGACAACCATCGCGCCACGCACGGCTGTTAGCTGCATAAGCCGCCAGACTTGTGCTGTTCACGGCTGACGAATCGACACGCGCCGAATCGAATGTATCGACAACCACCGCGCCACAAGTGGCATAAGCCGCCAGGCTTGTGCTGTTCACGGCTGATCAAGCGACACGCGCCGAATCGAATGTATCAACAACCACCGCGCCACAAGTGGCATAAGCCGCCAGGCTTGTGCTGTTCACGGCTGATCAATCGACACGCGCCGAGCGCAAGCCTGGCGGCTTACGCCACTCGGCCGTTGCGAATGAGCCGCGGAAAATGATGTTGCTGATCGAGCCAGTTTGCGAGCAGCAGAAGCGCCCCCGCAAGCAGCGTGATCCATAGGATCCGCCGGATCATAAGCGCAGCCGGCAAACCACCCCGACGTCGTCGCAATACCACATGTGCCCCTCCCAGATGGTCATGCCGTGCGGCAGCGGATCGCTGTCGGCGAGCTGAATTTTTTCGACCATTTCGCCCGTTTCCGGATCGTGCTTAAAAAACGCGTTCAGGTTGGAATCCGCCACCCACAGATACTTGCCTTCCCATCCGATGCCGTGCGGACGATTGCCCGCCACCGGGAATTTCTTTTGCACCACCCAGGTCTTCGGATCGAGGCAAAAAACCATGCGCCCCGGCGGCACCGCGAACCATAATTTTCCGTCGCGCCATTCCTGGCCGTGCGCGCCGGTGCCGGGCGCCAGCGCTCCCTGGATGCGGCCCGCGTCGAACCCGCCCACCTGTTTCGGCGCGCTGTCCGGTCTGGGGACGCGGCTCGGCGGAGCCGGCTTGGCCAGCGGACTGCGCCGCGCCGGCGCATCGCCCACCATCTGATAAATCACTCCCGCCCCGGGCGTGAAATGCCGTTCGAGCGCCTTGCCCGTGTGCGCGTCGGTGCGCACGATCTGGCGATTGTAGGTGGACCCGATCCACAGCGTTTCGCCGTCGAAGGTGATCCCGCTCGACCGGTCCGTTTCGGTTTCAAACCCGCGCAGAACTTTTCCCCGGTAATCGACCAGAAACGCGCGATTGCCCGCGCCCTGATCGATGATCCACAGGCCGTCGCGCGTCGCCTGCAAACCGTTCGGCTTGGGATCGTCGCCGGGGGAGTGGAATACGATCTCCACTTTTCCGGTGGTTCGGCGCGGAATTCGCGCGAGGTCGATGGCAGCCGCGCTGGCCCAGGGAGCCGCGGCGGAAACGGCGAGGAACGTTCTTCGCTTCATCGGTCCATCCTCTTTCGAGAGTGATCATATCAGGTTGCGCCAGAAATGCGAACCCCGCCTTGCGCGTTTTATGAAAACCCTCGCGCCACGCACGGCTGCGAAGTGGCATAAGCCGCCAGGCTTGTGCTGTTCACGGCTGATCAATCGACACGCGCCGAGCGCAAGCCTGGCTTACGCCACTCGCGAATGAGCCGTGGAAAATGATGTTATCGAATGTATCGACAATCCTCGCGCCACGAACGGCTGCTAAGTGGCATAAGCCGCCAGGCTTGTGCTGTTCACGGCTGATGAATCGACACGCGCCGAACGCAAGCCTGGCGGCATACGCCACTCGCGAATGAGCCGCGGAAAATGATGTTATCGAATGTATCGACAACCATCGCGCCACGAACGGCTGCGAAGTGGCATAAGCCGCCAGGCTTGTGCTGTTCACGGCTGACAAATCGACACGCGCCGAGCGCAAGCCTGGCGGCTTACGCCACTATGATGTTTGCTGAACGATGAACCGCCTGCGGACCCGGGCGCCCGCTGTGGTTTCGCGCGCTGCGCCACGATATATCCTTCACTCCATCACCGACGCCATCATCTCGTGCGCCCACACGGCCGACTCGACGTAGGCGTTTCCCGCGTCCAATCCGGTCAGGCCGCAGCCCCGCGCGAGCCGTTCCACTTCGTCCCAATCGCCGTGCTCATAAACGCAGGTGAGCTGATAGATCTGGCGCAGCGCATCGCTTTCCGGCGCGGTTCCCAGCAGAGCGTTGGTGATTCCCGGCGCCAGCGCCACCGACCCGAGCGCCTGATCGAGCGGGCAATCGAGCAGCGCATCCAACAACGAAAACATGCCCATCAGAAAAGCGTCGTTTTGCCGGCCGATTCCGGCCGCACCAATCAACCGTTCGCAGAAACGCGCGCGAACGACCGCCAGCGTGCTCAATTCACCCGGCTTGTCCGCCGCCAGAACGGGCAGCGCCGCCAGCGCAACCCAGCGGCGGATTTCGTTGCTGCCCATAATGGTCAGCGCGCGCTCGATCGAGCGGATTTCGCTGCGCCGCGCAAACAACGCCGAATTGACGTAGCGCAATAATCGGTAGGCCAGCGCGACATCGGCCTGGATCACCGCTTCCAGACGCTTGAAGTCCAGCTCCGGCGCCTGCACCTCGCTCATCAGACGAAGGCAGTTCATTTTCGCCGCGGGAACCTGCTTGCCGCTGATCACCGCCGGACGCGCGAAGAAATATCCCTGAAAATAATCGTAGCCGGCGCGCCGCGCCCACTCGAATTCTTCGTACGTCTCCACTTTTTCCGCCAGCATCTCGATGCCGAGCGGGCGATAGGTGCGCAGCAGCCGCTTCTGCTCCTCGCGGCTGGTCAGCCGCATATCCACCTTGATCAGTTGCGCCAGACGCGTCAGGGGTTCGAACTGCGCGCCGTCGACGAAATCGTCGAGAGCGATCGAATAGCCCTGGTCGCGCACGCGCCGGCACAACGCGAGCAGGCTCTCGGTCGGTTCCACGGTTTCCAGAATTTCAATCACCGCGGTACTCGCCGGAAGGGTCAGATGCGCTCCCTCGCTGAGCAGCCGGTGATCGAAATTCAAAAACGTCTTCTTACCGCCGGCGATCTGCTCCAGCCCGATGGCCAGCAGAGCGCTGGAGATCACCTGCTGCGTGGCGGAGAAGGCTTCGGTTCCATCGAACTGATCGGCTGCCTGTGCGGGCCGGTACAACAGCTCGTAGCCATAGAGCCTTCGCCTCCGGTCGAGGATCGGCTGCCGCGCGAGAAAAACTTCCACAAGCGGCTTATCGGCGGGGAACGCAGAATTCTTCAGGAAAGTCAGGAAACTGCGCCATCACAAGTCGCGCCAATCATCCGGGATCAATGAAATCCGAACTGTTCCGGATTCCGCGCGATGATCATCGCCGCGATCACTTTCGGCACATACTCCCGCGTCTCTTCGGGCAGCGCGTGGGTTCGATACAGATACCAGAAATCCCGCTGGCGGATGGGATCGGGGACGCGCCGGATCGCCTGCTTCACCCGGTTCGGACCCAGATCGTAGGCCGCCATCGCCAGCATCACCGAACTGCCCGCGCCGAAATCGAGAATCAAATCGCGAATGTAGCGCGCCGCCGCTTGGGTCGATTTGCGCGCGTCGCGGCGCTCGTCCACCGGACCATCCACGCGCAGGCCGAAATTTTTCGCTGTCGCCGGCGTGAATTGCCACCATCCCACCGCGCCCGCCGGACTGTTCTCATCCGCGTGCAGACCGCTTTCGGCCAGCGCCATATAGGCCAGATCGGGCGGCAGATTGTCGCGCTTGAAAATCTGCTGCATGATTTCGATGCTCGGTTTGGCCGCGCCGAGGGCGCGTTCGGTGGTCCACCGGTCCGGACCCTGATAGCGCGCAATCTGGCCCTTCACCGCATCCAGAAATTCCGGCGGAATGCTGTACGTTTCCGCGCCGAATTCGGCCATCAGGGAGTGAATGCCGCGGGTCACCGGATCTTCCGGCTCGCGCGCGCCGTAGCGGTACAGCAGGGTGTTTTCCAGGGCTTTTTCCCGGCCTTGAAACTGATCCAGGCGATTCAACAACTGCTGCTCCTCGGCCGGATCCTGGTTGGCCTTTTCGATCAGCACCTCGATTTTCTGCATCTGCGCATCGAGGGTCCGCTTTTCTTTTCGCAGGTTCTCGATCTGCCAGAAACCGTAGCCGCTGACCCCGGCCAGCGCGATCACCAGACCGGCGATCGCGATCTTGAATTTCCGCGTAGTCTTCTGCAACGCCTCGCCGAGCATGGAGCGCATGATCATCGCCGTCTGATCGAAGGAGCCGTTGCGCCGCGCGCGCCGCGCCCGCGCCACCGCGCTCGAAATCAGCTGTTCGTGCTCTTGGGAAATGGACGCGGCCTCCTGGGGACGCTCGATCACGCGCGAAGAAGCGGTCGCGACCATGGTCGCATTGGGGTCCACCGGGGCATTTTCCAACACAAAATCGAGTTCCGGACCCGACGCTCCCAGGCGGATGGAAGCCGGCGCCTGAATCACGCATTCGGTGATCCGCTCGCCATTCAGATAAGTTCCGTTGGTGCTTTCGAGATCGCACAGCTTGTACACGCCGGCCGCGCAGCGGATTTCAATATGACGCGCGGAGACCAGCGGCTCATCGTGCAGGATGATATCGTTTTCCGCGCTGCGCCCGATGCGCAGAACCTCCTTGCGAATCGGATACCGAGTGGCCGGCAGACCTTCCGCTTTTCGAACCACCCATGCCGTAAGGGTCGTTTCCGCCATCTCCGAACGCAACTATATCACGGCTTTAGGCCTAATGCCCTGGCCGGATTCGTCTTGGCCATGCGATCGATTTCCGCCACGCTGAAACCCTGCTGCTTTAAATATCGATAAAACGCGAGCAGGCCATCGGGATGCAGCGGATTGCCGGCCTGACCGAGGTCGCTTGAAAGAATGCAATGCTCCGGACCCACGGCGCGAATGGCCTTGGCGCTGGTGAGCGCTTCCGCCGTGCCCGGCTTGATGTACACCAATTCGAGATAGGCGCCGAGCCGCGCCGCTTCCTGCATCTGCGCAATCGACATGCCGACGCTTGAAGCGATGGCGTGCGTCACCACCATATTTTCGACGCCCTGGCGTTTTCCTTCGCGAATAATCATGAGACATTCCTCCGGCGAAGAATGTCCGGTTTCAAGCGTCAGATGATGTTTGGCGATAATCGCGATCACCTGCACCACCGCGGGGACCAGCTTGCCATCCTGCGCGACGCGCGCGAAGGGGCGATGTTGCGGCTCGGCGTTGTGTTCGGAGTCGAAGGTCGGCATCCACACTACGCGTCCGTAGCCGCCTTTTACTTTGGTCATCCATTCGACCGCCGCGGGATTGACGCCGCCGACGGTCAGATCAAGGGAAATGCCGCCGAAAACTTCGATGCCGGGAACTTCCTTGCGCACGATGTAGGCGAGCGAAGCGGTCGGCTCGTAGTGATTCTTGAGCACGATGGCTCGCATGCCGCGGCTTTTGGCGAGCTTGGCCAGATCGATGGCGTCGATCGAGCGTGGCACGCCGTCGGGATCGGTATGCGCGTGAATATCGATGGCTCCGATGAGGGTTTGCGCGAGTGCGGACGCCTGCGGTGCGAGAAAGGCGAGAAAGAGAACGAAAGCGCGTTTGGTCATCGAGTAAACCGTATCATGAACGGCTTCGTCCCAGTTGTGGGATGCTTAGATCAATGCGCGAATGCTGTGGCGTCGACGCGGCACGATGCGCCGCGAACATCGCCAGCCTGGCGGCTTACGTGACTTGTCTTCTGGCGCTCACGGGAATGATCGCGAACGCGCAGCCGGCCGTTTTTAATCTGACCGGGACTTTTCAGGATGGGTCGTCGTTTGGTCCGGGAAGCCAGATTACGGTCGACCCGAGCCAGCTCTCAGGCTCCGATTTTTTGGTTTCAGCCGTCAACGTGACGCTGCTGGGACCGAGCGGCCAGACGCTCGCAACTTACAACCAGCGCAGCGATGTGGTGAGTTCCGCCCAGGAATCCGGCGTCTGGACGATCGGTTTCTGCACTGATTTCCAGCTTGTGTTCGTGCCACCGCAGGGCACAGGCGAGGAGTGCGATTCATTCCCACAGGTTTACATTACTCTGCCGGTCAGCTTAATGGGCTACGCGGGCGGTCCGCTATGCCTGAATCTTGAGGGAGGGTGTGGGGCGACCTACTATACTCCGGCGGAAAACGCGTCGGTGGATCTCGTCACAGGATGGCTGATTCCGGCCGGCTCCGGCGCGACGAACTTGCCGCGATTCGCCTATCCGGTTCCCGCCGGCGCGCAGGTCAGCGCGGTCGCGATCGATTCGAGCGGCAATACCTTTTTAACCGGACAAGTAACCGGCAACGCGATCGCGGCGACTTCCGGCGCATTTCAAACGCAGGACCCGGCGTCGAGCAACGGTTTCGTGATGGAGCTGAACGTTTTGGGCGCGGTGGTTTTTGCGACCTATCTCGGCGGGAGCGAACCCGCGTCGCCCACGTCGATTGCAGTGGACGCCTCGGACAACATTTACGTCGCCGGAAACCTGGCGCCAGCGCCGAACGCGTCCGCGCCGATTTTTCCCGTGACACCGGGCGCCGCGTTCACCAGCGGAGCCGGAGGATTCATCGCGAAACTGAACCCAGCGGGTACGCAACTGATCTATGCCACGCTGATCCCCAATGCGGTATTGGGGCCGATCGCGTTGGACGCAGCCGGTGAGGTTTATTTCGCGGGCGCGTGGACCAGCGCGAATTTCGGCTCGAATCTTTTTCCCGCGACTGCGGGCGCGTTTCAGAGCAAGCCTGAGAAACCACAAGGGTCGCCCGTGCTCGGCAAGCTGAACGCGTCCGGATCGGCGCTGGTTTACGGAACCTATCTCGGCGGTTCGCAGGGACCGACGGCTGCGAACGCGATCGCCATCGATGCGAGCGGAAATTTGCTGGCCGCCGGAACGACGCAGGCGTCCGATTTTCCCGCGACTTCGGGCCAGTTCATCGCGAATGACCCGAACAACGACAATCTGTTCCTTGCCAAGATCAATTCGACGGGCAGCGGTCTGATTTATTCAAGCCTGCTCGGAATCGGATCGACAGTGGCGATGAAGCCGAGTCCCCAAGGCGATATTTACATCATTGCCAACGCGCCAGCGAATTTTCCGGTGACCGCGGCGGGATTCGGCGTGGCTGCTCCAACCACCGGTCTGGTCGATTTTCTGCTGCATCTGGCCTCCGACGGCGTTACCGTTCTCGATTCGTTGTATCTACCGTTCGTGGCGGATGATCTGGACGTCGATGCACAAAGCAACGCGTACTTGAGCGGCAATATCGGCGGCCAGGTGATCCAGGCGAGCGAAGGCGCGTTTCAATCGGCTTACGCCCCGTTCGAAAAACCATCGACTATCCCGATCGATGAGGACGGTGTGGTCGCGAAAATCACTTCGACGGGTCAGATCGCCGGCGCGACTTACTTCGGACCCTCCGCGCTCAATACCATTACGGCGGAGCAGGATGGTTCCGTCGCCGTCAGCGGCTCAGTTTATGCGCCAGGGTTTTTGGGAATCAGCGCGCCATCGACGCCGGGGATTTTTTACTTCGCCGCAAACTTCTTCCCGGCGGTCACCGTAGAAAATTCGGCGAGCTACGCTGCCAACGCCGTGGCCGCCGGTGAGGAAGTCGCCATTCAAGGCTACGGACTCGGACCGATAACGGGCGCGGTTTCGAGTCCGGTAAGTTCGCTCGCTGGAGTGCAGGTTTATTTCGACAATTTCGCCGCGCCGATCACTTACGCGCAGGCGCAGCAGATCAACGTGCAGGTGCCGTGGGAAATCGCCGGCGAATCTTCGACGACGATGCGAATCGTATTCAACGGCGCGGAAGCCGGACGCGCGACGGTCCCGGTGCAATCCGCGCTGCCGGGAGTGTTTTGGGTTGCGAGCGCGGACGGGTACCGGAACACGTCGGGGAATCCGGCGCACGCGGGCGGCCTCGCGTCGCTGTACGGAACCGGCGGAGGCGCGACCAATCCGGCGGGCGTGACCGGCGCGCTATGGCCGGCAACGCCGTTATCTTTTTTGACGCAGCCGGTTTCGGTGACCGTCGGCGGGCTGGCGGCGACGGTCCTTTACGCCGGCTCCGCGCCGACGCTCGATTCGGGTTATTTCCAGGTCAATTTCCAGTTGCCGGCGAATCTCACCGGTCCGACGCAGCCGGTGGTGGTGACGATCGGCGGCGTGGCCAGCGTGCCCGCGGCCATATCGATTGAGTAATCAGGAAAATCAGCAGGACCATCGTCAGCGCGGTAATCACGCGGCCGATGCGATTTTCGAGCGGAGTGGTAAATCGCAGCACAATTTCCTGATCGCCCGGCGGCGCGTCGACGACCATGAATCCAAGGATGTCTTTGCGAATCGCCAGCGGCTTCATCCCCGACCGCGTTTCTAACGACGCCCGCCACGCCGGGTCATAGCTTTCCTGCACCAGAATCGATTGGCCGGCGTCGAGGTGCGCGCGCAGAAGAATCGTATCCGGCGACGCGCGCCGCAGCGAAACCGGCGAATCGGGGCCATGCTCGACCACATCGAGATAAGCGCGGAGACGGTCGGTGTAGGGATAACCAGATAAAGGATGGAGCTCATTCAGGCGCGCGGTTTCAACCACCCGCGCCCGCGCCGGATAACGCCGCGGAACTTTATAAATTACATTCCCCCGCCCATCGTCGAAAATTACCGGCAAAATTCCCGCGAATTTCTGCGGAAAGCGCAACTCTTTGTACACTTCCTCCGATTGCGGCTGCGCGGCATAGACCGCATCGACGCCCATCGCCTGCATCCACAGAATGGATTCTTCCGGCCGAGGAACAACATTGGCTTCGTAAGAGGAAACCATGGTAATTCCGTTGATCAATCCCTGATCCGATCCGCCGCCGAGCTGCGGCAGATCGTGCCAGGCATCGAACCACAGGCGCACCGAGCCGCTCGCCTTCACGCGTGCGTCGGGCAGGTTGTGCCACAGCCAGTCCGAGACGCGGTATTCGGCGCGAGTGCGGTAATCGGGAAACGGCCGAATCAATTCCCAGGCGTGGCGAACATAATGCCGCGCGCTGAATAGCATCGCGCCGACGGCCAGAAACACCACCGCGCGTCCGAATTTCCAGGGCCGGCGCCACAGTAAGCGCAGCATCGCGACCGCGCTGAGGATCAGCACCAGGTCGAGCTCCGGAACCCAGCGATGCGGCATGCCGGTGATCCGAAAATTAAAAAAATAATTCCCGGCGACGTTCAACAGGAACCAAATCGTCGCGCCCGCCAGGAATAAAGCCCAAGTGAGCTCCTGCCGGCCGCGCGCGATGCGCCAGGCAAGCCCCGCGAACGCCATGGCAACGATCAGGCCCACCGCCAGCGACCATCCATTGCCCGGATTGGCAACGTAGAGCATGTCCTCGGAAGTCACCCGAATATAGGACGGGACCAGCCAGAATGCGGTCAACCCATAAGCGAGCAGCGGAATCGCAGCGGCGGCCAGCAGAATCGGACGAAGACCTCGAGTCACGGCAAAGCTGAAAACTAAAATTGCGTAGAGCAAAGCGAGCGCGGTCCCGCCGTAAAAATTATTCGCAACAACACCTGCGCAAAAAATCGCGGCCAGCGCGAGAGATGTGTTGCTGCGCCGCTCCAGCGCCAGCCACGCGAAAGCCAGCGCAACCGGCAGCAGCGCCAGCGCCGAGATGTGGGGACCCTCCCCATACGCGAGTAGAACGTGCAATCGCTGCGGCGCACCGTATTGCGAGTCGTGGCGCATCGCGGAAAGAAACAGAAATGACGGCGAAACCAGCGCGGCCGCCAGTGTCGCCAGCCACGCCGAGCCGCGCGACCGCGTCCCCACCCACACCAGCGCGTACACGCCGGAGATTCCGATGGAGTAAAAGATCGCGGTGTAAGCATGATAAGCCCGAACCGGAGCCACGCCGAAGATCATCGCCAGAATCGCCGTGCCGTAGCGCAACGCTGGCGGATAGATATAGTCGAAACGCGTGCCGGCGTACCATAACGGCTGCCAGCCGGGATGCGGCCAATGTTCCACTAAGAAGCGCGCGTCGGCGATGAAGGTATTTTCAATGGAACCCCAGACGTCCAGGTATCCGCCGAAAAACAGCGGTTTGATCAGCGCCGCGGCGAAAAGAAAAGTGAGCAGAAGGTCGAGGAGGGTTCGACGCGTGGAGCCGGCGCGATGCCCATCGGCAAACAAACGAAAATCATAGCATAGGGGGCAAAAACGGTTCGCTTGAGTGTGGGGCAGCCTGCTCCCAGCACTAATAAGGTTGTTCGGTACCGCGGGCGCGGATCATGGAACCGGCACTTCCGAGCTTTGCTGGAGCGCGCTGTTTCTGCGGCTGAACGCGAAGTAAATCGCCAGCCCGATCAGCATCCAGGTCAGAAACGCCCCCCAGGTGATCGCGCCCAGTCCCGCCATCAGCCCCAGATTCACCACGACGCCGAGAATCGGCACGGTGGGCACCAGCGGCGTACGGAACGGACGCGGCAGATCCGGCCGTTTGCGGCGCATAATAATGATGCCGATGCACACCACCGAAAACGCGAACAGCGTGCCGATGCTGGTCAGGTCCCCTAATTTGTCGATGGGAGTGAAGGCCGCGCCTAGCGAAACAAACACCATCAGCAGCAGATTCGATTTCCACGGCGTGCGGAATTTCGGGTGAATTTCCGAAAAAAGCTTCGGCAATAGACCGTCATTCGACATCGAATAAAACACGCGAGACTGACCCAGCAGCATCACCAGCATCACCGAAGTCAACCCGCACAGCGAGCCGAGTTTCATCAAAAATCCGATCCACGGCAGGCCCTTCATATAATCCACCGCGACCGCCAGCGGAGCGGCGACGTTCAAATCCTTATAATTCACGATGCCGGTGAGCACCAGCGAATATAAGATGTACAGAACCGTGCAAATGGCCAGCGAGCCGATAATTCCGATGGGCATGTCGCGCTTGGGGTCGCGCGCTTCCTGCGCCGCGGTGGAGACGGCGTCAAAGCCGATATAGGCGAAAAAAATCTGTCCCGCGCCGGCCAGCACGCCGGACCATCCGAAGGCGCCGAATTCGCCGGTATTCGCCGGCAGAAACGGATGATAATTCTGATAATTAATGAAGAAATAGCCGATGCCGATGAAGAAAATCACTACCGTGACTTTCAGCACCACGATGACGTCGTTGAATTTCGCCGATTCGCTGATGCCGCGAATGAGAATCGCGGAGATGATACAGATGATCACCACCGCCAGCAGGTTCACGCGGCCGGGCTGCGGCGAATATGGCGAAGCCACAATCGAGCGCGGCAATTGGACTCCGAACGAAAGAAGAATCGAGTCGAAGGTCGCGGCCCAGCTCACCGCGACGGTGGCCGCGCCGACCGCGTATTCGAGCACCAGCGCCCAGCCGATAATCCACGCGATCAGCTCCCCCATGGTCGCGTAGGAATAGGTATAAGCGCTGCCGGCGATGGGAATCATCGTGGAAAATTCGCTGTAGCAAAGGCCGGCGAATGCGCAGCCGATCGCGGCGAGGATGAATGAATAAACCATCCCCGGCCCGGCGTGCGTCGCCGCGGCGACGCCGGTCAGGGTGAAAATTCCCGCGCCGATGATGGCGCCGATTCCCAGCGCGACCAGCGACATCGGCCCCAGGCTGCGCTTCAGGCTCTTTTCGCCCTCGGCTTCCGCCAGCAGAGCACTTACCGGCTTAGTAGCGAACAGGTTCATTGGTGATACACCAGTGCGTTGAAGAGTAACTTGAAATTCTGGTAACTCTGGCCGCGATACTGCGGACGCATTCCGAATAAAATCATCCTTCCCTGCCCCATCGGCACGTCCAGAAGCGCGGCCTTTCCGGTCAGATACTTCTCACCCAGCAGCCATCCGGAAGCTAACACATGATCCGCCGGATACCGCGCGACAATCTCATGATCGGGAGCTTCCCACGCCGGACTTTGCTCACTCCACAAAGTAATCTGCTCCGGCATCCCGTAAGCCAGGGGACTCTTGGGATCGAGAGTCACGTTCAGCAACGAGCCGGGCGAATAGAAGTCACGATTCGCCACGCCCGTGAGGACATTTTTCGCCTGGACTCCCAGGTCCTGTGTCGCGTAATCGGAGGCGTGATTGAACAGGATCAGCGTGCCCCCCTGCTGCACAAATTCCCGCAGCGCGGCCGAACCTTTCTCGCCGATTCCGCCGCAATATTCCGGAGGCATGGTTCCGGCGCGGTGACCGTTCACAATCTGCCCGCGCTGCTGGTCCGGAATGATGATGGTATCGAACCGCTGCCGCAAGTTACCAGCTTGAATGTCGGCGTTATGCAGAGCCGTCTGGGCAAAACCGAACTGATCGAAAAGCCAGCGCGTCCAACCCTCGTCCATGCTCGGGTTATAGCTTTGATACATCCCGATGCGAGGCTGCGAAAGTTCCTTGCGGCCGCTCGCCGGCGAAAGATAAAAGTCGCCGGTCGAAGTATCCCGGTAGACTGGCTTACCCGATTTCCAGAGCCGAGTCACTTCTTTCCAGGAATAAACATCGGTCGCCGCAAAACCATCGCGAGGCTTGGCGTGGTCTAAGTCGAAATGAAACTCACTCGCCGGCTTCAAATTCACCTGGAAGCTATCTTTGATGGTGGCCACCTCGACACCCATCAGCATGGGCAGAGTCTGCGCCGTAACATCATAAGGACGCTTCGGCGGACCACCGGGATAGAGCCGCAAATCCGGATAATTCTGCACCTCGAGCAAGGTTTTCGCCCATCCCGAAAAGGGTTGCTGCATGCGGATCACATAGCTTCCGGTCGCATACGATTTCCCGTCCGCCGTGAAACCCTCCGATGCGCGGCCAATCTCGATATCCCCGAACGCCAGAGTTTCCAGCATCTTTTGCGCGGCGCCGGGATCATTCTGCGACACCGGAACGACGAACGCATTCGGCGTGGTTCGCTCGACGTTGTCCTTGTTAATCTGGTAGAAATAGCGAAGCAGGTCGCCGCGCTTCATCGCGGACTGATAAAGAATCGATTCCCAGGCGATTTCCTGATAATCGATGATATCCCGCAAATGCCAGGTGCCTCCCAGCCACGGAATCAGGTAATTCCAGCTTCGTTCGCGCGGATTGTAGCCTAGCGCGTTCTGCGCGATTTCGTCCGGAGTAATGGTGGCCGGACTCGCCAGGCGCGCACTCGCCGATTCAGTTAAAATTCGGGCGCCGCCGTGATAGGCCTGATATTGTCGCGCCGGCGACCATGCATCGTAAACGCCATTGATGGCGATGCCGGTCTTTCCAGCCGCATAAAGATCCGTAGCGACGCCGGCGCCGATCATGTTGTCGACGCTCGCCAGGATCGGATCCATATTCGGATCGATCGGATCCATCCACGGCGGAACAAACAGCCGCGCGGCGTTGCCGCCCATCTGGTGAACGTCATACACGATTTCGGGATGCCATTCATTTTCGAGGCTGGCGGTGTTGCGCGTTTCCGGCTGAGTGAAAATATACCAGTCGCGATTGTCGTCGTGACCGACGTAGTGATGATAAAGCTCCGGCGGATTCGATCCATCGTACGGCGTGCCGCGCGTCTGACGATACCAGCGGGTCACGATATCGACGCCATCCGGATTCTGCGACGGTTCGAGCAAGAGGATCACGTTATCGAGGATCGCCCGGAACTTGGGATTGTCTTCGGTCAACAGCCGGTAC
>Ga0335073_10005000_pt1 | contig 18598 bp, 18 predicted proteins | sample Lox_Sample_22_FD_207093 | JGI IMG/M metagenome (GOLD analysis project Ga0335073, IMG submission 207093) | Soil microbial communities from Loxahatchee National Wildlife Refuge, Florida, United States - Lox_Sample_2.2 | ecosystem: Environmental > Terrestrial > Soil > Wetlands | place: USA... | reverse complement strand
AGATTGTTCGATTAAAGGAGGCTTTGGCGAAAGCTGAGAGTCAGATTACTCAGTTGAAGATGGAAAAGGCTGCTGGAAAGGGTCCTGGAGAGGGTCATGAATTTCATGCTAAACCACTCACTCCAAACATGATGCCTGGTATTCCTACAATTGATAGTCTCCTAATGTCCAGATGCTAAAAATAGCAAGCTTGCTAGGGAGGAAAAACTGTATTATCGATTAGGATTATACAAGATCGATCGCCTCTGCTCGAACGAAACCGCAAATCTACTCAAGGTCTAATACCCAATGTGGAAACGGAACTGACGTCCTAGAATATTCTGATACAGTTGGAAACCCCATTAGACCAGCTTATTTATGAGATTACTCATTTGTCACGGAAAATGCATGAATACGATCGACTTCGGCAATTTGCGATGGGAGTTCATGAGAAACTGTATGCTGGTGAGAAAATGGAGTTGGCAGAGGGTGAGGGAACTGATGTTGAATGTTTAAGGGAAATGTTGACAAGAGTCGGAAAGCTTGCTTCCCGTCGAAAGTGAGATTGTATCTATCTATATGTATCACTAGACAACCAGACCCCCTGATCGGGGATTGATAATGGTAAATGGCGTATTGACTGTGTTAAAGGGAATCGTGAGACGAGTCTGCTAGATGCGATTATCTCTCGGTTGAAACTTTGGTAAAATAGAACTATCGAATTAACGTACAACGACTTGTCCTAGCGCCAGTGCCATGCCTTGGCCTTTACTCCGTATCCTTACATGACCTGTAATCTTACCACTATCATCCTTTTCAACACTTAAATTAGCAAGAGCATCTTCTCCTACACAGAATTAGTTCCATACAACCAGGAGACATACCAAAAACACTCTTAGCATAAAGATTGGCACTCAAGAATCCACAATCACCTTGTAAACTAGCTTCCGGCGTAAGACAAGCCATATTCGTACGCGACATGAGTTTCTGTAAGTACTGTCTAAGAGAAAGTTTTTGATCTGGTCCCTTTGCATTGACATTCACTTTATTTTCCCACTCAAATTCAGTCCACATACTTCTAAATTGATTCTCAGAGCACGAAGCAGGTTGAATATAATCCATGACGTCCACATGGATATCATTCAGAATGACAATTTCCTGTTCCGAAAGACCAGGACGTTCATACACAATCGAACCAAAAATGACACCTGTGTCGGCAGACGAGACTTTGACTGTTGCTTGGAGACTGAGGAAGGATTGTGCTGCAACGGTTTGAGTGCCTGGTCGTTCGACCACTTTGAGATCTCCCAAGGTAGCGAATTCCAAGGAGACGTTTTGGAGGGCATCAGCGGTTTGGTTAACGAGAAGGACGTCGAGGATGATATCGAATTTGTTGATCTTGATGAACGCTTCGGCATAGACGGGATCGGAGAATCCTGTCAAGGGGAGAATACGACTTAATTTGGAGGTCAAATTGTCCACTTGAGCAGCATCATCTTGAACACCCTTGGCCAAATCCAATTCAGACTGCAAGTTAGTAAATATCATTCAGATGAATGGTACCTCATCGACCTGTTGCTCAGCTCCTTTTTTGACGAGATGTCGAATTGAGATAACGTCGTCAGGTTGAACGGCAGATTTATTTTGGTCTGCTCGAGCTTGTGCTTGACGTAATTTATCTTCCGCTTGTAACATTGTTGTATAAGCATGTTTAGTTTCATTAAGGAAGACTTCTTCAACGTCTTTGATTTCCTTATACTCTGCCAACGCACGGAAACAAGACATAATTCGATCGATGGAATCTTCATCAATTCGAACTTTGACAAAATGTGATTGGCCAACGCCAATAATGGAGGACATCGTCAACATTGCCTCTGCACGGAAGGAATTAGATAACTCGGCTGTATCAGGAAGTTCTGAGAATCGCATAACCAATTTGGCGAGGGTAGAAGAGAGGATAGTAGCGAGATAGTAATCCCCATCGAGAATCAGAGTTCGAAGAGGAGGTTTCGAGGCACCTCTAACAGCTTCCAGTTTAGCAGCTGCTTTAGGATCCAAAGCGCTCTCAGTAGCATAAGTCCCATCCGCCAAAACTCTCGTCGTCGTAGTATGAACAGGAACTTCAGATTCCTCTTCGTCGGCATCTTTGTGCGACTCAAGAAGTCTTTGCTCGGTAGCGAGAATCGGTAATTCACCTACTGAATTACGGATCGCTCTGAGGGCATCTTTGATATCCTTCTCTTCTGTACAGTATTCTCCAAGTATCCATAATGCACCGCGGAACGCTTTCTTGGCTTTGATGTCGGAGAGTGTGGAAAGGAGATGAGAAATGATATCGGGTCGTAAACGAGGGAACTTCTCAACAACTTCTTTAATGAAACTAAGCACATCCACAGCTGAAGAACTGCTAAACTCGGAGATGAATTCCATGAGAATTTGGATCCCACTTGCTGCGACTTCCGAATATCGCACAGCACAAGTATGAATTGCATGTATGAGAAGTTGACGGTATTCGTTGTTCTAAATGTAAGTCAACTGGAGAAGATCTAGATGTACCTTTTCGTAATCCTGTTCAACAGTTTTAATGAGATCTTTCTTGAGAACGCCAATGACTTCTTCAACGTTCCTGCTCGTTATCATTTTCAAGGCTATCTCCAGAGCCTTGTTGCGAACATCAAGATCGGGACTCGATAGGACTTGAAGGACTTCTGTAACCAAATCTTCGAGGACACCTTCATGTTTCTCGTGTAACTCATTGACTTTGTCGAGCACAATCAGTTTGACATTGTTATCAGATTCCTTGATTGCAAGTTCAACAAATTTAGAAGCAGAAGCTACGCCATCAGACCAACATTATGAGATAGTACCTTTAATTGCAGCCGGATTACTCGTCAGAAGGGCCAGGGAATTAGCAGCTTCATAAACGACGGTAGGATGCGAAGATTCCAGTAAATCGAAAATCAAGCGGAGATAAGTTGGCTTATTTGCTGGATTCAGAATGGCGTCAGTTTGAATAATCTCGATAACTGCATTCTGCATCATTGGATCCATGGTGGGAATTTGAGCAATGTTCTGCATCAAGTACTCAACGGCTTTCTGATGTGCGATGTTGCTTAGCACGACAAAAGCGTTTCGTCTGACTGTCTGATCACTTTCCTATTCCAATGTTAGATGCACACCGTTGAAGAGCGGTACATTTTGGAGAACATTGAGAATGAGTTCAGGCGCGTCTGGAATCAAGTGTTCTGAGTTGTGGTAGATGGAATAGATTGCAAAAACTGCATTCTTCCGGACGTACGAATGTCGATGTTCCTGGAGTTAGAGGAAAATTTGTTGAGGAAGGCATACGAGACACGCTCTGCATGGTGGAAGAAGGGGCTCAAGGAGCTCTGGCTCACGAAGCTTGCAGAGGAATCGAAGTGTCATTCCACATACATACTCATTGGGATGTTGAAGATCGTTTCGGATTGCATTGCTAACATTATGAGCTTCAAGTATCATTGAGATTGACATACCATACAAGTATCATCTCCTGTTTCAATTTTCCATCAGGATTTGTCTTTGGACATATTTCCCAATAAAAGTGGAGGAGTTTTTTCAGAGGCTTGCTCTTGCTAGGCATGACCTGATAGTGAGAAAGAGTCCAGGAAAAGGAATCTACAAATCGAATGACGTGCATTAAAAGGCCAGGAAGAGGATCTCCATTGAGCATCATAACGAGGATTTTCTGCATTGTTTGGATTTTGATGTCTTCATTTCCCTTTTCCAATGCGTTCCGTAGGGAGTTGATGTCTGAGGGACTTTCTGCAGCGTCTTCCTGATGGACAATTGTCCACGACGCGGCTGTTGAACTCGACATTCTTTCAACTCAACGTAGACAAGACAGGAATCCGAATTGACAATTGCCACAAAGACACAACAACAATGTCTTAACCTCGTAGGCGGACGAGGAGGAAGCAGACGATGGCCGAAAATACACAACGCAAAGATCACGGACTGCTTGTTCACTCAGCAAGACGACACGTTGACGGGTGATGGACGAGAAAAGAAAAATCAGCCGTGGATTGAATCCCTAACCCTCCAATCCGACTGTTAAGGTCCGATCGTCTGGCTGTCTGACCGCCTTCTACGTGCTAGGAAACTGAAATTCGGCTTACACGTCTACTCCCTTTCTCCAATCCGGGTGGCTTTCTCTCTGTTGCTTGTTACTGGCTCATGAAAAGTCGACCTTGGTATGAAAGGATGAACCCCAAAAGCAGAAATTATGATTATACCTACGGACCGACATATCTACATCTGAGCAGCAGCCATCTGATTCATAACGACATCCGTCTGAGTCTGAGGTTGCCTTCTCTTAGGAGGATCCCAACCATAAATATCCTCCTCCCATTCATCCTCCTCCACAGGCATTGGCACGATTTCATCCCAACTCATCCAACCACCTTCCTCAAAGCTGATAATATGCAGTCCACTCAGAATTCCCACCTCAGTCTCAGCAAGTGTCCTTCCTCCCCTAAGCAGCCTCATCACCCCATAAAGATGTTCATCCCAATCTTTACTCCAAAGATACAATGCATCATCTACCGCCGAAAGAAAGACCAAGACTTTCTCCGGTCCATGCTTAAATGCAGCTTGTCCTAACGGACGGAGCCAAAGCCTTTCAAACGCCTTCCAATAACATTTCTTTCGGAAGACCTGCAAATCCTCATAAATGTCCTCTGCGATCGCGGGAAATGGGATAAATTCCTTGGTAGCCAAAATTCGATGGAAATAACTCCGATCATAATATTGCGTATGAGTTTTTTTTGAGTCTCTCCAATGAATTTTTTTTGTTTCTTTCACAAGATGTTCTACCATCTCATCAATATCCTTGAATTGGTAGTTCTCGAAAGGCTGATAGTAAAGTTCGGTTTCCTGAACCATGAAATCCGGAATTTGATGTAGAGTCCTGTAGAATAGATCTTGTGCATCATCTTCGGACAACGGCTCTGGTTTTATCGCCCCAAAGGGACCCCGGTTCACACCTTCCCACGGCGTTTGTCGGCGCCCTAAACTTTTTTGGAGATCTGACTTCTCCACAGGAACGGGAATTACAGCGGGTGTCTAAGGGTCAGTGAGATTAATTGGGGGTTGTTACACTATACCATGGAGGTGGTTCATCTTCCTTGATTGGCGCGCGGCCAGGACCAGCATAACGGGCCCATGATAATTCAAAAGGAGTTTGAATATGATCAGGGGGACTTGCTTTCTGAGATATTAAGGTCTCATAAACAGATTGCATCGGGAACGTGAGACGAGGTACGGCTTCGGTAACCTTCCTCGCACCAGCGGGAGAATATGGTGGAGTGCCGGGTAATACAGTTTCAGAATGAACTTGAACAGGAGGAGGGTGAGTCGCTGGTGGAGGGATCCAGGGCCCAAGAAATTGCGATTCGTCAGGAGGTGGTGAGATAGAAGGTGGGGGCCTACGAGGAGCTCTAAATTCTCCAATTATAAGTTGTTTATCCACCGGAGTTGGTTCTCTCGAGATCCCTAAAACCTTGTATGCAGACTTCCAAAGTGTTCCGTCGGGACCAATAACCTCACGCTCACGATTTTCAGCACGCTCTTCCCGTAAGCGTTCATCTGTCCAACGATCCAAATGGTGTGTCCTCTGCTCATCTGTCTGTTGCTTCCTTGAGAATTTCTTCTGGACCCGGACTTCAACGCGTTTCCCCATGTGTTTGTAGTATTGACCGTATGCACCCTTTGGAGTTCGAATATTTGTGGAAACGCAGGTTGATGGACGACTAGGAGTTTGGGGTGGATCGGCTTGAATGGCAACTAGTGAATCTGAATCAAAGTTGACTATCATGCTAATATTTTTCTGGGGTGGTGGCGAAAAGAGTCTAGTTCGGTGGACGACTGGAGTTGGCGGGAGTGCGCGTGTAGAACTGGGTGATCCTCCGAACTCGCGAATATCTTGAGATGAAATCTCCTCGGCATCTGGATCGAGATCATCATAATCGTCAAGTCGTGAGTATTTACTGAGTCTTCGTAGTTCGTGCATTTTCTGAATCGTTTCCTCGTCAACAGACAAAGCTCCTCCTTGACGGAGAATATTCGTCCTCGCTTCGACCTCTGGATCATTTAGAGCTCCATCGTTCTCACGTAACTTGTCGAGTCTTGCCAAAACATCGGGATCTGTTATTGCTGGAGCGTGGACTGATTGTCGTAAGGGCTCGCCATATGCCGAGTATCCATTCGTTGCACGTTCGTCATCGCACGCTTGAATTGCATCGGTAGTGTATCGCCAAGCTTCCTTTCTGACTGCCATTGGGTTTGGAAGGACAAAGTGAGATCGCCTCTGAGGACTGGCGGGAGGAGGACGGATGGGAGAGTTGAGACGAGCTGATTCAGGGTCAGAAACTGGTGGCAAGTGATATGTCTGAAGAGGTGGGTCTGCAACTTCAGCATCAGCTGAATCGTGTGGTGCGGGTTCGGCTTTGGAAGCACGTCGAGGGAACTGGAACAACCGACGTCTTGGAGTGGTAGGTGTGGGTATCTCTTTGAGATCACTTCGAGACTTGGGGGCTGAAGGTGGAATAGCGAAGTTATCAGCAGAGTTTGACTGGTCACTGTTTTCGGGAGGGCCGTTAGGGAGGGAGACGATGCGAATTTTGCGAAGTTGGGGTTCGTGTATTTCCAGAGGCATATCGACAGCAACCCCACCATCAATCTTTTTGACAACATCCTGAGGCCAAGAGATAACAAACTTCTTTGATTCTGAAGCACGTCGTCCAGGAAAGCGAATTTCATTGCCAATGTTGTTGACGAGGTTCCTAATAGATTTGCCAACACCAGAAAAGTTGATCGATTTGACACCGACGTTCTTGACGACAGCCTACGAATATCAGCATGTAGGAGGAAGAGGAGATACCATTTGAGCGGCGGTGAGGGCGACAGGGGAGATTTAGTCTGCATTTTATGCACAATGGAAAGTTGTGATGGGGAGGCGTGCGGTGCAGGCATTTCACATCTTGGTTGGTTGATATTCGTTGTGAAATCCAGACAAAGCTGCGCGGCACAAGTAGACCCGGACCCTCTCCGATGAGAAATGAACATGAAAGGAAGAATACGAGTCCCCCACCGCGGCACATCCCTGTCGGTGAGGGGCTATCACAACATTTCGTTGATCTTTTGGTAGCATTCACGAGAGGCTGGAAACTTGATATCCTTGCTGCACTTGTGATCAGCATGAAGGCGGCGGGTCCGGATTAAACTTTCAGGAACGACTGAGTGTGAGTGCCAATCAAAACGCAATTTCTCACATGCTGATGCGATATACTGAATCTAAATCTGGCGTCAAGGTTCTATCATTAAGTATCTAAGGCAGCCTTTCTGAATTCGACATTACAAGGTATCCTGCACACCATTTTCTTCAAGGGATTCCGCCATCTCACCGAACTCCAACCCGTGAAAACTTTTCAAATGCCTCCTTAAATCGTACTCCCTAGTAAATCTCCATTCACATCCCTCTATCGTACAGCAAATTTTTCTCCCCGTATCCTCATATCCCGTTCCAGCAATCTCGTCGAGAAGATCAACCGCTTTAACGACCTTCTTGATCTCTCTCGGTGTCGCAGGTTGTGTATGCGTCAACTCATGTCTCTGCAATACCTTTTTGAATCCAAATGCTCGATTACATCCCTCAAAAGCACATACGAAAGGTTTCGACTTTTCATGGACCGTTCTAATATGATTTTTCAACGCAAAAGGCTTAGTATATCGTTTTGTACAACCTTCATAGTGACAAGCGAATTGCTTCCGTTCTTCCAGTGATCGTCGATGTATGTCCAAATGCTTCTCAAGAACATCATTCGTAGCGAACACGATATCACACTTGAAACAACGTGGAGGATGTTCCTCTTTCCGATGTCGTTGTAGATCCACTAACAGGGGGAACGATTCGGGGCAATCGTCGCAGAAATATCGTGGTGTATGCCACTTTTGTATGTGATGAGCGAGTTTAGATTGGATTGAGAATGCGGCTTTGCACCCTTCTTCTTCTCTGTGTGGACATGGGAAGGCTGGTATATGTGTGTGTGCTTCTGTTATGTGTGCTCTTAGTTGATGCTTCTTTCGAAACGAATCTTCGCAGGGAGGAAAATCGGTACACTATTGCAAGTTAGCTCAACATCGGAACATTGAAATTACTTTGAAGGGATTCGGTTGTAAGTGCATTGATTCGTGTCTTCTAAAATAGGATAGTTTTTTACAACGGAAATTGCACTCAGGAAAAGAGCATTTAAATGGTTTGAGGTCGGCATGGCTCTCGTCCTTGTGTGCTGTCAGTTCTTTGCTTTTACTGAAAGATTCGGCGCATTGATCACATTGAAATGGATGCTGAGGATTAGCCACGGATATCCAACAGAGCAAATACCTCCCCTGTATGTGTATATATGTGTTCTTTCAGTACAGAAGGTCGGCTGAAGAATTTCCCACAGTCCTCGTATGGACACTGAAACTCGCTCCAGATTAACTTCTGTCGTTTGGTAGTCGAAACGAGGGCTTCTGTACATGAGATTGACGATAATGTCAATAAATACCTGCTTCAACAGAGCGTTTGAGAGACAGCGATGATATCGACCCATCAGAGTCACCTTCTGAGCTCTCTGCAAAGGACGGCATCGAAGCCGAGCTCTCGACAGTAGACCGACGAAGATTTAAAAGTTCGACAAAAAAGAAGTCATAAAAATCAAAGCCTTGTTTCCTTTTCCGGCTCAACGTGGCTTAGCTCATCGGTCAGAATCAAAACTTGTCATTGCATAACACTCGGAATCACATCACCGCATCTTACCCAGTCGAGGAAGGGGACCATCTCCACGAGAGACTACTGCTCCATCCCCAATTCCATCGACTGTCTGATCAATCATCTCTCAATTGGGTTTACAATGGCTTTCGCCCACGTTACCCGTCGGGCGACTCAATCATTCCTTAAATCATCCCTCAATGCACCTCTGATTCGTGCCTCAGTTCCAGTGACATGCCGACGTCTCCCCATCGTCACTCGACAATTCCATACTGTCAATCGTCATCTCCAGAGTACTTTTCCATCTCAATTACTGTCTAATATTCTCTAGAGAGTGATGAACAACCTCAAATCATCGAACCAGATCCATTGCTCGTTCACCAAATGCTCAATCCGGACCCAGACAATCCATTCAAAATCGACCTAAAGAAAACGCCAAAATCCGACTTTGATCCAGCATTTGCAGTCGCCATCCGCGACGACGGAACAATCGACTACGAGAAATTCGATCTCACAAAAATCGATTTATCCGACGAAGTTAATTTCCATCCTATCATGGCTCGAGCCATCCTTCTTAAACCGGGCTTGTCCTTGACGGATCCATTTTTCTTGCCGCCTGGAGGGAAACCGGGACGTGTACCAACTGATTTAGAACAGAGTACGGGGAATGAACGGTATGAACTGCTTGGACGATTGGCAGGATTGGATTTGTGGGGGATGGAACCCTTGCCGTCTGATCGGATGGGTACTGTTGATGATCCGGTTATCATTTATTCGTCTGAGCCGATTCATTATATTGGATGTACGGGAGTTCCAGCTGACAGCCATGATACGTTGTTCATGAGACTCGAGATGTGGAGTAAGCACAATCGTTGTAAGGAATGGTATGAACTCCAGTATGCTCCTGGTTAATGATGATAGTGGTTGTGTCTATAAGATGAAGTTTACTGGAATACCGGATCCTCATGATCCTGCTCAACAGCCTCAGACTTGGCGAGTTGATCCTAAGGGTGAATTTTATGGCTTTGATAATCATGGAGGACCTCAAGTTGATGGGCCTTGGCAGAAGAATTGGTTCAATATTCATGGTGTATTTAAGCACGAATTTAAGAGCAGATGAGATAGCTTTGTAGTGATTTGAGTCCAAATGCAATACATAAGATCTGTCACCCGCACAATTCTAATACTCTTCATCGGTCTGTTATAAGAACTATTGCCGCACCTTTGCTAGAGTATTACATGGTTCTGCTTGTCCTCCGCCTGACACTGCAGTTGGAAGACTAGATAACGCTTACTCATCGTCATCATCATCATCCAACTCATCCAACTCCACCAAATTCTGCTTACTAACCTTCGACCCTTCCTCAACAACATACCCCGCTCCAACAAAACAGTCACTTAAACTACTCTTACTCCCAATCATTGCCCCTTTACACACAACACATCCCTCCATCTTAACACCCTCTCCAATCTCAACACCCTCCATGACAACACTCCCTCTTATCACGGTTCGACTACCCACAAAAACGCCCTTCGCCAAAACACTTTTACGAATTTGCACTTTTTCACCGAGACTGCAATTCTCAGCGACGACGGCGTCGTTGCCGACGGAGGTTTTGGAGCCAGCTTTTGAGGAAGGGTGTTTTTTTGGATCGGGGGCAAGGAGGGCAAGATATTGGTTTAGGAGGATGTAGGTTGGAAGTGAGTTTGCGCGGAGAGTGTATTGATTTGCTGAGGGGATATATAACGATATTTTGAACGGAGAATCCACTTTTAAGTTTTCTGGAACTAGAGATGGGTCGAGGGAGGTATGTGTTGAAGCTCTTGGACCAGGAAGGACTACTCGTCAGATTCTTTACAGAAACAAGGAAAGTACAATTCTGGACTTGTAATTGCTTGCGAAGGTTACTTTGCCATTGCATTTTTGACAATACAGGTAATAAATCCGTTCGTAAACTTGAGATTTTAGGTTCTCGCGATAAGATGTCGATGACCCATCTTTTGAAGATGTAGATGTGGGCGTCTTGTAAGGTACTTGATAAGTGCATTCGAGGATACCTCCAGAGGAGGGATGTTCGGATGTCAAGGGATGCGTGGACGTCAATAGCTTGCTTCAAATACAACAGCCGGTTTTTTTCCTTTTCATATCCAACGTAGAGACTATTCTCGTTTTCTAGATGTAAGTGACATGGAAAGAGGACGAAACACCTTTCAATTTCAGATTGGCCAACTCTTCGTTGGTAGAAGTATCAAAGAACACTGCTGTGCAAGCAGGGTCTTGGGATGTATGAAAGGATAGTAACTCTGAGGGTGGAAGGGTAGTATATGTGTCGCAAGATAGTACTATAAAGTCTCTCTTCCCGTTAGCATCTTCTGTCCCTGGGATATACAACGATATTCTCCGCGAGTAAACTTAAGACATCTGCAGAACCGAGATCATCTTCCAGGCTGCTCGGTGCTTCAACACTTATCTGCATGTTCCATGACAGTGTCAAAACGTAAGCTACTATCTTTTCCTCACTTTCTTTATGACACACAACAGTAACACCTTCAGAGTCAGCATGCGATTTGAAAGAAGAATCTACTGGGAAAACCAGCTTGATTGCACCATTGAAGAGGATAGAATAGTAATGGTGTATTGGCAATTGGAAGTAACGCCTTTGGATAATTATCCGGTTCTGTGAGTGGATATAAACTTACGTTAGCTGTAGTCATTTAACAAGCAAACTTGTGTCCAAATCCTGCTAGAAGGAAGACTTGGTAGTCTGTTCCTGGCGATGAATTGGGGCTTTCGTCTGTAATTGATAGGGAGGAAAGTGCAGTCCCCAAGATCGAGGTGTCTGGTACGGTTGACAGTGTCGCTGGCAACGCAGCTTTAGGGTCATCCATCTGTTCTTCAAACACTCTAGCAGGAAGACTTTTCCTGACTCTTGAGAGGAACAATGATGAGTAGCGATTGAAGATCTCGTTTTACCGGACTTTTTGCGAAAATAAATCGGAATATTCACATTTACGGTCAATTACTATAGACCACCTCCTATTCGGCCTCCACGAAGACCACCAACACAACTGCTTCCGAGAGTGAGCATCATCATCACTGGGATGCTCGTTCGAAGAGCTGTAACATCAGCTTGGCATTCGGTGCTAAAGACCCGAATAAATCCATTAGACTCTAAACACTTCTCCAGTTCGGCTCCCAAACGAGCTGAAATTGAAATCACGATCGATGGCAAGAAAGTCAAGATTGAACAGGGTGCTGCGTTAATCCAGGCATGTGAGAAGGCTGGAGTTCAGATACCTAGGTATTTCATCTGGAATTGTGATGGATATTGACTCAGTAGATATTGTTATCATGATAAATTGAATATTGCGGGCAATTGTCGAATGTGCCTTGTCGAGATGGAGAGGTCACCGAAGCCAGGTAACTTTGCATATTGATGGCCTTGTGTTGATGGATAGTGGCGAGTTGTGCAATGCCTTGTGCTCCAGGAATGGTCGTCAAAACAAATACTCCTCTTGTTCATAAAGCTAGAGAAGGAGTAATGGAATTCCTTCTAGCAAACCATCCGTATGTCGGAACGTAAACGCTTGTTAACATCAGGCTCGACTGTCCCATCTGCGATCAAGGAGGCGAATGCGATCTCCAAGAAGAATCATTAAGGTGCGATCTCAATTGGACTGTACTAACCCCAGATACGGTGCTGATAGAGGACGGTTCCACGAAGTCACAGGAAAACGAGCTGTAGAAGATAAAAACATTGGACCGCTCGTTAAAACCATCATGACTCGATGCATCCACTGCACCCGCTGCGTTCGTTTCGCCAATGAAGTTGCTGGTGCTTCGGAATTCGGCACAACAGGTCGAGGAGCAGATATGCAAATAGGAACATACCTCGAACGGGCGCTCGACACTGAACTCTCTGGAAACGTCATCGATCTCTGTCCTGTTGGTGCATTGACTTCGAAACCATATGCGTTCAAAGCACGTCCTTGGGAACTTAAGAAGGTGGAATCCATTGATGTTCATGATGCTCTTGGATCAAATATTCAAGTTCATTCTCGAGGTGTTGAAGTAGTGAGAGTGATTCCTCGCTTGAACGATGATGTCAATGAAGAATGGATTAGCGATAAAACTCGTTTCGCAAACGACGGACTCAAAAATCAGCGCCTGACCACACCTCTAATAAAACGTGGTGATCGATTCGAAGCTGCTAGCTGGGACGAAGCATTACAAACAATCGCAGAAGCATTCCCAAAGACTCAAGCCAAGGGCAACGAAATCAAGGCGATTGCAGGACATCTGGCCGATGCAGAAGCCATGGTGGCATTAAAAGATTTACTCAACAGATTGGGAAGTGAGAATTATACTATCGACGCAAGCAATCTGGATACTCCACCGGCTCACAATGTGGATGTTCGATCAAATTATCTGTTTAATACTTCTGCTCATGGCGTTGAAAGAGCTTCTTCGATATTACTCGTTGGAACGAACCCACGTCATGAAGCTGCTGTCTTGAATGCTCGGATACGAAAGGCTTGGACCTCGGGACCAGTTACCGTTGGTCTTGTTGGTGAAGATTTTGATAGCACTTTTGGTTATGAGAAACTTGGAGTAAATGTCGCGGATCTCAAGAAAGCTTTGAGTGGAAAATTTGGTGAGAATCTGGCAAAGGGAGAGAAACCAATGATTATTGTCGGAAGTGGAGTTGCCGAACATCCTGATGCAAAAGCATTTTTCGAAGCGATATCTCAATTCGTTGTTAAGAACGAGAAAGTATTCTTCCAACCTGAATGGAATGGATATAACGTGTTACAGCGGGTAAGTTACCACTCTTGCCGTAACTGACAGTAGGTTGCTTCCCGACCGGCCGCTTATGACATTGGATTCGTTCAGGCAAGTGAGGAAATTGCTTCCACTAAACCGAAAATCCTATTTTTACTCAATGCCGATGAAATTTCATCAAAAGCTATTCCCAGAGATGCCTTCGTGATTTACCAAGGGCACCACGGCGACCTAGGAGCACAGTACGCAGATGTCGTTCTTCCGGGTGCAGCTTACACGGAGAAGTCGGCCACATACGTCAATTTAGAAGGTCGAACACAGAATACTCGGCCAGCCGTTCCACCACCTGGCGTCGCCAGAGAAGATTGGAAAATCATCAGAGCGTTGAGCGAATACATCGGGGCAACGTTACCGTATGATGATATTCATGGCTTGAGAGAAAGAATGCATGATATCTCGCCCTCGCTGTCAAGATATGATATCATTGAACCGGCGAGTCTGCCGTCTCTTGGTCTGAAGTTTGTGAGTGATTCGAATAAGGGAAGTAAAAGCTCTGGGGCTCCTTTGACTCGAGTAATTGATGATTACTATTTGACTGATGTTATTGCGCGAAGGTACTTTCCTCTTCTTACGAATTCTGATTCCAGTTCACCCACTATGGCAAGATGTAGCGCAACGTATACGAAGACAAATTCGGAGATTCAACCAAAACCCGAGGTATTGTCTTGTTAGAACTGCACTAATTCAGCAGGTTGCATATGGTTAGGAGACGTCCGTAGACGGCTTAGATTGTACAAATAATTCCATTGAAGTATCTGAGTTCATACGAACATCTCTATTCCCGACTTTTGAAAGCTTATTTTCACCTTATTAAAACATTCTACACTTTTTCTCAACGTACTCTTGTTCAATTGTCCATGACCTTGAAGGTCTAATCCCCATCTAAATTACATGATTGTGCAACATTGCCTTAGCTTCTTGAAGATCCCAGGTGCTGCCTCTTTTATGATTTGTTCCACGACGTCTCCCTGATTTCCCTGTCCTTGAGACTCTTGATATTGGAATTGTTGTTGAGGTTGTTGGTATTGCTGTTGAGGCTGATAACCTTGAGATTGAGATGGTCCCTGTTGTACATTATAGTTTGGTCTGTTAGACCAATAGCTTGCAGCCTCGCCCTGTGACAGTTGCCCGGCTCCTTGGCCGAATTGAACTAATATTCGTCCTTCATTTTGCTCGACATAATACTTGAACTGATGTTGCTGACACAATTGCTCAATTGCCGGTTTCAATTTGTCGAGATGATTCTGAGAATGCATCCCCTTTCCAACAATTCTATATTGTCATACACTCTCTTTGAGATGTGATGTACACATGAAGGTGATCTTCGTGTCGTTGGATGCAAGCTTTAACTCGGATCTCAAACACCTGCGTCGCTTCCTCGACATATCTATCAAATCAATCCCGTCAGCTTAGACAGTCATACAATCCATGTAAGTCAATCTCATCTTGAGCAGCATGAGCATTATTAGATCTAAAAACAAAGTCGGCAGCTTGCTGATTATACGTCTTTGCAGCTGCGTCATGCATTTTCCCCTTCTCACTTAACTCTGCAATCAGAAACAAGTAATTAAGTAAAGAATTACGATGTGCTAGTGCACCATCACCATTCTCATAGGCTCGATGGGCGTTGTCATAGCATTCACTACGGGCCTCGACTTCCTTGCGAGCTAGAGCTCGGAGTCGGCGATACTACCAGATCAGTCTTCTCGAGGTGAATGGTGGAAAACTTCTTGATCATCAGCGTGATTCTGATCAAATGATGCTGGGTGCTCGGGACCGAATGCTGTGTACAGTTAGCGGCTGAATTGGAAGGTTCGAGGAGTACCTCGTTCTTCTACTTCTGTCATCGCCTTGATGAATTCGAGCTTGAGTTGAGGCAATTTTGTTCCAAGGATTTTCGAAGCTCGCAGCCACCTAACCCTGTCGCGGCATCTAGCTAGAGAACGTCAGATGTGTCGGGCAAACTACCCAATGGAGAACCACACAGACTGATGAGAGCCAAGAGAGAGAAAAGTCCTTAATTATTTGTCATGACAGGTTAGAACTAACTACAAAAGCTTATGGCGTGTTCCCGGCAGCAACTAGACTTCAACATGTTCCACAACGACATTGTCTTTCTCACTTCGAACTACTTCCTCAGCAGCCCCATGTTCCATCTCTGCTCTCGTCTTAACACAAACATAGCTTCTGAACTTCCTAGCTGGCAATTGTGCCTCAAACAACTCGTCCAATTCCTCCAATGTCCTATCCTTTGTCTCAGGCAAAAAGAAGAACATCCACGCCGCCATAATGAAGCAACTAGCAAACCAAATCCATCCATACTTGGCGCCCCAATTCAAATTGGCAAGATTAATGAAATAAGGGGCTGAAAACGTGATAGCCCAAGCGAGTAAAAAATTTATGGCAGAGCCCACGCCGATTGTGTATGAACGAAGGCGTTGGGATGTTATTTCAGCGCCGACAGTCCAGGCGTAGGGAGAAATGGTGCCACAATAGAAGAAGTTGTAGATTGCAGACATGGCGGTGAGGACTTGGCCTGAGGTTTTGGTGCCGGGGTGGGCTGTGTAGACTGCTGCTGCAACAAGTTGGGCGAGACCACATGCCATGGTGCCCCAGATGAGTTGCGTTCGTCGACCAACGAGACGGATTGAGTAGAGAGACATCATGGTGCCAGCAATGCCGACCACGTTTGAAGCAATGCTCATCTTGAATGGATTCACAACACCCGCCATGGTAAAGAAATATGTTCCTAGAATCAGCATGGCAAACAGAAAAAGCGAGTACCATAGTTAATAAGGAATTGAGATCCAGAGCCAGCATGGATTGCAACAACACCAAGGGAGAGGAGCGTTCTTCGTCGATCGATACCTTTCCACAAGTCGAGAAACTTCGGTTTGTTTTTGCCGTCGGCCATTTCAGCTTCATGATGTGCTTGCATGGCAGCCATTTCTTCTGCAATTTCGATATTGGTGTATACTGAACCACGAAGTCTGTGCAGGGACTTTCGTGCTTGATCATCCTTGCCTCGCATTATCAACCATCTTGGAGACTCGGGAGTGAAAGAGACAAGAGTGAATGTAACTGCTGGCATGCTCATAAGGATGATAAGGGGAATTTGATAGCACAGCCGAGAGGTATAAGTTTTAGTATAGTTGGTGATGACGGTGGAAAGAGTGACTCCGATGACGATAATCATGGCATATGTTCCTAATCCGACACCACGTAAATTGGGAGGTAGCACTTCGACGACGTACATCTGAGCGGTCGTGATAAAGATACCATTTGCAACACCGAGGATGATACGTGCAGCATAGAGCGCACCGACAGATGTGGTTGCGACCATGATTGCGCCTGCAACAACGGTCGTGACACAGGCAATTTGCATGGAAGTACGACGTCCGATGTAGGAAGAGAGAGGGCCTTGAGCGAGAGATCCGATGATTCCGCCGACGACCATGAGACTGGTAATGAGTTGCTGAACGACGGTGCTAATATTCCATCCTATGGGAGAATTTGGTGCTTCGTATCCAAAGACTTTGAGAAAGCCGACCATCGCCATGAAGGCACCGGTTAAACCATAATCAAGTCTACACACGGCATTAGTACGTTTGGGCCGGACGACTTACCCATATTGGAATCCTGCGAGACAATACACTACTGCGATCGCAATGCATTTTCGATTCTGCCATGCGCCCTTGACAGGAACACTGGCATCGGCATCAAGTGTGAACGTTCCCATGTTGGCGAAGGTCGGTGAAGACTCTGTGAACGGGTCAGATTTAGCTCATCTCACCCTTTTAAAATAAGTTTGGGAGATTCGCCAACCCCGCATTCTCACCCCGCGTTTAAAGGATGGAACAGCCGGGTGATGCTTCAAGCCACCGTCGGCGACCCCAATCTCGGTAGTCAGAAAGTGCAGTGCAGTGGCGAAGATTTCGGTTGTGGTGGGGTTCACCGCTGCCAGCTGAAGTACTGATCGATAACCTTAATTACCGATTCTGTGTGAAAAACTACCGGAAGTCTAGACCTATACGCGGGGTATGGCCAATGCCTTGGCACCATCGGCTAGAAGAGTCGGAGTCCTCCGAGGTTAGATCTAATTATCTATCCGTGCAAACTCATATCTACCCCACATTCAAATCCAGTGATGCGCTAATTATAATTGGTGAAAAAGATCGCCGACGGGCAGGGGAAGCCAAAAACTGTGGGGCTACAACGTGTTCCGATCGGTAATTAACGTTGGGCGTTGCACAAATGTCGGGGCAGTCCGTGAGATAGGAGGATGGGGTAGTACAGTCTTGATCACTTGCAAACCAATGTGGATCTCACAAGTTACTGCGTATTGCCACGTTGCAAACCTATTGCACGGAAGTCTTGTCGCGTGCTCAGATCCAGTTACAAAACTTTACTTCACCGCCGGGTGGCACAATTCGCTCAACGCAAACGCTGTAACTAGAGTATCCATTTCTTTCTTTATCCAGTGCGTCGCTTCCCGGCTCTCCCCAATGCGCGGAAGAGCGTCAATTTTGCTGCAGCAGAGTTCAGCACCAAGGCCTCAACGCGATTGCATCACTGTTGAGATAGACCGGGGGTCTATCGACTAACAACCTTGCTTGGTCGGAGAAGTCTTGGGCAGCCCTACAACTCTGTAACGATGATTCCGAGGGCGCTCCGAGTGGTGGTGCCTCAACTGCTCCGATCCCCCACCGCTTCGGAACCCCTTCGGATACCCGAAAGAACGTTCCACCGGAAAGATTAATCCGGCTCATCAGATTAGTGTCACCCTCGGCATGTCCACTTCCGCATTGGCAACAAATCATGGAAAGCAAAGAATACGATGGAGAGCGGTTACAACTTATTCATAATTGTCTTTCTTTTAGAAGCTAAGCATGCTTTTCGAACTTTTATATACACGAAATTTAAGTCTTTCAAACAGGAGACTCTTTTAAAGTGAGCATGGACACCTAATCAAAGTCCACCAAAAA